>Ga0181573_10000999_pt1 | contig 28913 bp, 18 predicted proteins | sample 101ome_25_FD_148643 | JGI IMG/M metagenome (GOLD analysis project Ga0181573, IMG submission 148643) | Coastal salt marsh microbial communities from the Groves Creek Marsh, Skidaway Island, Georgia - 101409BT metaG (spades assembly) | ecosystem: Environmental > Aquatic > Marine > Intertidal zone...
TCCAAACGCGGAAACTCCGCATCTCAATGTCGCGGGCTAACTCGTCGGTTTGTTCTATCGTTTCCAAAAGCCTGATTTTGCCTTCAAAAGGTCACGGCGTCTTGGCTGGTAGATCTCTCCTAAGAATGCCGGCTTGTTTAGCAGTGCTGAACGAACCTGCCCCGCTCGCAGTCGAAAATTTCAGCTCGCATCCCATGCTCCGCTCGATCAAGCCAACTTTCGTGAATCGTGAATTGTCCGGTTAGACCTTCGTAGTCTACTCTCTCTCTATCTATCCATGAGAGGTACGCAGGTATCTTACCTCGTTTCGCTCGACTTTCGACAATTTTGATTTCGGCCCATTTCCTCGAATTTGGCAGTAGGGATTTTTGAGTGATTTTTGTTGGGTGACGTGGTTCCGTGGATAACACAGTCACCATGGCTGCCGTCCGCGCCGTGGCCACGAACGCTCTCTCGCGTCAGATTAACTCTCGTTGTTCTGTTTCCAGGAGCATAAAGCTGCCTGGAGTCGTCCAAGCCCGTAATTTTCGTGGGAGCTCCACAATCGTGATGGTTCAGCGCGTCGAGAAGAGCGACGCCGATTGGGCCAAAGAGGTGAGAAATCGGTACCAAGCCATCTTCGTCCGGTCCGCACATACATCTCGATCTTGGCCCGTTGCTGACGGTGCCCCTCCGTCGACTGCAATCTCGCAGCTGGACAAGACGTCCTTTCAGGTCCTTCGCAAGAAGGGCACCGAACCCGCAGGTACCGGAGAGTACGACAAGTTCTTCCCCAAGGAGGGGCACTTCGTCTGCAAGGGCTGCGGAAACCCACTGTACTCTGCGCAGTCTAAGTTCAACTCAGGCTGCGGCTGGCCCGCATTCGACAAGTGCTACAAGGGCGCGCTCATCACCGAGACCGACATGACCTTCGGCATGAAGCGCGTGGAGATCATGTGCGGGGCGTGCGACGGTCACCTTGGCCACGTGTTTGAGAACGAGGGCTTCACGCCCACCATGGAGAGGCACTGCGTGAACTCAGTCAGCGTTTTGTACAAGGAAGGTCCCCCGCCTACTCCTCTCGAGGAAGAAAAGGTGAGCACCGGGGAAGGGGGTGGGGGTATGTTCGGCGCGGCGTCGTATCCGCTGATGCTACTCGTGCTGGCGTACCTCCTCTCCGGGGTAGTCGGGAAAGTCATGGATTTCTTCATGGGTGCCCAGTGACCTCGCACCGTTATTATTAGCCTCTCCTGTCCTGTCAAAACGGTCGATTATTGACGCCACTCTCTACTTGTTTCCTCTCAGTGCACGTGATGGGGCTGTAACAGCCAGCTGAACGAGTGCGGTGGACAAGACGAGCTTGCGCGGCATAGTTGGCGGCCGTATCTCTAGGCAAAAGCGCGATCCCCTCTATTACGTAGTTCTAGCTATCTTGATATCATCATTCCCCAAGTAACTCGAGCGCCATGGTCATAAAATCGTCGCTCGGGTTCTCCTTGTGATCTAAACCCATCATGATCGCCTGCTGGAACACCTTCACGACGTTCGTACCGTCCGACGCCGAGACAAAGAAGAATGGGAGCTTGTGCTTCGTCGGGAACGCGAAGCTCCTCTCCGTCACCCTGTAGTCGACGTCAATCTTGTTCGCCACGCAAATCGTCGGAATCCCCGGGCAGTACTCCCTCAGCTCATGGTACCATCTATCCAGGTTCTTGTACGTCACCTTCCTGGTCACGTCGAACGCTAGCACGCACGCGTGTGCCTTGTAGAAGTAAGAAGGGTGCAGATTGTTGAAGCGTTCCTGCCCAGCAGTGTCCCAAAAGTCCACAGCCACCACCCTGCCATCCGGGTGCTTGAACTCGTATCTGAAGAGCGTGAGAGCGAACGTCGACAGCTGCTGAGGCTGGTACCCGTCCATCAGAAACCTCTCGACCAGCTTGGACTTCCCGACCGCCGAGTCGCCGAGCAAGATTACCTTCACCGCGCCTTTTGAAGTTACCTGGTGAAAAAGGGAGGGGCGTCCTTTCAGCTTACGGGGATCACCTCGCGCGTTTGGGCATCGAATCAAGAGAAACACACTCACCAAAGACGGTCCGGCGTCCTCGACATCCCCCGATCTACCTTCCTGTTCTCTCAAAGCCTGCGATGAAAACGGTGAGCTCGTCAGTTGGCGTGCGTCCTGCGCGTAGCGTCGCGACGGTCGAAAAAAGGTGGGTGCGGTTGGTAGCGCAGTAGTACGATCTCACCTTGAGAAAGGCTCCGGTGTCCGTCTCGGATGCATCCGTCGTGACCCTCCATTCCGCCATCGCCGCTGCGTCTGTTGGCGGTGGCACGTTCAAGTTCACGGAGCCCCAGGTCGCACGTCTCTGAGCACACGCTCGCAGCCGAGGCCTTTATTTCGAACGAAAAGGCACCCGACCTGCCATAACCGCGTTCTGGTTCGGATTTGAGACAACAGATTTTTGTGGGTGCCCAGCCAGCAGCTTCCAGTGGGATCCAGCCCCCATTCAACGCCCGACTTTCACCGCAAGTGTGCACCGTACGCTTTAGACATACAGACTTGGTTCTCATTTCAATGTTCGCGTGGACGTGTCGCATGCGTTCACTCTCTCCTCCGTGTGCGTCGTTACGTCTTTCCCGCGTCCTCAACCGTCTCACCGCCTGCGCTGCTTGCTGACCCTCCCGATGGTCGCGCCGTCCAGGTTCTCCGGATCGTAAGAGCTCGCGGCGGTCGTCCTGCGCTTGTCCGCCAAGGGGCTCGTAACCTTCGCCGCCGTCCTGGCGCTCCTGGACCTGGGGGGCGGGGTGTTGGTTCGAACAGCCAGGGGAGCCCCGCTCTTCCTCTTCCCCATGACAGGGGAGTCCAGAGCCTCGTCGCCCTCGTTCGCCAGAGCCTCGTTCTCGTCTTCCGAGGGCTCATCGTCGGACTCGTCCTCGAATTCCTCCTCCTCCTCCTCGTCATCCTCCTCCTCCTCGTCCTCTTCCTCGCCCTTCCAGCCCGAAGGCGCGGGAAGTTCTAGGGCGGGCTCCCGGCGCAGTCCAAAGGTGGCCAGGTTCGCGCCGTCGTCGTCGCCGTCAACCTCCATGATGGCATCCTCGTCCTCGTCGTAATCCTCCTCGCCGTCCGTGTCCACAAAGGCAGCCCTCCTCGCGGCGCGGGAGGGCAGCCTGCGGGAGGGCGCGGCGACGTTCTTTCGCAGCGGCGTCTTGGGATCCTTCTTTCTGGAGCGCCTGGGAGCAGTTTTGGACCTTTGACCGTCAGCCTGCTTGGGAGCCGCGGCGGCCTTGAGCTCGAATCCCACAGGGAGGTGGCTGTAGTCCCCAACCCTGGGAGCCCCGCCCTCATCGATGGGGTCGCCCTTCGCGCGGCGCTCCTGAAGCGTGAAGAAAGCCTTCGGCCAGGAGATCTGTCCCGGGAACTGACCGGTGTCCCAACCCTTCTGCGCGGCCAGCTTGTTGAGCACGAGGAGCGCGATATCTGACATGACGTATATCCCGTGGCTCAGATCCACGTTCGTCGAGTCCACCGTCCCCTTCAGCGCCCTCATCATCTTCAGCGCAGCCGGCAGGCACTGCTTGGAACCAGCGATAAGCGTGCCGACAAGGAAGCTGACCATCTGTTGGAAGGGGCGGTACGCCACTCCATTGTTCGCCGCGCCCATCTCCTTGCTGGGCAGATCCGGATGGTGCGCGAGGAGGAAGACGAGATACGGCAACGTGTACTCCGCGGAGTGGGTCAAAGCTGTCCTGTTGAGCGTCGCGGCGTCCATAGATGAGGCATACCTCTCCCTGAACTCGACAGATCGCCTTCGCAGGTTGGCAAAGATGGAGCTCAGAGCATCAGCGGCGGTTTTTCTCGTGATCGAGTCGTGACCGACGGCACACAGAGCGAGCGGTGCAGCGAAAGCCTGCGGTAGGCCGTGCTTGATGATACCGTGCTCGAACTTGCCGATCATCTCTGCGGGGGACTCCTTTACGAGGAGCGCGGTGGAGACGAACAAATCTGGCTGCACAAACGAGGGCGTGGACCTGACCAGGACGAGGAAGGCCTTCCCCGCAGCGACGCGGAGGTGGGCGGCGTCCGCGGCGCTTCCAAACCGTTCCATATCATTCGCATCGGCCAACAAAATCGACCGGAGCACCTCCACGACGCGCTTCGTGTACGCAGATCGCGTCGCCGCCTGTGACTTGTCCTGCGAGCGCGTGCAGCCAATCGCCAACGCCTTCAAGCCGCTCGACTGCATCTGCGCGAGGGAGCTGACGCGCGAGGATTTAGGGCTCTGGGGCAGCGGTCGCGACATCAGGTCCTTGACGATGAAGGTCTCGATGTCATCAACGTGCTGCATGAAGAGTGCGGGCATCCTCTGTCCAACGACACTCACGGTTGCAAGCACCCCCGGCAGGTTGCTGTCCAGCAGCTCATCGTCCCTCGCAGCTTCGGAAATGACCTCGAGCACCTCCTTGATGTGACCGTGTCCATCCTTGCCATGACACGCCAACCACACCAGAGTGCGCGCCGCCTGCTTTGCCTGCGCGCCGGTGCCCTCCACGCACAGCACCTTGAGTCGATCGATGATCGCGCCCTGCAACGTGGAGGTGCCGTCGAGGCAGCTTGGAGCCGATGCGGTTATCCTGCACGCCACCTCCACCACGTTCTCATTCCCGTGGTGCACGAGGCTGGTGAGATCCTTGGCGACTAGCCCGAACACGTGCGGCGCACTGGTCGCGAGCTGCACCAGGTGCTGCAGCGCTGCAGTCACGGACGAGAGTTTTCCCTTGTCATCCACTGCTGCGACCGCCATCTCCAGCACCCTGCATACGTGCTCGCGGCCAAAGGGCTGCTGGGAGAGCTTCACCAGCAGGAGTTTGGCCCACTCGTAGGCGGAGTTCTTGCTCCCAATCCTCTTCAGGATGTCGTCCGTGATTCGCTCGCACTCCGCGGCGGATGTCTCGGGCTTGATCAGCGCGGAGAGGCCCCTGAAGATGTTCCCATCCTTCATCGCATGAATCTTCTCCATGTGACCCGCAGCCTTCTTGGGGTCTGGGAAGTTGCTCCCAACCTTGGTAAACTGCCGGGCAAGAGTTTCCGCATCAACCTCCTCCGCCGCCTCTTCTGCACCCTGGGACTGCTGCGACGCTTTCGACTTCTGTCTGACCGAGAGGTACTCGCGCATGTCGCGCTGAACCTTGAGCTTGGCGCCGAGCATGTGCGTAAACGCCCGGGAGGAAACCTCGTCCATGGAGCAGAGCGCCTGCAGCCAGTACGTGGACCTGCGCTCCAGGCTAACCTTAGCGGGGAAAAGGTCAGCGAGGATGGGTTCCACGACGTGGTATTTGATGTCCGGCTGGTAACATCCCTTCAGCAGAAGCGACGGGATCCAGTCAAACCTCAAAGCCTCCGCGGGGGGCGTCTCCGTGTCGGCAAACCGAGCGACGTAGACGCGGTACGCGGCGCTGAGCCTCTTCATCACCAGCTGTCTCACCGAGTTCTTCTTGTCGACCATCCGGTCGCCAACAGCCTTGAGGAGCTCAGGTTCGATTAGCCTCGGAAACGACTCCGCCAGGTCGCAGATGGCGGACACCGAGGCGCATCGGACCTCCTGGTTGAAGTCCAGCAGCCTCTGGTCGAAACTCTCGACAACCTCCCTCGCCACGGACGGGTCCGAGTTGTTACCGCAGAGGAGGAAGGACGCGCCCCACCTGCACATCTCAACCCTCACCGCAGTGCACTTGTCGTTGAACCGCTTCAGGAACTGTTGGAGGTAGTTGCCAAAATCTCTCGCCACCGCGCTTCCAGGCGCGGACAGGATCCTGCCAAAGAGCCTCACCGCGCGCAGCCTCGCCTCCTCGTCGTCGTTCTGCAGCTCGTCCATGATGACCGGCCAGACGGTGACGAGTGAGGTGGAGTCAACCACGGCCACGGCTTCGAGGACGTCGGCGTACCTCTTGCTCAGCGGGTGGTCACCCGCGCCCCTTGTGTTGAGCGCGTCAGTGAGGAAGTGCTGCACCGCGAGCTGAAGGTTGTTCTCGCTCTTCCGCACCAGGTTGCACGCGAGCGAGTGCGCCGCCGAGTTCTCGCCCCGCATCGGTTGGATGAGCCGCTCCAGCACCGCGTGCAACACCTCCGGGGACGTCGACTCGTCCTCCTCGATCATGATGGCGAGGACCTTGGTCACGTCCTCCTCCACCAGTCCGGCGTTGGAAGGGTTCAGCGCGTCAAACAGCGTCTCAAACAGCTGTGGAACCAGCGCATCCGCACCCTCGCATTCCAGGTCGAGCATGGGCACGCACAGGCCGATAGCGGCGATGTTCTGTAGCAGCGCGTGCGCACACTCGAACGTGGACTTGGAAGGGTCCTTCAGGTGCGCGAGAGCGTCCAGGAACGCGACGTAGACACCCTTGAGAACGAGGTCGTCCTGATACGGGTCCTCGGGGGCGAAGATGCGCAGGACGTCGCTGAGGCAGAGCGCGGCGTAGAGGCGCACTTCCTTCTCCTTGTGCTTGAGCAAGGTGGCAGTGATGAGCTTCCTCGGTAAATCATTGATCTCACCGCCGTCCTCACCCTGACCTACGCGGCTCAGCGCGTCGGAGATGTCCTGTTGGCGAAGGGGCGAGGTTGACTCAGATTCAAATTCAGTCGTTGTGCGGCGAGATTTCCTCGGGGGGTGGGACGTGGTGGGGAGCTCGTGTTCGATGCTCGACGGAGCTGTGTACCTTCAGGATCTTGACCAGCTGCGACTTTCCGCTGTTCATGGCACCCTTGAGCTTGTTCCCGAGCCGCTCTGCCTCCATGGCGCACTCGCGCTCGGTCTTCTGCTCCGCCATAGCGTCGAGCAGGACTCGGCCCCTCCGCAAAGCCACGACTCCGACTTCGAGCAGTATCGAAGCTCAAAGACCGCTCGTGTATCGCGAACTCGCCGCTCGCGGTTTTGCGGGTTCACTCCGCCGGAAGGTTCAAGGCGCGCGCGAGTCACTCCTCGACGGCGCGGGCGGATGTGCGCCCGTCGCTCTAGACCTTGCGGAGGCAATTTGTCTGTGCTTCTGCTGTTTGAATTTTTCCTGCTGGCTGCGGCTGACTGATAGGACTGGCTCAAATGCTGATTTACTGACTCGCGAATTCCCGTCTGAGATGTGAAAGGAAACCTTCCTGGTTGGTATCCAGCCAGTCAGTCTGCCGAGATGCGGCCGGGCGGGTCGCATCATCGGCCAATCAACGGCTCGTGGTCGAAAAAGGCACTCTTCTTGACCACCGGAAAGCCGCGGCTCCGATCTCTATCCGAGCTGACCGGCGTCGACGGCAGAGTCCCTAGCGCCCGTGTTTTTGTGATCGCGCCGCCATGGCGCACCAGGCTGATCGCGATGAGCTCTTCAACAAGCTCATGGCGAAAAAAGAAAACAGGCACTGCTTCGACTGCCAGACGCTGAACCCGAGGTGGACGAGCAAGAACTTTGGCGTCTTCATCTGCCTCGACTGCTCCGGCGTCCATCGCTCCTTGGGCGTGCACATCACCCAGGTCAAGTCCGCGAACATGGACAAGTGGACACCCGAGGAACTCGACGTGTTCAGGTCTTCGGGAGGTAACCGTAAGGCCGAGCTCTACTTCTCGCAGCACGGCTGGAGCGGGAGCCAGAGGGGCCAGATCGCGCAGAAGTACACCTGCCGCGCCGCGGCGATGTACAAGCAGCTGCTCGCGAAGGAGGCGGCGGCGAAGAAGACGGTGGTTAGCCCCGTGACGAGCCCGACGGCTGCGTCCGGAAAGACCTCGGACGATTTCTTCGAGCCTTTCGAAGACATCGCGCCCCCGATCGCGCCCGCCGCCCCGAAGCCGCAGCCCGCGGCCCCGAAGCCGCAGATCGTTCCCAAGCCCATCGTGGCCGCCGCGAGCTCCCCCTCAGCCAGACCCGCGGGAAGGAGCAGCATCCTGACCGGTCGTCGCGTCGCCACTGCCGCGGGCGCCAAGAAAACAGGCGGGCTCGGCGCCAAGAAGCTGACGGTCAAGGTTGACGACTCCCTCTTCAACCAGGCTCCCAGTGAGGCAGATCCGGCGCGCGAGGTGAAGCCTCCGTCGCCCAAGGTGGTGACCGTCGGAGCCCCCGCCGCGCACGTCGCGCCCCCTTCCCAGGGCAGGTTCGCGTACAACGTGGGTGGGTTCGGCGAGGAGAAGAAGGAGGAGGAGGAGTGGGAGGATGCGAAGGAGGATTTCGGCCCCGCGTCGGCTGGCACCGGGTCGCGGGGGTTCAGGTCCATGAGCGCAAAGAACGATCCGAGGATGGCGCCCAAGCCCGCGGCCCCTCCCCGCGACGATGTGGCGCAGAGCAGGTTCGGTGGCGCTAGATCCATCTCGTCCAGCGCCTTCTCCAACGGCGACGACGTCCGTGGCGACAACGGGTACGGGGGTAACGGAAACAACGCGAGCAGGTTTTCGAACTCCACCTCCATCTCGTCAGATGACTACTACGGCCGCTCGTCCGGAAGGAGGTCCATGGATGAACACGTGGACATGACCGCGGGGGATCTCATGCACAAGATGGCGCTCCACGCTAAGCAGGACATCCAGATCGCGAAGGAGATGGCCAGCAGGGGGGCCAGGGCGTTGGGATCCCTCCTTGAGGAGTTCAAATAACTCAAATTCATTTTTATCTTGTTGAGCAGCAAACGTCCCAGAAAACTTCTTCGCTATTTGTACCCGAGGGTGATGCTCACCATCTTGATATCGACGTGCGGTCTGTCCTGTTTATCCGTCTTCGACTTTTCGATGGCATGCACGATGTCGGAGCCCTTGGTCACCCTGCCAAACACCGTGTGCTTGCCGTCCAGCCATGGGGTAGCGACGGTGGTGATGAAAAACTGCGATCCATTGGTGTTGGGTCCCGCGTTGGCCATGGACACCGTATAAGGGCGATCGTGCCTCAGATCCCTCGTGATTTCGTCTTCAAACTCCCCGCCCCATATCGAGACGCCCCCCGTGCCGTCCCCGAGCGGGTCCCCGGTCTGCAGCATGAACCCCTTGATGACGCGGTGGAAGATGATGTTGTCATAGTACCCGTTTCTGCTGTGCGTTGTGAAGTTCTCGCAAGTCTTCGGGCACGCTTCCGGGAACAACTGGATGTGCATGTCCCCGACGGTGGTGTGAATGATCGCGGTGCGGGCCAGTGACGTGGACGCCGTCGGCACGAGGGACGCGGCGCTCACCCTCTCCTCCGCGAGAGGCTTCTCGTTGAACACGTCCCTGCCCCCCGCCGCGTCGTCGCCATCCTCGGGCTCCCGCCGCGTGAACAGGTACACCCGGGTTTTGTGGAACGCGCTGCACACCAGCGTGGGGTCCTTCTCGACAGTCTGTTTCGTGTCCTTGCCGCTGCCCCTGCTGCGTTTGTCCTTCTGCGGCACACCCTGAAACATCGCCAGCCGCATGAATCGCTCCGTGTTCTCAACCTTTCCTATGATCCTCGCGCACCGGCTGGTCACCAGGTTGATCACCTTCACTCCGAGCAGCGTGGAGTACAGCAAGAAGTTCCCGGACTCATCGAATATGGCGTTTGGGAACCCAACCTCCAGATCGGGATTGTTGCCCATCTCCCTGTCCACAGCCAGCCTCCTCCCGAAGTCGATGTCCTCGAGCTTGTATGCCGCCGCACCCGCGCGCTGGACGTCGTTGGCCGACTCAAGAGTCTCGTCGATGACGCACCGTAACTTGCCGGTGGCGAAGCGGAACACCCTCACCTTCCTGTCCGGACCCAAGGTGGAGAACTGCTCGCCGTCGTGGCTCACCTCCATGGACAACGCCTTGGTCTTCGCCTTGGCCAGGGCGTACAGGTCGGTGTCCAGCTTGAACCTGAACTCAACCTCGTCGGCCGCGGGCGCCTCATAGGTGGCGGGTGACCAGTACTCGATCACGCCCCTGTCGTCGGAGCTGATACAGCAACTCTTCGCGGCGTTATACTTGACGCACCTGACCGCCGCCCTGTGCAGCTCGAGCGTGTGCACCGGGGTCTGATCCCCGTTGGCTCCGTCGTACACGTGTATCTTGCCATCCGGCGCGCCCACCGCGATCTTCTGCTGCGCCTCCCCCTTCCTGTACACGAATTCACACGCGGTGGGCACGAACTGCGTGCGAATCATGAGGGTCATGTCGAAGTTGACCACATCGTAGATCTTCACGCTCCTGTCCGCGCCGATGGTGGCGCAGTAAAGGCCGTCGGCGCTGACGCTGAGGCCGAGGATCGGCCCCGCGTGCGCTCTGAAGTGCTTCACGAACTCCACGCCCTCGAACCTCTTCTTCCAGAACTTGAGGTGACCGTCGTGCGACGCCGTGATGAAGAAATCAGTGCCCGGAGTGACCGCCACGAAGGTGACGAAGTCGCGGTGCATGTAGCTCTTCTCGTACATCTGCGCGCTCGGCAGCGAGTCGAGGTACACCTGCTCGAACGGGAGGGATTTCTGCTTCTTGGGTTTGGGAGGCATCGGCCCCGCCGGGCCGGGCATCGAGGCGTCGTCGTCGTCGTCGGAGTCCGCCGCGCCGGGAGGCGGCGGCTCGGGTCCTACGTCTGGCTCGTCATCCTCCCTCGATCGCTTCCCAGTCTCGACGGTCATCCGGCCCTAGACTGGAATTCTGACCTCCAAGCGGCGGCCGAGGGCGGCATTGACCCTTACAAGTACAAGATCTTAGTGAATCTGGCTTTTAGGTTTATGGTTTATTCTGACGTCTAAATGATCATTGGAGCTTCAAAATAAATACGATTACATTTGGTGGTGTAGTCCTTGGCTGAGTCCCTGGCTGACCGAAGTCGCACTGGGACGAAGGGAGGAGATGACGCCGAAAGAGCTCGCGTTCGAGATTTGCCGGTGCTTCCCGTGGGTGCGCCGGATGTTAATTCTGCCGGAGCGGTCTTAGCCTCCAGGCAGAACTCCATGTCCCAGGGGACATGGGAAAAGTTGTTGATCGTGGTGGCGTCTTGTTCTTCCTCTTGAGCATATTATTTTTTCCGCACTTGTGGGTAAAAAAGCCTGGGCGCTGGCGCCTTTATAGCTGAAAAAAAACCACTTCGTGCATGTATTTTTTGGCGTCTACCGCGGACAAGGGCTCGAGTTCCAGAGAGAATAAACCATCCCTCTCGATTACTCTGAGCTGAATTCTGTCACCACTCGTATCTTTGACACGGATGGTCGCGGTGGTGGACTCGCCATTGCCTTGGAAAGCAACCCAGCAACCCTCACATCTCGCCACGCGAGACAGAGGGACCAGGTGCCCCGACTTGAAGCTGGTGATCAACTTGGCAGGGGCACGGATGATGATGGACTGGTCGTTGTCTGGTGCTCTGGCACGGGCGAACACTACTCCGACGCCGTCGACCTTCACTGGGGACCCAGCTGTCTCCACGGTTTAGAAGCCGTGGAGCGGTGAGATGCCCAGGGTCTGATCGGACAATGACACTTCGCTAACGAAGAAGTCACTGGCGCCGCTGTCCAGAAGGGAGTCAGCGGAGTTGTGTTGTCGCCCCTCCGACGCGTGGTCGTCGGGGCCGTACCCTCAGATGGTCGATCACAGTCTCGCATACTAGAACGCGAGCTGCGCCAGGCTCGGCGCGATGCCGGACGCCTCCGACCTGCACTGCGGCCTCGCGAGCATGTGCTGCATGAGCGCCTGCATCGTCCGCGTCTGCCTATCGCAGCACCGGCACCGGTAGTTCAACCCGTCGGGGTCGAATGAGGACTCGCCGTCCCACCCGATCTGCTGGACCACCATGTGCGACCCGACGCGGTTGACGAGTCCGTGCACCGCGCGGCGCGCGTCTTCGCGGTTCGGGCAGTTCGGGCATCTCCCACTCTCGAAGTGCTGAACCGCGCCAATCATGCCTGAGCGAGTGAAAGTTACGCGTGCGGGGAGTCAGCGTGGGCGCGATATGAGCTTCGTTAAGTGTCGGTCGGACGCGTGGGGACAGTCGTGATGCGCGTGGAGGAACTAACTTACCGCGGTGCTTTCTGCCGCACGAAGGGCACGGGGTGTTCCGGTCGCCGCGCCGGCACGGGGTGTTCCGGTCGCCGCGTCTGTGGTACCCGTGGCCGGTGTGCACACGCGGGTTGTCGAAGATGGCGCGAAGCTACGAGATCTGGGTGTTGTCTCGGCGAAAGAGCTGCGTCCTCTGTTGCCTGGGGTGCTTGATGTACGTGCCGACGGTGCCGGTGCGGTACCACACACGGACGATCTCGGAGTTGCCATCAGGGTCCGCTCGGCGGAAGTCGAGGACACCCTCGCGGGGCTCGTGTTGGCATTGCGTGTACCCGTAGTCGCGGGCGACACATTGCACGTCGTCGACGCTGAACGCGTCGTATTCGTAGTCGTCGGATGGGGATGAGGAGTAGTCGTAGTCGTCGGATGAGGATGAGGAGTAGTAACCCATAGCGCCGATATTTGTTTGGCGTTCCGAGGTTTGCCCGCCTCCCTTCAGCAGTCCAGCTCATCATGGAGAAAAAATCTACCGGGTGGCTGGGATTGGCGCAAAATATGCGAGAGTCCCGTAGGAGTCCCGTACGAATCCCGACCAACAAACCCCAAATTTAGGGGTTTTATTATTCCGAGTCAGCAAATCCAATGGAGGGGCCTCCCTGTGGCGATTGAAAAACGGAGATCGCGGGAGGCTTGTCAAGACGAGCGTCTGGACGGCTCGAGACAGGCTGGTAATGAGGGGGTGCATCAAAAAACGAACACCACCTGACGCCCATGATGGGCGGCGGCGCGGCCGAGGAGGTTCGCTACACCGCGTTCCTCCTGGATGAGGACTCGCGCCTCGCGCTGCTCGGGTGGGCCTCCGAGGTGGACTCCTCCCTTGCGCTCCCTCCCGACTGGACGACGCGCGCGGATCATCTGACGATATGGCACCGGCCGACGCCGGAACGCATGGCGGGCTACGACCTGTGCGGTTTTCGGTGCGAGCTGCGCGTGCTGGGCCTGGCGAAGGACCACCGTGCGCTCGCAGTGCACGTGGAGGTGCCGGACTTCGTGCCGACGCCCGACGCGGAGGTGCGCGCGCGCCCCGTGACCCTTCGTCATCCCACCGCCCGAGAGAAAAACCAAAACAATCAAGATGACCCGACCCGACGGACCTCGCGCTCACCCCAGCCCCCCGCGCCCAAACCCCGAACCAGGTTCATCACGTCACCGTCGCGCACGCCCCCACGGAGAGGACCGTGGTGAGCGCGGAGACGCTCGCGGTCGCCATGAGGACAGGGACATACCTCGAGACGCAGTCGTGGAAGCCGCTGGTGCTCATGGGCCGGCTCGGGTGGGTGGACGCCAACGACGCGCATCGCTTCGAGTGGACCAACGCCGCCGCGTCGGCACCCGCATCGGCACCCGCGTCACCGCCGAGGTGGCTCGACGACGACGACCCGTTCGCCGCCGCCGCCGGAGGAGGAGGAGGAGGAGGAGGAGCCGGTCCCTCCGCCGCTTCGCCGTACGAGCGCGAGCGAGAGTTTCCAGAGTTTCCAGAGTTTCAAGAGTTTCCGCGGCGGGACTCGGCGACGTCGACGTCGTTCTTCTCGAACGAGGGCATCGGCGGAGACTTCGGGACGCTCACCGCGCGGGCCGGCCCGCCCGCGTCGGATGAGCCCGCGGAGGATGTCAAGTTCTCGAGAGTCGCGAATCTGTCGCGAGACTTTTCCGAACGCGTCCGCGCGCTCGGCTTGAATAACGACGTGTACCTCCTCGCGCTGAGGACGTGCGGATGGGACATATACGACGCGCACGAGTGGTTGGATCGGATGCTGCGCGATGAGGAGCGACGCGCGGCGGAAGCGGCGGCCGGCGTCGCGGTGGAAGCGGGCGACGGCGTCTATGACGGACCAGACGGCTTCGAGTACCCCGCGCGTTCGTTCGAGAGCCGAGAGTGGGCGGGATCGACCGGCGGGTACGCTCACCCGGGCGGCGGCGGCGGCGGCGGCGGCGGGTGGAACGAGTGGGGCGAGTCTTTCGACTACCGCACCCTGCACCGTCGCGACCGCGAGGCTGACGACGCGAGGCGGCTTCGAGCCGCCGCGGGCCCCGCTCCGGTTCTCGCGCCGTCGAACCCGATCGGAGCATGGGGGTCGCGCAGGCCCGCGCCGGACAGGATCAGGCTGCGAAACCTGCAGAACGCGTTCCCGGACATCGACCCGGGCGTCGTGGAGGACACGCTGTACGGCGACGAGGCCGCGGGGGACGTGGACTGGGCGGCGGCGAGGCTCAACGAGATGGACGCCGAGAGGCGGCACAACAAGATGATGGAAACGGCGGCGGCGGCGGCGGAGGGGGCGAGTCAAAACGGCAGTGGCGGTGACGGGGGCGAGTCGAGGCTGCGTAAGTCGAAGACGATCGTCATCACGCGGGAGATGCTGCAGGACACCAGGTGGTCCGGCGGCGTCGGCGCAAACGGCTCGGCGAAGGCGTTCGTGGAAACCGTGATGCATCAAAACGGCGACGACGACGACGACGACGACGACGAGAGCAGGGTGTTGGGGATGGCACGCGATCGACAGGGCGGTTGCCACGCGGGCGACCCGCGCATGGATCGGGACCGATCGGTCGCGGGGCGGCGGCAGAAAATCAACAGGTTTCACGACGAACGCGCGACGAAGAGGGCGTGCATGGACAAGCTGATTGGACTCAAGAGGCAGGCGACGGCTCGACGCGATCACTCCACCGCGAGGACGCTCCAGGCGGACATCATCAAAGTTCGCGGGGAGATCGAGGAGTTGACGGCGAAGGTCAACACGCTGGCGGCCGTCACGTTCAAGACTGACGGGAACGCCAGCCTCGGGGCAATCGACTTGCACGGATTCACCATGGAGGGGGCGAGGAAGAAATTCATAGCGGCGTTGGGAGCGGCGCTGGAGTTGCACGGCGGTTTGGAGGTGATCGTCGGCAAAGGCAGCCACAGCGGCGCTCACGGCAGCGTCATCGGCCCGATGGTCAAGAAGATGCTGAACAATCACAAGGTTATGTGGGAATCCGAGGGCGGAAAGGTGGTGATCAGGTGGGCGTGACTGAGCGGCGCGGCGAAGGAGTCGTCGTTTTTGCGCCGCGGAGGTCGAGAAGTAAACAATGTTGCACAGTTTCAACTCTCCTCGTCGCTGTCCCTCTCGAGCAGGTGCGCGATCAGCGCGTCGTCGGACCCTGTAAGCCACATGCCCATCTGTTTCGCAACCTCCGCCTGCTCTTCCTCCCCTCCAATCTCGAATGCGCTGGAGAAGAGCCGCACCGTCTCGTCGTCAGCCTCGCAAGTCTCCGACCCGATGACGTCGTCGCTTACCAGCCGGATTGCCTCGCGCCAACTGCCGGACCTGGCCAGCCCGACGAGCAGCGCGTTGACCATCCTGGTGGTCGGTCCGACCCCGCGGTGATTCACGCACGATTCGTACGCCCTCATCGCGCTCTCCACGTCCCCGGCGTCGATGCACGCGCGTATCAGCGCAGCCGCCGTCCCGTCCCCAAACTCGACGCCTAAACACTCCGCATCGCGGAGCACTCTCGCTGCGCCGGCCAGGTCCCCAGCCGCCGCGTAGCCGTCCATGAGAACCCTGATGGATCGTTCGTCCACCGCGGGAGGTTGATCGTCCCTCTGTGTCGCGACGGTCTCCTCGAACGTCCTCGACGCCCTCGGTAAATCACCCGCGGCGATGCAAACGCGAAGCAGTGCGTTTGTGACCCGCGGCGTGGGTTCAACCGACATGAAACGGCCGAGCTCGACGATGGCGAAGGCCTGGTCGAGCGCGCCGGGGGTGTTGGCCAGGTTCGTCGGTGTCTGCGAGGAGTAATACGCCGTAAGCAGCGATGCGATGGTCAGCGCGTCGACCGGTATGCGGGACTCTATGGCGTCCATGAGGATGCCGAGCGCCTCGCCGGGTGGAGCGTCGGACTTCGCACACGCCTCGAGCAGAACGTTCACCGTCACCGTGTCGCACTCCACGCCCTTGTTCTTTCCTTCCTCGAACGCGTCGAGCGCGAGGTCCACCCGCCCCGCGCGCCCACACGCCAGGATCACAGAGGCGAGGCTCGCCTTATCCGGCGGCGGCGTCCTTCGCTCGAGCATGTGCCGCCAGAGCGTGAGCGCCGTGCTAAACTCACCATCCTTGGAGCACGCCGCGAGCACGATGTTGGCGCACATGGTGTTGGGCTCGAGGCCCCTCTGCTCCTGCGCCATGTTCATCACCCCGATCAACACCGCCGCGGGTTCCGTGACGGCGAATATTCTCAGCGCGGTGGCCAGCGCGTCGACGTCCAGGGGCGTCTCATCCTCCCACGCCGCCCGAAACGTGCGCACCGCTCCTACCGCGTCGCCCGCGTCGGCCAAAACCTTGATCGTGCTCGTCAACGTGCGCTCGTTGTGAATGCCCTTGCCAGCCTCCCACACCGCGAGTGCCGACTCTTTCACGACAGCCTTGACGTCCGAACTCGCGTCGGGACCCGCGTTGAGCAACTCCCGAAGGCACGCGTTGAGCAAGATGTTGAGCACGTACGCGTCAACCGCGGCGCCCCTGCTGGCGCACTCCCTCAGCGCGGCGAGCGTGGACGGGACATCCTTCGCGCCCTTACACAGCCCGTGCGCCAGCTGTGACAGCGTGACCGCGTTAGGCGGCACCGCGGCAGCGACGAGGGCGTCCCAGACGGTCCTCACGCGTTCCTCCCCCGCGGCGCCGCGCTGCACCGCCCCGAGCGCAAAGTTGTACTGTCGGATGTTGAACTCGGCCGCCGTGCCCGCGACGACCGCCGCCTGATACAACGACCAAGCCGCCTCCGATGCCGCCTCGGTTCGCGCGTCTTTACAGTCCGCCAGTAGCTGTCCCACCAGGCGCATGTCGACGTCGTCGCCACCGCCGTCGCCGCCGAGGGTGGTTGCGAGCGCGAGCGCCCTCTCGATGGCCTCGTCCGCGTCCATCCTACGAGCGGGAGCTCCCCGACGCCGACCCCTGCTTCCCTCCGAACCGGAACGTCCGCCCCGGTCGCGATCCGCTTTTCCACCGCGACCGCGACCGCGACCGCGACCGCGACCGCGACCCCTCTGCCGCGAACCCGCGAGCGAGTCGGGGCCTCCGGAGGTTGACGAGGTCTTCTTCGTAGCCGCCGCGACGGTGGTGCCCTCCTTGGAAACGCGATTCCACGGGAGAAGGTATCGGGCCCGCTGACACGTCCACCCGGGGTCGTGTCGACCGAGTCCAGGCGACGGGCACAGAGCTGCACGACGGCATGCCGCTGTAGACATCTGCTTGTCGCGCTCCGCGCTCCCCAAGGGCGCCACCGCGTGAGACTTCGTCGAAACGCAAGCAGGTTTTTGTGTCTTTTTTTTTTATCCGCTCCCGGAAGAGAAGGCCACATCACACTTTGGCGGGGCTGGCGAGGTGATGCTGCTCCGGAGGGCGATGTCCACAGCCATGAGGCCGATTTACGGCAGGATCCATGCCAAACTCACGGAGCCTCTGTCGCCCGTGGCCTTGACCATCAAGGACGAGAGCTTCATGCACGCGGGTCACTCCGGGAATCCCAGCGGGGATCCCGACGCGGAGACGCACTTCAAGGTGTACTGCGTGAGCGAGGCGTTCGCGGGCATGAACATGGTGGCGAGGCACAGGCTGGTGTACGGGTTGCTGGATCAGGAGATCAAGGACGGGGTTCACGCGCTGAGTCTCAAGACGAAGACCCCTTCGGAGGCGGAGAAGGAGCCGAAGCCCCTCTAGCTAGTAGCCAGCTAGCTGATGACACTTTGCAGACGTTCCTCAGTACACGCGCGGCCTACCGGACGCCACGATCGTGAACTCCTCCATGAGCTCCGACAGGTTCACCGCCATCAGGTCGTCCTGGTTCACTCGGCCACCTTGGATCGTCGCACGCCGCGAGAGCGTCGCGTCCCCAACCTCAACTGCCGTCACCCGCCTCGACGCCTTTCTGCTGGACGCGCCCCCTCGCGCGTCGCGTCGCCGCGGCAGGTGCGTCCACTGGAAGAAGTCGCAGCTGTCTTCCTTGGTCCGCGGGCACGTGAAGAATAGCCTGCCGAAGTTGGGTCCGCTCTTCTTCACCACCCTAACCTTGCACACCTCGTCGTGTCCCGTGCACTTGGGCGGCGTGATCTCCCGCTGCACCTTCCTCCACGCCGCATCCGCAGCCTGCGAAGCCGCCGTCGCCGCGGGTCCGGAGGCGGCTATGACGGGCGCGTCCCTGTTCTCGTCCAGCCGTAACACGAGGTCGTGCTTCCTCCCATCCGTGCTGCACCCGCGAACCTTGAGGAGCGCCCTCAGGTCCACCACCTTCAGCCGCCTGAGAGCCTCAAACTGGGGCAGGGACTCGGGCGTCGTCCTGGAGTACAGCTCCGGCACCTCGGGCACCGCCCTCTGCCGCGACGTCGCCGCCTCCTCCCTCGCACTCCTGAGCTCCTTCTCCAGGTAGCTTATCTTCCTCTCCATCGAGTGTTCCATCCATCGCATCTTAGCCTCCAGGGCGCTGATCTTCTCGCCGTCGCTCACCCCCCCCCACGGCGTGAACGTCATGCCGGGCAAACCGACGGGCTCGCGGATCTGCGCGGCGGAGGGGTTCCAAGACTTCTCGGAGCCATCGAGGCGGTGAAACGGCGCGATCGACGCGCGGGCGTGCGATGTCACTCGTGAGGACTCGAGGCGACGCGCACCACGCGCCGCGGCCCTCATGATGCCGCTCATGGCTGCTCGGCGCGGCGCGGTCTGCCCAAGAAAATTCAAACTGTCTGACCATCGGGAACCACACCCGCTGCCTTTCCATTCTTGGAACCGCGCCTAAAAGTTTAACCAGTATGCACAGTCAATCCGGCACCCCGATCGTAGTTTTCCCCCTATTTGGCGATTTTAAGCTGACTCGATGAATGTGCCTTCGTGATTGGCTAACCATAAATAATAATAATAAATAAATAAGTTTATTGCTGAGCAGCTGAGAGACGCGGCAACAGCAGATCAGATTCGTGGGTTTGTCGCCATTCTTCGGATGACGTCGCCGGCGGCAGCCCCGACGAGGGTGCCGCGGTTCCTTTCCGCCGCGACGTGGATCACTCGTGCGTCGCTGCATCCAAGAAGAGCTCCCAATGCCCTCGGCGGCGGCAGCGGGTGTCGCACACGCGTCTCGTGTGTCGTCCAAGCGTCGTCGTCGTCGTCCAACCAGGAAAGGTTCGCGTGGGTCCGCCCCGGCGTGGACCCCGACCCTCGCCGTCGCGCCGACATTCCGATCGGCGTGGACGTGGACGTGATCCGCAAGGAGGATCAGGCGAGCGGGGCTGTGAGACGCGGGAAGGTTCGCGAGTTTCTCACCAACTCGTCAACGCACCCGCAGGGGGTAAAGGTGCGGCTCGAGGACGGCACCATCGGGCGCGTCGCGAGGGTGCACACGGGCGAGCCCGCGGCGGTCGAGGGATCGAGATCCGGCGGCGACGAAAGCGGTGGCGGCGCCGGCAGCGACATTTCCTCTCCTACCGAGCCCGCCGGGAAGGGCGACGCTCCGAGAGCGCGAGGCGGAAGCTCCTCGTCGTCGTCGTCGAAGCCGTCGAAGCCGTCAAAGCCGTCAAAATCGGTTCCCTTTGTCGGTTCCCCGGAGAAGAAGGAGGATCCCCGGACCGTGTACTTGTCCAACATTCCCAAGGCGCTGGGCAAAAAAGACGTCGCGTGGCTTCTGGAGGAATTACCGGGCGTCACCGGCGTGCGCCTGCCGAGGCGCGGGGGTAAGAACATGGGTTACGCGTTCGTGTTGACCGAGTCCGAATCAAAAGCGGCGAAGGTCATCGAGACGCTGTGCGGGGTGGAGCTGGAGGGACGGCGGCTGGTGGCGGAGCTCGCGAAGGAACCCACGAAGGAATCGAACCCGGGACGCGATGGATCCGGGAAGGCCGGGAAGGCCGGGTCGGATGTCAAAAGAGGCGGCGGTACTTCCAAGCGGAGGAGCGGTAAGGGACCGGCGGTAAGGGCGGTTGACCAAGGCGACGACGACGACGAGGAACCCCTGTCGGATCCCATCGCCATCGCCCGCGCGGAGATGGAGGCGGACGCCATTCTCCAGCTTGAGCGCGCCAAACGCGCTGCGGCGAAGCGCGCGGCCGAGGCGGAGGCGATTTTAGCGGAGCGGAGAGCCGCTGAGGCTGCGTTGGAGGCGAAGACGTCTGCGATGTTGGCGGAGCGCCGGCGGCAGGCGGAGGCGCGGGAGGCGCGGGTGGCGCTCGAACGCGCTCGCGAGGAGGCGATACGCGATGAGGCGATCGCGCTGGGTCCGCCGAGGGTTGGGGAAGGGTGGGAAGTCGAGAGCGAGGAGCTGCGGGAGGCTCTGGGCGCGTTGCGATCGCAGTCAGGATCGGTCGAGAGAAAAAAATTGTAATACCGAGGCGAGGCGCCCAGAAAAACAGCCCAGAAAAACGCTCGGAGCGTTTTCTCTCGAGCGCACGAACCCCCATCCTCACAGTCGCGCGCCATGGCGTTCGACGCTCCCGATCCGACTCTGTACAACCCCTCGATCGACAAGCTCAGCCGGGGCGCGCAGCACGCCAAGGCATGGAAGGAGTACAAGCAACACGGCACGCTGGGCCGCGACGAGGTCGACGATGAGAAAGATCGCGAGGAGGGCGTTGGATCGGACGACGACGCTGACGAACCGGTGAAGGTGTACGGCAAGAGGTACCCGCGGGTTTGGACGAAAGGGGCGCACGGGGGTAAATATAAGATATCCATGGGACCCGGGGCGCGGACTGGATACGACGCGCTCGAGCAAAACCCCGACGGAAGCGCGCTCACCGTCGCCCCCGGGTACGAGAAACCCGACTCGGGAGCCACCACAAACTTCGTGGGAAACCACATGACGCAGGGCGCGATCGACCTCGTCCAGAACGAGCTGACGCGCCCGGACCCGGACGACGACACGAGAATGGCCCGTCTCGACGCCGCGCGAGGCATCAAGCGCATGCCCCCGCGCCTCCTCGCCCCGGACGAGGTACCGGACGAGGTACCTCGAACTCCTACGACCAACCTGACGCGACCCGTGGAGAGGTACGCGTGGGCGGACGACGTGAACGAGCTGGTCGTGGTCGTCAGGTTGGGCGACCTGCTCGGCGTCCCCGCGGACATGGAAGGTGCCAAGGTCACGTCGGAGCCTGGCGGTGGCGGGGAGCGGGAGCCCCGAACACCGCTCGTGGTCGTCATCCCCGACGTCGGCGGAGGGACCGACTCTCCAACCTCAGGACTCTCGAGCTCGGTGCTGACGCTGAGACTGGCGGGGGGCATCGACGAGTGGACCATGGTCAAGAGCAAAGACGAGGTGAGGCTGGCGATGGTTAAGTCGGAGTCGTCCAGAGGAAAGTGGAAGACGCTCAGGGCTCGGGAGGTTCTCCCGCTGGGTACGAAGGACGATTCGAGGACGATTCAGCCGCCGCCGGATCTCGCCGCGCTGAGACGCCAGATCCTGGAGCGCCGGGAGGGCAAACTCGCGAACCAGCTCCCGTGGTTTGGCGATAACAACCGCAAGTTCCTCGCCGCCGCCGTCGATGAAGACGATGCGGCCCCGGGCGCGGATGTCGAGGCGGTCGGTGACCCGATGGACGCGCTCACGACAGGCCAGGAGCTCGCGGCGCAAGGCAAACACGCCGAGGCGTCCGTATTTTTCAGCAGGGGCATCGAGCTCATCGCTGACGAGGGTGACCCGCGGACGTGTGCCAAACTTCACGCCGCGCGAGCACTCGCCAGGGAACACCTCGGAAATTTGAGGGCCGCAGAACAGGACCACACCGCGACGCTGACGGCTGTGGAACGAGGCGGTGCGGTGGAGCCTGAAGGTGTTGACGCGTGCTCAGCGCTGCTGGCGAGGGGCAGGTGCCTAATGCAGCTCGAGGACTACGTCGCCGCGTGCGAGGACTTCACCGACGCGTTGCGCTCTAACCCATCGTCCCGTGCGGCGTCGGAGGCTCTGCGCGACGCCAAGCGCCTGGCTGACCAACAGAGCAGCGCGCAAGAGAAGGAGGCCAAGTGCGCCAAGGACATGCCTGTGCTGTTCGCCAAACCCGGACTGAGGCAGTTTGAGCCACGGGGGAAGGCTGGATCCGCGTTTTGACCTATGAATGTCTGATGTTTTGTTTCTTCCAACGAGCTACTTTTTACGTCCGCCACGCTCCTTTAGGCTAAGCTGCAGCGCGGTCCCGTACTTGATGTTGTAGTACGCCAGCGAGTTTTTGTCAGTGAAGAAGCCCAGCCCAGGGACGGATATCTTCTGCTTGTTAGCCGCGAGACCCCCGGCGGCTTCCTTGATGAGCTTCTTGAGCTCCGACACCGGTGTGCTCAGGGAGTCAACGTTCAGATCCACCGTCTGCCCGTTCAGGTTGTCGTCGCCGTCCACGCTGGGGAACGTCACCTTGATAACTCCAGAGCCCCCGTTGGCTGCGAGGAAATCCTCTTCGGAATCCAACTCCATCTCTCCAACCTTCCGCTTCTTCGTACCCGGCTCGTCGTCGTCTTCGGGAGGGGCGACGGGGGGGGGAGCAGGAGGGGCGACGGGAGCCGCCACGGGAGGGGGAGGGGCGGCGATTCCGGGGCCGAGGGGTCGAAGCGTTGAGACGGGCGGAGGCATCGGAACGGTGGGCGCGGGCTTGAGCGCGGGACCGGCAGCCGTCGGGGGTGGCACAGCTGGCGGCACAGCTGGCGGCATCATCGGAGCCGCTGGAGGCGCGGGTACCGCCGTGCGCGCCGGAGGAGGCGGTGGTGGGATGGGTGCCGAAGGCAGACCGCCGCCCCCCGCCGTCTCCGTCGTCGCGCCAGCCCCACTTCCGAGCTTCTTCTTGCTCTCGATGGACTCCTTGATCGCGGTGCTCACCTCCTCGTCCGTGGTGCCGAAGATGTCCGGTCTGGTACGCGCCAGCATCAACACGTTCGTCGCGACCTCCTCATCGTTCGCCATGGTGCTGTCTCTCAGCTTCGCCAGCATCGCCTCCTTCTGCACCTTCCACTTGGGGTCGATGAGCGAGATCCTCATGTGCTCTGCCATCTGGTCCACGGCGATGAGCTCTCCGGTGATTGGCGACACGGCGAACTTGGTGGCGTCCACCCCCCCGGAAGCCTTCGCCTTGGCCTCCGCGGCGATCTGCTCGGGCTTCTTGTAGTTGCGAACGATCTTCATGGACGGCTCCGGGCCAGAAACGCCGCTTGGCGCCGCGCCCGCCGCGACACCCTCCCGGATCATATCCTTCTCGTCTTCGTCCATCTCCACGTCTGCCGCCGCATCATCCTCTTCCGCGGTGCCCGCCGCGGCTCCATCCGCCTCCGTCTCCGCATCGGCGTCGCGCAGCTGGGTCACCACATCGCGCAGGGTTAAGGGCATGGGCAGCTCCTCGTCCTCCTCGTCGAAAAAATCGATAGTCTCGACGACGACGAAATCGTGCCAGTCGATCATGGCCATAGCCTCGCGTTCCCTCTCGAGCTCATCGTCCTCTTGTTTCTTGGCAGCCTCTTGCGTTCTGTCCCACTCGAGCCTCTGCAGTGCGCGCTCCAGCAGCGCGGACTTGTCCTCGTCCTTTTTTAGCTGCTCCGAGAGACCCTTGGGGGGCATCAACACCTTGGAGTACGCGTCGGCGAGGGAGGTGAAAAACCCAAACATGGAGTGCGTCGGCTTCAGAAAGTTGAACTGGGGGTTGCTGTGCTCCCTGCTCGTCAGGCCCGTGAGGAACGTCTTGCCGTTTCTCGCCACGAACTGCGCCGTCAGCTTGATCACGTCCAGATCGAGCGACGTTATCCCGGGCGGCACGTCCACGCTGTACTCAGCCTTGGCGGGAGCCTGGAGCACTTTCGCCCTCGCGGAGCCGGTGCCCGCCACGACGGCGATGCCGGACTTCTCGGCCGCGGCCTTGGCGGCCTCCTCAGCCTTGGCCTGCACCGTCGCCGCGTCACCGCCTGCCGCCTCCTCCTTGAACGCGGCGATCTTGCTCTGATAGTACCCGTGGTATGGATCGGTGGGAAGCAAAAAGTTGAACTTTTGGTTGTTCTTCTCGCTTCCCAGGATGCGCTTCTCGAAGTCCGGTCCGTTCCTCGCCACGAACTGGGCGGTCTTGTCCACGATTGCGCGGATATCTGGCGGTGGCTGGATGATGCCCACGGCGTGGGTCTGGGTCTCCAGCCTGATCGCTGTGCCGCCGTCCACATTCACCGAGCGATCCTGGAGTTCCTGAACGAATGCAGGGTCGGGGGATCGAGATGGGAGTCAGCGGGGTGCACGGCGTATCCGCCGAGGATCTGGAGTGAGTTATGATGTTTCGCGATGTTTCGAGGCGTCGTGATCGAGCGGTGGTCGCTAGGGAGGGCACGCACCACATCCACCACCTCTGAGGCGGTCTTGGCGACCTCCATCCCGCTCATCGTCGCTGAATTGAGGGTTTTCTCGACGACAGGCTCGCAAACCGCGCGCCCACGGATCCCGAAGAGGTGTGTACGCCCCCGACGCGCCGCAATCTACCTCGACTCGATCGACGTACTGTTGGTCGGTTAAACGTCTCGGCGCCGGTCGCAGTGAGCGCGAGATCGCTGCTCCAGTTCGGGGAATAAACCGGGTCGGCGCTAAGCCCGCAGGAGGCAGTGTGATCATGAGACAGGAACGAGACAGGAAATTGATTTTTCAAACACCACAACAACAGAAATGCGAGGGGCACGCGCCCTGCCTCCGAGCATGAAGGAGGGTTCGAGGGCGGCGAAGCGAGCGCGACGCAGCGTCAGACTGAGCGGATGGGCCCAGTCATCCGACCGGGCGCAGACGCGTTCCACCGTGGTGGACATATCCCACCTCGACGGGGCAGTCTTGGGGCTCGTCTTTTCGAAACTACGTGACGCGCAGGACATCTGCAACGCAATGCGCACGTGCAGGGCGATGGCTGAAGCTGGTCGATCGAGAATGGTCTGGAGGGAGCTCAGCCTGAGGCTGGAGGAAGAGAAGACGCTGGACGAGATGGAGGCAAGGCACGGAGGCGCCAGGGAGGCGTTCAAGCTGCTCGCGAGGGACCCTGTGAAGAGGTTCAGATTCATCAAGCGAATCCCCACCCTGGGCCTGAACGCCTCGGACGACGACCTATCGCCCGGTGAGAGACGCGCGGCCGTGCACGGGGGCTTCTCGTTCGTTCCGCCCACGGAGGGTCAGGCGGAAACCAATCGCGCGGGCCTGGCGGACTACAACTCCTTCGGCGTCAGGGAGTTTGTGTTCCCTCGCGTGGGTAGGGACGAGAGACTTTGGCTGTGCGAGGACTTGCTGACGGGCGAGGCGAAGGCGGTGAAGGTGGTCATGATGGGCGACAAACCTAACGAGGGCTTACCCTGCAGGAAGTTGAGGGAGGTGGCCAACCTGCGCGCGCTGAGGAACGCGCCGGGAATCGCGACGCTCGAGATGACGCTGACGACGACCGCCCCCCTCCCCCTGCCCGCCTCTCCTGTGGCCTCTCCCGCGTGCAGGCCGGGGGAGCCGAAGCTGCTCCTGGTGAACCACCACTTTCCGTGTAACATGAGGGCGCAGTGGACGCGGACGTGCGGGGATCCCGGCGACGACGGATACGCGGCGTCGTGCAGGCCCCCCCGGGCGTGGACGGATCCGAACTCCGCGACGCTCACCCGGGAGCGGACGAGGACGGTGATGCGACAGGTTCTTCGCGCCCTCGAGCACGCGCACTCGCGCGGCATATGCCACCGCAACCTCCACTCCGGCCACCTGCTGCTGGACCCCGCGGCTGACGGGGGATGCGGCCGGGTCGCCATCGCGAGCTGGTCGTCGAGCCGCCGGCTCCAGACGCCGCCCGTGCCGGTGTCACCGCTTCGGACGTGCACGGTGCCGTACAACGTGGCGCCCGAGGGACTTTTGCACCGCGAGACGATCGAGGACGACGACGTAGTGGATTTCCTGAACCCGACGGCCCTGGAGCCCCAGCAGTACGGCGACGGAGAGACGTACGGACCGGAGGTTGACGTGTGGAGCGCCGGCTGCATCTTCGCGGAGCTTCGCCTGGGACACTCCCTCTTCAACAAGTTCTCGTACGCTCAGGGCGCGAGGACGCTGGACCAGCTGCTGTCCATATTCAAACTGTTTGGCACCCCGCGCGCCGCCACCTGGGACGACGTGGATCACTTGGAGGGTTGGAGCGGGGACTCGTATCCACGCTGGATGCCCCGGTCGCTTCTCGACGTGTTCCCCGACGGTTCCATCGGGCCGCTCTCCGCCGACCTGCTCTGGCGCCTCATGGCCCTCGACCCGAGAAAGAGGATAACGGCCAGGCAGGCGCTGCGCCACCCTTACTTCACCGCACCCATCGATGCGGACGCGAGTGGGTTCGTCAGGGGAGCGAACCGAACCGCGCCCGGAGTCGTCCATGCCGTGGCCCGAGGGACCAAGCGGCCCATCCGAAAGAGGCGGGCGCGAGAGGGGACAAACGACGACGACGACGACGCAAACCGGGAACGGGCGAAGGATCGCGGGCCGGAACGGGCCGAGGATGAGGAGAAGGAACGCGACGAGGACGGTGAGGCAGACGCGGGGCGGTGGACGCGAGAGGTTGGGGCCGCGGCTGAGGCCGAGTTGCCCTCAGAAGACGAGGCCGACGCGGCAATCCGAAAGGAACTCGTCAAGCTGGGTCTTCCTCTGGGTAGCTCCGTCGTCGGTCGGTACGTGATCGACTTTACGAGCCCACTGACGAGACAACGGTGGGCGTTTGGAATCATCGTTGGCTACGACGAGAGGGAAAACATGTACACAGTCGAGTGTGCTGATACCCCTACGGTTCACCTTTCCTTCACTGAGGAAGACGTGATCCGGCATTTGTTGATATGATTCTCTGTGACATATTGTAATAGAGTGTACACTATGATGACGTTGCAGAGTCAGAATCGATTGACGTAGCATCACAGATCTCAGATGGAGCTTGTGCATTTTTTACGTCAGGGTGTCGTCACTCTCCGCAACATCGCCGAAGCGCGGGGACTACAAAGGATTGGCGGTTGTGTTCTCTATCGCTGGTTCTCTAATGACGGGTTCACATCATCTGCTGCGAGGCGAGCTGTCTGAGCATCTCCACCTGTTGCCTCTGATCCGGTGGCAGCATCGCCATCTGCTCCGGGGTCATGCTCATCACCTGCTGCAGCAGCACCTGCTGCTGATCCATGCCCCCCATCTGCGACATCTGCGGCGGCGGCAACGGCGCCACGCCGCCAACCGCCGGCGGTCCCGGGGGAGGACCCGGACGCATCACGCCGCCGCCCATGCCGTAACCCTGGGTAACACCGGGCGGCGGAGGGGGAGGGGCTCCGTATGGAGCCGCGGGATTGCCCGGGTAGCCGCCCATCGGCCGCGGCGGGCCCGGCGGGTTTAGGCCCGGCGGGGGCGCGCCGTCTCCCGGGATGCCCTGACCACCGTTCTGAACCGCCCCCTGAAGGCCCCCTGAAGGCGCCTTGGTCATCCCCAGCGTGAGCTGCGCCTGGAAGATGGCCAACGTGAGCTGCGGGTTCTGAACCAGCAGTTGTCTGGCCCCGGTTTGGTCCTGCCCGATGAGCTGCTTGAGCTGGTTCATCACCGAGAACAGCTGCGCGGGCGACATCTCCGAGATCCTGTTTGTGATCTGGTCCATCCCACCCCCCTGACCCATCCCCGCGGCGGACATCTGCGCCCCGCCCGCTGCGGCGTGTGGCCCGCCGATAGGCGTGTCGTAGCTGATCGGCGCCCCGCCGCCCCCTCCCGCGCCGCCCGCCTTCTTGGCGAACGCCTCGCGATCCGCGGCGTCCGCAAAATCCACCCTCAGGTTTCTGCCGTTGTACTCCCGGCCGTTAAGGTTCCTCTTGGCGCTCTCCGCGGTCGCCAGGTCCATGTACTCGCAGAAGCCGTAGCCCTTGAGCTTACCAGTATCACGATCGGTGACAAGCCTGGGGGAAACGCAGGGTCGGTGCGTCAGGGAACGGACGCGGTCTCGATCGCGGGGCGGGGAGCAAAGATTACCCTAACGAATCGGCGGGCCCGAGCCCCGGGCGGGTTCGCACCTGAAGTCGTGCACGGGTCCGACCTCGCTGAACATGTCTCGCAGACGCTCCTCTGTGGCATCGTACGGGACGTTCCCGACGAAGACTTGGTAAGGGGGTCCGCCCATCTTGCGACTCTACCTTTGCCTGAGCGCACTGGTGATCGATCGCGGGCGGGGAAGGCACGCGAACTTTCGATCGGAGCCCACGGCGGTGACTCATGAGGCGGAATTGTGCGGAAATTGCGTGCTCCGACGCAGCAGTCCAGTTCGCGCCGAGGAGGAGAGATGGCTTCCCCCAACGCGGACTCCGACGAAGAGGGCGAAATCCACGTGCCCGAACCCGATCGCCAGGAGAGAGATAGGCATCGCGCGCGCGACGACGACCGCGATCGCAAGAGGCGGAGGGATGACTCGCGCGATCGAAGCTGGGACGACCGAGACTCGCGCAGGCCCAGGGATTCCGGCCGCGGGGGCGGCAGGGACCGCGATCACCACAGGGACCGCGATCACCACAGGGACCGCGATCACCACAGGGAAAAGGACCGAGACCACCACCGCGGCGGCGGCGGAAGAGATCGGCGGGACGAACGGGACCGCGACAGGGCGGGCGGCGGGGCGCACATGGATAGGCTGGACCGCGAAAGGGGAGATCGCGACCGGGAGAGGGACGGCAAGCGGAGGGCGGAGCGGGAACGGGAGGACAAGGAGAGGGCCGAGCGCGAGAGGGCCGAGAAGGAGCGACAGGCCAAGATCGCCGCGGAGGAGGAGGAGAAGTACCGGGCGAGGGTCGAGGCGGCGCTGAAGGAGACCGCGCCCGGGCTGCTCGAGTCGGAGGAGGACGACGAGGACGAGGAGGAGAGGGAGAGGAGGCTCGCGGAGGAACGAAGGAAACGGAGGGAGGCCATCATGGCGAAGCACCGAGCCACCGAGCCACCGGGAGG
>Ga0181573_10001000_pt1 | contig 28880 bp, 30 predicted proteins | sample 101ome_25_FD_148643 | JGI IMG/M metagenome (GOLD analysis project Ga0181573, IMG submission 148643) | Coastal salt marsh microbial communities from the Groves Creek Marsh, Skidaway Island, Georgia - 101409BT metaG (spades assembly) | ecosystem: Environmental > Aquatic > Marine > Intertidal zone...
TGCCCAGTTCCAAGGCGATGCTGAGGTGGTGCGGCTCGAAGGTCGCCTCCAGCGTCGCCGCGACCGTTATGACGAGCTGCGTGCAACAGCGACGAGCCCATATGGGGATATCGACGATTACCGCACCGGTGGTCGTGTGGCGCCCAGTGATCCGATCGCCGCGGGTGTCGCAGCGTTACGACCGGGCGATGTCATTCATGCTCGGGTGGGCGGATACCGAGGCCCGGTCGTTGTTGTGGCCACAGCAGCTCGATCGGCGGGGATCCGCCTTGATGTTGTGACCGCGCCTGGTCGGGTTGCGTCGTTGTCGACGCGTGACTTCGATGCGCCACCGGTGGTGGCGGGCCGCGTGCAGCTTCCCGGGGCCTATACGCCGCATCGGCGCGAGTACCGCCAAGAGGTTGCGCGGCGGCTCAAACGGGTCGATCTTCGGCCACCGGGAGCACGCAGCCGTCGCAGCGCTGCCAGTCATCCACAGGGGCATCCAGTGGAAGCCGACCCGGATTTGCGGCGTCGCCTGCGTGCTGCCGACGACGCCGATCGTGTTGCGCGGGACATCGTGGAGATCGAGCGCCGTGTGGGGGAGCGGCGCGGGTCGCTCGGACGTGACTTTGATGCGGTTGTTGGAGTGCTGGCCGAACTTGGGTACGTCGATGCCTCGGAGTGGTGCCTGACGGACGATGGTGATGTGATCGCTGGCCTGTTTCATGAGAGCGACCTCTTGGTTGCCGAGGCAGTTGGCCGAGGTCTCTTCAACGGTCTGTCAGCTCCTGAAGTGGCAGCCCTCGCATCATGTGTGGTGTACGAGGACCGCAGCCCCGAGCCGCCACCGCCAGCGCGCCATCCAACTGCTGAGGTTGCCCGCCGAGCGCGTTCGCTGGAGCGTCTACACGCTGAACTCGTCAAACTGTCCGACCGGTATGGAGCCCCTCGTCCGCGCGATCCCGACGGGGGATTCAGCGACATTGCCTTTGGCTGGGTCGATGGTGAATCATTCGCCGATCTCGTCGACGGTACCGACCTGACCGGCGGCGATTTCGTGCGCACGATTCGCCAAGTAGTCGACCTGTGCGAGCAGCTCTCGCAGGTCGCACCCGACGAGGCGGTGGCCACGGCTGCGGCGGCTGCGGTGGCTGCGGGAGTCCGCGGCGTTGTCGCTGATTCCGCCGTGGTGCAACCGGCACCGGAAGATGGGGCAGCACAGCAATGATCACTCCGGGCCATGAGTGGGCGCGGCGCGACGGCTCGGTGTCTGACGCGACCGTGACGAGCGACAGGGAGTTGGCGGCTGCAATGGGAAGTACCGTCGTGCTGCGTGGCGGTGATGTGCACCGTGCCCTCGGGGCGCCGAAGGGTGTGCCCGGCAACGCGACAGTGGCGGTCGATCTCATCGAGGTGTGTGCAGAGGGCACCACGATTGCAGTCGCGGCGTCATATGTCTTGATCGGTCGTGCTCCGCATCGGCTCGGCCGATTGGTCGGGGCCTGGCATGTGCTGACCAACGCCGGTTTCGTCGGGCGGTATGAACTCGCTCCGCGTGCACATCCCGGCGACGGGGCAGCAGATCTGTTTAGTGTGGTCTCGTCGATGTCGCTACGCCAGCGCATCGGGGCCGCACGACGGTCACGCCTTGGTGCTCACCTGCCGCATCCTGCCCTTCGCGTTCGGCGGGTGCGCGACTATGTGCACGATCTCCAGCGGGGTGAGCGAGTGTGGGTGGATGGCCATCGCGTCTCGTGCCGTATGGCTTCACTGCAGTTGCGGGTTGTGCCCGAGGCAGTGCACGTGCGGCTCTGAGAGTATCCACGTCGGCTCGGCCGAGCGATCGTACGATGTGATGTCGTGACCTACGTCGCCGAGGAGTTCACCCCCGATGAGGCCGATGTCCTGCGGCGATACTTCACGAATCTCGACCGCCCGGTGTTTGCCCTCGTCAACTTGCCCGAGGTGGTGAAGGGCGCGTTGTTCGCCCGCTATTCACGATCGCCAAAGAGCCTTCGCCGGTTGTTCCTCGATGAGTTCGTGGGCGAACTCGATGTTGGCGGCGATGCAACTGTTGACGCCACCGTCGGGCTCGATCGCGCCGAGTCGCTCTACGAAAAAGTATTTGTCGAGTACGGCGACGATTCGGTCGCGCAGCTCGGTGGTGTGCATTTGGCCTGCGAGCAGGCATCGAATTTGCTCACCAAGGTGCTGGAATGGGGGCGGCTCATGAGCTACCTCGAGCAGAGCACCCGGTACATCTCCTATGACGCACGCTTCGGTGGGCGGTATCGCTTCCATCGCGATCCAGCGCTTCTGGCGAGCCGTCACGGCACCCGGTACATCGGTGAGATGGACCGCATGTTCGACAACTATTCGCAGGCCGCGCAGATAGTGACCGACCACGTCCGGCGCACCGTGGTGCAGCAGCCTGGGGACTCCGATTTCGTCTATCGGCAGGCCACGCGGGCCAAGGCACTCGATGCCGTCCGAGGAATGCTGCCTGCGGCTGCCACGTCGAACGTCGGTATCTACGGCAGTGGTCAGGCCTATGAAGCTCTGCTGTTGCGCATGCGAGCCCATCCGCTTCCCGAGGCCCGCGAATACGCCGATCAGATGCTCGTCGAGTTACGCAAAGTCATCCCGAGCTTCTTGCGGCGGGTGGACGTTCCCGAACGTGGCGGCGTTTGGTCCGAGTACCTCAGCAATGTGCGTGGCGACACTGAAGAACTTGTCGATTCATTATTTGGACGCACGCCGGTGGACTCGGTCGCGGAGGTCGAGCTGGTTGATTTTGATCCCGAGGCCGAGGACAAACTGCTGGCGGCGATCTGCTATCCACACTCCCACCTCGGCGAGCGCCAACTGTCCGCGCTGGTGGCGGGGCTGGGTACCGAACAGCGGGCGGCGCTGTTGCGCGCTGCAGTGGGTGATCGCACAAACCGGCGTCACCGTCCGGGCCGGGCGTTTGAGCGCAGCGATTACCGCTTTGACATCCTCAGCGACTACGGCGCATTCCGCGACTTGCAGCGGCACCGCATGTTGACGATCGACTGGCAGCAGCTGACGCCGAATCACGGCTTTGTCCGGCCGGAGCTGGTGGATGAGGCGGGTGCGGGTCCGTTGTTTGATGAATCGATGGAGCGTTCAGCCGAACTCTTCGATGTATTGCGGCCTGATTTTGACCAACAAGCGCAGTACGCCGTGGCAATGGCGTACAGGCTGCGATATTCGATGCAGTTCAATGCTCGTGAAGCCATGCATCTGATCGAATTACGATCGAGCCCGCAAGGCCATCCGTCGTATCGGCGCGTAGCACTTGAGATGCACCGATGCATCGCCGAAGTCGCTGGTCATCGTGCTATTGCGGATGCGATGACCCACGTGACCCATGAGGCACCAGAGCTTGAGCGCCTTGATGCGGAGCGCCGAATCGCTGCGCGTCGTGCCACTTGACAATTGGCCATGTGACAGACGTCGCACGATCGAGGGTGCACGGCGGTGCTGTGTGGTCTACCATCCGGCGCAACCGCACTACACCCGACCGAGGACGCGTATTTCATGGCTGACGACATCGACAATGAGGATCTCGAAGGTCTCGACGTGAGTGCCGAGGCCGGCGCCGAGGACGAGGACATCGACGACGGCGATTTCGACGGCGGCGATGAATTTGACGGCGACGACGACGTCGAGTTCGGCGGTGACGACGATGATGCCGACGACGACGATGATGACGATGAAGATGACGATGAGGAATCGTCCACCGAATCGCGCCGCCGTGCGGCCAATGACGGAGACGATGACGACGAGGAGATGGTCAATCCCGATGATGTCGAGGCCGATCTTGACACCATCTTGAAAGACCGTATGGTCACGGTCACTGTCGACGACGATGACGAAGAAGAGACCCCGGTCGTTGAGGAACGTGGTGAAGTTGCTGAGGGTGTGAAGCCCAAGCGTGCCGATGAGCAGATGTGTCCAAGCTGTTTCTTGCTGGTGAGGTCCAACGCGCCTGCTTGCCCAGTGGGCGACGACGACTGCCCGATCCTGTCGGCTTGATGGAACAGGTCGTCCGCCGGGCAGTCCCGGAGGACCATCCCGTTCTCAACGAACTTGAAAACGAGGCGCGTGCCGCGGTGCTCGAGACGCGCGGTGGTGCGCGGTGGTGCGAGGTTGTGCCCGCGCGGCGCGGGCGCTGGTTCGACGATGGTGCGCAAGTGTTCGTCGCCGAGATTGATGCGGTTGGTGTTGGCTATCTGGTGTTGATCCCAGGGGAGGTGGCGGTGGTCGAATCGGTGTTCGTCACTCCCGGTGCCCGTGAGGTTGGCTTTGGGGACTGGTTGCTCGAGGCGGCGCTCTCCGCAGCGGTTGAGGAAGGGTCACGCCTGTTGGAGGGCACTGCCCTTCCTGGCGATCGCGATCTGAAAAATTTGTTTGAACGGGCTGGCATTGTCGCCCGGGCGATCACGGTGTCGGTGCCGCTACGCCCCTCGCAGTCGTGAGCGGAACTCGTTCATTTCCACCACCGCACACCGTTGATCGTGGTGCATCGCGCACAGTTGGCCCTTGGCGCCATCTCGAGCGGTGTCAGCGATCGACCGGTGGTCAGCGCCCTGACCAGTTCGGTGGCCGCTTTTCTATAAACGCCGTGAGGCCTTCTTTGGTGTCCTCGGATGCAAGCACTTCCCCGAAGGCCTGATTCGTCATCTTCTTCAAGGTGTCATCGTCGGCCCATGCGGATGCAAGAACGACACGGCGTGACGCCCATACGGCCAGTGGCGCACAGGCGCAGATCTGATCTGCGAGCTGCTGAGCAGCGTCCATTGCGCCGCCAGCTGGTACCAGTCGGTTGATGAGCCCGAGCTGGTGGGCTCGCTCTGCGGGAATTGGCTCACCGGTCAGAATCGCCTCCATGGCTGCTGCTTGCCCGATTGCGCGTGGAAGGCGGAACAATCCTCCGGCGCCGGCGATCAGATTTCGTTTCACCTCGGCCAGGCCAAAAGCAGATCGTTCGGTGGCGACCACCATGTCAGCCGCGAGCACGATTTCGCATCCGCCCGCGGTGGCCAGGCCATCAACGGCCACGATGATCGGCTTTGTGCGCTCGCGGTAGACGAATCCGGCGAATCCACCGCGCTCGGTGTTCAAGGCGCCTGCATCACCCGAGTTGATCGCTTTGAGATCTGCTCCGGCGCAGAACACGGGGCGCTCTTGGCCATCGGTGTTGGCGGTGAGAATGCCAACCCACACCAGTTCGTCGGCCTCCATGCGGTCGACGGCTGCTTCAAGGCCGGCAGCGACGTCGCCGTTGACGGCGTTGCGGGCCTCGGGCCGATTGAGGGTAATGACCGCGACGCGGCCATCGGTGCGATATTCAACGATGTCAGCCATCGGCACAGCCTAGGGAGTGCACAGTCGCCACAACGCGGCAGGCGGCTGCACTCAGGCGGGTGCTGTGGTGTCGTCGTCGGTTACTGTTGCGTTTTCTGGCTCGACGGCGACCTCGGTTGACGCGGACGTGTCATCTGCGGCGCCTGTGGGTGCACCGTCGGTGTTGTCGGTAGCTGCGGCTTCAACATCCTGCGCTGGCGCATCACCGGTGTCGTCCGTTGGTTCCTCGTCAGCCATCGTGACATTTTCTGTGACGTCTACGACGACATCTTCTGTGACGTCTTCGGCGGCGGGGGCCTCCGGAGCCGGGGTACCTGCATCCATTGATGAGGCGACATCAACGGATGCGTCGTCGCTCGCGCCGGTCGCGGACGATGGAGCGGTTTCGGTGGCGTCGCTGGCGGCAGCCTCGTTGGTCGTTTTCGCTGTGGACTCGCCACGACGTCCCTTGCGTCGGCGATCTGTGCCACCGCTGGCACCTCCCTGGCCATCGCGGCGTGGCGGCCCGGTGCGCAGCGGGCGCGGCATGGGTGCACCCTCGGGCACCTCCACACCGAACATGGCGGCAATCTGGGGCATTGCCGGTCCGATGCGTTCGACCGTTGCGCGTAACTCGTCGGTGACGGTGGTTGGGGCACCCATCGGTGTCACCATCTTCCGGATCGGAGAAAATGCTGCGGCTTCGAGCACGGCAATCCAGCGGTCGGGGCTCTCGATCGGAGTCAGCGTGGCATTGGTTGAATCGAGTAGGCGGGTAGCGATGTCGGCGGGAAACACGACGCCTGCCTTCGGCGGCTGCGAGGACAGGCGCAGCGCGCGGATCACGCGGCCGATAGCGAGTGCTGCATCAACATCGGCGAACCACAGTTGGAGCTCTTGCTCTTGACGCCGTGCTAGCGCCTCTCGTAGTTGCTCAACGATGGCTGATGTCGATGAGTCGCGGGCAATGCTCGGATCACCTGCAGCGGTGAGGACCGAGCGCAGGTCGCGCATATCCACCTGATCAGCGGTGGCGAGTGCGGCGTCGGCACGGTCACGCCATTCCGCGACGCGAAGGCGGGGGAGTAGGTTCTCAGCCAATCGCATCACCGTGTCTTCGGGCATGACGGCCCGGCCCTCTGCAGCCAGACGTGTGTTTTCCTCTGCGAGTCGGCTGCGAACTGCGGCCATACCTTTGAGCGCAAGCTCGGCAATTGGCTGCTGCTCGGCGGGAAGGTCAGCCAATACCGCCGTGCGATGCTGGCGTCCGGGTCGAAGCCGCTTCGGCTTTGGACGCTGCGGCATCTCCGGTGGCGGGGTGAAACGAGGCCCTCCGCGGCCACGACCTTGGCGGCGGTCGTTGCCACCATCGCCGTCACGGCGGCCACGACGCCCGTCGTCATCGCGCCCGCCGGTCGCCCCATCTCGACGGCGGTCACCGTCGTTGCGCCGCCGATCGCCATCCTTACGGCCCTCACCGTCATCGCGCCGACGACGGCGCCGGTCGCCGTCGCGACGTTCGCCGCGTTCGCGCCGGGCACGAGTCTCGATGACCGGGACGAACTCTTCGTCGTGGCCAAGGATCTCGAGGCGGTCATCGCGGTCACGGCGTTCACGGCCGGACAGCACCTGCACGATCTCGATGCTGTCCAAGCCCTGCTCAACTTCAACTTTCAGCACCGAACCAACAGCAATATCGCCGGGAAGGGTGCCAGCAGCGACCACGCCGCGGGGGTTTTTGGCTCCTGCGGCACGCCAGGTCCAACCGCCGTCATCGCGGGCGCTGGTGATCTCGATGTCGATCCGTCGGGACATGGGTCGAAACGGTAGCGGGTGGCGGGTGCGAACACCCACGGAATGGCTCGAATCCGGCGCGGGTGTGTTGGGCCAGGGCTACGGTGTGCCAATGCCCATCTACGCACTCGGCGACGCGACCCCCTCCATCGATCCCTCGGCCTATGTGCATCCCGATGCCGTCATCATTGGCGACGTGACCATTGGCGCGGAGTCTTCGATTTGGCCGGGCGCTGTGTTGCGCGGCGACGATGGGCGCATCGTGATCGGTGCTCGCACCAGCATTCAGGACAACTGTGTGCTGCACACCACCCCGATGGATCACACGATCGTCGGCGATGATTGTGTGATCGGACATATCGTGCATCTTGAGGGATGCACCATTTCCGATGGATGCCTGATCGGAAATGCTGCGATGGTGCTGCATCGTTCGGTGGTGCACACCGGCGCAATCGTGGCGGCGAATTCGGTCGTGCTCTATGACGTCGACATCCCCTCTGGTGCTCTCGCCGTCGGCTCGCCGGCGGTGATCAAGCCCGATCGGGCCGATGCCACGATGATTGCTCAGGCAGCGCAGTCCTATGTGGATCGCGGGCGCCGTTTTGCCGCTGAATTGCGCCGCCTCGATGGGTGAACCCGACCGCTCCGCTCATATCGAACAGCTCCGCGTCACGGTGTCGGCTGCCGATGCCGAGATCGTGGCCGATCGATTGTGGGGCCTCGGCGCCGGTGCAGTGGAAGAGGTACCGGTCGACGCAGGAACCGTTGAGTTGCGAACTGTTCTGCATCATGTTGACCTCAGCCAACTGTTGGACGGATGCGACCCAAGGGCACACAGCCGCCTCGTGACGATCGATGCAACGCCCGCGGAGACATGGCGTGAATTTGCCGCACCGGTCGTGCTCGGCGACCTTGTGCTCTGCCCAGCCTGGTGCACCCCACCCGATGATGCCGTTGGTCCGGTGGTCCTCATCGAGCCCGGGGTGTCATTTGGCTTGGGCGACCACCCGACGACGATGATGGCGGCATCGGCAGTGTTCGATGCAGTTGTCGATGGTGATGAGGTGGCCGATATCGGCGCGGGCAGTGGGGTGCTGTCCGTCGTAGCTGCGCTGCGTGGTGCACGGGTCATTGCCACGGAGATTTCTCCCTCAGCAGTCGTGGCCCTGCACGCCAATCTCCAACTGAACGCGGTGAGCGATCGGGTGCAGGTGGTCACCGGGAGTGGCACCGGGGGAGTGATGGCAGCGGCGTCGCGCGACGTCGTGGTGGCCAATATCTCCGCACAGGTTCTTCGCCCGATGGCCGCCGAACTGGTGGACTGCGTTCGTCCGAATGGTCTGATCGTGGCCACTGGCATGTTGGCCGATGCGGATCACGGAGTCGATCGTGCACTGGAGGCCGCTGGTGCCGAGATCCTCGAGCGGCATCGTCGCGATGCTTGGGAATGCCTGGTGGCGCGTCGCGTCAGGGGGTAAGGGCGTTCACTGCTGCCGCTGTGGGTATCGACGGCACGGCACCGGCAATGGTGGTGGCGAGAGACCCAGCAATCACGCCTCGGCGGACTGCGTCGTCAATATCGTAGCCCGACGCCAGCGCAGCGGCGACGGTGCCGCTCAATGTGTCACCGGCACCGGTTGTATCTACGACGGTCACCGCTGGTGCCGCAATCTGAATCGGTGCGGCATCGCGTCGATGCACCTCGGCACCGTCAGCACCGCGTGTGACGACGACGACACCGACGCCAGCGTCCAACAGACGCGCCACGCCGCCCAGTAATTCCACCTCGTGCTCGTTGGGCACGATCACATCAACCGCGGCCAGGACCTCGGTGGGGACATCACGTGCTGGTGCCGGATTCAGCACAACGGTGCATCCGGCGTTTTTGGCCGCACGCACCGACGCCGCCACCACATCCATCGGCACCTCGAGTTGCACGAGAAGCACACCCTGGGGTGTGTGCGCGGTGGGGCAATAGTCGTTGGCTCCGGGAATGACGACGATCGAATTCTCGCCGGCATCGTCGACGACGATTAATGCGCGACCGGTTGGAGTATCAACAACCAACACGGCGTCGACATCGCATCCCGCCTCGGTCAGGACTGCCGTCAGGCGTTCACCGGCAGCGTCGGCGCCAACCGCGCCAACAAATGTTGTTGATGCACCCTGACGAGCTGCGGCGACGGCCTGGTTGAGCCCCTTGCCGCCGGGATGTTCTGCATAGCTATGCCCGAGAAGTGTTTCACCGGGCCCTGGTCGCCGGGCCACACCAGCAACGAGGTCAAGATTTGCGCTGCCAACGACGCAGACCTGGGCGTGATCAGGCAATGGCGGGTCGACGGGCGGGCTCACGTGAGGTGCACGTCGTCAGATGCGATGGTGGACGAACTGATCTGCTCAGCCAGACTGCCGCGCGCGGACCCCAATGGGTGCGATGAGGCGGAACCCTGCGGCGTGGCGCTCATGTTCGCTTTCGCCACCCCAGAAACCGTATTCGTGATTGTCGCGGGCGAAATCGCGGCACTGCACCCGCACCATGCACCCCTCGCACACGCGTTGTGCTGCTTGTTCGCGCAGTTCACGAGTCTGTGGGCGCTCGGCGGCGGTGGGGAAGAAGAGGTGGGTGAGGCCTTTGCACGCACCGTCATCCATCCATGCATCATCGGTCAGCTCCCGCGTGATGAAATCCACCAGATCCATGTTGTTCCCCCCAACAGAGTTCAGTGCCGGCCGATGTGGCAGCAATCACAGATGGTAGACGCTGAGGTGGGGTCCCGCCAAGAGGGCTCAGCCAGCCAGAACTGCGAGGCCCTCGCAGAATCGACTGACATCGTCTGGGGTCGTATCCCATGCGGTCATCCAGCGGTACCGATCGGTGCTGCGATCCCAATCCCAGAAGAAACACCAATCGCGCAGCGGCGTCGCAATCTCTGGCGTCAGCGTGGGGAAGATCGAATTCACCTGCGGTGTAGGTCCGGCATGGTCGCCGAGGATCTGTTGGGCATCGTGATGCAACCGTGACGCCATGTCGTTGGCGTGAGCGGCCCATGTGAGCCAACGGTCGTCCTCCAAATAGGTGCTGAATTGCGCCGCGACGAAACGCATCTTTGATGCCAACTGGTTGACCTGTTTGCGGAGGTAGATCGCACGGTCGGCGAGGTCACGATTGATGAAAACCACCGCTTCGGCGCCGAGCAGACCATTTTTGGTGCCACCAAAACTGATGACATCGACACCGGTCGCCACGACCATGTCACGCAATCCGTCGGGTCCTTTCCCCGCAGCGGCGACGGCATTGGCGAGACGTGCACCGTCGAGGTGGACGCGCATGCCGTGCGCATGAGCGCGATCGCAGATGGCTGCGATGTCATCATCGGAATAGAGCGTTCCCCATTCGGTGGCTTGGGTAATGGAGACGAGGCCGGGCTGTGCATGATGCATGATCCCGATATCGCCTGCGGCGGTATCGATGGCATCGGGGGAGAGGCGACCATCAGGTGCCGGTGCGGTGAGCAGTTTCGTGCCGAGGATGCGTTCGGGTGCTCCTGTTTCATCCAAATTGATATGCGACCATTCTGAACACAGCACGGCCTCTGCCGTACGCAGTGCGGCACCCATGGCCAAGACGTTTGCGCCGGTGCCGTTCAATGCCAGCAGAGTGGTCACCGGTTGCCCGAACAAATCGTTGAAGGCCTGCTCGCATGCGCGGGTGTGAACATCATCGCCGTAGGCGAGTGCATGGCCGTGGTTTGCGCGCTGGATCGCCTCGATGATGTCGGGATGTGCGCCGGCGGCGTTATCGGATGCGAACGCGCACGCGGGGGGATCGGGGAGCAGCATGCGCCCATTATGGGGCTCGGTAGCCTTCGGGGCGTGTCCGATCCCTCAGAACATGCTGCGCGTCGTCGGACCTTTGCCATCATCTCGCATCCCGATGCCGGCAAAACCACGCTGACCGAGAAGTTTCTTCTCTACGCCGGAGCGCTAAACGATGCGGGCGCGGTGAAGGCTCGCGAGGGGCGGCGCGGCGCGACGAGTGACTGGATGGAGATGGAGCGCAAGCGTGGCATCTCCATCTCCTCGACGGCACTGTCGTTCGAATATCGCGGTCTGCAGTTCAATTTGCTGGACACCCCTGGGCACCGTGACTTTTCCGAAGACACCTACCGGGTACTCGCTGCGGTCGATTCGGTGGTGATGGTTCTCGATACCGCGAAGGGCATCGAACCCCAGACCTTGAAACTCTTCGAGGTCTGTCGCCAGCGTTCCCTGCCGGTGATCACCTTCTTGAACAAATACGACCGTCCGGGTCGCGAGCCGCTCGAGTTGCTCGATGAGATCGAATCACTGATCGGGCTTCGGCCGACACCGGCGACATGGCCCGTGGGGCGCTCGGGAGAATTTAAGGGCGTCATCGACAGGGTGGGGGGCGACTTCACTCGGTTTACCCGCACGGTGCGCGGCGCGCAGATCGCTCCGGAAGAAATTGTGCCGGCCGACCGTGCCGCTCAAGAAGAAGGCGCTGACTGGGAGCGCAGCATGGATGAATGTGGGCTTCTCGACGCCGTCGGGGCCGAGGTCGACAGTGAGAGCTTTTTGGCCGGGGAATCAACTCCGGTGTTTGTGGGGTCTGCCTTGACGAACTTTGGTGTGCGTCACGTCCTTGATGCCCTGGCCGACCTTGCACCTCCGGCCCTGGCACGCCCTGACGCGGCGGGTGTGCCGCGCCCGCTTGATGCGGGGTGCTCCGCGTTCGTGTTCAAGGTGCAGGCAAACATGGACCGCGCCCATCGTGATCGGATTGCATTCGTTCGGGTCTGCTCTGGCGAGTTCGAGCGCGGAATGGTTCTCACGAACTCGCGCACTGGGAAACCGTTCGCGACCAAATACGCATCGCAGGTCTTTGGTGCCGAACGATCAACGGTCGATAGTGCCCACCCCGGAGACGTCGTGGGCCTGGTGAACGCCACCGACTTGCAGATTGGTGACACCTTGTATGTGGGTGACGCGGTCGAATTTCCGCCGATCCCTCGATTCGCACCGGAGGTCTTTGCGACAGCGCGTCCTCTCGACACCGGCAAGTACAAGCAGTTTCGCCGTGGGCTCGATCAGCTCGATACCGAGGGCGTGGTGCAGGTGTTGCGTGACCCATTGGCCGGAGATGCCAACCCGGTGCTGGCGGCGGTGGGCCAGTTGCAGTTCGACGTCTTCGCTGACCGCCTGGATATCGAGTTCAATGCGCCATCAGAAGTATTGCCTGCCCCGTATGAGGCGATCCGCTACACCGATGATGCCAGCGCGGCACGGTTGCGTGAAGTGGGGGGCATCCGGATCCTGCGCCGCGGCGACGGTGATCTGGTGGCGCTGTTCGAAAGTCGGTATCGATTGCAGCGACTCGAGAACGACGAGCCAGATTTGATGTTGGAGACGATTGCCGTCGACTAATCGAGTCGGCCATCTACTATTTCGTCATGACGAAAATCGATCGATGCCGGTGGTGTCGACGTGTGCTCCCTGAGCGGGTGGGGAGAGGTCGGCCGAAGCAATTCTGTTCCCAACGATGTCGGCAGTGGGACTGGGTAGCACGGCAACGTGCGCGCGAACTCGAACTCAGCGAGGACGAATTGGTGATTGCCCGAACCGAGCTCGACGCACTCCATGACGATCTGTACGTCTTGGCATGCGCCGTCGATGACACTCAGCGCGATCTTGCCGATGGGAATGCCCGTCACACCGCGAAAGATTTGCGCGGCATGGTCGACTGGCTACTCGAGGCCGCATTGCCGCTTCGTGACCGAGAATTCTCTGCACCTACCCCCACACCCCGAAAAACGTCATGACGAAATTCGCCGACGCCTGAGTTCTGTGCCCGGGGGTAGAGGTCCAGCCGCGCTATCGGTGGCGCCAACGATCGGATTGCTCGAGCGAAATCTGGCCAACAGTGTCGTGTTCGCGTGCCCCGTGCGCCGGTCCTCATCCTATGGCTGGTGTGTGAGACCCCGAGCGTGTTGCCGTGGCAGATGAAGTCACGTCGTGGCGGTTGCGTGGCTCCAGGGCGACGGCGTTGACGACCATGTCATGACACCGTTGTGTTACTCACGTCGAGGCCGTGGTGGATGTCGGCAGGGCCGGTGCGAGAGCTATTCGGGATGATCCCGGCGTCGCCCATTTACCAAGAACGCCCATAATCTCCGTTATGTCAAATTGATGAGAGCAGGGCGAGGAGGAGCTGTACTGGAACCCCTCCCCCTCAGATCCCGTGGTTATTGGGTTTCCGGGGATGCTCGATGTCTCCCATGGGGATGTTGGCGGCGGGCTGAGCCTCGATCTCTGCAGCCGGACGCACTTTCGGTCGATGGAACTCCTGCACCCAGACAGGAGACACGACATGATCTCAACACCCCGACTCCCCCGCCGCCGCGTTATCGCGCTCGGCCTAGGCCTTGGCCTCGGCGCCACCGCTGTGAGCGGTGTGCTGCCGCTTCCCTCCCCCGTTGTTAACTCGGCAGCATCGATCCAGGGCTTGTCGCTTGGCGCCCGTGGTGACGCCGTTGCCGAGTTGCAGCGTGCACTGATCGCGAATGGCGTTGACGTCGTAGGTGGAGCCGACGGCGTGTTTGGCCCGAAGACTCTCGAGGCGCTGCAAATGTTCCAGTCCTCCGCTGGGCTCGCGGTGTCCGATGTTGTTGCTGACGACACCTTGATCGCACTTGGTCTGATTGAGTCGCCTATCGCCGGTCTGGCGGAAGGTGCTCGCGGCGAGGCAGTGAAAGCTCTCCAGGAGGCCCTCATCGCGGCGGGGATCACCCCGCGCGGTGGTGCCGATGGCATCTTCGGTCCCGGTACGGCGGCGGCGCTGCGCGAATGGCAGACCTCGTCCGGGCTGGAGGCCAGTGGCGTGGTGGACGCCACGACCGCGGCTCGCCTTCTCGGCGGTGCCTCATCGGCACCGTCGGCCGACGGTGCCGTGACCGAAGACGCAGCGGTCGCGGAGGCTGATGCGGCGGTCGAGGCGATGCCTGGTGATGCTGAACTGCTCGGTCTCGCCTACGGCGACTGGGGCGACGCGGTGGCGCAGGTACAAGAGCTTTTGATTGCCGCCGGTGTCGACGTGCACGGCGGCGCGGATGGTCTCTTCGGTGCAGCCACTCGTGATGCGCTGTCACAGTTCCAAGCCTCGGCTGGTCTCGACGTCTCTGGTCGCGTCGACGAAGCCACTCTGTCGGCACTGCGGTCCGCGCAGTCCACCCCGGTCGCCGCTGCGGCGTCGCATCCCTACACCCAGCTGGTCGGTCTCCGTCCGGGTGCACTGGGTGAGGCGGTTGCGACGCTGCAGCAGCGTCTGCTCGACCTCGGCGTGCGGGTGCGCGGTGGCGCAGATGGTGTGTTCGGGCCCGCGACCGCGGACGCGGTGCGGTCGTTCCAGGAGCAGCGTGGTCTGGCCGTTGATGGCATCGTCGACGACGCCACTGCTGATGCCCTTGCGGTCGCCAACGCGGATGCCGCAGTTGACGGGGCCGTGGTCGACGGCCGCGAAGGCTGGGCGGTCTACGGCGAGCGTGGCTCCCGCGTTGTCGCGGCTCAGCAGGCTCTCGTTGATGCCGGCGTGCGCTTGCGTGGTGGTGTTGATGGTGTGTTCGGGTCGGCAACCGCTGCAGCAGTGATGGATGTGCAGCGCGCGAACGACCTGCGAGTGACCGGGGTGATTGACGCCGCGACGGCTGAGATTCTCGGTCTCGCAACTGCAGCGGTGCCAGCCGACTCGCCAGTCGCTGCTGCATCGATCGATGTGTTCCCGGTGCAAGGCCGCTGTGGGTTCAGCGATACCTGGCATGCCGCACGTTCTGGTGGGCGCCTTCACCTCGGCGTCGACATCATCGCTGCGGAGGGCAATCTGGTGTACGCCGTGACCGACGGCGTGATCACCAAGGTGTACGAGGACCGCCCCGGCTCGCTGTCGGGCAACGGCATTCGCCTGACCACCGAGGACGGCACCTACTTTTTCTACGCCCACTTCACACATGTGGCCGAGGGCATCGTCGAGGGTGCCGAAGTGCGGGCCGGACAGGTGGTTGGCTACATCGGGAGCACTGGCAATAGCGGCACCCCGCACCTCCATCTGGAGATTCACCCACAGGGTGGCGCGGCAATCAACCCGTATACGATCGTGAAGGCCGTGGATGCGTGCCATGTGACCGAGCCGTTCGTGGTCGACGGTGAGTCGGTTGCCACTGAGTCCGAGGCCGTTGATTCGGTGGCTGCTGAGGCTGCTCCAGCGGCAACGGATGACACCGACGCGGACCAGGCTGGCGTCGCCAACACCACAGAGGCCGCGGCGACCGCGACCGACGGCGAGAACACCGCCGAGGTGGCCGCCGATGTGGAGGCGACGCCCGCAGTCGCCGACGACGTTGCCGCCGATGCCATTGGTGATGCAGTCGGTGGGTATGGCCCCGACGACGCCACGCCTACCGGTGCATGACCCGGCTCCGGGTTCTATCCTCGCTGCGATGACCTCTGCTGACGGCATTCGCCTCGACGTCCAGTTCACCGCCGGCGCCGTGGAGTGGCCGCGCTTGCTCGATGCGACGCTGGCCGCCGAGGCCGGCGGGTACTCCGCCGTGTGGGTGGTCGACCATCTCGCCGGGCGTTCGATGAACGGAGATAACGCACTCGAGGCCTTTACATGGATGGGCGCTTTGGCTGCGGCGACATCGACCATCGAGATCGGTTCGCTCGTGGTCAACGTGTGGAACCGCAGCATCGGTGTTGCGGTCGTTGGGGCGGCGAGTGTGGCTGCCATCGCTGATCGACCGATGTGGTTCGGTGTTGGGGCGGGCACATCCCCGCGTAGTTCATTTGCATGGGAGCAGCAGATGGTCGCTGCACCAATTGTTGATGCAATGGCTGACCGTCATGCCCGTGTTGGTGAACTTCTTGATCTGACCGACGCGATGTGGCACGCCGACGATGCCGCAGAGCGCTTCCCAACGTTCCCCCGCCCCCGACACATCCCGCGGGTGATCGTCGGTGTGAACTCCGCAGCGTTGGCGACATTGGCCGGACAACGCGCCGATGGTGTAAACGTTCGATGGAGCCACCCGCGATGCCGGGAATTGCTCGATGCAGCAACCGCGGCGGCAGGCGATCGCAGCTTTGTGCGTACCGTCTATGCCGATTGGGATGATGCCCTCATCGATCCCGATCACCCGGAGCGACAGCGCATGGCCTCGCTCGGTGTCGATCGCCTCATTTTGTTGGCCACAGGAGTCCCTCCGTTGGGGTGAACCTGGGCTAGCGTTCGCGGTGACATATCACCGAGACACCCGTCCGGGAGAGTCGGTTCGCCGACGCCGAAGGAGCAACCTCCCCGGAATCTCTCAGGCCACAGGACCGGTCGGGGGCGGTGACGCTGGAGAGAGCTTCGGCTCGCCGACGGGGAAAGCCGCCACGGCGGTGAAACTCTCAGGTCAGATGACAGCGGGGGAACCGACCACGCCGTCTGGAGAGCCCTGTGCCTGATTTCGATCACCCTGCCGACACCTTCACCGATCGTCATATTGCGCCCGGATCGCGTGAGATCGATCGGATGCTGTCCGCTATCGGGGCGTCCTCGCTCGACGACCTGATCGCTGAGACCGTGCCAGCGTCCATTTTGAGCTCGGAGCCACTCAACGTGCCTCATGCGGTGAGCGAGGTAGCGGCTCTCGCACAATTGTCCGAACTCGCGGCGTTGAATCGCCCGCGTCGGTCGATGATCGGCATGGGGTATAGCCCGTGCATTCTGCCGGGGGTCATCCGGCGCAATGTGCTCGAGAATCCGGCTTGGTATACCGCCTACACCCCATACCAACCAGAGATCTCTCAGGGACGCCTCGAGACACTGTTGAACTTCCAGACGTTGATCTGCGAGTTGACCGGCCTCGAGGTGGCCAATGCGTCGCTGCTGGACGAAGCCACGGCGGCAGCAGAGGCCATGACCGTTGCCCGCCGGGTTGCGTCGGCACCGGGTGAACGGTTCCTCGTGCACCACGACACCCATCCTCAGATTGTGAACGTGCTGCGAACGCGAGCAGAACCGGTCGGTGTAGAGATCGTCGTCGGTGGTCTCGACGAGGCCGATGGTTGTTTCGGTGTGCTGGTCTCGTGTCCGTCATCGACTGGAGGAGTGTTGGATCACTCGGCATTGATCGACGCGATGCACGCCAACGGTGGCGTGGTGATCATGGCCGTGGATCCACTCGCCGCGGTGCGGCTGCGGAGTGCAGGTGCGCAGGGGGCCGACATCGCTATTGGTTCGGCGCAGCGATTCGGCGTGCCCATGGGTTTCGGCGGCCCCCATGCGGCGTTTATTGCGGTGCGTTCGGAATATGCGCGGTCGCTGCCGGGCCGTCTGGTCGGGGTCAGCGTCGACGCCGCAGGACGCCCCGCGCTGCGATTGGCGTTGCAAACACGTGAGCAGCACATTCGTCGTGAACGTGCCACCTCGAATATCTGCACGGCGCAGGTTCTCTTGGCCAATATCGCCGGGCTGTATGCCTCGTGGCATGGGATTGAGGGTCTGCGAGCAATCGTTGATCGGATGCATGGCCATGCGGTAGTTCTGGCCGAGTCGTTCGCCGCGGCCGGATATGCGGTGCGCCACTCCCCGTTCATCGACACGGTGTGCGTCAATGGGATTGATGCTGATGCGTGGGTGGCAGCTGCTGCTGCCGCCGATATCGACATCCGGCGCGTCGATGACACCAGCGTGGCAATGACAGTTGATGAGACCACCGATGCCACGGTCGTGTCCCAGTTGCTGGCGGCGATCGGAGTGGCCGCAGTGGTGCCACTGGATGTGTCGCGTTTCTCGCCCACCGATGACCAATTACGTCATGACGAAATTCTTCAACAGGCCGCGTTCACGGCCTACCGCAGCGAGCACGCAATGCTGCGCTACCTGCGCCGATGCGCCGATCGCGACCTGGCTCTTGATCGAACCATGATCCCGCTGGGTTCATGCACAATGAAGTTGAATGCCACCACCGAGATGGAGCCCATCACGTGGCCGGCCTTCGCCGAGGTGCACCCCTTCTCCCCCATCGACCGCCTGCAGGGCTACCAGCGCATGATCGCGGACCTCGAGGCCATGCTCGCCGACATCACGGGGTACGCGGCGGTCAGCCTGCAGCCAAATGCCGGCAGTCAGGGCGAATTCGCCGGCCTGTTGGCAATCCGCGCCTATCACCGAAGCCAGGGCGATACGCAGCGCGATGTGTGTCTGATTCCCTCCAGCGCTCATGGCACTAATGCGGCGAGTGCCGTAATGGCTGGCATGCGGGTGCACGTGGTGTCCTGTGACGACAACGGCGATGTCGATCTCGTAGATCTTTCGGCCGCTATCGACACCCACGGTGACCGGGTGGCCGCGGCCATGGTGACGTACCCGTCGACACATGGTGTATTCGAGGCGGGAATCGGGGAACTCTGCGACATCGTCCACGCTGCAGGAGGCCAGGTCTACGTTGACGGCGCGAACCTGAACGCCCTCGTGGGCGTCGCGCGCCCCGGAGCATTTGGCGCCGACGTGAGTCATCTGAATTTGCACAAGACGTTCTGTATTCCACATGGCGGTGGCGGGCCGGGAGTGGGGCCGGTGGCAGTTGCTGCACACCTCGCGCCATTTCTCCCGGGGCACCCACTCGACGACGACGCACCGGTTGGGCCGGTATCGGCCGCCCCATTCGGATCGGCAGGCATCTTGCCGATTCCATGGGTGTACCTCCACCTCATGGGGCCAGATGGCCTACGCCGGGCGACAGAGGTGGCCATCTGTGCCGCAAATTATGTCGCCACGCGACTGGGTGATGCCTACCCAATTCTCTACACGGGGCGCTCAGGCCGCGTCGCGCACGAATGCATTCTCGATCTGCGCGCGATCACGAAGAGCACTGGGGTGACGGTGGATGATGTGGCCAAGCGCCTCATGGACCACGGACTACATGCTCCCACGATGTCGTTCCCGGTGGCCGGCACCTTGATGGTGGAACCAACCGAAAGCGAAGACCTGGCCGAGATCGACCGCTTCTGCGATGCGATGTTGTCGATTCGTGCCGAAATCGACAGAGTCGCCCGCGGTGAGTGGCCGCTGGACACCTCGCCGCTGCGTATGGCCCCTCATACAGCGGAGGATCTGATCGGCGATTGGGATCGTCCCTATCCCCGTGATCTCGGTGCCTACCCCAGCGTGTCCGCGCGCGTCGACAAGTATTTCCCTCCGGTCTCGCGCATCGATGCGGCGTCGGGCGATCGCAATCTGGTCTGCACCTGTGAACCGCTCGAGGTGTACGCAGCAATGAACGCGCAGTAGGTTGCGGCCATGGCCGAGCGTGACCGCACCGGAGAACTTCTTACCGAACTCATCAATCGACTGGCGGGGCCGGTGTCCGCTGGCGCCAAATTGGCCTCCGATGCGGCCACACGACGTGCCGATGCCAAGCGTCATATGGAAGAACTGTGTGCTGAATTGCAACGGGCGCGCGACGTTGGACGTCGTGTCGTCGATCTGCTCGATGAGATCGAGACCCCCCTCCGGCGCGCCGCCCCGCTGATCAATCAGTTGGTTGGGGTGCTCGAAGAGGTGTTGGCCGATGCGCCCGAGGACCTCGGCCCTCAGCTACGTACGTTGGCCTCGCGGCTTGGAGGTCTTGCCGACGGCCTTGGGCCGTTACTGATGATGGCCCAGGGGGCGGCAGGCATGTTCGGTAGCCGTCCGGCATCGAGTGGGGCATCGACGGCTGCCAGCACGGCGACCGCCCCCGCGACCACGACGACCGTGGCGAAGAAGACCACAGCAAAGACGACCGCGTCGAAGACGAGCACAGCCAAGAAGAGCGCAGCCAGGAAGAGCACAGCGAAGAAAGTTGTTGCGAAGAAGTCAGCGGCAAAGAAGACCGCGGCGAAGACGACCGCCGCAACGAAGTAGCCCCATCATCGCCGCCTGTGTCACTGCCGGTGATGCGGCGCCGTCGTGTGAGCGCCAGTGCTGCTCACGTGGCGAAGGGCAAGTCCACCACGGTTGCAGGAACGTCGGTGCCACGCACCCGCACGTCGACGGTGGCGCCTATTGGGAGCACGACAGGAAGTAAGGCCATGCCGACCGCGCGGCCCAGGCTGGTCACGTAATTTCCCGATGCCACCTGGGCGATGACCACGCCATTGTGCAGAATCTCGTAGCCGTGCCGAATCGGACGGCGTTGGGCGGTGTCCAGACCACGTAGGACCCGATGCGGTCCATCCGTCGACTCAGCAATAATCGCCTCACGACCGATGAAGGGTGTGTCCATGGCCACGACCCACCCGAGGCCGGCTTGCAGCGGCGTGATGTCTGGCCCGATCTCGTTGCCATGCAGCGGGAGGCCCGCCTCGAGTCGCAGTGTGTCGCGCGCGGCAAGACCAGCCGGAGTGACGCCACAGTCAAGTATCGATTCCCATATCGCCGGCGCAGCCTCGGCAGGCACCGCGATTTCCACACCGGGTCCACCCGTATAGCCGGTGCCGGCCACATGGCATTCGGTGCCATCTAGATCACAGGCGTGCACACGGAAACGACCAACCTCGGCGATGGCGGGCCATCGCGCCCCAAGGCGATCTTTCGCAGCCGGTCCCTGTACCGCAATCACGGCACGCGACTCGGTGATGTCGATACCGCCGATGACCTCGATGACCCGTGAGGTGTTGGACGCATTTGGCATGACATGCATCTCGCCGGACGGCAGCCACCAGATGATGATGTCGTCGACGACACCCCCATGCTCATCGAGGAGGTGTGTGTACTGCGCGCGCCCGGGTGCGATGCGGGTGATGTCGTTGGTCAGGGTCGACCGCACGAGTTCTACAGTGTCGTCCCCGGCAGGTAGCGCAACGGTTCCCAGATGCGACACGTCAAATGCCGCCGCGTCGTCGCGGCAGGCCTGGTGCTCAGCAACCGCTCCGCTGTACTCCAGCGGCATGTCCCATCCACCGAAGGGCGCCATTTTGGCGCCCGCCGCGCGGTGCATCGCGTCGAGTGGCGACAGGCGAAGTTCATCGCCGGTCGCGGTCGTCATCGGTGACGCCCCGGTCAGACCGCAGCCGCAGCGACGCCGTCGTCAGCGCGGAGTGGCACCAATTGGGTATCAACGTCGTTCTTCACGCCAGCGAGTGACAACACATTGAGCACGCCCTGGCCCGATCGAACAGCATCGATGAGTTCCTCGCCATCGGCCAGCACCACGGACTGCCCACTGATCACGATATGAGCCGAGGTGATGTCACCCTCAACATGGTTGCGAAGATACTCAAACACTGTTCGCACCGATTCGAGGCGGATGCCAGCGTCGAGCAAAGTCTTCACCATGCGCAGTTCCAACAGATCGCGATAGCTGTACCGGCGACGCGACCCACTACCTGCCGCATCGGTGAGCGACGGACGGATCAGGTCGGTACGCGCCCAGTAGTCGAGCTGGCGGTAGGAGATACCGACGACCGTCGCAGCTTGACGACCGCTGTAGCCCGCGTCGATATCGATCGAGTTCACATCCATGGTTGCTCCCATCGGGTGACAACGGCGAAACTACGCCGCTGTGACCCCGAGAGCCTACGGGTGGGTTGCTGCGTCGTCAATCCCCCGCTCAGGGGGCGAAGTCCTCGGGGTTGACGTTCTCGAGGAAGGACTGGAACTCGTCGATGATCTCGGCGGTGCCTTCCTCGCTCGTGTCGTCGTCATCGGTTCGGCCGGCATCGGCCAGTACGTCATCGGCCGCGAAAATTGGGACATTGGCCCGAATAGCGAGTGCGCACGCATCAGAGGGTCGCGCTGAGATGTGCAGCGTTTGGCCGTCGCTCGTGGTGAGGACTATTTCAGCGAAGAAGGTGTGGTCACGTACCTCGGTGATATTCACGCTCTCCCACACGCCGCCAAGCTCATCAATCACCGTCCGCATAAGGTCGTGGGTCATCGGCCGGGGCGGTTCAATGCCCTCCATCGCGGCGTGAATCGCGGCGGCCTCGGGATTCCCGATGTAGATCGGAAGGATGCGGTGCTTGCCGTTGCGCTCGCGCAGGAGCATCATTGGCGTGTTCGCGGGGATTTCCACCCGCACACCTACGAGATCCATCGCCTGCACGTCGGCGAATCTAGTTCATGCTCGCGCGCGGTGCGGAGCGGTGACGTCAGTGGTGGCCGAGAGCGTCGATGCCCTCGTCGACGAGAGCGCTGCGCAGAGCGGCACCGAGGCCGGCGAGTTCAGCCGCTCGACGAACCGATTCGGCGCGCACGCCAGGGTCACGATGTCGGAGTCGCGGCCCCGCCAACTGTTCGAACAAGGAGATCTCGCGTTCGGCCGAGGTGCGCCAGGCCCGCAAATGCCGTACCTCGCACCCAGCGGCGATCATGTCGCGGGCGGCAACCCCTACCCGCACCTGCAGGTCGCCATATGTCGGCCGACCCGATCCGCGGATCGGACGGATGATGCCGAACTCCTCCAGACTGTCGAGTTCGTTCTCGCGTAGGCCGGTCATTGCGCAAAACTCGTTGCGATCAAGGTGCACGCCGGGGAGCAATTGCGCGGGCGCCGCCTCTTGTCGCGGCCGCGGTGGCGACAAGGGTGGCCGAGCAGGCGGTCGCTCGGAATTTCCCGCAGCTGGGTGGGTGTCCAGCGCGCTCATGGGCACATCTTCTGGACGTGGCATTGGCCCAGATGCGTCTGGGTCGATATCGGGCCGGGGAATGCCTCGTGGTCGGCTGTGCTCGCCGGTCGGGTCGATCTCACCGGAGTCGAGTCGGTCTTTGATGACCCGCAACGGCAGGTAGTTCTCGCGTTGCTCGCTGAGGATCACCCGCAGCAGATCGACATCTGATTCGTAGAACTTTCGGTAACCAGAGGCGGTGCGTTCCGGCGAGATCAGCCCCTGGCTCTCCAGAAAGCGGATCTTGGAGATCGTGACGTCGGGAAACTCCTCGAGCAGGATTCCGAGGACATCCCCAATTGACAGATACGGCGATGTCTGCGCCTCAGGCATCGGACCGCTCGAAGAACACGAGTCGAAACTTACCGATCTGAACTTCATCGCCATGGCGCAACACAGCAGCCTCGATGCGCTGCTGGTTCACGTAGGTGCCGTTGAGCGATCCGGAGTCGAGAATCTCGTATCCGTCGTCGCGGCGCACGATTTCGGCGTGGCGGCGCGAGACCGTGATGTCGTCAAGGGCCAGTTCGGAGTCGGGGTGCCGTCCGATGCGCGTTGTCTCCCCCGTCATGGCGAAACGGTGGCCCGCCAACCCGCCGGAACGCACGATGAGCACTCCAACGCCGCGGGCGAGTTCGCCGACGGGAACGGCAATATCGTCGCTCGGCCCGGCAGCGTCTTGAAGCGGGTCGACGCTGATCAGCGTGATCGTGCGATCGTCAAGGACATCAAGCGCGGATCCACAGCTGGAGCAAAAATTGCTGCCCGGTGGGTTGCGGTGGCCGCATTGATTGCAGAACACGTACGACACGGTGTCGGCGTCACTCACCGATCAGGGCCCGGTAGGCGTCGGCGGTGAGAAGCGATTCAAGGCTGGCTGCAGCATCTGGTTGCATCTCGTAGATCCACCCCTCGCCGTAGGGGTCAGAGTTCAGCAGCGAGGGGTCGTGCTCGAGGGCGCTGTTCACGGCGGTCACGGTGCCGGCGACCGGTGTGTACACCTCCGACACCGACTTGGTGCTCTCGATTTCACCGCAGGGATCGCCGGCGTTTACGGCGCTGCCCTGTGCCGGTGGCTCAACGAATACGACATCGCCGAGCGAGTCCTGGGCATAGTCGGTGATGCCCACCCTCCAGCATCCGTCGTCGACAACGCGAACCCACTCATGGTCGTTTGAGTAGCGGAGATCATCGGGCACGTTCACGCTTCCCACGGTAGCCCCTCTTCGCCCGCGGGTCACGCCTGGCTGCGTGCAGATTGACTCGTGTCACGGCCGCGCCGGATGCCATCGCGGACGAGTGGGATGTAGGCCACTGCGGTGTACCACGACAGCACCAATCCGGGCGGGCCCATGATCCAGGCCGCAACGCCGAAGGCGTCGGCGATTGCAATGTTGCTCTCGGCCATCAAGAAGCCGGGGAAGGCGAACATCAACAGAAATGTCGCGGTCTTGCCCCACCAGGTGACATCGAAGCGCTCCATGTTGAACACTGCTGTGGCCACGACCATTGTGATGCCGACGACCACTTCCCGGGCGAGCACGGCGATGGCGAACCACACCGGCACCGATCCGTCGATGATCAAACTTACGATGCCGACGACAAAAAGCAGCCGATCGACGGTCGGGTCGAACACCTTGCCGAATTCACTTGTTTGGTCCAACCGGCGCGCAAGGTAGCCATCAACCCAGTCGGTGGCACCGAGTATCCCCAGCAGCCACGCGGCCGCCTGACGATCCTGGGGTCCGAAGAGCAGCCAGACGAACACCGGTAGGCAGCACAGGCGTAAGGCGGTCACCAGGTTGGGCACGGTCAACAAGGACTGGCGGGTCCACATCGGTGCCGCAGCAGGGTCGTCGACAGCCACGGGGTGAGCCTACGCTGGGCGGATGCCCACAATCTTCACCCGAATCATCGATGGGGAACTGCCCGGCACGTTCCTCTGGCGTGATGAGCACTGTGTCGTGTTCTTGTCGATCAACCCAATGGCCCACGGACACGCACTCGTTGTGCCGCGTGCAGAGGTTGACCACTGGGTTGACCTCGACGACGACCTGTGCGATCACCTGTTCCGGGTTGCTCGGCATGTTGGTCGGGCCCAAGAAGCAGCGTTCGGCTGCCAGAAGGTCGGCGTGATCATCGCCGGCTATGAGGTCCCCCACGTGCACATCCACGTTGTGCCCACGATTGACATCGGCGAACTCTCCTTTGCCGCCGCCGCTCCGTCAGTGGATCGAGAGGACTTGGACCGCGCGGCAGTGGCCATCCGTGACGAACTGTCACGTCGCGGACACGGTGAGGTTTCATCATGAACGCCGTTCCTCGTCACGATGGCGCCATCGATCGCGATTCAGCAGACGTCGGCCTCGACGCCGCGCGGTTGGAACGAATCGACGCCCACTTCACCCGGTACATCGACGATGGACGCCTTCCGGGGTGGCAGGTGCTCGTGGCTCGTCACGGCGATGTCGTGTACAACCGCTGTCGTGGATGGCGCAATCGCGAGGTGGGCACCGAGTTCACCCCAGACACGATTGTTCGCCTGTATTCGATGACGAAGCCGCTGACCTCGGTGCTGGCCATGATGCTCCATGAGGAGGGCCGGATCGGGCTGAAGGATCCGGTGTCGAACTACATCAGCGAATTCGCTGACACCGCGGTGTACCGCTCGGGTTCGTACCTGCGACCGGTGACCGAACCGCAGGTTGAACCCATCCGGATCTGGCATCTGCTCACCCATATGTCGGGGCTCACCTATGGCTTTCACAACACCCATCCGGTTGACGCGATGTATCGCGCTGCTGGCTTTGAATGGGGGTCGCCCGCCGGTGCGGATCTCGCCGAGTGTTGTGCCCGATGGGCACAGTTGCCGTTGGTGTTCCAGCCCGGTTCGGAATGGAATTACGGCGTGTCGACCGACGTGCTCGGTCGCGTCGTTGAAGTGGTTGAAGGTAAGCCGCTCGATGAGGTGATGCGCGACCGCATCACCACTCCTCTGGGCATGGTCGATACTGCGTTTTCGGTGACCGACGATGAGCGTCGGGGACGCCTCGCGCAGCTGTACATCCCCAATCCGGCTGATCTCACCGCGGTCGCGGCTCCTGATGTGCTTTCGCAGAGCACCGCCCCGACGATGTTGTCCGGCGGTGGCGGGCTCTTCGGTACGGCTCAGGACTATCTGCAGTTCTGCCGCATGGTTGCCGGAGGCGGCTGCCGTGGCGAAGTTCGACTGCTCGGTCGACACACGGTGGACTACATGGGATCGAATCATCTGCCGGGTGGTGCAGATCTTGAACAGGTCGGTCGGCCATTGTTCGCGGAGACGTCCTTCGATGGCGTCGGGTTTGGGCTCGGATACTCGATAGTCGTTGATCCGGTCGCCAACCGTGTGCCGTCGTCGGTCGGTGAGATGGCGTGGGGAGGGGCCGCCTCCACAGCGTTCTGGATCGATCCGGTGGAGGATCTGATCGTGGTCTTCTTGACCCAGTTGCTCCCGTCGAGCACCCACCCAATCCGTCCGGAACTGAAACAGTTGGTGTACCAAGCTCTCGTCGACTGACGCTGCTGGCGTGCCCGCTCTTCGCCATCTGGTGCGGCGTGCGGTGTGAGTCGATGTCAGAACAGTTGCGGTGGCGGTTCGCTGACGGTGAGCAAGTCAGGGCCCTCGTTGCGCGCGTCATTCACGCGCGTGCTGACTTCGGCCACCGTGAGGACACCATCTGCGGCTGGACGCAGCAGTAACGGCGTGCCCTCGTCAAGCCACTCGTCAATGTCCTCATGTTCCACGATGACGGGCATGCGATGGTGAACAGGCGCCATCACGGCATTTGCATCGCAGGTGATAATGGTCGTCGTCAGAATTTCGTGCCCCGGGTCCGCGGGGTCTCGCCAGAGCGAGCACACTCCGGCAACGCTCAGCACTGCGCCATCGCGACGGGTGAACAAGTGCGGCCGTTTGAGAGGACGCCCCGCGTTCGAACGCGGCCCGTCGGGTCGTGATGGAGCCCACTCGTAGAAGCCATCCATCGCAATGACGCACCTATGACGCGTGGCGGCGTCACGAAATGAAGGTTTTTCCCACAACGTCTCGGCTCTGGCATTGCTGAGGCGAGTGCCAATTGCTGCATCGCGCGCCCAGGTCGGAATCAGACCCCATTGCGCCTGCCGTAGCGTCGAGCGCGGCCGACGATCCATCACGGTGATCTGCGCCGAGGGCGCAATGTTGTAGCGCGGCCCCGGCACCGGATTGTCGGGGTCGAAGACCGCACCCAGGAGCGATGCGAGTTCCGCCACCGGTGTGGTGGCCACGAATCGTCCGCACATAACCACCGAATCTAGAGGCCGGGTCGGCTGCGTGGGGTATGGCGCGTTGTCGGCCCCTACGGTGCACCTATGGCCCGGTGCACGATGCAGCGATGCGCGGTGGCAGCCATCGTCGTAATCACTTTGGGCTGTGGGTCTGGCCCTGCCCCCGAACCGGTCACATCCCCCACGACCAGCACCACTCCCGCCGCATCCCCCACCACCAGCACCGTTACCCCCACCTCCCCCACCCCGGCACCAGACGCTGATGATGACGCAGATGGTGCTGTGTGCGATGCCGACCAGACCGCCGAACTTGCCGCAGTTGTGGAGGCGCAAATAGCTGCACTGTCACGTGGCGACTTTGCTGCGGCACACGATCTCGCGACCGACGCCTTCCGGTCTCAGGTGTCACTCGAGCAATTCACCATGATCATCACCGGCTCGTACGGCTTCTTATTAGCTGGCCCAGACATCGTGGTGACCAGCTGCCGGGGAGATGCAACCACCGTCGAGTTACAGGTCAATATGTACGCACGCGAGCCAGTGGTGATGGGGTATCTACTGCGACGTCACGACGCCGGTTGGGCGATCGATGCTGCTGCGGTGATCGGCTCGGTGGAGGGCATCAGGGCCTGAGGAAGACAAAACAGGCAACACCGAACACCACGCTGCCGGCGACGATCGTGGTATCACCAGATCGCGCCCCAGACACGCCGAACAACACAGCGGAGACGACGAACATGAGCCATCCGATTCGGTGATGCAGGGGCACGTCGACACGCTAGCGAGCCTGGCCGGTTGGTCTACGCAGTCGTTGCAGAGGTTGCGCCGTCAAATGAGGAACGAGATGATCTGCTCGCTCGTCAGTCCTTTAGGAGGGGGCTGGTCTGCCGCTCTCGGAGTAGGCGGCATCCGGAAGTGGTCGGACCCAATCCGTTGCAGCAGCGCCCAGACGGCGCCCAGCATCGACAGCTTTGATGAGGTCACCGGTACGGAACCAGGTGGACAGTGCCGCAGCAGCAAACGCGTCGCCGCACCCGACAGTCGTGCCGGCAACCGGACGTGCGTCGACCTCAAACCACTGGTCGATCCGATCGGTGCCACGTGCATCGACAAGGAGAATGCCTTTGGACCCGAATGTGACGATGAGCGTTCGGCCAAGGTCGGCCGCACGTGTGACCAGATCAGTGACCTCGGCATCTTCAGGATCTCCCGGCCAACCAACGATCCCGAGTTCGAGGAGCGCCATAGTGGCGGAAAAGCGTTCGCCGGTCATGTGCCGCAGGCTCAAGAAGTCGCCGGTCCATCGAGCGCGCGAATCATCTGCTATTCGGCCGGCTGCGATGGCATGTAAGGCCGCGTCGACGACGTCAACAAGGACGAAATGGGTGGGTGTTCCGCCTCGAACTGCACGAACCTCCGCCGGGTTGAGCTGGAACTCACCGAGAACACCCTCGACGAAGCCGCCCATCATCGGCTGCCGGTCGTCATCAATGCGAATATCGATCGAGCATGGGGCACCAGCGATGTGCCACCCTTCCGTGACAGCGATGCCGTGCCTGGCGACGAAGCGATCGAACGGTGTGGCGTGGTCAATGGCCACCCGTGAGAGCAACGTGACTGGGTGCCCCGCAGATCGCAAGTGGTACGCCATGTTCAGCGCTCCGCCACCCGGTAGCTCGATGTCCTCCTCGACGTATCGATCGCTGCTTACAGGC
>Ga0181573_10001001_pt1 | contig 28878 bp, 21 predicted proteins | sample 101ome_25_FD_148643 | JGI IMG/M metagenome (GOLD analysis project Ga0181573, IMG submission 148643) | Coastal salt marsh microbial communities from the Groves Creek Marsh, Skidaway Island, Georgia - 101409BT metaG (spades assembly) | ecosystem: Environmental > Aquatic > Marine > Intertidal zone...
CTTCGACCACAACTCCACCTCCCAGGGCTTCGGTTTGAAACTGCGCCGCGCCGTGAAATGCAACGTGTTGTCCGGCCCGCAGACCAGGGTCGGGTAGGTGAGCTTCTCGCCGAACTGAGTTTCCTCCTCCCACTCCGATGCGTCATTGGGGCGTTTGGATCGACAATAACGAAATGCATGGTGGTGCGGGTGATACACGATGTGCAGATAACCCTCGCTGTCGACGGTCAACGCCGGGCCGCCGTGGTTGTCGTAGCCTTCGCCGACGGTGTAGGCCGGCGACCATTCGCCGGTCTTCCGATTCAACGTGCGAACCCGGACGCGAAACCCCTCGGTTGGCGAATCGAGCCAGGCCGCGTGCGTCCGATCGCCGACGGTGATGATCTTGTTGGCTTCAGCGTAACCGGTGGCCCGACCGCAACCTTGCGTGGAAAGAATCGAGAAACCGGAAGCGGCCTGGCCAAGAGCCGTTGGCGCGACGCCCGCTGCCAGCGAAGCGCATCCGAGGGTTTCAATGAATTGTCTTCGGTTCATGGGATGGATATTCCACGCGCGCCGCGGCCGTCACAGTAGCGCAGCCGTCCCGGCTGCGGGTTCCGGCGGCGTCTCGCCGCCAGTCAATGCCGAGCAATGGTCGGCGCTCCGAACGCATGGCGCAATGCTGTCTTTCACTTTGCTTTTCCACTCTCGCCATCCGCCTTCCAATACTCCGGCAGGTCCTTCTTGGTTGCCCGCAGGATCTCCAGGACATCCCGCCGTCGCCCCGGGGGAATTCCGTCAAAATCCCCCGACTCGTCCTTCCCGGTAAGCGCTTCGAACAGGCGTTCATAAACCCGTTTCTTGAGCGGCGCCATCATGCCGTCGAAGGCGTCGGAATGGATCAGGAAACTACAGGGGTATTTGAACAGACGCGTCTTGAGATCCAGCTCGCGCAAGGAGCGGCCCTGGCTGTCCTTGGGGCCGCGTTCCTGAAATTCCTTCGCGAATTCGCTCGTGCCCTTGACCGGTCCCGGAAGCGGCGGTTCATCGACGAACAGGAGGTGCCGGATGAAGTAATTGATCGGGCTCTCCATGTAACGGATGTGGCCGTATTGCGCCTGGAAGATCCGGGCGTCGTAGTTGAGCCGGGTGATGAAGTTGTGCACGTGCGTCTGGTGCTCCAGGACCAGCATCGCGACCATGTCGCTGTGCGGTGAAAGGTAGCCGCCGGTGTCGAAGAAATCGTCCAGTTTATCGAGGTTCTGCCGGTGATTCGGATCCGCCTTGCGCAGGGCGACCTCAGAGGGATTGATGAGATTGGCGCGGGTCGGATTGTTCGGCATGGAGCCGGTGATATACCAGCCGCCCCAGCGATCCTCGTACTTGGCGTTGTGGCTGATCCGAGGATAGCCGCTGCCGTCGTTCGGCCAGCCATTGGGCAGATTATGGAACGACCGCACCAGGTGCCCCGGCACGCCCATGGTCTTGGAACCGACATGGCATTCGAGGCACTTGTCGTTCCGCAACAGCAACGGATGCTCGCTCTTGAACTGGTCCAACCCATGAAACACGCCGCCGTTGCGCGGGTCGACCGACGACAACTCCAGCAGGTCCGCGCCCGGCGTCCAACCGACATAGACATCGTCGTTGAAGTAGATCGCGCGCGGGACGTTCGTGTAGATCATCTGCCGGTGGGTCGAGGTCTTGGAAAAGACCAGCAACTGCGAGGACACCGGCACATCCAGCGCCTTCAAGACCGCGGGCAGATAACCGTAGCGCGGATGATGCTCCAGCTTGATCTCGCCCTTCTCCAGACGCGTCTGCAACTCGACCATCGGACCGCCGATCTCGGCGTCGGAATAACTGATCGGCGGGCTGTCGTAATCGACGGTGTGCAATGAGCCGGGGAAGTCGGCGAACGTGACCAAACCGAGCCCGAGTGTCAGGGCGGCAAGAAGGAAGCGCACGTTCATGCGCAAATGCTGTCCGTGAACTCCGGCAAATGTCAAAGCTTGCATTTCAGGCTGTTTTTCAAGATCTCCACAGCCCCAGATACCAAATCTGAATGAATTAGTATTAAATTAGTATTTCGATTACCCCGCAGCAAACAGGATGTAGCGTCGCCTGTGTCAGGCGAAGGAGTCACGATGGGCACAGAGCCCACACTACAGAAAGGCGCCGCCTTGAAACCAGCAAAGTCCTCGTGAGCGTCGTCCAAGGCGTCGAGCTTGATGAATTCACAGACCCTACCTCTTCAACTGGTTGATGAAGACGAAGGCGCCCTTCTTGTTGCCGACGACGATGTCCGGCATTTTGTCGCCGTTCAGATCGCCGGCGGTGACCTGGGTGCCGACGCCGGAATTGTCGTCGATCTGGTGCGCGATGAAATCCAACTTGCCGCCCGTAAGTTTCGTTTCGAACCAGTAAAGCACGGCCGGGGCGTTGGGTTCGGCGTCGCCCTTCGGGCCGTGCGCCCAGAAGCGCTTGCCGGTGACGATGTCCAGGCGCCCGTCCTGGTTGATGTCGGCGAGATCGATGGCGTGCAGTTGGGAGAAGGACACGCCCTGCGCATTGTCCTCCGGCTTGCTGCCGAGGATGCGGTGGTCGCGGAATTTCACCGCGTCGCCCTCGCGGTATTGCAGGTAGCAGCTGAGGCCATAGCCGTGGCCGTCGTGGCTGGTGGCGACGTCGTTCAAGCCATCCTCATTGAAGTCATGCACCCACATCTGCGCGCCGCCGCGGGCGCCCTTCGGTCCGAAGGGAACGGCATGGAATGTCCACAGCGATTTCTTGTCCCAGTTCTGGGGCTGGCGCCACCAACCGTCGCGTTCGACCAGGTCCTTCAGACCGTCGCCGTCCACATCGCCGAAGCCAATGCCATGGGTGAAGCGCATGAACCGCTTGGGATTGGGCGGCGACACCGCCCGGAACTCGCCGAGCTTCGTCGGGTCGTTCCAGTTCAGCTCCACATACCCAAGCTTGCCCCGGGCATGCGCGATCAATTCCGGCCGACCGTCGCCAGTGATGTCGCCCAGTTGCGGCGACTCGTTGTTGGTCTCGTTCCAGATGACATGCGCCTTCCAATGCCCGTCCGATTTGTTCCGCGGGTTCTCGTACCAGGTCGTCACCTTGCCGGGGAAACCGAACACCAGGATGTCCGCCCATTGATCGCCGTTGAAGTCATAGGTGTAGGTGAGGAAGTTGGCGGAATAGGCGTTGCGACCGCTGAGCTCGCCCGCGTAGCCCGGAAGGACGACCTTCTTGCCGTCCTTGCCCTCCATCTCGAATTTCTCCGTCGCCGGGTAATACTCGTTGCGCTGCTTGAATTCCGGCCCGGCATACCAGTACGGCCCGATGACCACATCCGTGGCGCCGTCGTGATTGAAGTCCGCGTAGTGCGCGCCCTCCGCCCAGAAATGCTTGTTCAGTTTCTGCTTCTTGAAACCGCCGGCCGCGGCGTTGAGAGCGAGGCCGAGTGAAGCAGCCGCGAGAACAGAACAGGAGAAAATGAATTTCTTGCGCATATCCACGATATGACGATGCGCAGAGCCTCCGGTCAAGCCGACAACCACATTCCCACGACCGAGACCTCGTAGCCGAGACCTTCAGGTCGCGCCCCGAGTCCGCATGGACGAGAAGTCAGCCGTCGATCCATTCTCGCGCGAGACGCGCTCGGGGCGCAGCCTAAAGGCTGCGGCTACGGGCATTCGATCCCCAACTCCACCACCACCTCGCGGATTGCCTCCAACAACGCGCGGATGTGCGATTCATCCAGCCGCCCGATGTTGCCAATGCGGAAGCAATCCACCTCGGTCAACTTGCCCGGATAGATGACCATGCCGCGTTCGGACAATTTGTCGTAAAAGACATTGAAGTCGAATTTCGGATCGGCCGGGTAGTGAAATGTGGTGATGATCCAGCTCTGGTGTTCCCGGGGGACGTATTCCTTGAAGCCCAGTTCGCGCATCCCGACGAGCAGAACCTCGTGGTTCCTGCGATAGCGGGCGGCCCGCGCCACCACGCCGCCTTCCTCATCCAATTCCTTCAAGGCCTGATCGAAGGCCAGCAGCGCATGCGTCGGCGGCGTGAACCGGAACTGCCCGTTCTTCTCCAAACCCTCCCATTGCGCGAACAGATCCAGGCTCACGCTCAGGGCAACGCCCTCCGCCTGCAGCAGCGCCGCCCGCCGCGCGATCACAAAGGAAAAACCGGGAACGCCCTCGATGCACTTGTTCGACGAGGAAATCAGAAAATCGATCCGCGCCCGACCCACATCGATCGCCGTCCCGCCGAAACTGCTCATGGCGTCGACGATGAACACGCGCCCCGCCGCCTGCACGGCCGCGCCAATCTCCTCGACCGGATTCATCACCCCGGAGGTGGTTTCACAATGAACGACGGCGACGTGGGTGACGTCGGTGGCCCGCCCCAGGATGCGCGCCACTTCGTCGGCGGGTATGGGTTCGTTCTCCGACCATTCGATCGATGTCACGACCACGCCGCAGCGCCGCGCGATGGTTTCGATGCGCCGGCCATAGGCGCCATTGATGAAGACCAGCAGTTTGCCGTTGTCCGGCACGACGGAGGAAATCACCGACTCAATTCCGAAGGTCCCGCTGCCCTGCACGGGAACGGCCTCGTAGCCGCCGTCCTTCGAAACGCCGCCGATGTCCAACAGTCGTTCGCGAATGGAGCGCACGATTTCGATGAACTCGACATCGCGCGAACCGAGGTCGCGCAGCATCGCCTCCTTGACCGTCCGGCTGGTCGTCAACGGCCCCGGCGTGAACAGCAGTTTGTCGTCCGATGAATCGCTCATACCCCCCCCCCATTCCGCACGAACTCCATGAACCGCTCCTTGACCTCGGGGGGCTTGACGGTGGGGCGGCCGAGGTTGGCCGGGGAGCCGGGCTTGATCTTCACGTGCAGCAGCGAGGGGCCTTCGCGGCGGCGGAGTTCGCGGATGCATTCGCCGATGTCGCCCTCGTCGTCCGCGGCGAAGGCGTTGCGGTAGTTCGTGGCGGCCGCGACATCCGCGAAGCGCACCACGCCCGAGGAGGTCTGCTGACCGCCGGTCGAATCGTGCTGCTCGTTGTCGAGGATGATGTGGAGGAGGTTTTTCGGCTGATAGAAACCGACCGTCGCCATGGCGCCGAGTTTCATCAGGGCGGCGCCGTCGCCGTCGATCACCACGACCGGTTGGTCCGGTTTGGCGTGGGCGAGACCGAGGCCGATGGCGGAGGCAGCGCCCATGCCGCCGACGACGTAGAGGTGGTTCTCGCGATCGGCGATGGTGAACAATTCCCGGCCGGTCTTGCCGGTGGTGGCGATGATCGCCTCGTCGCCATGGAGGCTCTCCAGAATCAGGTTCAGCGCCTCCGTACGAATCGGGCGCTCCTCGGTCGCGTGCCAGCCGCAGTCGCGTCGCTCTGTCCGCACGACCAGGGGATGCGGCTCGTGCTGCAGCTTGTGCGGCGCGACCGAGTCCTTGGACATGATCAGTCCGAAGGGGAGTTGTCGTTCCGCCATGCTCGCCTCCGCCTCCTCAACGACCGCGGCGATCTGATCGGACTCGGTGGGAAAGGGTTTCCAGGGAATCTCCAGGGCGTCGAACAGGTCGGGCATGATGCGACCCATCTGTTCGTGCTGTGGCTCGTCCTTGACGCCCGGTTCGCCGCGCCAAGTGGAGATGAGCAGGGTCGGAATCCGGAAGGGATGGTTCAGCGAGGTCAACGGATTGACCATATTGCCCAGGCCGGAGTTCTGGCACATGGTGACCGTCTTCTTCCCGGCCAGGTATTCGCCCATGGTGATCCCAACCGCCTCCCCCTCGCTCGCGGCTCCGACGTAATCCAGCGTCGGCTCGTCGATGACATGGTTGATGAAAGGTTTGAGGAAGGAACAGGGAACGCCGGAATAGTGGGAGTAACCCCGACCACTCAACGCCTCGATGAATTCAGCGGCCTCGATCATGATCTCTGAAAACCAATGATGTGGACGAAGCGGGCGCAGGACGAGCGGAGCGCCGAGCATTGCTCGGCATGGGTTCGAACCGCAGGCGCCCGGCCGAGCGCTGCTCGGCGCTCCAAAATCGCCCGACCTGTTCCGCCGGTTCGCATCAGAAAGACTGCGCCCGCGAAAGGTCGTCCAGGTTGTCCACGTCCAGCCAATGTCCGGTGATGAACAGCACGCGGATCTTCACGCCCTTTTCGACCAAATGGTTGAACAGGTCGAAGAGATGCAGCTGGTTGAAGTCTTCGCGCCCGCCGAGTTCCTCCAAGGCTTCCAACAGCTGTCGCGTCCCGGCGGAAGAGGTCTTCAACAGTCCGATCCACTCGCCGTTGACGGCGTCCTTGTCCATGGCCGGGTCCATGGCCTCCAGCCAGACCTTGTCCTCGGTGTAGGAGAGCGTGTGGGGCTGGGAGGTCCGCACGAGGTCTTCGCCGCCATTGCAGGCCTTGCGGTCCTTCCAGGCCGCGTCCACCGCGATGGCGATGTCGTCCTCCACCTCCAGCAGGCTGCTCAGGATGTAGCGGCGGAACAGGATATCGCCATAGGAAATCACCAGCTCTCCGCTGAGGCTTTCCCGCGCCGTCTGGAGCGTGAACAGTTCGCCCGTGGTTTCGAATTCGTCGTTGTCGACGAAACGGACATCCGGCGCGTTGACGGCGTCCTTGCCGAACCCGCGGACGACGACCACGTCCTTCACCTGCTCCTTGCGGAATTGTTCGACCAGGCGATGCAGCAGGGGGCGTCCGCCGATGGAAACCATCGCCTTGGGCTTCGTCTCGGTGAGTTCGCCCAGTTCACTGCCGCGCGACGCGGCAAGAATCAGGCCGGTCAGGGTTTCCTCGCGCTTGGGCAGGTAGCGCTCTTCGGCCTCCTGCAGTTCCTTCGCGTCCTGCAAACGAAAGACCTCCTTCACCGAAACGACGTTGTCCTCGACGTTCAACAGCGAACGCTCCTCAAAGATCTGACGCGTTGTCTCCTGCATGGCGCGGATGGCGGAGCGGCAGTTGTGGTTCGCCCAGATGACGAGACTGATGCCCGCCTCCTCAAACACCTCGACGGGCGTGCTGTAGTACATCGTCGGCACGATCACGAGCGGGCAGCGTCGGTCCGCCGGGCGTTTGTTCCATTCAGCCGCGAAGGCGAGGATCTGATCGGGCGTCGATTTCTTGCTGTGCACCAGCAGGGCGTCCGCGCCGGCCTCGTAGTAGGCCTCGCCGCGACGCAACATCTCATCCAATCCCCACCCGGCGATGAAGGCCTCCAGCCGCGCGATCACGCAGAAGTCCGGATCGGTCTGGCCTTCCTTGGCGGCCTTGATCTTGAGCGAGAATTCATCCACGTCCGCCAGCGGTTGGGCCTCGCCCTTGATGAAGGAGTTGGTCTTGGGGAAGAGCTTGTCCTCGATACAGACCGCCGCGACGCCGCGTTGCTCGAGCTTGCGCACGAGGCGGCGCATGTTGTTGAAGTTGCCGTAGCCGGTGTCGCCGTCGAGCAGGATGGGGACGTTGGTGGCGTCGCTCATGAACTCGCAGACCTCGAGCACCTGCGTCCAGCTGGCCTCGTTGTTGTCGCGCACGCCCATGGCCGCCGAGATCGACAATCCGCTCGCCCAGATGCCTTTGAACCCGGTTTCCTCCACGATGCGGGCGCTCAAACCATTGTGCGCCTCCATCAGGAACTCGACCTTGTCCGACGACAGCAGGGCCTTGAATTGTTGTGTCTTCGTCATTCGTGAAACGCGGCATTCAAGTGCCCCCGACTGCTCATTGCAACCTTGGAATCCGGGCCATCGCTTCCGGGCGCGCGCCTGTCTTTACTTTCTACATTCTGTCATTTTTCCTTTTGTTGAAAGTGGAGACGTGAGAAAGGCCGCGGCGGGAACGCGCGCCGATGATGAATCGCCCAAGGACTCGATCACCCATCTGTCACGCCAAGGCCAGGCGAAGGCGGAAGGAATGACGCAACCCGGGCGCCGAACGCGCGATCCCGGCTCATGGGTTTCACGACGGGACTGGGCGGTTGTCTTTTCGGCGGTCGTTTCAGCCGCCCGCTCAACCGGCCGCGGCCTTGATCTGCGCCTTCAACTGCTTGGCCGCCATCGCGTAGCCGCCGTCTCCGCCGTCGATGAAGTGGATATGTTGTCCGTCATTCACGCCCTCGACGTAGCAGGTCATGAGCGCGGTCTCGGAATCGTGCAGGCCGTAGAACGCCTCGCCGCGCTCGTGCGCGGCTTCCAGATAGGCCTCAATTGCCTCCCGTTGCGGAGCGGAGCAATCGATCACCATCCGCAGCATGTCGTCGAACTTCCGATGGTCGGCATGGATGCGCATGGATTCCGCGTATCGCCGTTGATTGAAGAACAGGGCCGGAAAGCCGTGTTTGAAGATGGCGACGGTCACGAAGATCTCGATGACGCGCTTCAGGTAGCCGAGGCTGAAGCGCGACGAGTGGTAGCGTCGCTCATCGGCCAGGATGGCCTTCAAGGGCTTGTAAGTCATGCCCGTGAGATCCACGGGGTTCGCCTTCTCCAGTTCGCCGTCGAACAAGCGGTTCAACTCGGACAGAAAGGCGCCGTAGATTGGAGCGGCCGGTTCGCGCCGCGCCTGGACCAGCAGGGATACGATCCGGCCTCGCTGATTGGGGATGGCGTTCCAGCGACAGGACAGGCCGGCCAGTTCGAGGTAGTCGTGATGTTCGGCGTTGACGCTGTATTTCCCGGGGTCGCCCTTGATCAGCCGTTCCGCCTCGGTCAGACCGCCGCCGCGAAACACCGCGAGGGTTTTTCCTCCCGGCAGTTCATGCTTCGCGACCTCGATCGCGCAGTCCCTGCCCGCCACATCGCCAATGCGGATCCGCCCGACCCTCAGTTCCAGGCCAAATTGAATCCGCGACAGGCTGGCCAGGCGCATCAACGCGGCGCAGACGCCTTCGATCTGATCCGGCGGCGTCAGCAATGTCACCCCGTCGCCGCCGAAGACGAAGGGAAAATCCTGCTTCATGAACTTCTGGGCCACCGAGATGGACGCGGCCCCGATGGTGTTCACGTCCTTGTAACGTCCCGCCTCGATGGCCTTCGTCGATCCCTTCACGTCGGTGATGACGACAAACCAATCTTCCGGCGCCTGACGAAAGTGACGGGTCTCGATGATCTCCCGGAACTCCCGGAAGGCGGGAAGATCGAGATAGAACGCGGCTGAATTGGATGTGTTGTTCGTGGTCATGCCCGGGGGGCGCAGATCTGGACTGCGATTAATCCCGTTCCGTCACGACTTGCCAAGCGGCAATCCCGGAACAAATCGTTGGTTCCCCGGCGCGGGCGGGCGTAGTCTCCGCCCATGCAGAATCGACAATTCCAACGCTGCCTGGTCGCCGCCGTCCTGATCGCGACAGCGGGCGTGATGTCCGCAGCCGGGCAGGACCGGAGCGTCCCGATCGCGCGCTTCGATCCGGTGATTCGAAAGATCGAGGGCTGGACCTGTCATGTGGACCCGACGTTGCTGAAAGGAAAGCATGCCCAGGAAGGCTCCCGGTGCCTGCGCATGCTGGCGGATCATTTGAACCGCATTTCGATCCTGGTTCCGGAGTCGCGGTTGAAGAAGCTCAAGCAACTGGAGATCTGGATTGAGTGGGAGCATCCGCGATTGAAGGCCAAGCAGTATCATCCCAGCCGGAGCTGGCTCGTCGCCAACCGGCATGATCCGCGATTGACCAGGAAGGTGCACATCCCCGTGGCGCGTCAGTTGATCGACCGCAACCAGATGCTCAAGCACCCGGCGGTCGTCCTGCACGAACTGGCCCACGCCTACCACGACCAGTTCCTGGATTTCGAGAACCCGAGGATCAAGGCGGCCTACGAGGCCGCCAGGGCCGGCGGCAAGTATGATCGGGTCATGGCCCACACCGGCCGGACCGTGAAGCACTACGGCATGAACAACCACAAGGAATACTTCGCCGAAGGCACGGAGGCCTTCTTCTACCGCAACGACTTTTATCCCTTCGTCCGCGCCGAATTGAAGGAGATCGATCCCGGTTTCCACGATCTGCTGAAAGCGATCTGGGAGGAGGAAGACGCGGAAGGACGGGATTGACCCGCGAAGCGGAGCGCGGAGCGCCTCCGGCGATCGCACGTCGATGACGCGCGCGACTGCGAGAAGGTGGCGTGAGTATTCCGGCGCTTCCGTAGCTGCGCCAGCAAGGGCGTGGATGAAGCGGAGGAATGGACGGCCGCTGCCGCCTTCTTGTGATGGCAGCTGCCACCTTCTTGCGAAGGCAGCCACCAACTTGTTGCGAAGGCAGCCGCTTCCTTGTTGCGATCGCCCGCCGATGACCGGGGGTCGCAAACGGATCACTCCAGGATTTCGACGCCGGCGACCTTCTTCTCGGCCTCGAGGAACGCGGGCAGGGTTTCCTTGAACTTCTTCTGGATCAGGCCGCCGCGGAGTTGCTCGGCGACCTCGGCGTAGCCGATCTGCGAGGACGGCTGCCGTTCGAGGGATTTGATGATGTGATAGCCGAACTTGGTTTCGACGACCTTGCTGACTTCGCCGACGCGGAGCGCAAAGGCCGCGGCCTCGAACTCGGGGATCATCTGGCCGCGGGGAAAGACGTATACGCCGCCGTTGTCCTTGCTGGCGGGATCCTCCGAAAACTCCTTTGCGAGCCGGGCGAAATCCTCCCCCTTGGCGGCGCGCTCCTGGAGCTTCTCCGCGATGCGGCGCTTCCGGACCTTCTCCTCATCGGAAACCGGGCCGCGCGATCTGGGGTCGGTCGTGCTGAGCAGGATGTGCGCGGCGCGCAGCAACTCGGGCTTCCGGAATTCCTCGGGGTGCGAATTGTAGTAGTCCTTGAGCTCCTGGTCGGTGACCGTGATCTTGGAACGCAGGAGACGTTGCAGCACGACATTCGAGACCTCCTTATCGCGGATCTGGGCCTCCCAGCGCTCGACCGTGAAGCCGCGGGTCATCAGCTTGCGCTTGTATTCCTTGTCGGACTTGGCCTCCTTCTTCGCCTCGGCGATGAACTTGTTGGCCACGTCGAGTCCCGCCTTGCGGTCGGCCTCGGTCGCCAATCCCAGCACAACCTTCAGGGCGACGATGCGGTCGCGGATCTTGACCCGGATGTCATCGTTCATGCCGGGCGGCAGGGCCTGGCCGTCCGCGGCCAGATTGGCCTTGTACTCCAGCAGCGCCATGTTCACTTCCCCCTTCTTCACCTCAAATCCATTGCCTTTGGCGACGACGCGGTCGCCAAACAGGCTGGAGCCCGCCGCGACGGCGGAGTCGGTGGCAGCGTTCAACAGGACTCCGGTCAGACAAATCAGGGCAAGGGCGGTTTTCATAGGGTGATGGGGCTTGGTCGAGGGCGCGGCGCATTCCGCTCGATCGTGCGGATCAAAGCCGGACCACGCGGACATTGGCGAGATCCGGATCGGCTTCCAGCGCGTCGATGAGTTCCCGGGGCGGTTCGCTGTCGAGATTCAGCGCGGTGAGAGCGGTGCCGGCGCCCTCGCTGCGGCTGAGGCTCATGTTGGCGATGTTGATGCCGTGTTTGCCCAGCATTGTTCCGAGGTGGCCGACGAGACCGGGTTTGTCCTTGTTCTCCAGGATCAGGATCACGCCTTCGGGGACGAACTCCAGCCACTGGCTGTTCATGCGCTCGACGCGGGGCTCATGCCGCGCGCCAAAGCAGATGCCGGAGACCGAATACTTCTCGTCCCCGGAATACGCGGCCACATGCAGCCACTCATGGAAATAGGTCTTCTCGTTGGACTTCACCTCCTCGACGACCAACCCGAGGCCGGTGGCGAGAGAGCGGACGTTGACCTGGTTGGCGTCCTTGCCGCCGGCTCCCTGGAGGAAACCCTTGAGCGCGTAGCGGGTGATCGGATCGCCGGGCGCCTCCGCGATCGAGCCGCCGAAGGTGACGACGAGCCGGTCGTTGCGCTTGGGCGAGATCTGCGCAAGCACGCGGCCGAGCTTCTCCCCAAGGCTGAGGTAGGGCTTGACGCGCGCGTAGGTCTTCTCGTCGAGGTTCGGCATGTTGATGCCGTTGCGGACGGAGCCGGTCAGCAGGTATTCGGTGATGGTTTCGGCGACCTCGATGCCGACGTTCTCCTGCGCCTCCGAGGTGCTGGCTCCGAGATGCGGCGTCTGGACGATTTCCGGAACGCCGCGCAAAGGCGAATCCCCGGGCAGGGGCTCGGTCTCGTAGACATCCAACGCCGCCCCGGCCACCTGGCCGCTGGCGATGGCCTCGACGATGTCGGTTTCGTGGATGATCCCGCCGCGCGCGCAGTTGATGAGCTTGACGCCCTTCTTCATCTTGCCGAAGGCCTCCGCGTTCAGCATGCCGCGGGTTTCGTCGGTCAGCGGCATGTGCACCGTGATGAAATCCGCCGTCGGAAAGACGTCCTCCAGATTTTCAACCAGCTCGACCTGCAGTTCCTGGGCCCGCGCTTTGGACATGTAGGGGTCGTAGGCGACGACCTCCATGCCGAAGGCCTTGGCCCGCTTGGCGACCTCGCCGCCGATGCGTCCCATGCCGAGGATGCCGAGCGTCTTCTGGAAAAGTTCCTGTCCCTTGAAGGCCTTGCGGTTCCACTCGCCGTTCTTCATGGACATGTGGGCCTGGGGGATCTTCCGGGCCAGGGACATGAGCATGGAAAACGTGAGTTCCGCCGTGGAAATGGTGTTTCCGCCCGGCGTGTTCATCACGACAATGCCGCGTTCCGTGGCGGCCTCGACATCGATGTTGTCCACGCCCACGCCGGCGCGCCCGACGACCTTGAGTTCCTTCGCGGCATCCATGACGCGGGCCGTCACCTTGGTCTCGGATCGCACGACGATGGCGGCGGCGTCCGCCGCCAATTCGACCAGCTCATCTTCGGATGGACGGGCGTCCAACACGACGACGTTGAACTCCGAACGCTGTTGAAACAGCTCGACGCCCTTGGGGGCCACAGGATCGCAAACCAGTATTTTCATGGGTAAAGGGCGGCGAATTTAGGCAATGCCCGGGGGCGGGTCAAACCATGAAATCCGGAAAACGGGAGCTCAGGGCCAGCGCTTCACCGCGCCCACTCTGACTGCCATGCGGGCAGACCGGCAGAGACCGTCCCAGCCCGCCATCAATCGGCATCAGGTCCTTCCGCCGGCGGAACGGGCGTCCGCGAAAGGATTTCCCTTGGGGCTGCGTTCCGCGGGGAGCTGCAGCATGGCGATGGCGACATAGGCCCAGCCGAGGACGATGTGTAGCAGCCAGGCGACCAGCAGGCCAACAAGCGAGAGCTGGCGCACGGCGTAGAGAACCATGGCCGCGGTGAAGAAGAGCGCGGCCGGGAGCAGCGAGGCCATGCAGAGCTTGAAGCGCTCGGCAAAGACAGTCGGGCGATTGACGTAGAAACCGAAAAGCAGGGCAGGAGCGCTGTAGAATGTTCCGAGCGCGAGCCAGGTCAAGGAAAGCGAAACCAGCGTCGCGAGAAAGGTCAGGGCGAGCGTCGGGCCTTTCCAGGCGCCCCAGGACGCCCCCGCCTCCTCGGGTGAAAGGCCGATGGCTCCCCCGGCTGGATAGGGGATGGCCAGGTAGCCGAACAGCGAGCGGAGCTTCAACTCGGAGCCCGTCAGGTCGACCTGGAGATCCGCGGTCTGGCCGATGGCGCCATCGCCCCTCGGGGAAGCGGTGAACTCGATGAAGGGGCCCTCGGATAGCCGCTCGGCCCGGTCGTCGGGCCAGAGGAGCCGGCCCCGGTCGATCGCAGCCCCGGGCCGCAGGTTTTCAATGGCCTGCTCCAGGGTTGGGATCCATCCCAGGCTGACGAACCAGACGGTCACGCAGGCCACGGCGACAGCCACGGCGAACTGCAGGAAGAAGAGACGATTGAGCGACGCGTGGGCGAAGCTCGCCACGCCCTTGAAGGTCAGGGGCTGCCAGGCCATCGCCTTGTTTTCGAAACTGTCCGACATGCCGGTGGTCGAAAGCCTTTCCGCCATCGCGCCCCCCGAGGCCCGCGTTTGCGAACGTTGCGCCCGGCGCGACCGGTCAGGACGCGGCGTCCGGGTCCGGAGTCTCCTGGGGGGCCGGTTGGTTCGGGGCGGGCGCGACGGAAACGTTCAACGGGAACTTGATCTTGGAAACCTGGTCCACCGCGACCTCAATGTAATAGGTTCCAGCCTCGGGAAGCTGGATCTGCTGAAAAACTGAAACCGTGGAGCCGATGTCCTCGCCGGTCTGCAGCCCGAACTGCACCTCGCATTGGCCCAGCACGGTGGTCTTGTCCGGCGCGAGCAGCCTGGAGGTCTGGATGAACTCGCCGAAGCCGGCCGTCCAGCGGGTGAACAGGAGCATCCGGCCGATCGGCAGGGGGACCTGCCGCACCACGAGATTGCGCAGCACGCCGATCAGGATGTAGTTCTGGTTCAGCTCGACGCGGATGTCCTCGCAGAGGAGAGCGCATTGGAGGTCGGGCAGGATGCGGGTCGGGGCGTTGGGCGCGGACATGGCGGTTGGCTATCGGATGAAGGTGTCTGGACGATGAATCATGCCCGGTCGGGATGGGCGGTCTCCGCGGCGCGGACGGTGTTCTGCATGAGCATGGCGATGGTCATGGGACCGACGCCGCCGGGATTCGGCGTGATCCTGCCGGCAAGGGGACGGACATTTTCAAAATCGACGTCGCCGACCAGGCGGGAGCCGTTCTTCGCCGACTCATCGGGAATCCGGTTGACGCCCACATCCATGACGACGGCGCCCGGCTTGACCATGTCGGCTTTTAGAAACTGCGAGACGCCCATGGCGGCGACAATCACATCGGCGCGGCGACAATGCGCAGCGATGTCCCGGGTGCGGGAATGGCAGAGGGTGACCGTGGCGTTGGCGCGGGGATTTTTCTGGCAGAGCAGCGCGGTCATCGGCTTGCCGACGATGTTGCCGCGACCGAGCACGACGACCTCGGCTCCGGAAAGCTCCACGTTGGACCGCAGGAGCAGCTGATGGACGCCCGCGGGCGTGCAGGGCACAAAGCCGGTCTCGTCGCCCAGCATCAGCTTGCCGACATTGACCGGATGAAATCCGTCCACATCCTTCTCCGGCGACACCGCGGCGAACACGCGGGCTTCATCGATGTGCGAAGGCAGGGGGGCCTGAACGAGGATGCCGTGGGTGGCTGCGTCGGCGTTGAGTTCAGCGATCAGCTCGAGCAACTCCGCCTCGCTGGCGTCCTCCGCGAGGACGGTGGTTTCCGAGGCGATGCCGAGGCGGCGGCTGGTCTTCTCCTTCATGCCCACGTAGACGCGCGAGGCGGGATCTTCGCCAACCCGGACAAATCGCAGGCCGGGAGTGATGCCGCGGGCCTTGAGGGCTTCGACCCGGGCGGCCGTCTCCCCGTGGACCTCCTCCGCGATGGCCCGGCCGTCGATGAGATTCCCGTCCGGCATCAGGGCAGCGGCTTCAGGGTCCGGATTTGAATCAAGGGCGTCTTGGGCCAGCGCTTGTCGAGCGATTCCTCGCCGGAGACCTCAATCTTCTTCCCGGAGTAGTATTTCAACTGAAGGCCGGTGTCGCCGGCGTAGAGGTAGTTGATCAGGCGGCCTGTGTTGAGATCGACGAGGGCGTGCGAGGTCGGGGAGACGAGGCTGTAGGCGCGGCGGACCACGCCGCGGCGAACGACCTTGCGTTTCAACGCCTGGTCGGCCGCGACCGGCGGCGCCGGAACCACGACGATCTCGGACTGGCCGCGGACGGAGTCCTGGATCGCGTGTTGGCTGAGATCCAGGTCCGAAGGCGAGTGGACCGGCAGGACATCGGGGGAAGGCTCCGCCGGGACGGACGCAACGGGCGCCATCTCCACCGGTTTCGTATCCTCCTTGCCCAAGACCGGGGCAACGACCGGCTCAACCGGCTCGTTCCCGACAATCATGATGGGTTCGCTGTCGGCGGACGACTCAGGTTTGGACGCCGCCGGCTCGCTGGGAGCCGACGGCGGGGCGGTCAAATTGGGAGCTGCGGGTTTGGAGATGGCCAGCGACGGGGCCGCGGGAGCTGCGGGTCTGGCCAGTGTGGGCTTGGTGGGGGCGATGATGCCGTCGGCCGGGGAGACGATGGCGCGGTTGCGATCCATCACCGGGCTGGAGGTTCCCGGCGCGATCGGGGAGGCTCCCGCAATCGAGGTCCGGGGACGATTGTCGGCCGGTTTGGGGGGCGTCGTCGGCGGTCCGGGTTCGGGCTTCTTCGCGTCGGGCTTGTTGTCGGCGGGTTGGGCGGGTTTGCCGACCGGGGAAACCGGAGCGGTCGAACCGCCCTTGGTCTTGGCGAGGAAATCGGAGGAAACGTAGGCGAAGGCTCCCTTGGGCGTCTCAATCTCCATCCACTCGCCGACGGTGCGGATCTCCTTTACCTTCTCGCCCTGCACGAGCTGGCCGATGATGCTGTGATTGAGCGACTTGCCGGATCTCACGTTGAGGCGGTCGGCCGTGATGGCCTTGGTGACGGGATCGACGAATTGGGCGGAGATCCAGACCGGGGTGTTCTCCGGCAGTTCGATCTGGGCCCAGCGCGAGGGTTCGCCGGGGCCGGGATGGGTCAGGGTGATCTCGCGGAGGAAGACCACAGTCTCGCCGTCGCGCAGCTGGGTGATCACCTCGCTTTTCAGGGTGGGCTTGCCGCGCGCGTTCACACGGTCGCCCACCACGGTGGTCGGCTCGGCGGCCTGGGCGGCGGTGGCATACAACGCGCCCAACAGCAACATGCCCGTCAATCGTCTCATAGGTCAGTCCAGTAGAGATTTAATCTCCGCATCTGTCAATGTTCGCCATTTGCCCGGCGGGAGCTCGCCCAACTTCACGGAGCCTATCTTCACCCGACGCAGACGCTCCACATTCATCCCCTGCGCCTCGAACAGCCGGCGCACTTCCCGGTTCTTTCCCTCGCGCAGGTCGAGTTCCACGACGCTGTGCGAATTGTTCGCGCTCACGAGGCGCGTCTTCTCCGCCCGGAGCCGCTCGCCGTCGTGGACGAGGCCCGCTTCCATGCGTTTCAAGGCGCGGCGATCGACGCGGCCGGTCACATAGGCGACGTAGGTCTTGATCACGCCGTAGCGGGGATGGGAGACCCGCAGGCAGAAATCCCCGTCATTGGTCATCAGGAGCAGGCCTTCGCTGTCCGCGTCAAGGCGGCCGACGGGATAGAGGTTTTCCCATTCCCGGGGCAGCAGGTCCATCACGGTCTCGCGGTCCTGCGGGTCCTTGCGCGAACTGATGAAGCCCATGGGCTTGTGCAGCGCGATGTGTCGCTTGCGGCGGACGCGGACGACCTTGCCGTCCACCTCGACCTCGGCGCTGCGTTCGTCCACCCGAGTTCCCAGTTGCCGGACGATCGCGCCATCGACCGCGACCCGCCCGTCCACAATCAGCTTCTCGGCGGCGCGACGGGAGGCCACGCCGGCATCAGCCAGGTATTTCTGAAGGCGGACCATGCCAGGGGTGACGCGTTGTGGACTTGGACGGCATCCGATGCCGGAGCGCTCCCGGAATCGGCAAAAAAAAAGCGCGAATCGAGGCGCGGCTCTGGGAGGCCGGCCGATTCGCGCGTCGGTCGGGCGGAATCAGTCCGCCGGTTTGGTCTTACGGAGACCGAGGATGCGGTCGCCATCTTTCCACTGGCCGCGCTGTTTGAGCAGTTCGACGCGTTCGAAGCGCTTGAGCACGCTGCGTTTGGCTCCCATCGAGCCGCTGGATTTCAAACTGGCATGTTGTCCCATGACTGAATCTTTCGTGTTTGCGGTTGAAAACTGGGTTTACAGGCCCCGCCAAATCACGGGGAGCCGGGGTTTGTATCAAATGAGCGCGTGGATGCAACCCGGAATTTCAAGGTTTTCAGGCGCGCAACCGCTCAGGAACCCACCTGCTGCGTCCTCCCGGTCGCCGCCGCGGTATAGAATCCATGAATGGTCTTCAGGACGCGCAGTCCTTCACGGCCGGTGACCGGGGCGTCCCGCAATCCGGCGCAGGCGCGGACGCACTCCCGCAGGAACGGGGTGTAGCCGCGGGGGTCCAAGGGCCCGTCGTAGATCTGCACGCCATTGGTTTTGGGCTCCACGGTGGAATACCATTTCAACGGGGACTTCACGCGTTCGCCGAGCCATTCCGTGTATTCCAGCCAGCCGCCGGAGCCCCAGATGCGGATGTGGCTGTGATAGCGGCGGTCCAGGTAATAACCGGAAGTCAACGTGCCGAAGCTGCCGTTGGAGTATTTCATCGTCACCGCCGCGGAGTCCTCCACATCGATCGGCTGTCCGCCCACGTTGCCGGCGAAACCGGCCACCTCCACAATGTCGGAGCCGGTCAGATACATGGTGAGATCGAGCCAGTGAATGCCGAGCCAGATCAGATGCCCGCCGCCCGCGCGCGCCTTCTGGGCATACCAGTTGGCCTGGTAGGACTTGCTCTTGAGGCGGGTCTGGTCAGCGATGATGTGCGCCTCGACGCCGTAGATATCGCCCAAGGCGCCGCGCTCGATGATGCGTTTCGCCTCCTGGACCGCCGGGGTGACGCGATTGGCCAGGGCCAGCATCAGATGGCGCTCCTTCGCCTTGGCCTTGCGGACGAGTTTTTCGAAATCCCCGACGCGCACGCAGGCCGGTTTCTCGGCAAACACATGACAGCCCGCCTCCAGGGCCGCGTCGATCTCCGGCGGAGCCTGGACGGCCTCGTAACTCACCAGGGCCAGGTCCGGAGCCGCCTCGCGCAGCATGGCTTCGCGACTCTCGTAGGTTGCCGCCAGCTTCTCGCCCAAGGCCTTGCGCGCGGGACCGTAGGACCGGCCGCTCGGATCGGAGAGAACGACATCGTCCACCTCCTCGCAGGCGGCCAGGGCATCGAAGTAGGCGCCCAGGTGCGCGCCCTGCGCGTGCGTGATCACACCAACGGAAATCTTTGCCATGGCTGTGGATACTGCCGACGCGGGCGCGTCTCCGCCATGAAATAAATCCCTTGCGCCGCGCGTCTGATGGTGGTCTGGTCGCGCGCCCGGCGGGCGTCCCGTCCCTGTTATCACATCCATTCACTGAAACCCCCATGAAGACAAAATCCATTTTCGGCCTGCTTGCGCTGGCCGTGTTGCTCCTCTCCACGCCGACCTTCGCCGCCGAATCCAAGGGCGATCCCAAGGCCGATTTCCAGGCCTTGTTCACCAAGATCCAAGGCAAGCTGCGCGGAGGCGAGCGGACTGAAAAGGCCTTGGCCGCCGAACTCAAGGAATTCGACGCCCTGCTGGCGAAATACAAGGGGCAGAAGACAGACGATGTCGCCAACATCCTGTTCATGAAGGCGATGCTCCACGCGCAGGTCTTTCAGAACAACGCGGAGGCCAAGAAGCTCCTCGCCGCGCTCAAGAAGGATTTCCCCGAGACCAAGCAGGGCAAACAGGTCGATCAGATTCTTGCCAGCATGAAGGCGCAGGCCGAAAGCGAGAAGATCAAGAAGAGCCTTGTGGTCGGCAAGCCGTTCCCGGATTTCGAGGGCAAGAACCTCGCCGGCAAGGCCTTTTCCCTCAAGGACTACAAGGGCAAGGTCGTGCTGATCGATTTCTGGGCGACCTGGTGCGGCCCCTGCGTCGCTGAACTTCCCCACGTGAAGGAGACCTACTCCCTCTACAACTCCAAGGGCTTCGAGGTCATCGGCATCAGCCTCGATCGCGACCGCGCCAAGCTCGAGGGCTTCATCGAGAAGGAGAAGATGGGCTGGACACAGCACTTCGACGAAGGCGGCGTCATCGCCACCAAGTACGGCGTCAACAGCTTCCCCACCACCTACCTCATCGACGGCGAGGGCAAAATCATCGCCAGCAACCTTCGCGGCAAGCGCCTCGAGGAAGAGGTCAAGAAGGCGTTGGGCAAGTAAGCCGCATCCGCAGAACGGATTTCGCAAGGGCCGCCTCGAAAGGGCGGCCTTTTTCTTCTTTGTAGAACGGTCCCGGCCATGGAAGCGCCACAACGCGGATGAACCCGACGGCGCTCGGACCGCGGGTCTGCGACCCGCAGCAACCTTCGGCCAGACAACGCAACGAAACCACCTCGGGTCGGGTTGTTTCCCACGTCGCTGCGGCTCACAGAGCCGCGGTCCGGAAAACAAAGAAAGCCGGCCCTTGCGGACCGGCTCTTGGATTGTCTTTCTTTCGCGGCTCTCGGCGGCCCGGCTCACACGAACGGCGTCTTGCCGGGCATGCGGACGGGGCGGATCGGGAATTCCATGTCCCAGTCGAGCTTGTCCGGAACGAGTTTCTCCTTGGAGTTCCAAGCCATGTCCCAGGTGATTTTCTTGCCGGTGTAGGCGGCCATGCGACCCATGATCGCGGTCATGGTCGTGTTGATCATGCGTTCGCCGGTGTTGATCGGATTGCCGGCGCGGATCGAGGCGTACATCTCGTCGTGCTCGGTCTGGTAGCCGTTCTGCTTGCGATCGCCCTGCCAGCGCCAGCGGACGTCCGGTCCGATGAGCGTATGGCGCTTGCTGCCCGATTCACCGTTGTAGACGCCCTTGGTTCCGTAGACGCGGTCCGTGACGCCGCCCTCGGTATTGTCCTGCTGGCGGCAGAAGTGGTAGCCGTCCACGCCGCTTTCCCAGTGATACTCGATGGCGAAGTGGTCGTAGATGTTGCCGAACTTCTCCTCGGTGCGGACCTGACGGCCGCCGGTGGCGATGGCGTATTGCGGCGGCGTGTCGTTGTTCGCCCAGTTCAACTTGTCAATGGAGTGCACCGCCTGCTCCACGCAGTGGTCGCCGGACAACCAGGTGAAGTAGTACCAACGGCGGATCATGTATTCCAGATCGGTCTTGGTGTTGTGACGGCCCCAGGTCGGGTAGCGCTGCCGGGCGTTGGAGTTGTAGGCCGAGTAGACCGTGCGGATGTCGCCGATGTCGCCGCCGATGATCCGCTCGTAGGTGTCGCGCTGCGCGTAGGTCCAACGCCAGACGAAGCCGTCCACCAAGGCCAGCCCCTTTTCCCGCGCCTTCTGGATGCTGTCGCGGACGGAACGCGCGCCCGGCGCGTCCGTGGCCATGGGTTTCTCGGCGAAGACATGCACGCCGGCCTCGACCGCGGCTGCGATGTGCTGGGGGCGGAATCCGGGGGATGTGGTCAGCAGCACGACATCGACGCCGCTGTCGAGGACCTTTTGAAATCCATCCAGGCCGGTGAATTTGCGGGGGCCGACCTTGTAGGCGTCGGGGTGCATCTTCGTGACCGCCTTTTCCGCGGCTTCAACCTTGTCCTCGAAGACATCGCAGATGGCGTGGAGTTCTATGTTGCTGTCCGCCTTGAGCGCCTGGTTGATGGCGCCGGTGCCGCGGCCGCCGAGACCGACCCAGCCGATCTTGAGTTTGCGGCTGTCCGGGGCGCCGAAATTCACGCCGGGAAAGGCCAGGGAGGAGGCGAGCGTTGCGCCGCCCACGGCCGCGCCGGAGGTCTTGATGAAGTTGCGTCGGGTCGATTGGGAATCGGGTTTCTGTTTATCCTGGCTCATGACTTGATCGGAATCGACGCGCCTCGGGCGTCGCGGTTTCTTTTGACAATGGACGCGGGGAGGCTGCCCGCGGCGGTGGATTTGTTAAAGTCGAAAATCGGGATCAATCCGCTCAGATGAACTTGGTGACGCCGGGCTTGGCGACCGGAGGCTCCGGCAGGGGCTGGTTCCAGTCATAGCTGGGCGGACTCAGGTCCTCCTTGGAGTTGATCGCCTGGTCCCAGGTCAACGACTTGCCGGTGTAGGCGGACATACGGGCCATGACGGCCATCATGGTGGACTTGGCCATATATTCGCCGTTGTTGATGATCTCGCCTCGGCGCAGGGCCGCATACATCTCGTTGTGTTCCAGCTGATGCATGTTGGTCCGCTTCTTGGCGAGACGTTCGGTCGGCTTCCCCTGTTTGTCGTAGAGGGTGAATTTCATCATGTCACACCAGCCATTGGAGCCATGCGCATGATCGCGCCAGAGGCCGTCGGTGTTCGGCTCATGGCGGGTTTGGGCGTAATACTTCACCCCGCTGGCATAATCGAAGGTGGCGTTGAAGTGGTCGAAGACATGCCCGTAATCCGGTCCTGTCCGGGCGATGCGGCCGCCTGAGGCGATGCAGCGCTCCGGGTATTCGCCCTTCATCAGCCAGGCCATCTTGTCCAGCTCGTGCACGAACATCTCGACGATGAAGTCCCCGGACAGCCAAGTGTAGTAATACCAGTTGCGCATCTGGTATTCCATGTCGGTCCAGCCCTTCTGTCGCGGAGCCAGTTTGGCGACGCCGCGGCCGTACCGGGTGGATTCCAGGGAGACAATGTCGCCGATCGCGCCCTCGTGAATCCGCCGCATGACCTCCTGCATCCCGGTCTCATAGCGCCAGCAGAGGCCCGACACGATCGACACGCCCTTCTTCTTTGCCAGCTCCGTCGTCTCGAGGACGGAGCGCACGCCGGGCGCATCCACGGCCACCGGCTTTTCGGCGAAGCAATGCCGGCCGGCCTCGATCACCTTGCGCAGCTGCTGCGGGCGGAAATGGGGGGTGGTGGCGAGCAGGACCACATCGCAGCCGCTGTCGATCACCTTGTCGATGGCGTCCCAGCCGACGAACTTGCGGCCCTTGACGTTGAGTTTGTCTCCGTTGCCGTCCGCGCCCATCTGTTTTTCGAGCGTGTTCAGGCTCTTGTCGATCTGGTCCTCGAAGACATCGCCGAGCGCCCAGAGTTCGACATTGCTGTCGGCCTCCATGGCCTGGGCGGCGGCGCCTGTGCCGCGACCGCCGCAGCCGACCAGGCCGACCTTCAACTTCGCGCTGATCGGCGCGCCGAAAGAGGCGTTGGGAAAGGGGAGCGTCGAAACCAGGGTTCCGGCCGCAACGGCCGTGGAGGAGGTCTTGAGGAAGCTGCGGCGGGAGGGGGGGCGGGAATCGTTGCTCATGGCTCTGAAGATCGATGAACGGGTGATGTCTGGTGATAGGAGCGCGGCGGGGGCGCGTCAAGCAATTGACGACGGAAACCGGGCGCGGAATTCAACGACGGTTTCAACCCGGAACCGGCCGCGATTCCGCGTTAACGCAGTCCCGGCGCGGTCTGTCAATCGGCGCAGAAGCCGGGCCATGCCCGACCCGTCGGCCTCAATTCGATTCCGCGGCCGCCAATCCCTGCAGATAGTCCAGCAGGCTGGCCAGTTCGTGCACGCTGAAGGGAGCCATCAGGCCGGCCGGCATCATCGAGGTCGTCAGGGTTTCCCGCTTCGAGATCTTCGACTTCTCGACCACGTGTTCCTGCGCGGCGATGTCGCGGAGGGTGATCTTGTCGCCGGCCTCGTTGGTGATGAAGCCGGTCAGGGATTCGCCGTCCTGCAACAGGACGTTCTGCGTGGCGAATCCCTGCGCGATGGTCTTGTTCGGATTCAGGATTGCGAGGGCGAGGTCCGGGCGCCGGTAGATCTTGGCGATGTTGCCGAGAAACGGCCCCTTCTGCGGCTGGTCCTGGCTGGTCGTGTGGCAGGCGACGCAGGCCGCGCGGGTGAAGATCGCCTCGCCCAACGCGGGATCGCCCTTGGCCTTGACCACGGCCTCGATGGCCTGCTCCTCGGTCAACTCGGCGATCTTCGGCGTCTTGTCCGCGCCGGGCGCCTGGATCTTCAATCGCTTGGCGGCGTTTTTCGCGGTCTTGGCGACCTCGGGGTCGAAGTCCGTCAGCGCGGCGCGGATGCGGTCGTCGAGGAAGTGGTTCTTCATCGACGAAGCCAGCTTGATCAGCGTGACCTTGCGCGCCGGATGCTGCCAGGCGATGTCGACGGCGTTCTGGGCGTAGGCCCTGGCCTCGAGGCCGACGTTCTTGCGGGAAGCCAGTTCCAGCAGGGCCGCGTTCGCCCAGCGGGATTCGCCGGTTTCTTCTTCCGCGGCGGCAAGTTTGCCGATCGTCTCGCGCTGGTTCTCCAGCCGCGGGTTATTCAGGAAGGCCCGTTGCGCGGCGCCTTGTTCCTTGTTGGAGCCCTTGGCCTGGTCGAGCGTCGCCAGGGCGGTCAGCGTGGCCGGCAGCGCTTCCAGGTGATCGACCTTGGCGAGCCCTTCGACTGTCTGGGCCAGCACGGCCGGGGATGAATCCGGATTCCTGGCAGCCTTGAACAGGATGGGCCGCGCCTTCTCCGGGATGTCCGCGACGCCGGCCAGTTGCGCCACGGCGGCCGCCACATGGGCATCGTCGGCGACGGCCAGGTCGATGATGCGCTCCAGCGCTTCGTTGGACTGGATGCGGTTGCGGTTCATCTCCTTGACCAACGCGGCGGCATCCGCGGGCTTGGCGGAATCAAGTTCCGACTTCAACGCCGCGAGAATCTTCTCCGACTCCTCCCAGGTCGCCAACTGGTAGTAGGGCCCGCGGGTGTCCGGGCGCGTGCCCCAGCTGTCGCCCTTCCATTCGGCCTCGCGATGATACAGCCGGCAAAGCGCGGACAGGATCGCGGCGCGGGCGCCGGGTTGATCGTTGCGGTCGAGTCGTTCGATCAAACCATCGACAACATCCGCGCGGTGCAGACGCATGAGGGCGAAGGATGCGCCTTTGCGTTGCGCGTCGTTGGAGGCGGAGGTGTCGAGCACGGCGAAGCAGGCATCGCTGGCGCCCAGTTTCGCCAACGCGCGGAAGGCGGTATGCGCGATGACGGGGTCGCGGTCGCCAAGGTGGGCGGCAATGGCGTCGGCCGCTCCTTTCGCCCCCTGACGAGCGGCGGCGACCATGGCCTCGACGCGGGTGCGGGCGGCGGGACTCTGGAGGCCCTGGACCAGCAGTTCGACCGGAGCTGTTCCGGGCCGGCCGGCGGTGATGCCATCAAGTCCCATGTCGCCCAGGGCGCGCAGAACAAAGGGCTGCAACGCGGCGGACCCGGCCAACGGCGCGATCGTCCGGATCACGCCGCGGCTTTGATCGGCGCTCACGCCGCGTTGGGCGATGGCGTAAAGCGCAGCGACGCGGGAACGCAGTTCCTTGGTCTCATCGCCGGCGAGCTTCACCAGGGCGGCCGTGGTCTGGGCATTAGCGGGACGACGAAGCAGCGACCTTTGCGCGGTCAACGCGCGAATGTGGCTGGGGGATGACAGTAGATTGACCAACTCCTCATCGCTGAGCTTCGCGAATTCCGGCAGGGGCTCGGGTGTGAAGCCGGTCGGCTTGACGCGCACGATATAGCCGACCTCCGGGCCCTCCCATTTGAAAGTCGCCGGGCCTTTCCAGCTCGCCTGGTAAACGCGGCTCAGGGCGTCCACGTCGGCGTCGGTCGGGCGCGTCATGCGGATGAAGGGCTGCGGTTCGGCCACCTCCTCAAAGGTCGCCCCCCTGCGTTTCACCGAATGGCGGAAACTCGCCGTGCGGCCCCAGTCGCAGGTGAAGGGCGCGTTCGCCCACTCCTTGGGAAAGCCGGGTTCGTGGATGTAGACCGAGCCGCAACCGGAACCGCCGCCGTAATCCGCCAGCGGCTTGATATGTTCGTCGCGAAAATTCTTGTACATCCGCGGGTAGCCGTGATCCTCCAAGCCGGTGAAGTGGTGAAAGCGCACGTCCCAGCCGCCGCCATCGTTGGTATTGTCGCGCGCGAACAGGTCGAGCAGGGGACTGGTCGGCGTGCCCAGGATGTTGCGCGTGCCGGTGGCGAAAAGCTCCAGGCCGCCGCCGTCCGGACGAAAACGGATCACGCCGCCGCCGCGATGTTGGAGATGACGTCCGTCCGTTCCGACCGCGTCCAGGAACCCGAAGTCGCCGCCCGCGATGTAGATCCAGCCGTCGATGCCAAGTTCCAATCCATTGGTCGTGTGGTCCGCCGGCCGGCCCTCGAATCCGAAGGCGATTCCCTTGATGAGAATCTTGGAATCCTCGGCGACGCCGTCACCATCGCGATCATGGTAAACGCTGATGTGCGGGGGGTGCAGGAGGTAAAGCCGATCGTGATCCCAGATCAGACCGCGCGGCGAATCGACATTCTTGACGAACTCGGTCACCTCGTCGGCGCGACCGTCGCCGTCCTTGTCGCGCAGGCGAAGGACACGGCCGCGGCCCGGATCGCGGCCCAGGGAGCCGTTGCCGTCGCTGGAGACGTAAAGGTCGCCGTTGGGCGCAGCGGCGACATAGACCGGATAATTGGCGGTCTGCCAGGGAGCGAAGAGCGAGGCGTCAAATCCCTCGGGAACCTTGGTGTCCTTCAGGATCGCGGCCTCCTCCGCGGCGGTCAGTTTCACGATGCGCGGCTTGACATTGCCCTGCTTGGCGAAGGGATTGTTGGCCTGCTTGTTCAAAGCCTCCGCCGCCTGTTTGTCCTTGCCCTCCAGCTTTGGATGGATCGACTTGATCCCTTTGCCCTTCACGGTCAGTTCCCAGAGGCTGATCCACCCTCCACTGGTCTTGACGCCGGTGACGCGGATGAAACGGAGCGTCTTCGCCGGAAAGGCGTCGGTGGTATTGCCGCGCTTGTCGTTGTTGGTCGCATCCTTGATCAGGTCCCAGGACTTCCCGTCCAACGAGCCCTCGAGCCGGTAGCCATAGATGTTGTTGGAGCTTTCCCAAACGATGGAGACCTCGGTGATTTCCTGCGGCTTGGGAAACTCCAGCTGCAGCCATTGCGGCTTGCTGCCGTCGGAGGCGCACCAACGCGTTCCCTTGGCGCCGTCCACCGCCATCCAGGGAAAACGGCCGCCCTGCACGCTGCTCGCGGTCATTTTGACCAGGGTCGCGTCCTTGGGGGCGGGGCCGAGGACGGTCTTTGGTTTCGGCTGCGGTTGGGGCTTGGGCTTGCCCTTGACGAACTTGATCTCGTTGTTGCCAGCGTAGGGCTTCAGCGATTCCTCGTTCAGGCTGTCGCAGGCCCACAGGAGCCCGCGCGTGATCATGTTGAGATAGCGATCGTCGGCGACGGTCTCGGTATTGTGGCCGAGGGTCGTGCTGAAACTGCGCGCGCCCTGTTTCTCATTCGTCCAGGCCACGACATAGGAAACGTGTTTCTCCTCGCCATTGCGCTTGATGAGCTGCGTGCCGGTGGCCAGGGGGTGCGCGTGGAAGACCTGCACATTGTTGTAAAGCTCCTCGCGGATCGTGGTCCAATCCTTCAACGGCGCGGTGATCGGATGTTCCTTGTCGACGAACCTGACATCGATCGGGACCTGGGGACCGTGGCTGGTGGACTGGATGCCGAGATGTTTGAACCAATCGTCCGTGCCGGTGCGGAAACTGTGCATGGCGCAGTGCAGATGCACGGCCGGGATCTTCTGGTGCGCGGCGAGCACACGTTTGAGGACCGCCAGGTCGCGGGAGCCCGCGGCGCATTCGTCGTGGATGATCACGTCGTAGCCCTCCGCCCAATCGGGATTGTCGTAGAGCGGCAGCGGCGGATTGACCGACTTGTCATCCGTCCAGACGACATCGACCCGGACATTGGCCCGGGCCTGGATGCCTTCGGAGACGACCTTGTGCTGGCCGGCATAGTCGTGACAGCAACCGCCGGCGACCATGAGGGCGCGGAGCGGCCTGGCTGGAGCGGCGTTCGCGGACAAGGGGATCGCCAGCAGGACGGCCGCCGGAATGAGAGGAAATAGGGTTCTGCGTTTCATCTGGAAAAGGGTCGGCGTTCTAGCCGATTCCTCCCGCGTCGTCGATTCAATGTTTGGGGATTTGGACAGGAGGTTTTATGCTGCCCCGCGAAATGGGATACGTCCTCGGCATTCTGGTTCTGGCGACGCTCGTCCTCGTGATCGTGAAGTTCGCGGGAGGCGGCAGCGGCGGCGCAGGCGGCGGCGCGGACGCCGAGATGAAGCGCCTCTGCAACGACGCGCGCATCGTCGCCGAGCGGGAATACAAACTGAAGCTCACTCACGACCGCGCCTCAGTAAAGGACCTGGAGGACGAGATCCTGCAGGACCTGCACCACAACCAGCTGATCACGCCTTATCCCGAGGACGAATTGGCGGATTTGTGCCGCCTCTGGGGCGCCTATGTCGGGGAGGTCCTGCGACGCGTCCGCCCCGGCGTCTGGCGCGAGCGATCAAGGCACGGCGCCCATCGCCCCATGCCCTTTGTGCTCGATCGCGATCACGAGGTCTTCCCCTGCTCCTGGGTCTACCGTCGCATCAAGCACGGCCCCGAATACGGCGTCCACTCCAAGGCCTGCGAATTCGCCGACAACCGCGACAACCCGAACTACGCCCTGAAGGGGGCGGAATAGAAAAGCCCCGGCACGCCAGTGGCGGTCGGGGCGGGATTGGGGCGCGAACGCCTTAACGTTCGGCAATGTCGTCGGCGCTCTTGCCAATGGCTGCGAGTCCGTCGACCTTGGCGACCTTGCCCTTCGCTGCCGTGGCATTCCACGGGAGCGAGCGTTCGATCGCCGCCACGGCGGCTTCACCCTCGTGGAGCAGCAATCGATCGTTGTCGATCAGACGATCGGCGAGAAAGCGGGCGCGCTCCAAGCCGTGCTTGGCCGCGATGATGTACCAGGCGTAGGCCTGGACTGGATCCGACGGCGCTCCGAAGGTGTATTCATGGGCGGCGCCCAGTTTGGCCATGGCCGCGACTGAACGACTTTCCACCGCGCGGCGATACCAGGCCAGCGACTTGCGATGATCGCGCTTGACCAGTTGACCGCTGAGGTGGATGTCGCCCAACAGGATCTGGGATTCCACGGACCCTTCCTTCGCCGAAGCGAAATGACGGTCCACGTACGCCCGCATGGACGGGGAATCCGTGGTCAGGACCACGCGGCTGAGGTCGAGGGTCCCGGTCCCTTCGGTTTCAACGGCCGCCTTGGCGCTGCGGGACGGCGGATTCGGCGTCCATTTCACACGCAAGCGGCGGGAATGACCGGGATGGACGTTCCGGGCGCCCGGCTCCGAAAAGGCGGT
>Ga0181573_10001002_pt1 | contig 28862 bp, 23 predicted proteins | sample 101ome_25_FD_148643 | JGI IMG/M metagenome (GOLD analysis project Ga0181573, IMG submission 148643) | Coastal salt marsh microbial communities from the Groves Creek Marsh, Skidaway Island, Georgia - 101409BT metaG (spades assembly) | ecosystem: Environmental > Aquatic > Marine > Intertidal zone...
TGCGGTTGGGGGACGAGATGTTCTTTGGGCCCGAGCGTGCCGGTGCGCGAGGCTTCGCCCCGCCGGCGTTGCGCCGGGACGCGCGTCACCTCCCCCTTCGCGCACCCACCCGCCATGTTGGCCCCCGCGACAACGTGGAGGGGTGCAAGGGGCGAGACGCGGACGTCGAGTGGAACGAAGAGGGGCACGAGAGGATGCTGCGCCGCCTTAAGGGTGAGCGCCCCCGCCGGCGTCACCTTTGGCCGACACCACCCCGCACTCCCCGTCTCGGCTGCCAGGGCCCGCCGGGCGAAGGCGGCCAGGAGATCGGCCAGGGCCACGGCGTCGACGGCGCGGGCGAGGACGGCGGCGCGGCGGCGCAACCGCTCGCGCGCGGCACGGAGGGCTGCGGCGCTGAGTTGCAAACAGTCCGCCTCCACCGCTTCGAGGCGCCTGGGGCAGGGGGGGGGGGATAGTGGAGAGCTCGGCCTCGGTGGCCGCGGCGGTGACGGCAGAGGCCCGCGCGGTGGATGCGAGCGCCGCCACGGCCGATGGGTCGTCGGGCGGGGGCGGCGTTGGGGCCGCCTCACGGTCCGGCGTCGCCTCCTGCTCTCCCACCGGTGATTTCCGCGGAGAAGAGACAAGTGGGAAGTAAGGACGAAGAGACGGATAGTCAGAGAGAAGGAGATAGACGAAGAGACGAGGGGAGGGAAGAGAGACCGGCCGATTAAGGGAGAGGAGCTCGTCGGTCGTGACCGGGACACGTACGGTCCGGGGGCGTCCGAATCCCCCGAAGGACCCCCCCCCCGAGAACGCGGGACTGCCGCCGCTGCGCCCGCCCCCGCAGCGGCATCGAGAGGGATCAGGCCGTCGGGCAGCCCCCCCGACCCCACCTCGATGTCGACCACGAGATGGAACCGGCGCCGCGTCGTGTGGGCGACGCGCGCTCCCCGTGCACCGGACGCGACGGCGGCCCGCGCCGCGTCCTCGGCCTGCTCGGCCACGGCAGCCGCCACGGAACGGAACGCCTCGCGCGCAACGGTGAGTAGAGTCCCCTGTCCGCCGCCCGCGCCGGCTCCATCGGCTCGGACGGCGAAACAGGCCGCCGTGCGGGAGACAAAGGCGCCGGCGGCCCCCGCGGCTGGGGCGGCGACGCCGTCGGCGAGGGCGGCGTTCACGTCGGTCGCCAGAGCCGCGATGCCAGGTCGGCCCAGCGCCCCCGCGGCTGCACGGAGGAGGGTTGGCGCACTGCCCTCGGCCGCGGCACGCGCGAGGGCAGCGGCGACATCTGGAGGGTTCCGGGGAAAAGGCGGGGAGAGGGTCGAGGGGGGGTGGAGGGGACCGGCGGGTGCGTGAAGGAGACAGAGGGGGGGGTAGGCGGAAGCGACGGGTCTCGCCCGGGAGGGCGCGTAGGGCCTCGCGGAGTCTGATGAGCCCCCCGAGTCCGGCCACGAGCTCGGCGTGGGTGGCCGTGTCTCCGCCGCCCCCGCCGCCGTCGGCTTCGGACCGGGTCCGGCCCAAGAGCGAACCGGCTAGAAAGTCGGAGGGCACCGCATCCAGCGCCGCTTCCAGTTGACCGAGAGCAGCCGGAGACCCGACGAGGGCGTCGACCGCATCGCCTCTGGCCTCGAGAGTGCCGGGATCCGTGAGGGGTTGAAGGAGAGATGCGCGGACCAGTCTGCATTGCGGAACGGATAAAGGAGGCATGGATTAGGACGGACGGAAGAATGACAGATGGCAGGACGACAGATGGAAGGCTAGATGGATCGAGACAACTCGCGCGGACCAACCTACCTTCGCCCCGGGCGGGTGCGGGCGGGAAACAAATCGAGGACACAGGCGGCCGCGGGGGGAACGCCGGGCCGCGAGGCGCCAGCGCCGCGGGGAGGCCTGGGGCCGCCCCCGGTCGTGCCCTCATCCCCCGCCCCCGTCCTGCCGCCGTCCCCGCCGTCTCCCGGCGTCCACCGGCCACCGACGCCTAGGACTCCAAAGGCGGCTCGGGGATCGGAGAATCCTGGAAGGCGAGGCGGTTGGGGAGGGCGGTCGACTCGCGGAGTGGGTGCAAGATGGCGAAGCGCGAAGCGCGTCGCGCCGGGGGACAACCCCCTCCCCCTCCCGGCGCGCCCTTCTCGCCCGGAGATACAAGGCCGAGGGCGAGGGCAGTGCCGCGATCAATCGAGCAGAATCCACCGGGCGTGAGGACGGGGATCTGAGCGGCGGAGTTGGCGGGTGGGTGGGGGGGGGTTGGATTGCGGGGGGGTTGTGGGCGGGGGATGCGGGGGGCCGGCGGGTGGCCGAGGGAGCGCGAGGAGGGCGGGCTTGATCGCGTCGCTGACCCTCGATCCCGCCACCCTCCCCTCGAGGGGCTCCGTCGTCGCGGAGGGGGAGAGGAGGAGAGGGAAAGAGATGGAGACGGGCCGAGGCGGACACGGGTAGAGGAGGAGAGAAAAGAGGGAGATGGCGTGGATGGTAAATCACCTGGACGACGACGGATCCCGCCAAGAGCCGCGTCTCCACCCGCTCTTCGCGGGGCAGGGCGACCCGCAGGAGGGCTCCCGCGGCGGCGGCGGCGAGGCTGTGTCGATTCAGCTCCTCGGTGAGGGACACGGTCGAGGCGCTCTCGACCGGTGGTGCGTCCACCTCGAGGACGGCAGAGACGGCGTCCGGGCCACCGGCAAAGTCGAGCCGGGGGAGCGACGCGACGGACCAGTCCTCCGCCACCGCCCGGCCCAGCTCGCCCAGCTCCACGCCCCCATGGCCCTCTCCAGGGCACGCCACCCACCGCGGGCGCCCGACGACGAGCGCGGCGGCCGTCTGAGGGAAGCCCCGGGCCGTCAGCTCCTGCGGGCAGGGTTTGGGTCGTCCGGGTTGGAGCAGAGCGCCTTCGGGCCCACGGCGGCTCCACCCCGGTTCGCACCACCTCGTCTATTCTCACCACGAGCTGGTATAGAGTAAGCCGGAGCGAATCGAGGTCCAGGAGGGCGATGCCCACCTCGCGGGCGCGGTTGTCGAGGCAGCACGCCACGACGCGACCGCCGTCGTCGGCGCCGCCCGTCCGTGCCGTTGCTGCGGGTGCCGGCATGCGCGCGGGGGTCGGCCGGGCTGAGTCGGACGTCAGCCGCGAGGGGGCGCGGAGCGAAGCTCGGGTGGGAGGGTGCACCGAGCTCGACATCGAGGGAGCCTGCGGCCAGGGCGGGTGTTTGGCCGGGGTCCGGGGGCCGACGGCGTCGAAACTTCGGGTTCCTCCCTCCCTCTCTCTCGCGCGGCGTGGCGCGCGATCGCGGACGACTTTTTAAAAATTGACATTAATGCGGGGAAATTCTCGTCTTGGGCGGAGAATCTCGCATAGGAGCGGAGGAACTTCGGCCGAGACAGGGCGGTGCTGCGCCGTCTGCGACGGACTCCCTCCGCGTCTGGGTGCCTCCGAGACGTCCGTCCTCCCCTCCTCGCCTCGTATTGGTGTAAAATGGATTGGAAGTCGTCTGGATAACGGTGGCGGGGCCAGGAGGGCGGCGACGCGGTCGGGTGACTCGATTCCCCGGCAAAAAAACCCATCCCCGGCAAAAAAAACCCCACTCAAAAAACACGCTAGCCCCCACGCGGCGGGGGATCACGGGGCGTTCCTGTCGCTAGCTGACGATTGTCTGGACCGTCGGTGCTCCCACGGTCAGCGCCCCCCGGTCTTCCGTCGGCCGAGTCACGACGACGTCGCCCGCGGCGTGGAGAACCGGGTCGATGGCGCGTCCCTCGAGTGCCGCCACGACGGCGTCCAGGCCCGCCTCGGTTGTGGCCGTCGAGGGCGCATCTCTCCAGCACCGGTTGAGGAAGGCGAGGGTGGCGCCCTGCACGGCCCGCGCCACGCCCTCGGGCTCGGGCTCCGCCCCTGCCTGCGAGGGACCCCCGCTCTGCCCCATCAGGGCTGCAGCGCGCTTGACTAGGGGAGATCTGTGGACCCGGACGCTCACATCCGAAAAGCAAACGTGGGACGCCCCCGCCACCGCCGCGAAGAGGGCACCGCCGGTCTCGGAAGACCGATGGGCCGCGAAGGTCTCGTGGAGTCGAGTTGCGTTGTAGCCGTAGAGGGGATTTTCTCGCGCCCGCCGATGCCACCCCTCGGAGGCAAGAATCAGCGTTGGGAGGGTCGGGGGCGGCAGGTCGCGTGGCAGGCAGGTGAGCCAGGGGTCATGGGCGACCGCAGCGAGGAAGGCGAGGCCGCCCTGAGCGGCGATGTCGTCGGTCGACGACTGGCGCGACGCCGCCAGGGCCGAGACGCCCCCCAAGCTGTGCCCAACGACGGCGCACCGGCTGACGTCGAGCGAGGGCCCCAGGGCCGCCAGAGCCTCAACAGCGGCGTCGCCCCCATGGGCGCGTAGCACGACGCCATGGCCTGGCCCGCCAGGGTCCGAGGGGTCGCGGCCCGCTTCGCCCGCCGCCAGGGCCGCCACAGCCCGCGCCGCCGCCCGCAGCTCCCGCACGCGCGTCTCTTGCTTTTCCCGGCAGCCCTCGTCGCCCCCTAGGCCCTCGAACCACCGCCACCGGGCGCGGCTCAGCGCGTCGGCGGGCGCAGGGCGCACCAGCGGCCCGTTGTGAGCCGAATCCGTCGCATCGGCCGACTTCTCTCCTTCGCTCTGCGACGTCGTGGGCTCGCGCGCCACCGATGCGCTCCCGTCGAGATGCTCCAAAGCCACCACCACAGCGCCCGACCGGGCGGCGATCTCCCCGGCCATCTCGCTGTACATGGTGCGGTTGCCGGACGCCCCATGGGAAAATATGGCCACGGGCCGCATCCCGACGTCGGCAGGCGCCGCAGGGGGGGCCGCGTAGTGTTGCCCCTCTTTTCGCTCGACAAGCGAGAGGACGTAGAAGCATCCTTCGGCAACCACCCTGAGCAGGGATGTCAGGGCCGTAGGTGGGCGGAAATGCAGGGCGTATCGGGGCAGGGCGGACGAATACTGCGAGGCGGGCAGCCAATATGCAGCGGAGGGGTTGGGGCCGGCGGAGGCTGCGGGGTAGTAGACCCGGGCGCCGATGCTGCGGTTTCGTGGGGGCGTCGTGGGGGCGTCGTGGGGGCGTTTCGGGGGGGTTTCGGGTTGGTCTGCTCGACGCGCCAGGGAGGACACATTCGCGGACACCGCACCATCCCCGACGCAAAGCGCAAGTAGATAACGCAAAAACACGACGGGATGGGCCCGGAGGGAGCCAGATCTAGCGCGGAGCTGCTTGCCGCCCTCCGTCTCGCCACGACAAACCGACCCTCTCAGCGGCGGAGCCGGCGAGCTCCACATCAACATCGATGACGCCGACCAGGCCGCGCTTGGCCGTCAGGGGCGGGGCACGACCGGGATCGAGGGGCCGAGGGGCGACGGCCGAAGCGGCCGGCGGCGTGGCCGGCGCAGCGCGCACCGGGGAGGGCACCAGCTTGGCGGGCTGGGGCAGGACCTACCCCGAAAGGAGAGGCAGTCGCAAGGATCAATGGCCTCGGGATGAGGGCGACACTTGAGGTCTACACGGCAGATTTGGGCTCACCTCGAAAACCTGGTGTGTGTGCCAGTGCAGTGCAGTTCACCCTCAGCGCCCAAATGAGCCGTACCCCCCTCCACCGCTGGCATCGTAGTCGTCGCCATAGCCGTATCCAAAGTCCCCGCCGCCTCCGCCGCCGCCACCTCCGCCGGCGAGGCGCGGCAGGGGCGCTGGCGGAACGGGGTCCCTCCCTGGTCGGTCCACCCCACCCCCCACGCCGCCCCCACGGTACCCGTAGACTCCCTCGGGCGCCTCGCTGGGCCCCTCGCTGACGGCATCCCCTCCCCTCCGCGTATCATCCCTCATGTGGGCCCCGTACTTTTCCCGCATCTTGCGATCGAGCGCTGCGTCCTGCTTGCGCCGCTGCGCCCGGTCCTGGTCCCAGCGCCTCCGGTCGTCCGCCAGGCGCTGGGCCCCCTCGGCCCTCTCCTCCCGGTACTTGCGGTATCCTCCGCCGGTTCCCCGGGGCCCCAGGGTGCACCGAAATAGAGAGAGCAAGAAGACAAGGCCCTGACACGCTCCCGCCAGCGCCCACAGGATCAACACGCCCTTCGCCTTATCCAAGTCGGATGAGGACACGCAGTCGGGGGTCGGCGTCGAGGCAGTAACGTCGGCGGTAGGGCCGTCGTCTTGGAGAAAACGGCGGCAGGACGCGGCGAGAGTGCGGCGGCGGCTCGAAACGGGCGTCGTGGTGGCCTCGGCGGTGGCCTCCTCGGTGGGGGCCTCGGTAGGGGCCTGCGGTGGTGGGAGGCCGACGAATCGGAATCGTGTGGCGGGAGCGGAGCGGCGCGAGACACCCTGGCTGGTCCCCGCTGGCGCGCACCCAGCGCCACAACTCCCTATCCCCTCGCCTCGGTAGGAACCTCGGTGGGGGCCTCCTCGGTGGGGGTCACGGGGGGCTCCGTCGTCGGGGATTCGGTAGCGACGGGCGTCGCTGGGGCCGCGGTTGGGGCCTCAGCTGGCGTCGTTGTCGGGACTTCGGTCGGCGACGCCACGTCGGAAGTGCACGTGTAGGGCAGACCCACGGCCTCGGCGAACCTGCGGGGTGGGGTGGGGCGAGGAGAGGGCGGTCCGTCGGCAACCAGGCTGCCACCCCGGCTCCACTCGGTGCTCGACGCTCGACGCCCCCGACCACCGTCCTTTCCTCCCCCCCACCTCCTCCCAACTCGCCGCCCTGGCGCGGCCAGGAACCCTCCTCCCACCCCCCCCAGCACGCAGCAGGTGGGAAAGGCCACCAGGACCACGAACCCCGCCGCCTTGCGTCCCCTCCCTCCCGCGCAGCACAGCTCCACGCTCCCGGCCCCGAGCCTGCGGCAGACATCACAATGGGGCTCAGGGGGCTGGTCGGGGGTGGGGGCTGGGGGGCAAGAACGGTTGGCCCGGCGAGTGCGCGCGCACGCGTCCCCCCAGCATCTCCCTCTCTCTCTCGCCCGACGAGGGAGAAGACCAACAAAACGATGGCTCCCTTGGACGACACGTTCCGGTCAACCGCCGCGGGGACGTAGATGACCGCGACAGCGAGGAAGAGCATCGTCAGGGCGACAAGGGTGCGGATGATGCGGGTCTGTTGGGGGGATGAGCGGGGGCGGGTTTTCGACGCTGGCAGCGGCAGCGGGAGTGGAGTCGGCAGCGGCAGAGGCGCCAGCAGCGGCCATGGCACCGCCGTGCGCTCGATCGTGCCGTGGCCTCGCTTCCGGCGGCGGGCCTCATATCGTCATCCTCCGCCCCTCCTCGCCATCCAGCGCCTATCAGTCGACCGTCCGCTCCACTCGTGCCCATCCGTCTCGAGAGCCGCGGCAGCCATCGTGGGTTCCCGCCGTTCGAGGACGTGGCCTTCGACAACGACGCGGGCGGGACGCTCCGAACGCCGCTGCCGATGCGGACCGGCGGCGAGCCGAGAGGGCCGAAGCTGGACCGAAGCTGTCCCAAACAGTCACGGTCGAGCTCCTGCGACGCTTCTCATAGACATTCGGAAGCGCGTACGGGGTTCCTCATCGAAGTCGGCTGCACGTCGAGCCCTGTTCCCACGTCCATGAACCCCACATCGAACGTCGCTGCCAGCAGAAGTAGTCACGCACGATTCCACCCCGGATTCGGGGTGGAGCAGGAGCCAGCATGCTCCTGGCCCGCGCGGCCTCCCTGGGGGGGTCGAGCGGCCGGCCGACGACGGCCGGCCCCTTCCCTTGCCCGTTCGCGTCGTCGGCCTCGAGGAACACGAGCGGATTGATGATCTCTGCTGTCGCCACCACGTTGATTCGTCGGCTGTCCCGTGCAACCGCTAGCCGGCCCGGGGGAGGGGTCTGCGGCCATCGCGGCCTCGTCGCTACCCCTGCTGCCGCTGCGTCGTTCGACGCCGGCGTTCACAGCCCCTTTGACCCCGCGGCGCCCCTGTCGAAAAATTTCGACCCGACCCGCGAGCGCGACATCTACGCATGGTGGGAGAGTCGCGGTCTCTTCGACCCCGACCACCCTGCCCACCTCGCCGCCCGCTCCGCCCGCGCCGCAGCCGACGGGGGCAAGTCGCCCCCGAGCTACACCGTCCCCATGCCCCCTCCCAACGTGACCGGAAAGCTCCACATGGGCCACGCCATGTTCGTCACCCTCCAGGATGTCGCCACTCGCTTCCACCGGGCGCGCGGCCGGGAGGCACTGTGGCTGCCGGGGACGGACCACGCGGGCATCGCCACTCAAGCGAGGGGGAGGGGATCCAGGGGGTGGGTGTGCTCGGCGCGGGCCGTGTCAGTGGCGGTCCGGCCGTGTCGGTGACGGCGACCGCAGCACGTTCCGTCGCGACCGTCGGCATCGGCGCTGGCAGCGTGTTTGATGGCGGCCGCCCGCCCGGGCTGGCCGGCCGCGGCGTCAGAATTGGCTGCCTTCGCCCGGACTGCCGCGAGGGCTCAGACGACCGTACGGTCGCTCCTTGGTTGCTCCTCGACCCCCCTCGCACCCCTCTCTGCGCCAGCCTCCTGCTTCCTCCGACCCGCCCCCGTATGCCCCCGGTTGTTCTCGCAGATGGTGGTGGAGCGCCGCATCCGGGAACGGGGCGATGACCCTCGCGCCGTTGGCCGGGACGCCTTTTTGGCCGAGGCCTGGCAGTGGCGGGACGAGTATGGAGGCGCCATCACCCAACAGCTCCGCCGGCTCGGCGCCTCGTGCGACTGGTCCCGTGAGCGCTTCACCCTGGATGACGGCCTGTCGGCGGCTGTGGCAGAGGCCTTCCTGCGCCTCCACGAACGGGGCCTCGTCTACCGTGGCGCCCGGATGATCAACTGGTCGCCAAGCCTGCAGACGGCCGTGTCCGACATCGAGGTGGACTTTACGACTGAACAGGGCAAGCTCTATTTCTTTCGGTACCCAGTGGAGAACCCGGGCCCTGATGACCCTCCACACCTTGACGTGGCCACGACGCGGCCCGAGACGATTTTGGGCGACACGGCCGTGGCCGTCGCGCCGGGCGATCCTCGATTTGCCGCCCTCGTTGGCAAGCGGTGCGTTGTGCCACTAACAAATCCGCCGCGCTCGGTGCCCATCGTCGCTGACGAGCAGGTGGACCCCGAGTTCGGCACGGGCGCCCTCAAGATCACCCCCGCCCACGACGCCAACGACTTCGAGGTCGGCAACCGGCACAACCTCGAGCGCCTCTGCGTGATGGAAAAGGATGCCACGATGTCGGCGTCGGCCGGGCCCCGCTACGCAGGCCTCGACCGCTTCGACTGCCGCAAGCGGGTGTGGGAGGACCTGCAGGAGGCGGGACTGGCCATCAAGGCTGACGAATACGAAAACCGGGTGCCACGGAGTCAGCGGGGGGGGGAGATCGTCGAGCCGATGCTGTCGGAGCAGGCAAGCGGAGTGCAAAGGACGGTTCATGGGTTGGGTTCGTCGCCCCAGCTGCTGTCCAACGCCCGCGGCACACCGTCAAAACACACACCCGCTCTCTCTCCCTCTTCCCTTTTTCTCCGCAGTGGTTTGTTGAGATGGCGCCACTGGCCAAGCCCGCCCTCGAGGCTGTCGAGGACGGCCGGATCCGCATCGTGCCCGAACGCTTCGAGCTGACCTACCGGCAGTGGCTGGAAGAGCCCCGCGACTGGTGCGTGTCCCGACAGCTATGGTGGGGCCACCGCATTCCCGTCTGGTACGTGCACGCGTCCCAGGCCGAAGCTGACGCCGCTCTCGCGGACCCGCTGCGTGAGGGCAGGACGGATGTTTGGGTGGTGGCGCGGAATGAGGCGGAGGCGCGTACCAAGGCCGAGGCTGAGCACGGCGTCGATGTTGGTCTGGCGCAGGAGGTCGACGTCCTGGACACGTGGTTCAGCTCGGGCCTGTGGCCCTTTTCCACCGTCGGGTGGCCCGGCGCCTCGGTCGATGGTGGCGCCGACCCTGCCGCCTTTGCCCCTGCCGACCCCTCGTCCGACCTTGCCCGCTTCTTCCCTGCCGCCCTAATGGAGACGGGCCACGATATCCTCTTCTTCTGGGTGGCCCGGATGATAATGATGAGCCTGGCCCTCACCGGAAAGGCCCCCTTTGACACAGTCTACCTGCACGGCCTTGTCCGGGACGACAAGGGTCGCAAAATGTCCAAGAGCCTCGGCAACGTCGTCGACCCTGTGGACGTCATCAATGACGTGGGCACCGACGCCCTCCGCTACGCCCTGGCCACGGGCACCGCCCCGGGACAGGACCTGAACTTGAACCTGGAGAAGGTTGTCAGCGCCCGCAACTTCACCAACAAGATGTGGAACGTCGGCAAGTTTCTGGAGTTTAGTCTTGCGCAGGCTGAGGCCAACGATGACGCACCATCGCGCGCCGACCGACTCGTCCGCGCTGCCCAGACGCCCGCGCGCCTCTTGGCCGGCGACCTGCCCCTGGCCGAGGCATGGGTGGTGAGTTCGCTGCATGCGACAGTGGATCGCGCCACCGAAGCGCTGGAAGGGCTCAAGTACGGAGAGGCGGGGCGCCTTCTGCAAGAGTGGACGTGGGGAGAGCTGGCCGACTGGTACGTGGAGGCGGCCAAGGATCGCCTCTACGGCGACGACGCAGTCGCGCGCGAGGCCTGCCTGGACACACTCTGCTACGTAGTCGACACAGTGCTGCGCCTCCTCCACCCCCTGGCGCCCTTTGTCACGGAAGAGCTGTGGCAGTCTCTCTTCGCCACCGCGGTGGCCACCGCAGCGACAGACGGGCCCACGCCCGCTCTCCTGTCCCAGCCGTGGCCAGTTACAGGCGCGCCCCGCGACGCCGCGGCTGAGGCCCGCTTTGAGATATTCCGGGACGCTGTCGGCGCCGTGCGCAACGCCCGGGCCGAGTACAATGTCGACCTGGGCAAGCGGCTGTCGGGCGTTCGCTTGGTGGGAGCCGACCTTGCGGCCTCCGTGGCGGGGGAGGAGGGGCTTTTCCAGCTCCTGGCCAAGGTCGAGTTCGCACCCTCCAACGATACTGTCGCTACCAACGGCTCCGACCAGACAGCCACCCTGGTGGTGCGGCCGGGCATGGAACTCACCCTGCCCCTTGATGCCCTGTTTGACCGGGACAAGGAGCGGTCCCGCCTCGAGGGCCAGCGCAAGAAGCTGGACAAGGAGGCGGGGGCCTTGCGCAGCCGCCTTGGCTCGAAGGGATTCGTTGACAAGGCCCCCGTTGCCGTGCTAGAGAAGACGCGCGGAGAGCTCGCCGACATCGAGGCCAAGCTGGCGAGTGTCGACGAGAAACTCGCGGCGCTCTAGGCAGCGAGAGTGCGAGAAAACTGGAGGGAAGACCATCGGACGGACTTCTTAAGCGTCAGCCCCGCTCAAGCGTCGTACCATCGGCGCGTGACGTTGCCGCCAAGTAGGGCGAATCGCCCCTCCCAACGCGCCGTGAGGCTCGACGCGGTTGAAGACACCAGCGTCCCCGCCGCCCCCAGGACGGCGACGACAGAGGCCACTATCGCCGGAATCAGCGCATCTCGCACCCCTTCGCTGCGAACGCGGATCTCCTCCACTGCTTCCGGGGAACAGATGCAGCCCGTTGAGTCCCCGACCCCAAAAGGCAGCTGCCGCGCGTCCAGGCACGCCGTGGGGCACCGTTCCGACGCGTCCCGAGGCTGCGTTGACGGCGGGGCAGCATCCTCCTGGGCGCTCCGCGACGGGGAGAAGAGCCGGCCGAGAGGGGATTCGACGACTCCCTCGACTGCATCGGCGGCCGTGGTCAGCGCCTCCTTGAGGGCGTCGTCGGCGGCCGCGGCGGCAACGCTTGTTGTCTGCGCAACTGCTGCCCACGCCCCGATGCATGCCAGCAGTATGCTCGAGACAGCTGTCGCAAGGAGGCCGAACGTGATGGCGATGGCGGCGAGCCAGAGGAGACCTGGTAGTGTCGGGGGGGGGGAGGGAGGAGGGAGGAAGGAGGAGGAGGAGGAGCGTGACGGGGTGCGAAGCACGCCGAGTCGTGGCCCTACGCGCGCGTTGGTCTCTCCTTCTCTCTCTCTCTCTCGCCCCGGTACCGACGACGCGCCGGGAGAGGAGCGATTCCCCCACCTCTCCACCCAGACGGCACGGCCGCTGAGTTGGAGCAGGCTCGGGCGTGGGCGAGCCGCAGAAGGCAGCTCCACGCGGCGACGGCAAGGGCGGCGGCCCCGTTGGCCACAGCCACGACGAGACCAGAGTCGAGGGCGGTCGCCGCCATCCACGCGAACCGATCGCCATTGCCGCCCACTGCGTTCAGAACCCACGCGCTGTCCTCGATGTTCTGCCCGTGGCCGCGCTCGAATGCGTAGGAAGTTCCAGCGAGCAGCACACCGACGGCGAGGGCGGCCCCCCACGGCAAGCGCTCTGCGATGCTGGCCGCGCTCGCCCTTACCTTGCCGCGCTCGCCCCTGGCCCGGCCCCCGGCCCCGGCGGGTGGCTCGCCGTAGTCGGCCGCCACAGCCCACGCTTGCTCGACGTCGTCGGCGTCATCGACGTCGGGCGACGCGAGGATTTGGCTGGCCAGCTCCGACTCGCGCAACGTGAGGGCGCTGTCGTCGGCGGCGGCGGTGGCGTCGGCCTTGCGGGCTGTCTCGGTTGAGGGGTTGTCCCCAGAGGGGTCGGTGGGCCGGGTGTTGCCGGCCTTGGCCTCTTCAGCCATGTTCGACGACGGATTCGGATATGAAACGACCATGTCTGCGAAGTGTGATCAACTAGATGAGGCGAGGAATAACGATGGCGGCGAGGAGAGCTTTCTTTCTGTTGCTCGCCTTCGCGGCCTTCTCCTGGCGCAGCTGCGCCAATCGCGCGCTCGCCCGTGTCGTTTAGCGAGAGGAAACAGAGGAATATGTCGCTGGTAGTGCAGTGAGGTCATGGGAGGAATGAGACGAGCAGTGGAGTTCGCCCCTGTGCTCAGTTGTCCGCTGCCGGTCCTCAACCCAAGTTCCGCGCTCGATTCACTAGCGCCGCCATCAACATCGAATCGTCTCATCCCGTCCCCCACTACTACTCCAGCAGAGCGGCCTCCAGGACCGAGCTGACGTAGGGCTCGTCGTCCGCGTCGGCCTTAAGCTCCTCGACGAGTTTGCTTGCCCGTGCGACGGCCTCGGCGTCAGGAAGATCGTCCAGGGGCAGGCTGGCAAAATCGGTGAGAAACCGCTTCAGGCGCGTGCGCCCCTTGTCCGACTCGACGGCCCGTTTCTTCCCCCCCGTCCCGCCCCCACCACCACCCACTGAAAAGTCCTCGAGCTCGGCGGCCTTTTCACGTGCGGCGGCGACCACCGCCGCCGGGAATCGGGCATGCTCGGCGACATGAACGCCGAAGGACCGATCGCAGTGCCCCTCGCGCACCTGATAGAGCATCGTGAGCCGTCCAGTTGCGGGGTCCACCGCCGTCTCGACGTGGCGGTTGGCCACGCCCGCGGCCTCGCTCGTCAACGCGGTTAACTCGTGAAAGTGAGTCGCAAACAGCACTGGGGCGCCGACCCGCTCGCAGAGGTGTTCCGAGATGGCCCAGGCAAGGCCGAAGCCATCGTAGGTCGACGTGCCTCTGCCCAACTCGTCGACCAGGATCAGCGACCGCCTCGAGGCCCCCTTGAGGATGGCGGCCGTCTCGAGCATCTCGGCCATGAAAGTGGAGACGCCGCGGAGCTGGCAGTCGCCAGCGCCGACGCGGGCGAACACGGCGTCACGGATGGGGATCCGCGCCGAGGAGCAGGGCACAAAGCACCCGGCCTGGGCGAGGACGATGCAACACCCCACCTGGCGGAGGTAGGTCGACTTGCCGCCCATGTTGGGTCCCGTGATGATCTGGAACCACGACTCGCCGCGTCGCATCACGCAGTCGTTGGGCACAAAGGACACGCCGTCGAGGGCCTCGAGGCACGGGTGCCGCGACCCCACGAGCTCCAATTCCCCCTCGTCGGCCGGGAGCATGTCGGGACGGACATAGGGCGTCGGCGCTGAGGCGGCCAGGTCGGCGAATCCTGCCAAAACGTCGAGGCGCGACACGATGCCGGCGGCCTCTTCCCAGACGGGCACAAAAGTGGCGGCCACCGCCACCACCTGTTCCACCAGAGCGCGTTGTCTTGAGGCGTACTCGGCCTCGACCCCCTGGAGCTGCTCTGCCGCGCCGCGGAGACGGTGGGTGGTGAATTTGGTCCCGTCTTTCCTGGTTTCGAGAATGCGGTAGCCTGAGGGTAGGAGAGGGGGAGGTGATGGGTGGCGGGTGTAGAATTGCGAGGACGAGGGGGAGGGGGGTCACGTCGAGAGAGCGAGAGACTCGCCCTGCGCCCCGTGGCTGTCGTTGAGCTGCTTGCGGCAAGCCTTCTCCTCCTTCGCGGTGACGCGGAGGCATCGCGTCCGCTGCCCCCCGAAGCGGTGCCACTCGAGCTTGATGTTCTTTTCGAGGGTCAGTCCGAGGTCCCGCGCGGCACTCGCGGCCGCGGCGAGGACTTCGGCCTCGATGGCGTCCTTGCGTTCCGCCACCGCCTCCAGTTCAGGCGAATAGCGCGGGCAAACTACATACTCCTCGGGAACTCTCTCCAAGTCGACCGCGGCTTCCAACAACGCCTCAAAGCGCTGGAGTCGGTCGGGCGCGTGGGCGGCGTCGAGGGGGTCGGCAAAGGTCCGCTGCAATTCGTCGGCGTGGGCTCCGCTGTGGTTGCGCAGGGCGCCGGCAATGACGGGCAGGCGGGACGACGCCCGGTACAGCTGGCATAGATCCGCCAAGGTGGCGCGACCGCGCTCAAGCTTGCGAACGAGGCGATCAAGGTCGGGCAGTCCACGCAGCTGCGCATCTCTAAGTGTTGACCGAAGCTCGCCGTCCTCGACTAGGGCCTCGACGGCATCATGCCGTGCCTGGATCTCCTTTAGATCCGTCAAAGGAGCGCGAATCCACTGGCGCGACAGGCGCCGGCCCGCGGGCGTGCGGGCGCGCCCCACGAGGTGCTCGAGCGAAAAGCGGTCAGCGGCAGCGCCTCCCGCCGCGCCCCCGCCCGCCTCGGCGCGTGCCGCTGCCCGTCCCGGCGCGCCCAGATGGAGCGCCCGCTGCGCCTCAGCGTCCAGCCGCATCACCCGTCCGGGGTCGTGGAGGTGGAGCTGCCACCGGCCCTGCCCCGCCTGGTCCCCGACCAGATCGCAATACTTGATAAGAGCCGCCACAGGCGCACGGCAAGCGGGACGGCCAACGACGGGCCGGTACCGCTCGGCCGTCCCGCCCCTCACCAGTCGGGCCAGGTCGGCCTCGAGGCCCTGGGCGTTCCACTCGGCGGCCTTGAGTTCCGTGGCCAGGCACCCGCACCGGGCGAGGGTGTCGGCTAGTTTCTTGGCCTCGTGCGGGTGTGCTCTGGCTAGGTCCGAAGGCACAAGGCACTCGCGCGCCCCCGTCTGAGCCGCGAGCGCCTCCAGAGCGGAAAAGGGGTTTTCCGCCGGGAGTTCCGTGGCTCCAATGTCGCGTCCGCCGGCGTCGCAAAAGGCCGCGCCCCACAGGGGGGCGTTAACAAGATCTCCGCCCTCGCCCACGGCCGGCGCTCCGGCCGCCGCCCGTGCCGCCGCCGCCTGGGCCCCGGTGGGGGGGGGATGCACGGCGAGTAGGGCCGGCGCCTCTTCCATTCCCGCCTGACGGAACAGGTCCTCCTCCAGTTCCTGCAGTCTGCCGGGGCTCGCCCGCCGTGCCACCCGCCACCCGCTGGCCCCGCTGCCCTCCCACACCTCGACGCCGCAGGGACGGCCCCTGGCGGCGCCGCCTCGACCCTCCCCGAGCAACAGGCCCCGCAGGACGGTTTCGAAAAAGCTCTGGGTGGGTTGGTGGGTGTGGATGGGGGGGGGGGGGGGGGGGGGGGGGGGGGGGGGGGGGGGGGAGGGGGGGGGGGGGGGGTGACTGGGGTGGGGGAGAAGGAGGGACGGGGTAGCGCTGAGCGGAGTACTGCTACCCCCCTCGCCTGGTTGAGCGCGCAGCAGGCGACACCACCCGGAGTCGTCAGCACCGCCGAGGTGCGGTAGTAGTCCCGAGCCACCGCCGCCGCGTCGGGGCCGTGGACGGTGTAGTAGCCGGAGGAGCCGAGGGACCCGGCGGTGGCCGGTCCATCGTCCTCGTCGCCACCGCCCCCGCCAGTCGGCTTTCCCCCCGCCGTCTTGTGAGAGGCGCCGTGACGGAAGAACCGCACGAGATCCTCGCTGGGTGGGAGGGTGCGGAACCATGAGTTGAAGCCGGAGGCTGCGAGCGGGAGGAATGGACGTGGTAGAGGTGAACAGGAGGTCGAGGGCTAGCACGTGGTGGGGTGCGACTGCGACACCCCCAGCGCCTGGATTGTCGGTCCCATCTCGCCCGTGCGGTCATCCACGACGTGCTGCTGCGCTTGGCCCTGAGCCAGAGCCATGGTCGCCGCCGAAGCTGTTGTCCTGCTGGAGGGGGGTGGGGAACATGGTCGGTAGACGAGGCCGTCGATGGGGGCCCTCGTCGCCAACGACGCGCGCTGCAGCTCGGCGCGCAAAGGATCCGCGGGCGAAAATGCGCCGGTTATGGTGAGCTGTCGCAGCGCAGACGGGCGCAGCTCCTCGGAGCGCGGCAGAGCGGCGCCGACCGCGCTGAGCCCACGCCGAGCGTTTTGAGGCTCGCCGTGCCCTGAGGTTCCCGCGACGCCGTGAGCGCGGTGCCGGGAGAGATCCTTTGGATAGTTTTCATCATCTTCCCCCGGTGAGGGGGCGGACCAAGTCGTTGCTGCGAGCGCGAGGACGCGGCGCGGGAACGGTCGAGTCGTGGTTTTCGCTGAGACCGAGGAGCGCCTCTCGACAAACCATGGATCAGCCTCGGCATCCTGCGGTAACCGAATCGAACGAATAATGCCAATGTCGACCGCTCCCCGTCGCGGAGGGCCCGTGGCGTTCGGGAGCCTGGCGGCCAGCGTCGACGCCTCGGAGCGCTCCGAATTCACCCTCGCGCGCGTCGCGCAGGCCTCCGGAGGCGAGATGAGTCGCAGTGTGTACGATCGCGAGGACGGCTCGCCAGACGTGGTGCAGCGTCGGTGGAGCGGCCGCCCCACGCTGCGCGCCGCTGAGGCCGCTGCGGCCATCGGGGGAGTAAGGTCCGGGGCCGCAGCGGCCCGCGGCGCTGGCCGATGGTGACCCGCCACGGTCAGCATCCGCGCCGCCTTGGTCCTGTGACGGGGCCGGCCCGATGACCGCGTACTCCCCTGCCTCGCCCGGCTCCGACCCCCACTTCGACCTGTCTCATTCCCCAACGCAGCGCCTTCTCCCCCCCCCCCCGTGGCGGCAATTCCTGGCTCAGACGACGAGGACGACGACTCCCCCCCTCCCGACGAGGAGGCGGACGAGCTTAAGGCCGCCTCCCGTCCCGCCCATCCTGCTTACAACCTCAACCCTGCCTCGGACGATGCATCGTACGACGAGGACGCTGCGGCCGAGGCTGTGGCCGCGGCCGAGGCGGCGGCTGCGGCGGCCGGGACGTCGTCGGGCCGTCTTGGACACGACGCCGTCCCCGCTCCCTCGATGGCGTCGGCCGCACCTGTCCGCCGGCCCAGCGGCGCCAGCGCTGGCGGGATGGCCGCTGCCGGACCTGCCGCCCTCTCCCCTCCCGCTCCCCCCCGCCCCGTCCGCCCTTGCCCGTGCGGCGGTGGACCCTGCAGCGTCCTCACCAGCCGCACTCCGGCCAACCCCAATCGGCAGTTTCTCCGGTGCCCCCTCGCGGCGGGGGCCCGGTGCCGCTTCTTCGCTTGGGTGGACGAGGACGCCTGGGCGACAGAGAACGAGCCCCAGCCAGGATCCACCGCCCCGGCGGGGTGGGCGCTCAGTCCGGCTGAGGGAACGCAGGAGGGAGGGGAGCGAGGCACCTCGGAGTCGCGGGGGGGGCGCAAGCGGTCCGCGGGGAGGGCCGCGTTTCCGCCCGGCGGCCGGGCGGCACCCCATCCTCCCTTGGACGTGGACCCCTGTTCGGGCGACAACGCCTGCAATGGATGCGGTCGTCCCGGTGGCCACGGGCCCGACGGATGCGACCCTTGCCCCGCCGCGGCGGCTTGGGCCGAGACGGGGGCGGGGGGTGGCGCGGCGGGGGGGGGGGGGGCTGTTTGCTACTCGTGCGATCAGCCGGGTCACTTCGCATCGGCCTGCCCCGCTCGCGGGGGCGCGGGCGCGGGCGCCGGAGGACGGGGAGGAGAGTGCTTCAGGTGCGGCGAAACGGGGCACTGGAGTCGGGACTGTCCCTCGGCGGGGGGCGCGGGCGGGGGCAACGCGGGCGGGGGCAACGGGGTCGGACACGGCAGCGGCGGTTTCGGCGACGCGGCCGGGGGAGCGGCCGGCGCTGCCGGCCGCGCGCGTGGTGGAGAATGCTTCAAGTGCGGACAAACGGGCCATTGGAGTCGCGATTGTCCGTCCGCTGGAGGGGGCGGTTCGGGCGGCGGCGGGGCGTTCGCCGGACCTCGACCGGCCGACCCGGCGGCCCCCCCCCGCGGCGGAGAGTGCTTCAAGTGCGGAAAAACCGGGCACTGGAGTCGAGACTGCCCCGGGGGAGCCGGTGGGGACGGCGGCGGGGGTGGCTATGGGAAGGGACGAGGAGGGGGCGGCGGGGGCGGAGCGGGTGGAGGCTCTTGTTTCAAGTGCGGGCAGACGGGACACTGGAGCCGGGACTGCAGGGGTTAGGGCCGATGTCAGGGTGTTGGCACCATCGGTTCCACTGAACCAGCGACGCTCCAGCCCCCCCCCTCCCCCGAAGAGCCATTTCGAAGCGGTGATGCATGGTCAATCTGGCTAGGAAGCCACCCGTCGCGCGGCTGCTGCGGCGGCGATCAGACACGCGGCGACGCGTTCGGCTATGGCATCCGCGACGACCTGCGTCTCCTCGGTCCGCACGCAGAACCCGTGCGATGCGTGCGGCACCACCACCCTACCGCCGGTGGGGAAGTTCGCGGCGTCCATTCTCGCGCGCTGCTCGGCCGTGTCCCTGGGAAGAGGGGGAAAAGGGGGTACGGGAAACTGGGGTCGGGGCCGGGGTTCTCGAAGAGAGAGCGCCTGCGCCCTCACCGACCCCACCACCGAGACCCCCGCTCGCCACCCGTCCACCGGCACCGACAGTGCGAAGACGTCGGCGGTTCCACAGGCCTGCGACCACCCGGTCCAATCCGGCGCTTCGTCCAAGTCAGCAAACTCGGCACACGCGAGCCGGGCGCTCGCTCCCGCCTGCCCCGCCGCCAGCAGACCATGCGTAGTGTCGGCTGATCGTGGCGTGTGGCGGAGGAGGCGCACCAGCCACAGGCGAGACAGCCAGCGCGGCAGCCAGCTCAACAGTCTTCCCATCAATGCAAAGATTCGCGGCCTCCCTGTTGCCCGTCTCACCGTCGTCTGCTCAGCCGAGGCGTGGGTAGAGGCGAGGAAGGGCATCATTAGGCCGACGGCGTCCACGGAGACCCGCGCGACGCCTCCATCTCTCTCTCCCTCGCGCCACTGCTGGGTCAGGGCGAGGGACGCTAGGGCAATCCGCGCCCCAATGCTGTGCCCCAGCAGAAGCACGGCCTCAGGACGAGACGTGCTCGGAGGATAGTCGTCGTCAAAGAGAGGGACGACCCCGATGTCAGAGAGAAGTTGGGGCAGCGACGCCGCCAAGTGCCGCTCCTGGTGCGCGAGGGCATCGAGACCGTCGGGCTGCTTTCCCGCCCGCGCGAGGTCTGCGGACGCCGCGTGACCCGCTAGCGACGCCAGCGCAGCAGCGCTGCCAGGTGCGGCGGCGCCCCGGGCAGCCAGGGCGTGGAGAAGAAGGGCGGCAAACTCGATGTAATATCCACCGCAGCCTGGGTTCCCCGGCAGGCAGACGATGCGCACGACGGGGGGCGGAGGCGACGTCGACGACGATGACGCTTGGTCCCCCACCCGCCCCAGGCGCACCCAGAAGACCTCGCTGACGCCGTAGGGGGTGGCGACGGTGCTGCGGCGCTCTGTCACTGCCGCCCGTCTGTCGCAGACGAGGCCCGTCCGACGCCCGTCCGCCGGGCGTCGTGGCCGCCGAAACCGTACCCCGACGGTGGTAGATAACCTCATCTTAGATATTGCGCGGTGAAAACTGCCTGTAAGTCGGCTGGAACTTCGTCAGCTCTCAGGCCGAGGCGGAGGCCCCGAGAGTGGAGCAGCATTACGATCGATTTCGTCAGCCTTAGGTCCCCCTCCACATCCCGTTGCCGAGGAGTGCTGATAACGCTCCTCTGGTGCCATCGGTGCAGCCCGTGGCCTTGCGTGGGGCCGGCCGCGGAGGAGACTGCAAGCCGGCGTTCTTGCTTGCTGAATGGGTGTTGGTCGCCCTGTAGCTACCCTCTCCCTCTCTGCCCTCTTCCTCGGAGGGGCGGTGTGGTTCGTGTACTCTCAGGCCAGTCCCGTGAGCGTGCCTGGAGGGGACGGGGGTTTGAAAGTGGTGGAAGCAGCCCCGGACGGGGCCTCGCCCGTCGCATGGCGCCCAGTCGCAGCCGCGGCCCACCTTCACGGCGGCGGCCGCGGCGGTTGCGCGTGCCCGACTTGCGGTGGCATTCGCAACCCGGGCGGCCGCGGCGGCGCCCTCGTCCGTAGTAGCGGCGCTGCAGTGGGCCTGCCTGGCATGTCGCGTGGGGCCGCCTCGATGCGTGGCCAGCGTCGCGGCTGCGACCTGCCTCCGAGGCGCCCCCTCGGCGCGCCTCCTCCTCGGCCTCCGCCTTTACGCCGGCCCTCCCGTCCCCCCATTACCCATTACCCCCAGGCCGATGAAGAGCGAAGGTCGATGCGCGCCGGGGTCTTCCGGGACGCGGAGCGGTACGCTCAACGGGAGCGTGCCCTTCGTGAGCAGCGGGATGGGGTCGACGTCAACGCCACCACGCCGGCAGCGTCGCCTCGGCCCTCGACCCTTGCTTCGCCGCCGGGAGAGTAGCAGCCGCGTTAGCCGCGTTCTCATCGTCGTCGCAACCGCTGTCTCGGGCGCCCTCTTCACCTCGCTGCCCCTTGGCGTCAGCGCCTCGCGCGGTGACACTTCACGGCTTTACGTCCGCTGCATCAACACGTGCGTGAATGAGACGGGATGCACGCTGGACGTGTGGCCCGGAGAAGCCGGAAAGGCGGGACCCCCGCCCTGGGTGTGCAGTGATGCGTGCGGCGGTGCGCACGCCGACGACGACGACCGCGTCGGCCCACCTGACCCGGCCGCCAAGGCCCGCATCGGTATAGTCGACTGGACTTGCCGTCAGGCGAGGGAGAGCGAGGAAGAGAGAAAGAGAGAGAGACGGTCGTCGCTGCCTGGGCCCTTTCGACCCCCGACGAGGCGCCTCTCATGTTGGGCACGCACGGCACGCTTGGCTAAGGCGGTTGGAGGAAGAATCGCCTTCGCAGCCCATCTGCGTTGCAAAACTCCTTCTCCATCTCGTTGCCTCGTTCTGTCGCGGCTTGGGACCCCTGCCGGGCTGTCGCCCGCACGTCGCGTCCTGACCCCGACTGCATCCATTGCCCCTCCATCTCTCTCTCTCTCACTCGGTGGGCCCTTTCGACCCCCCTGCCGCCCCCCCCCCTCTGTCCCTCAGGACTGTGATTACCTCTGCATTCATTCTGTTACGCGAGCTTTCTGCGGCCTCCCTGCGGTCCCCGAGAACCGACGACCCGACGCCGGTTTTCGACGCTACGTCATTCCTGGAGGAGTGCATATGGATATTCCGAAGTTCGGTGGTCGGTGGCCATTTACTCGTGTCCTGGGATTCCACGAAGTGATGTCGGTGCTGTTCTCGTTGCTTAATCTGGGAGAGAACCTCCGTGGCGGTTTGAAGTGCTCCCGTCGACTGGCGCGCGTTCTGGCGCGGCACGGGCCCGCGGGAGGGCCACCCTGGTGGCTCCCGGGCGCCGCCGCGGCCCGGGGTGCGCATGATTCAGATCATGAACTGCGAGCTGACCGGGCGACTGAGCGGGACCTGTGGCGACTCTGGCTCTGGGTACCAATCCTTCTGTGCAACGTGGTCGTTTGGATTGCCTCAGCCCTTTACCACACGCGCCCTCATTACCAGGACGCCACCGAGGTCATCGATGTGTTGTCGGCCGCGTCGGTGCCTGCTGCGGCGAGTGAGGCAGGCCGCCTCCGGCCCTCGCCCTCGCCCTAGCCGTCCCCTGTCCTCCTTTTCACTGACCCCAACCCTTACCTTGATCTTGATCCCAGGCCGTGCCGTGGTCTGCCGCGGTGACCCTGCCCGATGTGGGGATCGACACCCTCAAGACTTTCTGCCTCACGACGTTGATGGTTCTGTCAGTCCACTGGATTAGCGAGCTGCGGTCCTACAGGCGGGTATGGTTTTCAACACTACCAACTGTCGGTCCATCCATACCATCCATCCACACCATCCATCCACACCATCCATCCAAAACATCCATCCATACCGTCCCTTAACCCTTATCTCTACCCCTCCAACCATCCCTTTCCCCTCCCTACCAGCGTCGAACGCCAGCTTGTCTTTTGTGTGGCGGTCCAAGTCCCGTCCCTCCTCCTCTGGCTGCGCTGGGCCGTGTGGAGAAAGGACCTCTCAGAGCACCATCCTGGCCGATGGACGGTCCTACGCTTCACTGCACTGATGCAAGCGTGCTTCCTGTTTGAAGTCTACGACTTTGCACCCCGGTGGAACCTGCTCGACGCCCACGCCACGTGGCACCTGGCAACGGTGCCTGTTGTGCAAATCTTTTGGATGGCAGTCGAGCAGGACATTGTTCAATTGGGGAAGGAGCTCGAGGTGCGGGGAAGGGGGGCGCCGATGTGGCAGGGGCGGAGGTGGCACGCGGGGCTGCCGGGGGCGGAGGCGGGCGAGGAGGGGGAGGCTCTCGTCAGGTTCGGGGCGGGGGGGGGGCACCGCGATGTGACGACGATATGAGGATGGCTGGTGCGGGTATAGAGCGGTGGCGCGTGCGGAGAGAGAGAGAGAAAGAGAAAGCGGAGACGTTCCACCTCCTTGCCCCCTCACCTCCCACCCTTGCCGGCCCTCTCTGCACGTCATCGACGACGTCTTCGGTCCGCCCTGTCACCAAAGTTGATGTGGTGCCACTCGAGGGGTCTCGCACCCCAATTGCACCTCCTTTCCCTCCCCCCCAGGTCACTCCCCTTGAACACACCCCTCTAACCATGCCGCCCATGCCCATGCCTGGCTCCGGCGACGAGGCAGACAAGAAGAAGGCCGCCGAGGGCACGACCGCTGACCTCATCGGAGACGGGGGCGCCGACGCCGAGGACGAGGAAGAGGGCGACTATGAGGCGAGCGGCGCCGGTTGGCGGATCGGCGATGACACCTTCGAGGACAGATCTGGTCCTTCTCGCGGCATGAGTTGACCGAGACCGCGCGCGGTGTCCCAAGGGGCGCCGGAGGGCACATAGGCGGCCGGCCTGGCGCTGGAAGCACCGGGTCGGTTCTGGTGGCTCTTTCGTGACGCTTCGACTTGGTCACGCTCACGAGAGCCGAAGAAGGCGGAAGGTGCGAGCCTTACGTCCCGGACCCCGTGGCGTCCAACCGAGAAGGAGGCCGGAGGAGGGCCAGCGCTGTCTGCGAAACGCTGGGGCCGAAGCGCGGTGGAGCCGTCGGCTTCCTGCCGAAGGCGGAGAGCGCAGAGAGCTCGAAATGCGTGGTGCAGCGTCATCTTTGTGGGTGCACGCGCCTGCGCCCGCGAATTGGCCTCGAGGCTTTCGTCGACGAAATGACCCCCACGACGGCCCCTCCATTTGTCCGGGAAGGTGCCGCTGTCAGTGTCGGCGCCTTGTCCGGTGCCGAGACCGCTGTCGACGCCGGTGCCTCTGCCGATGCCTCGCCTCTACCTCTGCCCGTGCCGCTGCCTCCGCCGCTGTCCTGCGGTTGCTGGCGGTGTTGCTGCCTGGGCTGGTGCCACAGCTACTTCCACAGCCACTACCGCTGCCGCTGCCGAGGTAGCTGCCTCTTCCGCTCCCGCTGCCACTGCCCATGCCAGTGCTGGGGGTCCCTGCTTCCGCGGCCACCTGACCCTCCTGCCCACCCACCCACCCCAGGGCGGTGACGCCTCTGACAGCTCCGACGGTGGCTCTTCGAGCGACGACGATGACTCCACGTCCGAGTCTGACGGCTCTGATGGCGGCTCGGATAGCGGCTCGGACGAAGACGGCGGCCCCGCCAAGAAAAAGCGCAAGACCGAGACGGCCGTGGCATCTGGGGCCGGCGGAAGCGGCAAGTCGAAGGGCGAGGGGGGGTCCAAGGGGGGCGACGATGCCGATGAAGAGTTCGAAATCGTCAAGGGACTGAGCGGGGACGAGGTTGACGCCGGCAACATCATCGCCGGGGGAAGGGCGGCGCGCAGGGGCAGGGCCCAGCCCGCCGCCGCCCGGCCCAAGTACACGTTCGCGGCCGAGAATGCGGACGAGGACAGCTGGTGAGGGTGGAGCAGGGCCGACGGGTGAGCGGCGAGGTCCGAGGTGATTCGTGGACATCCCGGGGTCCCGTTTCTCTTCATCGTCGAACTCGTCCAGGAGTTGTGCAGGGGCACGATCCGGGGAAGACGCTGCGTGATGCGCGAAGAATGGCCGGTGTTACGAGGATTCGAGTCACCCGACCGTCTCGCCGGCCTACTCGCTCCGCAACCGTCATTCCTCCGTCTCCATTTTTTTCTCACCACTCAAAGGCGAGGAGGTGAGAAATGACGTCTCGGAGGCTCCCAGATGCGGAAGGAGCCCAACGCTGACGGCGCAGCGCTGCCCAGTCCTGGCCGCCCTCCCCCCGCTCCTCCGCGCTACTCTTCGCGCAAGATTAGCATTTCCGCGCGGTAAAGTCTATTGTAAGAGTCGTCCGCGATCGCGCGCCGCGCCGTGAGAGATAGAGGGAGGGAGGAACCCGAAGTTTCGACACCGACGGCCCACCGAGCCCCCCAGCAGGCTGCAGACCGAACCCCGATGGAGACTGACGAAGACCCGTACGTCTTCCGCGGCGGCAGAACGGATTGTCGCAGCTCCCCGAGGGAGGAGAGGTCCCCGATGGGATCGGCCACGTCGTCTCTGAAGGAGATCGACAGCGACGTGCGGCTCGGCAGAGCCGCCGAAGGGGTCCTCGACGGCGGCGCTGGTGGTCCCTCGGTCCACCACCCCACGGGTGCCTTGGGCTCACCTCCACGCCTCCAAGTTCAACCCTTTTCGCCGGCAGTGGCGTCGCGCGGATCGTCGAGCCACCGCGACGTGACGCCGGCCAATGAGCCCACGGCCGCGGGTGGGCCAGGCGTATGGGCGCTCCTTGCGCGCGCCGTCCACGATCCTGCCCTCAGCCCTGACACGTCCGCTGATGTCAACGATGACGACGATGGGGGCGCGAGCCCCACCCGCCTCGGCTACCGCCCCTCGCCACTGCCGCGTGCCGTCGAGCGGGACTCGACTCCTCCTGCGTTTGCCGCGCGCTTTGGGGCTGCGTCGCGGGGTCGCTGTTCCTTTCCTCCACTCTCTGCCCCTCCGTCGTCTCCCGCTGCCGCCGTCGATGATGATCCATCCTCTTCGCCACCCGACGCGCTTTCGGAGGACCGGCGGGCGGCTCTCTTTGCACGGATCTTCGGGTCAAAAGCTCCGTCATCATCTCTGTCGGGAGATGCCGATGGCGACGTCTTTACGGCAACGACGGCTGCGGCCACGCTTAGCGCCGCCCTTCCCCCGATACCCAAGCCCCCGCCCCCCCCGGCGTCCTCCACCGGCCCCGCCGCCCTCGGTCCCGGGATTCTGCAAATTATCGGGGCCGCAGCCGCCGCTGCAAGCGTTGCAACCGCCAACATCGCCGGACTCGAATCTGCATCCGCCCTCTCGCCTGATGCAGCCGCCCGTCGCGCGGCGGGGCGGGACGCAGCGCTGGCCCGGATGGAGGGGCACCGAGGGGGCGGCAGGGGGGCGGCAGGCGGCGGGGCCGTCGCAGTTGATCTCATCCCCGCCCCACCCCCTGCCGCCGCCACGACCAAGATGCGCGAGACGCGTCGCGAGTGCGCCCCCGGCCGAGCCGCCGTGCGTTGTTTGGCTGCTCTTGACGCTGCGCATGCTGGCCTCGCCGGGGCCGTCGCTCGCCGGTGGGGGAGAGCGGGAGGAGCGAGAGCGGGACCGTGCTGCACGCCGGCCTCTATGCATCCCATGGACGTTACCTCCGTCGCGCCACCACTTTGGGACACCGGCCCCGGCCCTATCCCGCCCCCCGGCCTCATCCGCGTGGCTGATGCTGCGGGAGAGGGGGTCGCCCTGACCGCGTCTCTCCTCGCACTGCGATGGCTGCGGGAGGTTGCCTGGTGCGCTCTGCATGCTGGCGTCCGGGCGGGGCGTCGGCACCTGGCACGCCGTACCGAGGCCATTGTGGACAGCGGCAGGGAGGGCGGTCCTAGAGGCAGGCCATCCCTCCATCCCTCCACCCCTTCATTGCTCTATGTACATCCATCCGTCCATCCCACTATCCCTCCATCCACGCCTTTCCATTCCTCCACCCCTCCAGGCCCCTCTACGACGCCTCCTCTTCCGGCCAGTCTCCCCCCCCTGCCGCCCCGCGCTGCCGCTGCCCTGGCTGCATTCTTCGACCCCCCCCTCGCGGTGCTGACTGCCGAGGCCGACGCCGCTCCTCCGGGATCCGCGCATGACCACCCGCTCATCCCCGTCGCGGCGAGCTTGGCTGCCGGCACCGCCCCCGGCCTCGCCGTTGTCCTCTTGCCGGGCTTGGCGGTCGAGTCGATGATGGCGGCCCTAGCCGCGGAGCAGCGGCGCCCGTCTCCCGAGGGGGAGCAGCCCTCCCTCGCCGGGCAGCGCTGCGGCCGCGCGCCCCCCTCCGGCACGCTGCCCCATTCTCCCGCCTCCGCGGCCACTCCTCCTCTCCGCGTCGTCGCCCTCGTTGGTCCTCCACCTCCCTCTTCGTCTGAGGCCCGCGAATCTTTTGCCCGTGCGTGCCGTGGTCCCGGCGGGGCCGTTGCAGTCGTCACCCTCCCCGACACAGCGGCCTTCGCCGCCTCTGCGGGCGGGCGCAGGCCGCGCCTCTGCCTCGACCTAGGGGAACGCGCCCCGGGCGCCACCTGGGCCTGGGCCCGGGGGGCGCCTCGTCTCCATCTCGTCTGCACCCGCCCTGACGCCTCTGCGCTTGATGCGGCAGCGGCTGCAACCGGGTGCCGCGCCGAGGAGGGCGATCGAGAGCGGTGGTCTTCGGGGCTGGAAGTACTGGCGGGCGCTTGCCGCAACACCGCTGCCGCGCCCACCTCCGTCGCTCTCTCCCCCGTCGCTCCCGCGGCCGCGCCTCGGTCGGCCCTTCGTCGCCGCCCCGCCACTGTCGTGTTTGTCTCGTCCGAGCGGCCACCCCCAGTGGTTGCCCTCGCCCGGGCCCTCGCGCGTCTTGGCCCGCCACCTGACGGACGCGAATCGGGGTTTCTCGAGTTCGAATGCGCCGGCCCCGCCATCACGGTTCTCCGCCGCCCTCTGTTGCCCGGGGAAGCCCTCGGCCTCTCCGTATCGGCCGTTCTTCTGTGGCTGTCAGCCTCGGCCCTCGTCCGTGCCGATGCTGCCGGTGCCCTCGCGCCCGCCGCGCTCGCCGACGACGTTCCCGCCGGATTCGAATCTGCCGGCGACGCCTCAGTCGTCGCTGCTGCCCGCGCCCACCCTGTTGCCATCCTGCTGCGCGGCGCCGCCCTCCGATGGAACACGGCGATTCTCCTCATAGACACTGCTCCGTCGGAGGAGAGTGGAGTCGGGGGAGGTGTGCCCGCCGATGACATCGGTCGTCTTGGCGCCTTGGCACGGTCGTCGGCCGCGTCGGCGGGTCTCGCCCTCCACCCGCGGCTCGTTGACTCATCCGTCGACGCTGCGCGCAATGCCGCCCCATCTGCCCAGCCGTCGCTTCTGGCGGTGTCGGGCCCGGCGGTAGAGGCGGCCGGTCATGTGGCGGCAGGGACGGCCGGTCGCGGTGTCCCTGGATCCGTCGCCGTCGTCGACGCCGTCGCGGAGATCTGCGCCGGAGCCGCCCTCGCCGCCCGCCGGTGCCCCCTCACGGCCCCGGACGGGACGCGAGTCCGCATCGATTCGTCTTCCGCATCCCCTGGGGAACTGGAGCGGCGGCTGGGCGCTCTCCCCTCGGTCAATCCCCTCCTGGCGCGGGCGGTGGCGGGCCACGGGTGGGGGGGGTTGGTGGCGGCGGCGCGGCTGGGGGGGTTGACCGCAGTCCGCGAGGGGATCTTGCCGCGAGCTGCACCCCCGGCGGGAGCGAAGGCCATCGCAGCTTGGGCGGTGGCGGCCGCGGACGCTGGGGGGGGGGTGGATGGAGGTGCGGAAGTGGCAGCGGCCCCAGCGGGGTCCGTGGTGGCTCCGCCCGCAGCCGCCCCCCCACCTCCGGCCGTTCCGCGGCCCGGTCCCGCGGTCGACTGGCGCCGAGTTGAGCGAGCTCTTGGGATCGATGGCGGTGGTGCGGGGCGCGGCGCAGCTCCGCCCGCTGCGGCGCCCTCGTCGTCGACGGTCGGCCCCCTGACCGCGCCCCCCCCCGGCCCCGTGGGACAGGGCGTTGCCCCCGGAGCCTCTCCCGTCACACCAGCGGCGACTCTGTTCGGCCCTGGCACGCCTGCCCGTCGGGCTCGCACCGTCGGCCTCTCGGGGGCCGTTGCGGGAGCCGCCGTGCGGCCCTGGATCCCTTCCGAGGGGGGAGGACTCGGCTTCGACTCTGGCGGCGGCGGCGGCGGCGGCGGCGGCGGGAGCCTCGACGGTCCCTCTCCCCGACCCCTCCTTTCTCGGCGGCCCGTCGGCCCCGCTCCCGGGGCTCCGCGTCGTCCCCGCGGCCCCCTGCAGGGGGGTGGCCGCGACGCGAGAGCTGAGGACGACTGGCCGACCCCCGGGACCGCCCCCTCCCTCGCCCTCACCCGTGGGGGGGTAGAGAACGACTGGTGGGGTGGAGAGGGGGGAGGGGAGAGAGAGAGGGGAGGGGAGAGAGAGGGGGG
>Ga0181573_10001003_pt1 | contig 28838 bp, 25 predicted proteins | sample 101ome_25_FD_148643 | JGI IMG/M metagenome (GOLD analysis project Ga0181573, IMG submission 148643) | Coastal salt marsh microbial communities from the Groves Creek Marsh, Skidaway Island, Georgia - 101409BT metaG (spades assembly) | ecosystem: Environmental > Aquatic > Marine > Intertidal zone...
GGTGGGTTCGGTCAGGCGTCGGGTTTCGGGCAGCAGCAGCAGCCACAGGCCACGGGTGGGTTCGGTCAGGCGTCGGGTTTCGGGCAGCAGCAGCAGCCACAGGCCACGGGTGGGTTTGGTCAGGCGTCGGGCTTCGGGCAGCAGCAGGCGGCGGCCTTCGGGGGCGGGTTTGGTGCACAGCAACAACCGCAGCCCGAGTTGCCGCCTCTCTCCGAGGAAGAGGCGCGAGCGTGGGGCGGTGCGGCTTTCGACAAGGTATGTATTGGACTCGACCGACGTGCGCGATTGCTCCTGATCTTTGCGCGCCCGGGCAACGCTCACTCCCTTTGCTCGCTTTCAGGGTGCAATACCGACGGTGCCACCTCCAAAACAGGCGTGTGTGTAAGATATACATTCACATAGAACACATAGGATCATGATCGTACGGATAGCGAGGCAGGTGGCGCGGCGAGCGGCCCACGTTCACGAGTTGGAAGCAGGGCTCGTCAGCGAACGACTCCGGCCCTTTTCGTCCTCATCGAAGGAATTGGACGTCGACCATGTGATCGAATCCAGCCTCGACAAGGCGACCTATCGGAAGCGGGGCACGGGCACGCCGCTGACGACGACGCGGCGGGAAGCCCTGTCTTTGTACCGGGAGATCATGCGGATCACCGCGCTGTTCGATTGGCCGAACGAACGCGGGGAGCCTTGGCGGGACGTGCTCCGGAAGAGCGCGAGGCAGGAGTTCGAAGAGGCGCGATACGAGCAGGACCCCGAGGTGATCAATCGGCTGCTCGTCGTCGGACGGGATGCCGTGGGTCGCGTCAGCGAACGGTTCGTGGAGGAGCTGCGGAAAAAGAGTGGAGGTGGTGCTGCTGGTGCTGCTGGTGATGCTGGTGGCCTTGGTGGTTAATCCGTTCAGTCTGTTCAGTCTGTTCAGTCTGTTTACTCAAGGTGAAGAAAATCCTCGACGATCGCTGCCTTCAGGTCCACCAATACCTCGGCCTCTGACCCTCGAGCAGCGCCGAGTCGCTGCTCGATCGCTTGATACAGGACCATCGGCGTCGTCCACAGGCCTTCCCGCTCCTCGTCCTGACTGAACTCGTCCTGGCCGTCCTCCCCAGCGTCAAACGCGTCTGCCAGCATCATCCGACGCGCCGTCGCATCCTCCGCCTGAAGAAGCACGTCTAGAATCCGCACCGCTGCACTTTGGTCGGGAATACGCACGTGGAGATCGTCCGGGGAAATGGCCTTCCGCCCGATCAGCTGCAGCACCGACTCGGCCTTCCGAGCAATCATCAAGGCCTCCAGCTCGGACGTCAGCGCCAGGTCCTTGACCAGTCGCTCGCGCGTCTCTTGTACGACGAGACTCGTGTCGCCCGCTGCCACCCCCGTGAGGACCCCCAACAGGTGGGAGGTTAGCCTCGCAGCCACCGCGTCGATCGCGTCGATCGCGTCGGCGCTGCCCTCTCCGAGCCGCTCCTCGAGCTGTTTCAGCGCGGTCAGCATCTCTATCGTGGCACCGTGTTCAGCGCAATAGGCATCTACGAGGGCGTGGATCTCCCGCTCGTCGCGCCGCTTCGACGAAGCTTCGACGACCAGCGCACTCAGGTGGTCGCTGTCGTCGGTCGCCCGAGGCTGGAGCAGGACCCGACGACGACGGCGTACGCCCGGCTGCGTGACCGCAACCGCGACCGCGTGCGTTTGCGAATGCCGACCAATGCTCAGCGAGCGAGCAAAAGAGATCCGCATGTGTGTTTTTTTTCGGCCCGAAACCCGGGTTTTTTCGCGCTCACAAATTACCTTTGTCTCCCCTCCCGAACTTCTCACGCCGTCCCGTCCCGTCACCACCACCGTAACCACCGTTGCCACCGTAAACATGCAGGCGTTGCTCGCGCGGCGATCCGCGCTGCTTCGCCAGACCTTGGAAACCAACGTCGTCAAGGCCTTCGCCAGCGCGTCTGCCCAGTCGTCGTCGTCGTCCTCCGCCTCGTCCGCCGCCGCCGCAAACGCCTCCACGAAACCGCCGCTGTACAAAGAGTTTATGATCTACAGATGGGACCCGGACAACGAGGACAAGCCGACCTACCAGACCTACACGGTCGACCTGAACGCCTGCGGGCCCATGATGCTCGACGTGCTGCTCAAGATCAAAGACGAGCAGGACTCCACGGTCTCCCTCCGAAGATCGTGTAGGGAGGGTATCTGTGGCTCGTGCGCCATGAATATCGACGGGAAGAACGGTCTGGCGTGCCTGACGCGCGTCGAGCGGGAGTCCAAGGCGCCGACCAGGGTGAGCCCGCTGCCGCACATGTACGTCGTCAAGGACCTGGTGGTGGACATGAGCAACTTCTACGAGCAGCTCAAGAGCGTCAAGCCGTATCTGCAGAAGACGACCGAACCGCAGGTGGGCAAGGAGAACCTGCAAAGCAAGGAGGACCGAGCCAAGCTGGACGGCCTGTACGAGTGCATCCTGTGCTCGTGCTGCACCACCAGCTGCCCGAGCTACTGGTGGGCCAGCGACAAGTACCTGGGCCCGGCCGCGCTGCTCAATGCCTACAGATGGATCATCGACAGCAGGGACGACTTCACGCAGGAGCGCCTGCGTGACTTGGACGACCAGCACAAGCTCTACAGGTGCCACACGATCGGCAACTGCACGAGCGTCTGCCCCAAGCACCTGCAGCCCAGCGTCGCAATCACCAAGATCAAGCAGCTCATCGAGAAGGAATAAGAATACTTTAAAATGATACAGTGTTACAGTATACACCGTTATTTGCTCGCGGCTCGTCTTTTCTTCGCCTCCTGCTCCGCCCAGGTCGTCAGGTTGGTATCCGGCTTGGCGCTCAGGCCGACGGCCAGGATGGCCGTCGCCGCGCCGAACGCAAAGTACCACGGTCCCTCCCACGACTCCCAGCTCCGGCTGGTGCCCGGCGCAGGCGGCGACTCGGCGAACAGCAGGCCGCCAGGCTCGTGTTTCCCGGCGCTGAAAAAGCTCTCGCCCGAAGACGAGCCCAGGCGCGGCTGTGTGCCCGTGGCGTACGCCCGGGTGCGCCACAGCAGCTGTGCCATGGTCTTTCTATACGCAGAGGTGGCCGCTGACATACTGCGGAGGAGGAGGACGGGGTATTGAAGCGATGATGACGGAAATTTTCCGACCGACCTCTATCTGTGACGACGAAGGAGGGGGCGGGGGGACAGGGAGGAGCCTGTCACAGTATGTATACGGTATGATGGCCGCTGTGTGGTGACGGGGCGGCTTGGAGACGACGATGAACAACAACAAAAGTGTTTGCGTCGTCCAGTCGGACCAACCCGAACCAGACCCGAGAGAGAGAGCCAAGCACCGGACAGAACTAGAGAACTAGAGAACTAGAGAACTAGAGAACTATTACATCAAACAAGCAGAAATTACTGTCCGATGGCAGAGGTGGAGACGATCAGGCTGATGCCGACTCCCAGGAGGACGGTGATGAGTCCAGCCCAGGCAATCAGACCGTTGCGGCCCAGCTTGTAGGACTCGCCAGACTCGGACCAGGTGTCCGGGGTGTAGATCGGAGAGTATCCGTCGACGTTCGCTCCGTACTTGTCGGCGAACTTGTACACTCCGTATCCCTTACCCTTGCGGCCCTGGGCGTCCTTCCATCCCTTCTGCTTCATGGTGGTGGACACTCCCATGAGGTTCTTCTTCACAACCTCGTTCTTGACAGAGTTGAGTCCCTGCTTGTTGATGTCGACCTTCTTGGCGCCGGAGGCGACGATGACGGACTGTCCGCGGGCCGGGCTGCGACGGGAGCGGGGAGCGGGGAGGGCGTGAGGTGAGGGGTTTTGGCTAAGGCGAGCGACTCGGAGGACTCGTGCGGCGACACGCGGGTGCCGATCGACGGCCCGTTGCGACAAGTCGTTGAGAACAGTCATTTAGCGACGTGTCCTCCGCGGACGGGTGCTTTCGTGCGTCGGCGACGTCCCGGCGTCACGAGATTGAGCGAATCGAGCCAATCAGGCTCAAATCGCACGGCAGAGACGGAAACGTACCGCGAGCTCGCCTGCCTCATGGCAATGGACTTAAACTGGACCGTGGCGTTCATATTGACTGGATTAACGAAGAGTTTACTCGCGAAAAAGTGGTCAATCTCGGCAGCCTCATCCAACTTGATTTCGCGATCTCGAGTATGGTCTCTGCGGCGAGACGTCCATCTCGTCCCGTCGACTCTCTACTCCCGATACCCCCACCATACCCCCGCCAGAAGCACCCCCTGTAACACCAGGTCGGTCAGACCGAGCACGAGATCGCGCTCACGGCCCCCCAGCATCACCCCCGTCACCACGCCTGCCACCACCTCGAGGAACCCGGGCGCCTCCAGCGCCGCGTACGGCCGCATGGCCCATCCGCCCTCTTCAGCCAAGCACGCGGCCGAGAGGCGTAACAGTGAGGTGTTCAGCAGCACGGGTAGCGCCCAGCCGTACCGATGCCGATAGACGCGTGCCGGCGGCCAGGCCTTGTCGCTCTCCGACTCGTCCTGGATGTAGCCGCTCATCGTCCGCACGGCGATGGACGTGATGGAGAGTCCGGTCGTGTACCTGTAGTACTGTTTGGCGAGGGCAACCTCGGGGTAGTACGTGTTGACGAGGTTTGCGATGCCGACGTACGCGAGCTGGCCGAGGGCACTCGCGGCGATGACCGCGTGGAGGGCGTCCCAGGTGCCCCAGGCGGCCTCGATGATGCTCGTTGCGTCGACGAGGTCGGCGAGGTGCGTCAGAAAGCTGGTGGTGCTGGATGCCGAGGCCGGGGCGGTGATCAGGCGCCAGTAGTCGCCGCGCTCGGCGACGCTCTGCGGACAAAGGCCCGCCCACGACAGCGTCCTGTCGGCGGTTCGCGACTCCCCTCCCCACGGGGTCGTGGTGGGGAACAACGCGTCAACGTGGGCCAGCCCGAGCACGCCGGTGAGGATCGGCGTCGTCACCAGGGACTTGGACGCCGCGGCAGCCGCGCAGGCCGACGCGGCGCGCATCGCCGCGAGCGACAGCCAGACGGTGTTCTCGCGCCGGACGTCGCACGGAATGCGTAACGAAGGAGACAGCGTCGTGGTGATCAGGTCGCTGATACGGAAGGCGGCGTGGCCGCCGTCCCTCGACTGCATGGTGTCCAACGCCCTGACCGTGTCGGTGAGGGAGGCTCGCATGGCCCGAACGTAGTCCGCGACGAACGCCATCGCCGTCGATTCCTCGCGCGCGAATCAACGGAAGAATGACGACTACGACTACGACTGCGACTACAGGGTATCGGGTGGGGCTTTTGGACACACTCACATCTACTTCTACTTTAGCAGAACTGCAACAGCGCTTCGACGAACACCACCAGCAGCGTGACCAAGATCACCGCCGGGGCAGCCATCTGCGCCGCGTTCCTGGCCGGCGCCGACGCATCGCATGCCTCGTAGCAGCACGCCTCTCCGCACGTGCTCTCCTCTTGCAACAGGGCCGTCGTCCCGTCCCCACACCCGCGCACAAACGGACAGATCGGCGCGGCCTCCTGACCGCACGCCGAGATCCTCGTACACGCGTCCGCCGTCACCACCACCGGCGTCTCATCCAAATGCCTCAACCACGTGAACGCAAACCCATCCGGCACCACGTTCTCCCCCGCGCGCACCGAGTCGGCAATCCTCTGAAAGTCCCGCAGCATCAAATCCGGGCGAACGAACGAGCTCTCGTACCAATCGTACCCGTTATCCGCCGATAGCTTCCCGTCTAAGCGATACGTCAACGGCGGCGGCGCGAACCCATACTCCTTCTCGAAGTCGTACCCCGCTGGGTCTGCCGAGTACGTCTCGTCCACTATCGCATCCACCCCCTCCAGCATCTTCTCGAACGCCGCACGCGCCTCCTCCTTACTCCCGAACGTCTTCTCACCGTTCACACCCTCCGGATCGGACCACGCAAACTCCACCGTATCGTTCGAGAACGCGCTCAGCCTCGCCCCCGGCGTCCCCGCCACGAGCGCCGCAGCCCCGTCGGCCACCATCCGCCCGCTCACATCCGCCACGAGATCCCCCTTATAGTCCGCAAAACTCACATCGAAATGCTCCTCCGGCGGCTCGTCTGGCTCATACGCGTACTCAAAGTGACTCACCCACGCAACCACTGGTGGTTCATCCCCCGCCGCCGCGGCACTTGCCTCCTTCACCGCCTCGTACTCCTCCACGATCGCCCCGTACAACGCATTCGCCAGCCGCTCCTTGTTGAAAAACGCCCCCAAGTACTTGATCCACTCGGCCCGATTCAACAGCCCCGGATCGTTCTCGGCGTCAAACGCCAACGCCGGGATCGACACCGGCGCCCCGTCCTTCTCAAACAACTCGACGTCCGCCACACCGCCACTCCCCAGAATAATCGCATCCGACACCGCCACCCCCGCCGCCAGCGCCGTCTCGTTAAACCCGGGCGAAACGTGATCCGTGTACAACGGCGCCACCTCCCCACATGCCACCTGCTTCTGCCCACACGCACTCGTCGTATACGGAGACACATCCACCACCCGATCGACCACCTCCAACGACTCCAAATACGCATACGGCACCGTCTCCGACACACTCACAGACGTCAACGGAATCTGAAAGTACACGGCATTTTCGGCAACCGCCGACGGCTCGGGACGATCCGTCCCACACTCGTAGAGCACATACGTCACATTGGACACGCGGTTCTCGACCACCTTGTAGGTATCGTAGTAGGTAATAGAAAACCCTTCCGCTGCACTCGTCACCGTCTGACCGACCGAATCCGCAGAAGACACGGGAAGCACAAAGGACGAAGGAAAGTAGAGAGCGTCGCCGACCTGGCCTCCCAGGTCGGCCAGGCCCAGGTCCCGAGCGACGCAATCCGCGTTGAGCGGACGCACGTACGGCGTCGTGGACGTCGGACGGGCTAGAGGCTGCTCAGTCTGCGTCTGCGTCTGCCCGAGGTGGAGCAGACTTGTCAGGAACACCGCGCGGGCCGTCAAGGCGGGCACGGCTGACCTTGGCGCTCGGGTCATCGTGGTACTGTTCGTATACCTCTCTGTATGGATATGTATACACGGGACAGTCCGGTCGTGGAGCCAAAAACGAGAATTTTGTTTGTCCGTGTTTCGTGACTCGCGGCACCGATCCGGAGAACCAGGAACGCTTGATCGATCGAGCCCTCATTTTCATTCTCGTCTTCGTGGGTACGTACGTATCATCATAACCACGCATCATCGCCTCCTCCGGCCAGGGACGACCCACCGCCACTTGTCCCAGCCCATGCGGGCTGCGTTCGCTCGGGATGCTGCGTTCTCTTCCTTCTGCGTTCTCTCCCGGCTTTGCGCGTTCTCCCGCCGTCATTGTACCATCGACGCGTGCCTTGTGTCAATGCGCGTGCGTCTGTGCGGTACAAACGCGCAGAGGCACCGGGGAACGCCCGAATTCATTCGCCAAATGCGCTGCTCACGTCGGATTCCACGCTCGTTCCGCACAGGTAAATCATGAGCGACGCCGAAGAGAACTACCAGGAAGCGCACGAGACATTCGTCGAGGACGACGATGTCAAAGAGGTCCAGGACGAGGAGCCGGCCCCTCCCACGACCAAGACTGGGATTCCCACGCTGCCGCCTCGCCGTGCTGCTCGCGCGTCGGCCGCTGCGGCGGTGAGTGCGGGCGCCCCCGGTCAGAGCGCGCCGACGCCTCCCTTGGACCCTAAGTTGCAGAAGGTTCGTGCGCAGGTGCAGTCCTTCCGTACGAACATCTACCGTGCGGCGATGCGGCTTCGGTATCCGGTGGCGTCGCAGATGATCAACCAGGTGATGTTCCGTCTGCAGATGGCCGAGAAGATTCACCTGGAGACGCATGCTGCTGGTGTGGCGCAGACGGGCGGGGATCTGGAGGGGGACGCGTTGGAGGAGGCGAAGCGGCTGGAGGAGGGCGGTCCGGCCCTGGATTTCAGTGCGACTGTGTTGGTGTTGGGTATGGCTGGGGTGGGGAAGACTGCGACGCTGCATAATCTGCTGGGGATCGAGCCGCTGTCGGGGTATCATGCGACAGAGTCGGTGCAGGTGCTGCGGGGTGAGGTGAACGGGATTGGGGTGACGTTTATTGATACGCCGGGGTTGAATCCGGGGCCGTCGTCGCAGTCGTCCAACCTGCGTATTCTGCACGCGGCGAAGAAGGCGTTCAATAAGCACAAGCCGCACGCGGTGCTGTACATGGACAGGATGGACAGTACGCGGCGTGACCAGGCGGATCTGGCGATTATGCGGAGTATCTCGGATGTGTTTGGGGCGGACGTGTGGTTCTCGACGATGGTGACGCTGACGCACGCCGGGGCGCCGCCTCCAGACGGGAAGGACGGGAACCCGGTGCCGCAGGATGCGTACGAGGCACAGCGGAGTCAGCAGGTGCAGCAGCTGATCAGGGCCGTGACGGGGGATCAGCGGTTGCTGAACCCGACGTGTCACGTGGAGAACTCGCCGAATTGTCCGAGGACGGAGGACGGGGAGCCGATGCTGCCCAACGGGACGGCGTGGAGGAGGTACCTGCTGATGCTGTGTCTGACGACGAGGGTGCTGAACGAAGCAAACTCGGTCCTCAAGCCGGGGGATGCGGGGAAGAGGAAGAAGATGGCGGCGCAGATGGCGAACCCGTACATGGGGATGGGCATGAAGATGCCGCCGTTGGGGTGGCTGCTGTCGAGGCTCGTGGACTTTCGGGGCCCGAGGAAGGCGCCGGAGGACGAGCGCGAGATTCCCATGCAGGATGAGATCAACAAGATGAGTCCTGACGAGCAGGCCGCGGCGCTGAGGAAGAAGCGGATTTTCCTCAAGCAGAAGGCGGAAGAGGCGAGGGCGCAGGAGGACCCGGTGCCGATGCTGGCGCCGCCGCCCCAGCTGGGACCGTCGTTCGACTCGGACGTGTCGTCGCATCACTTCTCCGTGTACGAGGACCCGACCAAGGTGCTGATCAGGCCGATCGTCGGGGAGGGCGGGGTGGACCACGTCGAGGGGATTGACACCATCCACATCGAGAAGCAGACGGTGCTGAGGCCGCGCGGCCAGTACCTCGGCGGCGTGCCCACGCTGGCCTACTGCCAGCTGACCAAGGACAAGGACCAGTTCAACTGCCAGAGCCAGGTGGAGGGGAGCTACTTCCACAGCTCGGGGTGGGCGACGACGATGGAGGTCAACGGGCAGACCATCGGCCGGGACGTGCTCTACACGAGCAGGGCTGAGACGAGGGTCAAGACCGGAGACAAGAACAAGCTCACCACGGGCATCATCGTCAGCAAGCTCGGCGAGGACTACAGCCACCCGTTCAAGAACAGAACCATCGCATACGGCATGAAGATCGACGACCGCGTGAAGATCACGCCCAACGCCAAGCTGAGGACGTCGGTGGGCCGCGTCTACACCAAGGCCGGCAACATGAAGGACCACGGCACGGCGGTCGCCGCCGACCTCCGTCTCCGGCCGGACGGCGATCCCAGCACGAGGCTGCTGCTCGGCGGGTCGGGCGTGTTCCAGAAGCGGGACACGACCATCGGCGGCAACGTGGCCACGGAATTCAGGATCCCCAAGGCGTCTGGCCGCGGAGGAAAGAGCGACACGACCGTCTCCGCCAACGGCAGCTACAACAACAAGGGCAACGGGTCCATCACCGCGCGGATCAACTCTCACGACTACCCCCAGCTCGCCCTGACGATGGTCGTCCCGGTGGCCAAGGCGCTCTTTGACCGCTTTGTCGGCGGCGGCCGCGACCAGGCCTTCTAATTGTACCAAATCTCGTAGTCTCGTAGTCTCGTAGTGGTAGATTTCCTTTCCAAAATTTAAACAGCATCGACTCTAAGAAACGTATCAAACCCAAAGCGTCCTCGCCCGGACCAGCTCTTTGCTCGTCCCGTCGTCGCTCCGGCTCAGCGAGTGCAAATACGCCTTGCAGCCCCCGCCATCCACCCGGCACCCCCTCTCCACAAAAACACCCGGAACCTCACATGCCTCCGCCTGGGGATGCACCAAATCCCCACTCGTACATTCGTTCTTGTAGTCAATCTCGATCTGATACAGCTGCCTGCTCGGCGACGCCGATTCCTCCGGAATCGTCTCCAGGATCCAATTGATGTACGTCACGTTGTTGATGTGCCCATTCATATCCATATCACTCGACCGTGCAATCTGCGGCACCAGCACCTCCACCTCTTCGTCCGACGTCAGGTCGGGCAGCTTGAGCTGCATCCGCTCCCCGTCAAACGCCCGCGCGTCTGGCTCATCCGCGTACTGATACGTCGCCAACCGGTCCTGTATATGATCCGGAACCTTCACTAGCCGCCGCGTCTTCATATTTATCGTCACCCACGTCGATGTCGCCCGTCCAATCTGCTTCCCACTCTCACAGTCCGTAATGATCCACTCCCGGGTCGCCCGCATCCTCCCGCTCATCGCAAACCACGTCTCGAACCGCACCAAGTCCCCCCACTTCGGATACGAATCCATCTGCACCTGCATTCTCGTCATCACAAAGATCAAATTCTCCTTTGCCATCTCCGGATCCGTCGCGAACCCCTCGTCGGACCGGCCCCACATGCACACCACGTGGTTCGACGCCGCCTCTTGGAGCAGGTTGGCGATCGTTATCATTGTCGTCTTCCGGTCCGGACCAACTTCATACCCCCGAATACGATGATCCTCCTCGAACGCCCTGTTGTCCCGCGTCATCCTCCCGGCTGCCGGCTGGTCGAACCTGGGGAGGGCGACGACCGGAGGCCCGGTCGCCCGCGCCGCTGTTGCTGCCGTTGCTGCTGTTGACGACGCCTGTGACGCCGACATGACGTTGCCACGTGCCTTGTGACGCGGCGACGACCGCGTGTGCGTCCACCACGACCGGCCGTGGGACTGATCCCGCGTCCTGGCAGAGTTGGAGACGAATCGAATCAGCGACGCTCCCGGATGGCCACGCGGCTCGGCTCGCAGCAGCATGGTGTTGTTCGAGTTCGAGCGTTTTTGATTGATGCGATGCGATCGTGAATGCACAGTCGTGAAGACAGAAATCGATCGGTGCAGCGGCCCCAACTTTTTTTTCTGGCTTGTTCGCGACTGACTCAGTCATCTGACTGACGGTCAGCAAGAGGAGACAGCGAGCGAGCCGGCGAGACGAGGAGTACGAAGCGCCGGGAAGAGAGAGAAGAACGACGCGACGCAGGGCTCTCTCTCTCTCTCTCTCAAACATGGCGTCCTCGAGCAACCACCAGAATTCGTCCCTGGTGCTCGACCACGAGATACGCACCTGGGTGCTCCTGCCGCTGACGGTCTCCGTGCTCCTCCTGTTACTCCTGCGGCAGTTCGCGAGCGTGTTCTTCGGAGGCGGGGGTTCGAAATCGACGACGCAGTCGAGCGCAGAGACGACGGACGGACAGGCTGCACGTCTCGAGCGGCGACAAAAGTCCGTCCTGAATCGGGTCAAGACCATGAAGGCTTCCTCGGCGGTGCTCACCCCGCGCGGGTTTACCGACCGTATCCATTACTTTACCGACCCGGGCTCTGGGGTGCTGCACGAGAAGGCTCCGAAGAAGGACATGGCAGAGGTGTTCATGGCGAATCCGGACGCGATGAACGGGATGATGAAGCAGCAGTTGGGCGGTCTGGGGCCGCAGCTGGCGCTCGGGGCGTTTGTGAACTACTTTTTCCGGGGCTTTGTGCTGGGGAAGCTTCCGTTTGCGCTGTCGCCCAAGTTTCGTGGGATGTTGCAGTCGGGCATCGACCTGCCGAGTTTGGATGTGAGCTATCTGAGCTCGTTGAGTTACTATATGCTGCTGTTGTTCGGGTCGAGGGGGATTCTGACGCTGTTTTTCAAGGATGTTGTGAATGATGCGGCCGTTGCGCAGCAGATGCAGGCGATGGGCGGGGCGGGGGTGGGCGGTGGGATGATGGGCGGGCCGGACGTGGGGAAGCAGATGGAGGCGGAGGCCAAGGCGATGGACTTGCTGCAGTACAAGCCTTGGGCAGCGGGGGCCGAGGGCCGGGCGGCCGCAGTCTTGCTGAAGCAGAAGAGGAAGAAGACGAGTATCATGGGGAGATGACAACGAATGACTGTGACGTACGTGTCGTCATGTATCATTATGAGGTGTAACTACACGTAGGATCATCGGTCGTCCCCGTCGCCCTCCCCGTCCCCGTCCCCGTCGCCCTCCCCACCCGTTGCCGCCACGTCGTCTCCGTAGTCCCAATCCACCATACCCAGGCGTTCCGCATCCACCTTGCAACAGACACTGAACCGCGTCCCACCCTCCTCCAACTCGTACCCGCTCTTGAACTGCACGTCAAACACCCGCACCAAGATACGCATCCCTGTCTCAAACTCGCCCCCCTCCTCCGCGTCGTCGTCCCCCTCCTCCTCTCCCTCCCCGTCCGACCCCCCGCCCCCACTCCGACACACATACACCCACCGCTTCCGCGCCCCATTCCACCTCGTCTCCTCTCCCTCCCCAGACTTCATATTCTTCTGTGGAATGTAGAAATCCTCCATGAACTCATTCGCCAGAAACATCCCCTGCTCAGTCTGACTCTCCAACTTCAACAGCAGCAACTCCCCAGCCCTCGGCATCCACACATACGCACACCACACCACCTCGAAATACACCCGCCCGTCGCTATGAAACATCCGCCCCTCCCCGATCCATTCCACCCCCAGCACCCTCAGCACGAGACCCTCCCCGTGAACCACCTTGTCCACGTACTGACACTCCAAAGCCCATTCGATCGCCGTCTGCGTCGTCGGACCTGCAGCGGCGTGTCGAGGCGTGTGAGGGCGAGGCGCGTCTCGTCGTCCGCATCGTCGGCATCGTCGGCATCGTCGAGTTCACCTTCAGCTCGTACGTACCTGCCAGCTGCCGTGGCGTCCCGAGGTTCTCAGGATGCAGTGCAACCGTAGATCGGATCAACCGCTTCAAGAACATCACGGGCAGTTGCGAGGAGCAATGTTCGAGTGCTCATGCAGCGGTTAATCCTTCGAAACGCGCCGGTTCTCGTCGTTTCTGGACCCGCGCGGCGCTGTAGAGCTTCACCTGCACTCGATACACGGTTCTGCGTGCTGCTTAATGGTCGTACGTTTTCATTGTACGGTATTCGGACGTCGGTTCGACCGGGTCGGCACCAAAAGTTATTCCCCTTTTGTTCCTTCTCTCCTTCTCGTTCGTACCGAATTCGCCGTCCGTGGACACGGACATTTTCGTCGTAGGATTAGACAAGCGATCTTGTAGGCGGCGGCACAGGCCAGCGATCGACGAGACGCGTCGGATTCGTTTGATTGAGCCATCGAATTTCACCGACGATGGCCGACGACGGGGGTCCTGCCGGCGGGATGTCGGTGACGAAGCGGATAAGTTCCAAGGTCAAGGGGATGATCAAGCGGAAGAAGTACGTGGGCCGTAGGCCACTTTTGCCCGGATGGTTTGACCGCCAGCGGCTAGGGTATTGGGCCGGCCAGGGTTCTTGCTTTCTTGCTCGTCCTCGTCGCTCGCTCGTATACGTCACTCATTGCGCCCACCGCGCTTCTACAGGTCTGATGTGGACGCGAGCCGCGCGGAGAAGCTGCGTCAGGAGATTGGCTTCACGGAGCACACGTGGCCGCTGGACAAGGTGTACGAGTACTACGGGGCGACGCCGACCAACGGGCTGTCGTCCGCGCAGGTGCTGCAGAACCGCGAGAAGTACGGTTGGAACCGGTTGACGCCGCCGGTCGTGGTGCCGTGGTGGATCAAGTACCTGAAGTGCTATGCGGATGTGTTTATGATGCTGCTGTTGTTTGGGGGGGTTTTGTGTTTCGTGGCGTACGGTATTGATCAGTCCGACCCGACGAACCTCTACCTGGGGGTCGTGTTGATCATGGTGGTGTTTATCTCGGCGACGTTTGGGTATTTGACCGAGTCCAAGGCGGATTCTGTCATGGAAGGGTTCAAGAAGCTGGTGCCGAAGAAGACCAAGGTGCTTCGGGATGGGAACATTTCGATCATCGATGCGGAGGAGCTCGTGCCCGGGGACGTGGTGGATTTCGGGGATGGGGATCAGGTGCCTGCGGATATTCGCGTGGCGGCGGCGAATGATGTCAAGGTGGACAACTCGAGTCTGACGGGAGAGCCAGAGCCGCAGGAGCGGTACCCGGATCTGCAGATCGGGTCCAACGGGAAGCCGGTGACGGTGCCGCTGGAGGCGCAGAATCTGATGTTTTATACTACGATTATTGTCGCGGGGAGCGGGCGGGGGGTCGTGATCGGGACGGGGGATCGGACGGTGATGGGGCAGATTGCGGGGCTGGCGAGTGAGAGCTCGTCGGAGGAGCAGACGCAGTTCCAGAAGGAGGTGGATGTGTTCATCAAGTATATCTCGGTGCTGGCGATTATGATCGGGGTGACGTTTATTCTGATCGGGATTTTCGTGGCGGGGGCAGACGCGATCGCCATGGTGGTGTTTGCCATCGGGATTATCGTGGGGACGGTGCCGGAGGGGCTGTTGCTGACGCTGACGGTGTCGCTGGCGTTGAGTGCGAAGCACATGTACTCGAAGAATGTGCTGGTCAAAGGGATGCCGAGCGTGGAGAACTTGGGGTCGACGACGGTGATTGCGTCGGACAAGACGGGCACGCTGACGCAGAACAGGATGACGGTGCAGCACGCGTGGTACGACGGGCAGCTGGTGACGGTGCCGGCGGCGAGGAATTTGCCGCAGTTGAAGGCAGCGATGCGGCCGGGGGTGATCAAGGGGCCGAAGTACGACGTAGAGTCGGCCGGGTGGCAGGCGCTGCAGCGGGTGGCAACGCTGTGCAACAATTCGAGGTTCGTGCTAACGGATGCGGATGACGAGGATAAGCCGCCGCTGAACCTGGCGGAGGAGATCCAGACGCCGGATTTCAACCTGCTGGGGCTGCAGTGCACGGGCGACGCGTCGGAGAGCGCGCTCGTCAAGTGCGTGCAGCTGCTGCGCGATGTGGAGGAGTACCACGCGGCTAACCCGAAGCTCCACGAGATCAAGTTCAACTCGACCAACAAGTGGCAGCTGTCAATCCACAAGCCGGAGGATCCAGGCGCGAAGAGCCCGCTCATGGTGTTCAAGGGGGCGCCGGAGCGCGTCATCAACCGGTGCACCAAGATCCTCATCAACGGCGAGGCTATCCCGCTGACGGACGAGTGGAAGAAGAAGTACCAGGATTCGTACGAGAGTCTGGGCGCCATGGGAGAGCGCGTGCTCGGGTTTGCCATGCGCAACCTGGACGGCATTCCGATGAACTTTGCCTTCACCAACAAGCCCGAGCCCAACTTCCCCACCGACGGACTCACGTTCGTGGGACTGATGTCTCTCATCGATCCTCCGAGGGAGGGCGTCCCGGAGGCCGTTGCCAAGTGCAAGCGTGCCCGCATCAAGGTCTACATGGTCACCGGCGATCATCCGATCACGGCCCTCGCCATCTCCAAGCAGGTTGGCATCATTGACCAGGACAAGTGGGACGCTGGCAAGGCCATCGTCGTCAAGGGCGACGATATCAGGGACTGGATGGACATCGAGGACCCCGTCGAGAGGCAGGCCAAGTGGGACTGGGCGCTCGACCACGAGCAGATTGTCTTTGCTCGCGTTTCGCCGGCCCACAAGCTGCTGATCGTCGAGAACTGCCAGCGCCGCGGCGAGAACGTGGCGGTGACCGGAGACGGCGTGAATGACGCCCCGGCTCTCAAGAAGGCCAACACGGGTATCGCCATGGGCATCTCTGGCAAGGACGTCTCCAAGGAGGCGGCCGACATGATCCTGATGGACGACAACTTTGCCTCGATCGTCAACGGCATCGAGGAGGGCAGGGTCATCTTCGACAACCTGAAGAAGTCCATCGCCTACACCCTCGCCTCCAAGTTCCCAGAGCAGATCCCCTTCCTCCTGTTTGTCGTCATCAGCTTCCCGGCCGCCATCTCGACCATTTTGATCCTGTCGATCGACTTGGGTTGCGACATGCTGCCCGCCATCTCGCTCGCCTACGAGCCGAAGGAGGCCGACATCATGGACCGCCCGCCCAGGAACCCCGAGGTCGAGCGCCTGGTCTCCAGGAGGCTCATCTCGTTCTCCTACTTCCAGATTGGCCTGATCCAGACGTGTGCTGGATTCCTCGCCTTTATGACGGTATTCAACGACTATGGATATCAATGGGGCAACATGATCGGCCGCGGTATCACCTGGGAGTCCGGGACGCTCTGGTGCAGGCCGCAGGTCGGCGCCACAGGGCTCTGGGCCGCCGACTGCGAGTTCGGGTGCGGCGAGCCGAAAGACACCTACCAGGGCGCTGCCACCTTGTACGGCCAGGCTTTGGACGAGAACAAGTTCTGCAAGGACGGATGCCCGATCCCGTTCAACGGCACCGCCGATCCGTTTGTCGAGTCGACGCAGTACGGCTTCCGCGGCTACCACGAGAACATTTTCGGCTCCAAGGAGGCGGCCACCGAGGCCGTCTGCGGCCGTACGTGTGCATGGTGGTCCTCACTGAACGACACAATCAAGGCGGAGTTCTTCGCAGCGAACGACGATTACGTCAGCAGGCTCAACGCCGGCGTCGTCGACTTTGACAACCCGTTCAACTACGGCGGCAGCGAGTACGCCCTCTACCTGTCCAGGGAGGAGGATGCGCTCTTCGCTGGCTACTGCGCGGCCGAGAATGCCGACCAGTACGGGTTCCCCGGACGCGAGATGCTCAACGAGGGCGAGCGGGCGAGGCAGGGCTCGTACTACTGGTGGAACGGCCAGGTCCAGTTCTACCCCAACGTCGACTCGCAGAAGAACGTCCTCTACACGGGCCAGACGGCATACTTTGCTGCCGTCGTCATCTCGCGCACGGCCGACCTGATTATTTGCAAGACCAGGAAGGAGAGCCTGTTCACGCAGGGCATGCGCAACAGGATCCTGAACGCCGGCATGTGCACCATGATCCTCTTCGTGTGCCTGGTGTCGTACGTGCCGCCATTCAGGATCGTCTGGACGACCAGGCCCCTGTACGTGCTCTACATGTTTATCGGCATCCCGTACGCGATGTTCATCTTCGTCTACGACGAGATTCGCAAGCTGATCATCCGCACGTACCCGCGCGGCTGGGTGTTCAGGAACACGTACTGGTAGGAGGGTGCGTTTTTTTGATGTGCATCAAATTCACATGCATACCATACCATATATGGACAATAAAATTCTTTTCCAAACCGTAAGAGAGTATTGGTTGTTGTGGGGAGCTCTTGCAACGACGGGAGCGCAGCGACCCGTTGTTGTTCATCCCCCGGTCTTCCCTGCTGTTGCGGTCACCGACCGACGGGCTCGCCGTGGGTTCATGTCCCTCTGGCCACAAACGCCTCTCTGGTTCCTCCGTCTTCCGTCGCTTGCTGGCCGTCTGTCAGCCCGACGGGCGACGGTTCTCGTTTGAGTCGTCGCACGGGCATGTCTGCGTCGCCGTTCGAGTCGTCGCGCCGCCACGCCACGCCGCACCGCACGAGTGACGCTACTTATACTAATAATACGACTACGAGTACAACCGCAGCATCCGCCTGAGATGCCTGTTGAGCAGGCTCCGCTCCGCCTGCTGCACCTGGGCCCCCAGTCGCCCCCGCTGCTTGGCAATCACGGCCTTCAGTTTCTGATTCGGCTCAACGTGCGGTGCCACGTTGTTCGGTGGGGACTGAGCTAGGAACCGCCGCAACAGCTTGACGATCGGCCGCTGTTTCGCCGTCATCGGGCCGAGCTGGGGAGTCTTGTTTTTGAGAAGTCGACTCTGCGGGCGAATGCAGCGCGAACTCCCACGCGAACGAAAGGCCACGGGCGTCGATGGCGTGTGACCAGGTGCGTATATCGTCGGGCTACCGTTTCACGGATCCGCGCAGGCTCGTTCCCCAAAACGCGAGAAAAAGTGCGAGCGACCCGCCTCGGGGCGAAATGTTCGAGGAGGCGGCACGGACGACTGGCCATACGACCGGCCGTACCCCGACCATACCATACGAATACCATACTCTACGCTACGCCACTTTACGCTCCTCTCGATACCACGGTCATGAAGTTTCGGGCGGGCTCCAAGTCGAAGTCAAAGGTGCCGGCGGGGCAGGCCTCGCCGGCCTCGTCGACGTCCTCGTTCATCTCCGTGGGTCGGCTCATGGAGCAGCGCGAGCGGCCGGAGCGCGCGACTGTGGACCAGATCGACGACATGGATACGCTCGACGAGGCGCTGGATGCCATGTCGCTGGAGGAAACGACCTTGGACACGGCGCACTCGCCGGATGAGCTGTTCGACGCCTACACAGGTGCGTTCTCGGGCGCGCGAAGGCAAACCACCCGTTTCACGCCCAATTCCACTCACTGAATTCTCGATGCTTCATGGTCGATCGACTCTTCTCCTCTCGCCCACAGGCTACATGGAAGTCATCAAGGCCTCGGTCTCGAAAAAGGCGAGCCGGGCGGCTTTGCGCAAGGGCCCGAAGGTCGCGGCGTCGGCCCACACCGCCAAGCCGAAACAGAAGAGCGCCCTAAACCCATACATTTGCTCCATGCAAGACGTGGTCGACCGTAAGGGCAGCGCCGGCGGCCACGCGGCTAAGGCGACGGGAGAGACCCGTCGGCTGATGGAGGAGATCGAGGTGGCCAAGGAGAACATGCACCTGTTCAACCGGCTGGTCGCCGTCTTACCGTCTACAGATCTGGAGCGCCGCGCGCTGCTCAAGGCCTTTGGCAAGAGCCGGCAGTACCTGGAGAAAATGTCCAGGTTTGCCAGCGAGCGCGGGAGCGCCGCCGCCGCCCGTCCAAGTCGGGCGGCGTGGGACGAATACTGGGTCGGGTGCATGGTGTGATGATGATAAACTGTCAGTATGCCGATGATGATTGCAACTACATCAACTACTCGTCGAAACGCTCGCTCACGCCCGCCTCGACGTCGGCCATCAAGGCGTCAAACTCCTTCTTTTTCCCCTTTGTCCTGGCGACGCTCGTCATGCCGAGGGTCACGACGGTCGCTCCAGAAAGCATCAGAAACATACCCATCGCCACCCGGTCGCCCATCTTGAACATCATCCTCTCGTTTTCTGATCGTTAAAACACGCGGGCCGCCAGCGAGAGCACTTTGAGCATGTTCCGACTCCGCAGCTCGTGTGTGACAAATCCCAGCACCCGTGTCCCGATCGGCAGTCCCTTGCTATTCACGAGCACGCACGAGTTCTTGTCGAACTTGATGACCGACCCGTCTGCTCGCTGGATCTCCTTCCTCGTCTCGACCACGACCGCCTTGACGACTTGGCCCTGCTCTACTTTCCCCTTGCTGCTCGTCTTCTTCACGGAGCACGTGATGATATCTCCGATGCTCGCGACCTTCCCTTTTGTCTTGATACACTCGACCTGGCGAACGAACGGGCGAACGAGCGAACGAGCGTCAGGGCGTGGAGAGCGGAGCGGAGCGAGCGTCCCGGTCGAGTTCAACACCCACCTCTTTCGCACCGCTGTTGTCGCTGACGTTGAGCCTGCTGCCGGCGATGAGCATGCTGGTGCTTGGGTGGCTCGCCTCTTCAACGTGCCGATGCTCGTGGACGGCGGTCGCGGGTCTCTCTTCCCTCTTCCCTCTTCTTCTCCTATCGCGGCGTGTTTTCTGGTGTGATTTGTTGCGCTTGTTGCTCTCCGTGTCCGCTGGCAGAGGGGAAAGGTCAAGGTAAGGTCACACAGTGGAAAGACCGGAAATGCAATGCGCTCGCTTTTCGTCGCACTCACAGGAGGTCGCTCCCGAAGGGGTCAGCCAGCCCGCTCTCGACGCATCGCAGGTACTGTACAAAGTGGCTCTGCGCGTACTGGGTGAGCCTGTTGTGCACGATCTCCTCGTTGGCGGGGTCGGTGGCGTGCGGGATGAACGCGTCGGGGGGGTGAACCTCGAGGTCGGCCCCCGGCGCTTGATACAGCTGCTTGAGGTTGTCCAGGATCCTCCCCAGAATACCAACCAGGTCCTCTTTCGTGTTGAGGTCTTGGAACCGCGCCGGTGGGTTGTACCTGACGAACGAGCGAAGCGCGAGTGAGCGAGTGAGCATCGGCCACGTGTCGGTCGAGATCCGGATTGATACCCACCGAAGGCTGTTTTCCGGGCCGAAAAAGTTCCTGTATCTGCTCTCTGGCAGCTCGTTGTCCGGATATTCGTCCACGATGGCCGCCGTGCCGAGCGTCCACGCCCGCGCGACGTTCGTCTTCGTGTAGCCACCTGGCGAGCGAGCGGTAGCGTGTGTGTGTGTGTGAGAGAGAGAGAGAGAGGCTCGGGGCGGGCAAACGGCGACGAGCGACGAGCGACGAGCGACGAAAAACAAGCAAATGGAGAAGAATTCAATACCCACCGCCGCCGAGCACGAGCATCGGCACGTTGAACGACTTGACAAACTCGACCGCCGCGGCGTGTCCCTGGACCGTCATGTTGAACGTTCCGAGCCTGTCTCCCACGAGCCCGTCTGCCCCGCACTGCAAACAAATGGCACTGGGCTTGAACACCTCCATAATACGCTCCAGGATCGGTTTGAACATGAACATGAAGTCCTCGTCGGTGCAGCCTTCGACCAGGGGGACGTTGACCGAGTAGCCGCGGCCCTGGCCCTCCCCGATCTCCGTCAGGCTTCCCGTCCCCGGGAAGAACCACTCTGGCCGGTACAAATGCGTGGACAGCGTCATCACGCGATCGGTGCAGTAGAAAGCCTCCTCGACCCCGTCCCCATGGTGAATATCGATGTCAATGTACAGCACCCGCGCGTTGTGCTTGAGCATCTCCAAGATGGCCAGCACGCAGTCGTTCACGTAACAAAACCTGGCGGACGGACGAACGGACGGACGGGCGGACGGACGGACGGACGGACGGACGAACGAGAGTCTCAGTGAGAGCCGAGTCTGGGCGAGCGCACGTCGTCGTTGTTGACTTGGTCGAGGCAAAAAAGTCCGCACCCTGAACTGCTCGACTTCTTCGCATGATGCAGCCCCCCGGCCCAGTTCACCGCGATATCATACTGCCCCGAGTTGAGCTTCGCAGCCCCCTCGATACTCGCCCCCGAATACAGCCGACAGAAATCAAACATCCCGGGGAAGATCGGACAGTCCTCGTCCAGCCCGTACTTTGCATACGTCGACCCGTGGCTCAGAGAATGCTTGAACACTTCCGGCGTCGTACTGCGCAAGGTCTCTATATACTCTTCCGAATGCCAGCTCACCAGCTCTTCCCGCTGCGCCCTCCTCGGCCGATAGACGTCCATCTTCTCGTCGAGACCGTACCCGACCACCAACGAATGCGTCATGGCAATTCGAGGCGGCTTCATCGGGTGGTCCGCCCCGTAGTACATCCCCGCGTACTCATCGTCATAAAAGTAGCATATCCGCTTCGAAGGCGTGTCGGCCGCGTCGTAGAGAAGGGACGACGTCGTGGCCGTGTCGTTCGAGCGCGTCTGCGACGGGTCCGAGCGTGCTGTGTCTGTGCTGGTCATCTCTGGCCGTTTCTCGCGCGTCTCTCTCTCTCTCCCCGAATTCGACCCCGCGCACGTCGTCACGAGGAGTGCGCTGTGTGTATGGACACTCGCAGTCGCCGTGTGTATGGGCCGGCGCGCTTTCGTGGAGGTTCAAGCAATTTTTTGGCCCACTCCCGGTCCTTGTCACAAGACCAAAACGAAACGGTAAAATATCGCGTTCCAGTCCAAATCAGTCGCTCCGACCAGAAGACACAATTGCACACGCATACGAGCCAAGGGAGGAGCGCCTGCAACGACGTGTGTAGGACAAAAAAAGGACTGAAAATTTGCTCGGGGGGGGAATAAATTGGGGAATTCCACCCCATTAACGGCATGCGTTAAGCGACCTGGCATGAGTCATCATAACGACAATGACCACCTCGAAGACGGGGAGCTGCCCGAGGCGGGGGAGCTGCCTGCGAGCCCGTCTGTTCCGATTCCGACGCAACTCGCCTACGGCGCCTCCCGAGACTTGCACCGAGGCGACTCGTACCCGAGTGGCCGGCACGGTGGCGGGTACTCGGGGTACCCGCCGCGGGGAGGGGATCGACACGCCCGCGACGCCCGCGACGCCCGCGACGCCCGCGACGCCCGCGACGTCCGGGCGAGGGACGGGAAGTATGGCCGGGAGGCCCCCCGGGGTCCGCGAGACGCTCTGCAAGGCAGTCGGAGTTTCGGGGGTGGTCAACGAGCGAGCGATCCACCGCTGCGGATCGGTCGGCGGGGCCCGCCGCTGTCTGCAAGGTACGGCGGCGGTCCGGGGGGGGTTGGTCCGAGGGGGGAGCGAGCAGACGGCAGGGATGATTATCGCCGGGACGATTCGTTCAGGTCTCGTCAGGAGCGGGATCGGGACAGGGAGCCGAGGGATAAAGATCGCGAGCGCGATCGTTTGGCGCAGCGGCCTCGGTTCTCGATGACGTCGCACTATAGCAAGTATGGTGATGACTATGCTTCGATGGGGCCCACGGCGGGGCGCTTGGATCGGCCCGAAAGGTCGGAGCGGTCGGAGCGGTCGGAGCGGTCGGAGCGTTTGCACGGGAGCAGCTCGAGTATGATGGCGAGTCCGCCTGGGCGGGGTGCGATTGTCGGAGATAGGCTGATGCGGGAGACGCCGTTCATGGAACGGGACTACCAGGACCGGATGATGATCGCCGGCGGCGGCGGGCGCGACGGCGGGCGCAGGGGGGACCGCGATCGGTCAGAGAGAGACCGGGACAGGGGAGACCGCGACCGCGACCGCGACCACGATCGACGGAGGGGCGGAGAGAGAGAGAAGGACAAGGACATCAAGGATCCAGTCTCTCCCGGTCGCCGCGATCCAAGCGCGCTCGCTCCTTCGAAGTCGGCTGCCGAGCTGGAAGCGGACAAGGAGCGGGAGGAGGCCGAGAAGAAGAAGGCAGCGGAGGAGCGCGAGGCCGAGCGGAAGAAGGAGGAGCGAAAGGCGACTCTGAAGAAGATGGGCACGGTGGACATCCTCAAGGGGATCAAAAGCCTGGATGATAAGAAGGGCGAGGCCCAGAAGGACATCGAGACCGCCGCGAGCGAGCTGGAGACGCTTGAGGCGTCGCTGCCAAAGCTGCTCAAGACGGTGGAGAGGCTGTCCAAGAAGGAGCCGAACTTTCCGATGTTCACGAAAGACGTGTCGGAGGAGGAGCTGTCGTCGGACTCGTCGATGTCTTCTTCTTCCGACGACGACGACGACTCGGCGAAGAAGAAGCGGACGGGCGAGAAGACCAAGAACCTGCAGAAGAGGCTGGAGTCGATCGCCCCGGAGCAGCGCCGGCTGCTCAACCGGCTGGGAGCCTGCCTCCGAGAGCAGGCCCTGCGAGACTGCGTGTCGGAAATTGCCGCCCAGAATGCCGCGATCGTCGCGAGGACGAGTGGCGGGGCCAGCGGCTGCGTCGACGCCGTCGCTCGTCCCGCCGACGTCGATGCAGCTCCCGCCCCTGCCCAGCCGACCACCCCCCATGCGGCCGCCCCACCCACGACCAGCAGATACGGCCACTTGGGCTACGACCCGTCTCTCTCGGGCGACGAGGTCAAGGCACGGCTGCAGGCGGCGTTTGGCCGAAAGGCGGACGAGGCGACAATGTCGTCCGTCAAACGCGTGCTGGAGAAGGACCTGCGACGTACGCTTTCGGTCTACGTCCTGAGCGCCATCAAGTACCGATTGGCGTTTGAGGCGCACACCGAGGCCAGGCTGGAGAAGGAGCGCGAGCGCGAGCGCGAGCTGGCGCATGAGGAGGAGAAGGGCGCGGGCACGAGCTTCAACGCGACCAACTCGCTGGCGTCCCCCTCTCGAGGAGAGCGGGGCGGACGGGGCGGCGTTGTGCGGAGCGACCTTGAGGAGCGCCTCGCCATCGCGACGCTGCAGGCCGTCGAGGCCGTCAAGTCGATGACGACACTGCCGACGCAGGTCGTCGCGACCGAGCGCACGTCGCGCTGGGTCAAGGACTACCGCGACTGGAACAGGCTGGTGGCCGACCCCAAAGCGGCCTTCGAGATGTCCGACGTCTTCCGCCCCTGGAGTCAGCGGGAGAAGGACGTCTTTGCCGAGAAGTTCCTGCTCTACCACAAGGACTTTGCCCGCATCGCCAAGTTTCTGCCCAACCGGACCGTCCCGGAGATTGTCAAGTTCTTCTACTCCGTGCAGCGGAGCGAAGAGTTTGAGATCACGAGGAGAAAGTGGCAGCTGCGGAAGAGGCGCGAGAAGGGCGGCGTCAACGACGGTGTCGCCGGCGGCGGCGACGGCCGGACCACGTCGGGCCGGACGGACTTCAGCGGCGGCGGCGGCGGCGGGATTGTCAACACCAGCGGCACCAACAACCTCGACGGCGACGTTGTGATGGATGACGCGGCGATCGGCGAGATGGCCGAGATCCGCAGGATCCTCCAAAGCTCGGCGGCCGCCGCCAAGAGGCGGGGCGGCCGCACGCGCGGCGCCGTCGGGTGGAGCGACGGGGGGCTGGCCTCGCTCCTGGCGATGTCGACCCAAGACGATGGGCGCTTCGTCGGCGGGTACGAGAGCCTGGTGGCGGTCAGTTCCCCCGCCCCCGGCTCCTCCAAGAAGAAGAGGGCGAAGAAGGCGGCCGAGGGCGCCAAGGGCCCCAAAGGCGCCAAGGGCGCCAAGGCCTCAAAGTCGCCGAGAAATCTCAAATCTCCCAAGGACCCCAAGAAGGCACCGACCAAGAGGGCCCCTGCCAGGAAGAAGAACCCCGACCAGCCCACGGCCGTCGGCCGCGGCCGGCTGCCGAGTGCGGAAACCGACAAAAAGTTCCTGGACGCCGTGCAGATCCACGGCAAGGACTTTGTCGGCATCGGATCATACATCAACAAGACCCCCGAAGCCGCGAAAAAGTACTGGGAGCGGCACTGCGACCGTCTCGGGCTCGACAAGCGGGTGGGGATGGGCGCAGGCAGTGGGAGTGGAGGGCCCATCACGGCCGCCCCGATTGAGGCTGGAGGGCCCATCACGGCCGCCCCGATTGAGGCTGGAGGGCCCATCACGGCCGCCCCGATTGAGGCTGGAGGGCCCATCACGGCCTCCCCGATTGAGGCTCCGTCGGTAGCAGCCACTGCTGCCGTGGCCGAGACGGCCGCCGTGGCCGCGGCAACAGCTGCTCCCCCCGGAACAAAGGTTGTTCCGCATCCGACGACGACGACATCCATCACGCCAGCGCCAGCGACGACCAAGAAACGCCCCAGAGAGGGGAAGATCTGGTCGGAAGCAGACAAGCAGGCGCTCTTCAACGCATACGCTGCCTACGGCCGCGACTGGGCCAAGATGCACGAGGCGGTCCCGTCAAAGACGCTCACGCAGGTCAAAAACTTCTACCAAAACTACAAGGAGAAGTTTGTGTTATCACAGAGCGGCGCGGTGGCAGGGGGGGTAGGGGGGGCAGGGGGCATCGGGTCGCCGCCAAAGAAGCAACCAAAGGCCGAGTAGTAGCAGTCGTAGGCCGAGTAGTGACGACGGCGATGACGATGGCGATGACGATGAAGATGACTATGTAATGAATGCGACGGCGGATAACAGCAGATGTGGTACCGAGGGAGCGTGCGAGAGAGGCGCGTGGGGTGAACACCGGGGAGCGAGCGAGCGACGTGGGTGGTGTGAGCACCGGCGAACCTTGATCCTCCTCCCACGCGAACACCCACGCGCTCGTCCTAGCGACGGAGCGGAAGGAGAGAAGGAGCGGAAGGAGAGAAGGAGAGAAGGAGTGGTGGTGGCAAGCGGCCGAACCCGGACTCTTCTCGGTGGACCACCGAGACAACCAAACGACTCTTCATTCATCCGAACGTCGGGAATGTGACGACCGGGCACATACACATACAAACACTTCCTCTTCTTCTTCTTCTTCTTCTTCCTCGTCTTCTTCTTCTTCCTATCGGAAGATACGACCCAGCAACAGTCGTCGAGGGTGTCCGCGCGATCGAATTCCGTCGCCGGATTCTCAACGAGTTCTGAAAACCGCCTCTCACGCTCAGTAACGGCGTGTTCACCACCGCAAACGCACCATGCCGTTTGATCTGATCGTACGTGATCTTGTTCCGTCGGGATTCATGACGGACGCCGCGTCACGGGTCCGGATGTCTCGATCGAATTCTCCGAAGTTCGATCGAGTCGATCGGGTCGATCGAGCGGGAACACGAGGGAACGACGGTCCGCCGTCGATTGTCAGCGCTCGAACGGCACTCACTCACTCACTCACTGGCTATTGTCTGCTCGCCACTTGACGACAGAACGGGAAGTTCGTTCCCGAAAAGTCGAACATCTGGAGGGACTGCGTCGATGGGTATTACGACTGGGTGAAGGAGCATATCATGGAGGGTGCGCCGCTGAATGAGGCGGATCACTGCGGAGATCCGCCGCTGTTGCTGGCTGCTGGTAACGGACACAAGGCCGTGTGCGAGCTGCTGCTCGAGGAGGGGGCGGACGTGGAGCAGCGGAACGTCATGGGGGAGAGCCCGCTGATTCGGTACGTTCGAGCAGCTCGTTGTTCACCCTCCATTGACACCCCTGAATGATGCGCGTGTTCACCACGCTTCATCCAGCGAAGCGCCTGGATGAACGCAGGGGTGACCAGCGGTGTGCCCCGTCCACCCATTGTTCACCCGTCCACCCGTCCACCCGTCCACCCGTCCACCCCACGACAATACCCATGACACGGGGTCTTAAGGGTGACGACGAGCGGGGAGCTGGGCCGCGACCCTTTGTTCACCCCACAAGAATACTCTAACGCTCGCCGCCACACTCACCCCACACACCGTACCGCACTTGATACAGGGCTGCGCACAATGGTCACTTGCATACCGTCAAGTTTCTCGTGGAGAAGGGCAAGGCCGACGTGAATGCGATCGACATGGGGGACAACTCTGCGTTACACTGGGCGTCGATGAGGGGTCACGTGGAGATTGTCAAGTTCCTCATGGACCAGGGTGCGGACAAGACGCTGCGCAACAAGCAGGACAAGATGGCGATCGACCTGTGCCAGCCGTGCTGGTCCGACTCGTACAGGTTCACGAGGGAGGTCCTGGCGTAGGGTCGGGTCCCCCCCATCTGGCATCGGGTTGGGGTGAACGGGGAGCTGAGAAGCGACCCGTCCATCCCTCAGAAACTCTTTCCACCTTCATTGCTACCACAACGCTGTAAATACGAAGGATTACGTCTTGTCGATCTCGGCGATGACCCTGCCGTAGAGCTCGACGACAAACGCGTCGGTGTCGTCGTCCAGCACGTCTTGCAGGTCTGCCGCCAGGTCCCGCGGGTGCTTGTGGTTCTTGACCCCCTCGGAGATGAACTCCACGAAGGCCTCCTCTTCCTCTCCCAGCAGCTCGGCGATCTTCTTTCCGATCCAGGAAGCCAACCGACGGTGCGCCTTGGGCGCCGCATCGAACACGTCCCACTTGATCGGATGCGCATTCAGCTGATCCATCGTTCTCGGAAGGCCTGTCCAAGATGAAGAATTCGATACGAGTGAGAAGCAGTGAGTGGAGGGTTTCGGAGGGTTTCGGAGGGTTGCGCGAGGCAAACTCGTACGCTGCAAGATGCTCTGCGCCCTGGCGGCTGCCCTCGCGATGTCTTCCGGTTTGGCCTTGTCGTCGTCGTCGTCGTCGTCTTCCTCCTCAAAGTTAATCGCCGCTGAGGGCTTTTTCGTCCTGCTGGAGTGCTGCTGCGTGCTTCCTTCTCCCCTCTTCTCCTCCCCTTCACGCTCCACCTTGACCCGCTTGACCACCTGTCCCTCCCTCTCCGCATCATCCTCGCCCTCGCCATTCTCCCCCCCCTCTCTCTCTCTCTCCCTCTTCTCCTCCCCTCCTCCCAGCAGTTCACGGCCTTCACGGCCTTCACGGCCTTCACGGCCTTCACGGCCTTCACGGCCTTCACGGCCTTCACGTTCATCCTCCGCCAACTCCTCCGCCCGGCGCTTTGCCCGCTCGACGCACGCCTTGGTCCCCCGCCACGCCTTCCGCTCATTCAGGGGACCCGCCCGCCCGATCCGCGCATCCCCCACCCCCTCGTTATCAGCCAAAACCTGCCGCTGCCGCTCCTGCGCCGCATCCCGCCGCCGATCCGCCTCCTTCTCCAACCGCCGCAGCCTCGACTCCTCGTTCCTCTTCATCAACTCGAAACGCTTCTGGTACGAAGCGAACGACGGATTGATGTTCCGCTCGTCTCTGTCTCTGTCTCTGTCTCTCTCCTCGGCCCGTCCCCGTTTACCGTTCACCCCAGGTCCCCTCTCCCGCTCCCTCTCCTGCCCCGTCAACAGCCCGTCCAGAAAGTCGTTGGCCGCCTCCACATGCTCCCCGTTGTTTTCTTCCCTTCCCTCCTGCCCCGCGTCACGTTCACACGCCGCCACCAGCTCCTCAATCCGGACCTTGACCGCCGCCTCCGCCTCCCGCTCCTCCTGCCCGTACTTGAACTTTTCCGTCTTCAACCGCGCCGTCGTCGCCCGATTGCAGTTGATCTTGATCTTCTGCCCGCGAAGCACCACTGGTGGGGAGAGGAAAAGAAAGGGAAGGAAAAAGGGGAGTGAGCGAGTAGCGGGTTGGTGGCGAGCGGGGAGCGCAGCGCTCACCCCACCCATGGTCGCCCCACACACACAGCGAGCGTGTCTTCACCCCACCCAAACCAACCAACAAACCACGCACCAGACTCCAACAGCTTCTTCGCCAAGTACACCCCCTGAATCGACCCAAACGTCGCCAGCGCAAATCCCTTGGTCTGATCCACATACGTTCGAAGAGACTGTGCGTTGTTGCGATTGCGCGAGTGAGAGAGCACGACCACACGACCACACGACCGCCCGACCACACGACCACACGACCGCCCGACC
>Ga0181573_10001007_pt1 | contig 28768 bp, 10 predicted proteins | sample 101ome_25_FD_148643 | JGI IMG/M metagenome (GOLD analysis project Ga0181573, IMG submission 148643) | Coastal salt marsh microbial communities from the Groves Creek Marsh, Skidaway Island, Georgia - 101409BT metaG (spades assembly) | ecosystem: Environmental > Aquatic > Marine > Intertidal zone...
TTGACTCCTACGAGGTTGCAAAAGTTGCGCCTTGGGAAATTTGCATGCTTCCTCAAATTGACTTGCCGCTCCTGTTTGAGTGTTGCCGCTACGTCGGCGACAGGAATCCCAAGTTCCCGCTGAAAGATGAAGATGCGAAGGCATTCCCTTTTCATAGGATCTACGAAAAAGCCATCGCGGCGCTCAACGCGGGGATGAAGGAACCGGAGGATCAGAATCCCGAAGTTCGCTATACCGGAGGAGGATTTTGGTTTCAACCAAGCGTCATCAGACACGAGCTTCGAGAGTGGCTGCTCGAGTCCCTGCAGACTACTCGCAATCCTTTGTTTGAAGACCATCCAGACTATAGACCAGGTCTTTACAAACCGTCGGGACCCCTCGTCGACGACAACTACGCATCGGTGGGTCGCAGCCATCGGTTGAAGTGCAGGACAGACAGTCGGACGGTTGCGGCTGCGGCTGGTCACGAAGATTTGGACTCGGAGTTTTATACCACGGTCATGTCAGTGGCGGAGTTGTGCCTGCGTAACAAGGACGGAATCCCTCGCACGCAGAGTCAGCGCGTGGACGACACCGAGAGGGGTTACAATCCCAAGTCACGTAAAGGGAGGCGTACAAGCAATTCGAGGTCATTCGCCAGCATGTCTGTATCGGCGCGAGATGTATTTATCAATTACTCGCGTATCGATTTGGGCAACGAGCTGCAGGAGATGGAGTGGGTTCACTATTACGGCGTGTACAAGGACCTCTTCGAGATATTCGACAACCCGTCGATGACGAGGGGAGACTCGCCCTTGAGTTTGATTCTGCATCCCACCGAGCGAAGCAGTTATCATCACATCAAGGACGCTTTTAATGTATTCCTACAGGATCATATGGATTATACCTACCCAGAAGCCGTCAAGCTCGAGGTTATCAACGTTCTATGCTCGAAGTTTCGCGAAGAACTTGGATCTGGACTCAGCCCGAAGTTCCTACCGGATGTTCGCGGGCTCGCCATGCTCCTCTGGGGCGAGCCGTTCGTAGACCTCCGACACGGTTTCCACTACGATATAGAGAAAATCACAGATGAAGAACCTGTCAACTACGGGTCTTATTACATGGATACGATTATGACCCTAGATGAAGACATGCACCATGACGTTGACAGAATCGCGCCACCCCCTTGGCAGTACTTGTTTGGGTACAACCCAGTCCTGAATCATATCGTCTATGCACTGGCGGCTCTGTTCAACAGGCTCGGTGTGAACGAATCGGAGTTGCGACGCTTGAAGCATTCACTGTCGATGAACCAGGAAAAGCTGGACAAGACCAACGCGTCCATCGCCGAGAAGGCTGCGGAGCTCGGCAAGGAGACGAAGAAGATGCAGGCTAAGGTTATCGAGCAGGAGAAGAAGCTCGAGAAGGCTGTCGCGAACCATAACAACGACATCGCGTCGCTCACCGCTGAAAAGAAGAAAGCCGAGGCGAGCCTTCGAACCGCGCAGTCGCAACTCGAGATCTTACGCACCGACTCGGACAAGAACACGAAGGAGTGGCTCAAGAAGGAGAAGGAGTTTGAGCGCCGGTCCAAGGAGCTCCAGGTGCAAGTGACCAAGCTCAAGAAGGAGAAGGCCAGCGAGCAGCAGGCGCAGGAGCTCAAGACGGCTAACCAACGCGTCGCCGCCGCGCAAGCGGAGACGAGGAAAAAGGAGCAAGAGTTGGTGGACGCGCGCACCGCCGCGGCCAAATTTGAGCGCGAGGCGGAGGAGGCCACCGCCGCCAACCGCGATCTCACAGAAAAGGTGAAGGAGCTCAAGGCTGAGCTGAAGGGCGCGCAGCAAGCCGCGACGAGGGCGCAGAGAGAAGCCGAGGCCAAGGCGGCCCAGCAAACGGCGCCGGATCCCAACCCGATTCTCCAGCAGGAGACCGAAGAGCTTCACAAGTTGAGAGAAGAAATGAAGAAGCTGCGGGGCACGTTTGCCTTGGAACGCGTGCGCATGAATTGGCTCTGCGGAAATAAACTGCAGGAGACGAGCGAAGAACAACTGAACATGCTACAGAACGTACACAAAAAAGGTCTCATCGCGCTCTCCGATGAGTGGCATCGAAGGAGACTGCCGTTTGATGGGTGGTTGTTTCGCGACGGCATGCCCGAGCCGTACTTTCCGAAGCAACCCCGGCAGCAAGAGCCGCAACACGCGCCAGCGCAGCAGCGGCACGACGCCGTGACCACCGTGATGGGATCCATAACCGGAACTCAGTATCAGACGTCGCTGCGGCCCAACCCGTTCCAGTCGCTAGCCGATCGCGGCCTCGGCCCCGCCACCGCGCCCATCGGCGGCGGAAGCGGGCCGTCCTCCGCGGTCGGAAGCCCCGCGAGGCCCGCCATGGTTGGAGCCGTTACGGTTCCACCGGCTGGTTCAACGGTTCCAACGGTTGAAGCCGACGTCACGGCGAGGATGGCGTCCATGGAGCGCGTCCAAACGGGAACGGGTTTCTTCGGTTCGGTCGTCGGCGCCGCGATGGACGACGACGCGCTCGAGCCGGGGATGAGCTCGACCTCGGCGGCGGATGACCTCGACGTCGGCGGCGGCGGCGCCGGCGCGACGGGCGGGTCGGGATCCGGGTCTGAGGGTTTAGCGGAGGGTTCCGGGTTTCCCAGGGGCTCGCGATTCCAGGGGCTCGGGAACGGAACGTGGGGCGGGACGAATTCCACGTGGCGGTGATCGATCGGCGCGAACGTCTCGGTGCGGAGTCACCGGACAAACCATCGCGACGTTCCGCTCGGTCAATCGCCGCGCCGGCTACGCGGCCCGTCTCAACTTTATCAATTTATCAACGCAAGATGACGAATAAGAAAGAATACAATGGACGAATGAGCGACGACATCGCGCCGGCCCTCGCCCGCTCTCACGGGAACTTGGTGTGCACCGGCTCGTCGTACCGACCGAACGGTCCGCCCCGCTTCTGAAACAGCGTGACGCTGTTCTGAAACATCTTGTGCGGCTCCAGCAACGAGACGGTCTCAAAGGCTCCGTACGGCGGCGCCGGCTCCGACCTCCCCTTTTCCCGCATGCGCTCGAGCCACCCCCTGGACAGCGCGTTGGTCAGCGTGCTGTGCACCATCACCATGCCCCCCTCCGGACGGACCCTCGGCCACCACGCCTCCATGAACCCCTCCACCCTGTTCGCCGCTCCGAGGTCTATGAACATTAAATCAAACTCGACGCCGGGCGCGAGCGTCGACGGCAAGTCGGCGTCGTAGGCGTCCGCCTCGTGCAGCTGCAGCCTGTCGCTCATGCCCAACTCGGACGCGGATCGCGTCACCGCGTGCGCCGTGGTGTGCTCGTGCGCCATGTTGTCGATGCAGTGCAGGACGCCCTCGTCGACCCTCGCGTCCTCCGAGCCGGGAGCCGCCGAGCCGACTTTGCCGCCGCTGGCCCACCCGCTAAACGACAACGCGGAACTCGAACCGTCGCGAGAATTGAAGGGACCCGAACCGTCGCCGTTCGCGAGAAGCCCCTCGTCGTCCAGGCTGCCCCCGTCCACGTCGCTGTGCCGCGAGACGCGCGATCCCCGCCGCGAACCCCCCGGCGACGTCTTCTCCGGCAAGGGATCCCCGCGGTACCTCCCGCCCGATTGACCCCCGACGAAAAAGTCATCCACGCTCCACGGGACGTCGCCGCATTTGCAGAGACCCGCGCCTCGCAGCTCCCTGTACGCGTCGAGCTCCGCGGCGTTGTCCCTCAGCGCTTGCAGTATGAACATGGAGGTGTATCCCGCGCCCACCTCCAGCACCCTCGCCGGCTTGGTGAAGCGAACGTAAGAGTACAGCAGCGGACCGAGGTTCTCCGCTCCCATGTGAAGGTCGTACAGCGGCGCGACCGCCCTGAGAAACGCGGGGGAGTAGAATCCGCCCCCGGACTTGCTCCGGACCACCTCCTGCGCGATTTTGGTGTCCCTCTCCTTCGCCGCGGCGATCGCCTCCTCGCTCGGCGGCTTCCCGTGTTGGCCCATGTTGGCCTTGACGTTGGCCCGGATGGCCGCGGCGGTGGCCGCCGCCGCCGCGGGATCGCGCCTCGGCCGGTCCGGCGATGCCGCCTCCTTCGCCGTGTGCTCCGTATCGTTCTCCGGCACGAAATCTTTCGCGAAATCGGCCATCCCGTCGAGGGTGTCGAAGTGGAAGAGCTGGTCTGACTCGACCCTCTTGACCCTGGCCACCTCCGATAACGTTCGATCGATGGCCCGGAGGACTTCCTCGGCGATCTCCTTCGCGTGCGAGAAGCCGACGCCCACCTTCTCCACGAGCTTCTCCTCGATGGCGATGGTCGCGGCCGTGACGTCGAGCCTGCGTTGGGGCGCGTCCCCGTCTCGGCTGTCCAGCGACTGCGTCGAGTCGGACCTCGGGAAGAAAAAGTAGGGAGGGAAGAGTCCTTCGACTCGCGCGCCGGGCTTGGACCCGTCGCTCTCGCGCCGCCCCGTCTCCGTCGACTTCTGCTTCAGACCCAGGCTCTCCAGTAGATCTCCCACGGATACGATCCCCTCGTCGTTGAACATCTCCGTGTACCTGCGGGGACGGGGGCGGGGGAACGGGCACCGTCAGCTCGGCAACCAATCGCGGCGGCGGCATGTGATGAGAAGATGTTCTCGAGATACGGCGCAGGATGGGATTCGGCTCGGATTCACGCACCAAGAGTACCCCAGCCGGTCGATTATGCTCTTCACGGACGTCTCCATGGCGGCGGAGACGCCGAAGCGGAGTCTCGAGCCACGCGACGTCCACAGAGGAGTGGGGCGGTGACGCTAATTGGAAGCCTAATTGGAAGCCCCCACGGTGACGACAATCCGAGTCAGGAGGATTATGCGGTCAGATTTTATGCGTCAATTTTGCTTTTCAGAGGAACTTTCACTCAACAAATCACATTATGCGGTCGCATTCGTCTCGACTCGACGACACCGTGTCACGTTCGCGACGAGCACGCCCGAGCTCATCCGCCATTGAGCCGGAGGTACACCGTGTACACCTCGTCGCGCAGCGAGTACAGCGGCGCGAGCAGCACGCGCGGCATCCACCTCGGATCCGGCCCTCTCCCGACGTGGCTCCCGCGCGGCGGCCGCCACGGCAACAAACCCCCGCCCCCCGCCGACTTCCAACTTCCCTCCTCCTCCGTGACGATCGTCACGCCGCACTCGACCGCGCCGTCGCCCACCCCGCCACCCGGGCGCACCAACACCGCGCCGCCCGGCCTGCACAACCCGCACGACCTCGCGCAATGCGCGTGCATGTACCCCTGGTTGGCGAAGCACGCCCCCTGGGACGCCCACTTCGGGCACGTCTCGTGAAGGTCCGCGCACGAGCCCGGAGAGTCCGCGGCGGACCCCGCGTCTCGGCACAGCACGTACCCGCGCAGCTCGCCGTCGTTCACGACGACCCGGTATTTAGTGCCGAGGGTGCCGTCGAGGGTGCCGTCGATGAGGGCGCCGTCGATCGCCTCCAGTCTCAGCGCGAGCGGGCGCGCGCGGGTCGAGGAGCTCGCCTCGCCAAAGGAAGACGCCTCACCCGCCTCACCCGCCTCACCCGCCTCGAGGACGACGGCCGCGCGACCGTCGCGGACGACGCCGGCGACGAGGCTCAAACCCGGCGCGGCCGTCGGGCTCAGCGTGAACGCGCCTCCTCGCGAAGGGATGGACCCGCCGCCGCCGCCGCCGCCTCCTCCTCGCTCGATCGAGTCGGTCGACGAAGATCTTCCCGCGGCGCACCTCGTCCACGTCACCGCCGGCGCGTCCGCGACGGCGTACGCGCAAGACGTTCCATCGCACGTCCTCGCCGCGTAGAAGAACCCGGACCCGCCGGGCTTCGACTCCCCCAGAGTCGGCTCGAGGTCGGGCTCGGCGAACACCGCGGCGGCTCGCGAGTACGGCCCGCCGGGACCGACCCCGTCGATCGGATCCCCGGGCAACGTCCCGTCGCTTCGGGCGACCACGGCGGCGAGGTACCGCGTCCGATCGCCGCCGCCGTGTTGGCTCAGCGCGAACGCGACGCGATGGCATTCGGTCGGTTTCGGAGTTTCCAGAAGCGACACGTCATCCGACGAAATCTCCGACGCGCCCGCGTGGAACCCGCCGCTAGACCCCGAAGCGCGTCCGAAGTGTCCGGCACCCGCGATGCGCGTCGGTCCGAGGTTGACGCGAAGGTCGGCGATCCACGCGCCCGGACCGAGCGCGGCGAGGACGTACGGCCCAGCGACGACGGCGTGCCTCGCGCCCTTACCGTCCAATCGCTGGTTCGAACCCGTGCCGAATCCGGGGGATTTGTCGCTGCCGAGCAGGGGCTCGGCGCGAACGACGAGCGGGAACGAGGCCCGGACGACGTCGGTCTTTCGCCAGACGCGGGTCACGTCGCACCACCCGGAAGAGTCCTCCTTCGAATCCTCCTTCGAGTGAGACCCGTGAGACCCGCAAGGAACGCGTTCGCCGTTGAGCGAAACGCGCGATCCGCCGCCTGCCCACCTCGGGAGCTTGACCCGAATCGACGTCGGCTCCTCTCTTCTTTCCTCCGCCGGCATCACGGTTATCGCGACGGCGGAGACGAAGCTTTTTTGTGTCGTCCCGATGAGCCCCGATGAGCCCCCGTCCCCTCCTCCGTCGTTTCGCGCGTCATGATAAAACGGGTCCACCGACACGCGCACCGTCACCCCCTTCTCGTTCCACGCCGCGGACGCCGACGTGGTCACGCGCGCGATGTACACCACGTCCGTGCTCGTCGTCGCCGACGTATCGTCACCCGGGACTTTCGCGCCGGCTTCGAGCCGCCAGAACACGCCGTCTTGCAACCTGGCCAGCGCCTCGACGCCGGTGCCGTAGCAGCACCAAAAAGCCGCATCCGGTCGGCCCCAACCGTGACCGCTCCTCCCCTTCGACACCCCGACGCCCAGCGGCGTCGTGTACAGCAGTTCGCCGGGCTTTCGTTGCAGACCGACCGGCCCGTGAAGCGACGCGCGCTCGGAGTAATCGGCCCAGTCCCGCGCCTCCGCCTCCCCAAAGCTCGCCACAGCCGCGTTGGCCAGCCTCTCAAAGTTCACCTGCGTGCACGTCTCCTGCGTCTCGGTGGACACGATGATTCGCTCCAACCTCCCCGGCGCCTGCCACCGCTCGCCGTCGCACGTGCCCGCCGTGGCGTACGCCCGAGTCCCGCGAAGTAACTCGATGAAGTTTCGAAACGCCCGCCGCGACGCTTCGTCGCCGGTGATTTCGTATCGAACGTACGCGCCCATAGCGATGGGCTCGTGGAAGTTGGCGTGCTCGCGCTCCAGCCCGTCCCCGCCTTTACTCATCCGGCCCAAGAACGTCGGGTGGTCGAACAGACCCGCCAGGGTGACGTAGTCCGCGTTCCCCGTCAACCGGTACAGGCGCCACGCCAACTCGTTGAAACCGCCGGATTCAGCGCCAAACGCGGCTTTCGAGTATTCCAACGCGCCCTCGAACCAGTGCGACGCGCCCTTGGCGCGAATGAGCCTCCGCACCCGCGTCAGCACGGCGTTCGCCATGCCCTCGAGCACGTCCAGGGCTTTGGCGTTCCCGGCGACGACGTGCGCGTCGAGCAAGCCCTGCCCAATCTTGTGCAGGGTGTAGTACGGAGCCCACGCGCCTTTCAGAGCGCCCTGACGCTCGAGCACCTCCTCCGGGAACGCGCTCACGTACCCCGCGCTCGTGCTCTTCGACGCCTGCGCCAGCGCGAGGCCGTCGACGAAACGATCGAGCATCTCGCGCGCGTGACGAGCCGTCGCGACGTCGGACTGGTGCCCGGTGACAAACTCGGGATCTATTCGATCCGATCCGTTTATTCGATCGGATCCGTCCACACTGCCCGACGCCACGAACGCGAGCGCGCTGAGGTAATGGCCCGCGAAGTGCCCTCTCAGTTCGCAGTCGGGAGCCTCCCAGCACGCGCCCGGGTGCTCGGCGTAGCTCAGGCCGGAGCCGACGTCGCAGTACGGGCCGATCGTCTCTTCATCGCTTTCGCGCGGGTCCGAACCGATGATGTACTTCTCCGGAGGTAGACCGGCGACGACGCGAAAGTTGGCGAGTAAACGCCGCGGGTCGACGACCCGGGTCAGGTACCGCGCGTTGAGTCTGTGAGCGTCGAGGTGGACCCCGGCGCCGTAGCCGCCGCCAGCTGTGCCAGCCCCGTCGTCCGGCTGGAGGGAGACGGACGACAACGGGAACCGCCGGCGCACGGCCGCGTGCATTGCGTTTGGGAGCGTCGGGTCGAGGTTCCAGCCGTCGATGATGCCGAGCTCGGCGAGCCTGTGCGCGGTCGGGGACGCGTCGCGCGGGGGACGGCCGGCGAGTATCGCGGGCACGCCGTGGTCGTGGTCGTGGTCGTGGTCGTGGTCGTGGTCGTGGTCGTGGTGCGCATCGGATGGATCGCCGCGGTCGTCGTCGTCGTCGTCGTCGTCGCGGCGATCGTGACGGTGGTGACGACGGTGCGTTCGCGTCGACGCCACCGCCGGTCGGTCGTCGACGCGCGGGTGCGTCGCTTCGCCGACGTCGACGTCGTCGACGAAGTTCGCGAGTCCCCCCTGGTGGGACCCGTCGTACCCTCCCCCGGCACTCGGCACGCGCGCGTCATCTACATCTAACAACGGAATCTCGCCCTCTCCCTCGCCGCGGTGCTGCCACCACAGGGGCGCGAGAACGAACGCCGCGCAGACGAGAACGACGCACGCGCGTCTGCGCCGGGTCCCGCGCGCGTGAGACCCGTGCGACCGACCCACCATCGCGGGCGGGTGCCCCCGGACCCTCTCTCCTGGTCCGACGCTCCGCCTGAGATGATTGACAAAACCGCCCCACGCTCGTCCTGCTCGACACCTTCTTTGTTGGCGTGTGCAGCTCGAGCCGATCCCAGCCGAGACGGTCCCAAGATGCCGATTCCGGAACGGCGGATTTCTTTCTCCTCCTCGGTCCAAAACAGAAAGCAGTCTCCCAGTCGGATCGTATGCTCGTCTGTGATTGGCCGATTCGTTTCACGTACCTCATTTGCCAAGATCTGGGAGATTTCAGGCTCGTTTCGCACAACTCTTGAGTTGTAAACAGGCGAGTTCCCCGTACAAATATCAGATCCCGATAAATCCAAAGCACCCCCCGCAGAACCTCGGAACGTGCGCCACTGTACGAAGCGTCCGGCCCGACCGTCGCACGTCGTTACATCCAAAAGTCAAGATGGCTTTCGCTTGCGTCTCCATGGCGGCCGTTCGCCCCACCGTGGTGCGTCTCAACCCCGATACTCCGCCCCGCCGGCCGCCGCGCCCGGCCAATCATCCCCGGATCCGGACTCGAAACATTCGCTCCCGAGAGATAAATCCCTACCACGCCCCCATCGCGCCTTCGCTTCCGAACGTTCGGAACCCGTCGCTGACCGAAACGTCCCCGCCCGCGGCGCGTACGATCGAACAGGCCCGTAAGGTGTCCCTCCCCAAGTCCCGCAAGGCTGCCGTCGCGCGTCGCGCGTCGGTTCCCGTCCGCGCGGTGGGCATCGAGCAGGAGGTGGCCCTCGACGAGGCCCCCCTCACCCTACTCCGAGAGGGCGGCGAGGACGACGCCAACTCCATGCGCGCGCGCTTCGAGAAGATGATCCGCGCGGCGCAGGACGAGATCGTCTCCGCCATCGAGGAGCTCGACGGCCAGAAGTTCCAGGAGGACGCGTGGACCCGCCCCGGCGGCGGCGGCGGCATCTCCCGCGTCCTCCAGGATGGCAACGTCTTCGAGAAGGCGGGCGTCAACGTGTCCGTCGTGTACGGCCAGATGCCCCCCGAGGCCTACCGCGCCGCCACCGGCGAGGCTGGCGGCGGCAAGGACATGATCCCTTTCTTCGCCGCGGGCATCTCCTCCGTCATGCACCCAAAGAACCCCATGGCGCCCACGGTTCACTTCAACTACCGCTACTTCGAGACGGATGCGCCCGAGGGAGCCGAGGGCGCGCCCCGCGCGTGGTGGTTCGGCGGCGGCACCGACCTCACCCCGTCCTACATCTTCAACGATGACGCCGCGCACTTCCACGGCACCCTCAAGGACGTGTGCGACAAGCACGACGAGACCTTTTACCCCCGCTTCAAGGAGTGGGCCGACGACTACTTCATCATCAAGCACCGCATGAACGAGCGCCGCGGCATCGGCGGCGTCTTCTTCGACGACATGAACGATCGCCCCCAGGAGGAGCTTCTCGCGTTCGCCACCGACATGGCCGGCGCCGTCGTCCCCGCCTACGTCCCGCTCGTGGCCAAGCACAAGGACGACGAGTACACCGAAACGGAGAAGGAGTGGCAGCAGATGCGCCGCGGGAGGTACGTCGAGTTCAACCTCGTGTACGATCGCGGCACCACGTTCGGGCTGAGGACCGGCGGACGCATCGAGTCCATCCTCATGTCCCTGCCCCTCACGGCGAGGTGGCAGTACGACATGCAGCCCGAGGAGGGATCCAGGGAGGCTGACGCGCTCGACGCGTTCAGGAACCCGAGGACGTGGGTGGCTTAAATTTAATTAAGTCGTTGATGTTTGAGGAGGATGCGGAGGTGTGAGGGCCCGGGCGATCGCGGCGGCGGGGCGGCGAGCTGATGAAACGAGGAGGATACGTGTGTGAACGCGTAGGATTTTTCGCGGCACCCTTAGAGGTGCCGCGACGTACCAAGTTGTATTTCGAGACCGATCAGAGTCAGAAACCCGAGAGCGTCCTTCGGCGGGATCCGAGATTCTACGTTGGTGGATGAGGAATCGCCGAAATATGGAATTACGCTGAAATTTTCGCCAAACGCATGCACGAGGTTCCAGATTTTGGTCGCAGTTTTTGTTTGAAATCCGAACTGGTCCGTGGTTAGAAATCAAGCGATGTTGAACCCAGCAGAAATGTGTTCGTTTGCGCGATCGTTCCAACGTGTGTCGAAATTCTCGAAGGGTGGATCTCCAGTGCGAGAGGCGCTACGAGCGACCTGCCCGCGTTGGAAGGAGGCGCCAAAATGAGCGGCGGACTCCAGATACAGCCCGATGACGAGCTCAAGTTTCGACGTGCGTTCGCTGCCCCCGCGTGCGCGTCACCCGCCCTCCCCCGCGACCTTCCCGGTCAAAAAAGACGCGATGCTGACGCCTTTCCCCCTCCCCACTTCCATTCCCCCCTCGACGGCGCAGTCGAGCTCAAGAAGCAGATCCCCGCGACGATCCGGCTGTACAACAGTGGCAACGAGGAAATCGCTTTCAAGGTGAAGACCACGGCGCCGAAGAAGTACTGCGTGAAGCCCAACACCGGGTTCGTCAAGAAGGGAGAGACGGTGAACGTGCACGTGATCATGCAGGCGCAGAGGGAGTGGCCCGCGGACATGATGAAGTGCAAGGACAAGTTCCTGGTGCAGTCATGCCCGAGCGGCGGCAGCACGGAGTTCACCGAGCTCTTCGTCAAGGGTAAGGAGGACATCAAGGAGCAAAAGCTGAAGGTGAGCTACTCGCAGCCGGCGCCGCCGCCGTCGCCGGTGCCCGAGGGTGAGGAGGGGCCGAGCGAGGATGCCACCAAAGCCAAGTCCATGTTCACCGCCGCGGAGACCGCGCCGGTGTCCAACGACGTCGGCTCGCTGCAGCGGGAGCTCGAGCGGTTCCGCGCCAAGAATGAGAGCCTCTCCAAGGATCTCGACATGGCGCTGCAGGGTGGCAAGCGCGAACGGTCCACCGGGTTCAACCTCTTCCACCTCCTCCTGGTGGCAATCGTCGCCTTCTTGGTCGGTCACTACAGCTGAGCGGCGGGGTTCGGATAGGGGTTGATAGCTGTACTTGATGTTCTCTGTGAAGGTTTTGAACTCTGTAAAGGAAAAACAGGCCAATGCTCGGGCGCGTCTGCGTAATGTGTATGCTCGATAATACATCCCTTGGCAGGGCCTAATAAGAGACAGTCACGCTAGGGGCTCCCCGGTCCCGATCCGACGTCGCCAGAGGGCTCGCATTCGACGCGAAACGCCCATCCGTTGGCCAACCGCTGGAGGGATTCGTTGCATTCCCGGACAGGCGATTACTTCGCCCAACCCCACGCCAAACTTTACTGGTACAATCCAAAACCGTTATTACCCAATTCCCATTTCGCACGCGTCCGGCCTGGCCTGGCCTGTTTTCGCCGTTTTTCCCCCCGCGGCGTCTTCACAGATCTGAAAACTGCGCGGCTACAAACCCCGAGGAAGTCTCGTCCCTGACCTCGGCGAGGTTGCTCAGAATCTCAGAGTTGAGCAGGGCTTCCAACACATCGTTGCCGTTGACGAACGTATCCTCGTCGCTTTGACCGAGCGCGCGCGTCTCGTTCGCCATCCTCGCGACGAAGTGCACAAACGAGTTGAAGTTGTCATCCTCGAAGAGCTCCTTCGACAGTCGCAGAAACGTAAACGAAGCCATCGGCGGGAGGAGCGCACCCTGGCGCCACAGCTCCCGGTCGCTTCCCTCGCCGCGGCAGTTGGTGATGATCTTATCGTACGCGTCCTGATCGAAGCGACACAGCGCGTTTTCGCCCGCAACCTTGACGCCGTATCGCGCGGCGGCGGCGCGAATCTGACGCAACAAACCCTCGGGCCCGCAGCGGCTGAAGAAAGGGTGCTCGATGTCCCTCATCTCCGTGCACGTGAAGTTCAGCCTCGCGCCGTGCTTGCCGCAGATCTTGACGATGGGTTCGTACCCGTCGCGTTCCGGGACGTTATCGCCGCTTCGCGTGTTGAAGTACCCGGCGGTGAGCTCCGCGGCGTGCGACCGCGAGTTGTACCACCAGTGCACACCCGCGCACTTGATCGCACTCGTCGGGCAATCCCCGCACTCCTCCTCAAACACCGACCGCGCGCACCGGAGCATGCGATCGCCGTGCTCCACGAGCTCGCCGCTGTACCACGACAGGAAGAACTGCCCGTACTCGCTGTCCCAGCTCCCGTGCTGCGCTCGAAAGAAACCCGTCTCGTGCGGCAGGTTGTTGTAGCCACCCGCGTCGTGGGGACCGGCGCCGCCCCACTCGATGTGACCAGCCTCGGACCCGGCCCTCGCCAGGTTACCCAACGCGCGCTGGTCGTAGCACTGAAACTCGCCGATGCCCGGGAACTGCCACTGCGACGAGTTGGGCGAGATTTTATTCTCCGGGTACGCCGGGTATCGCAGCTCGCCGCACGGGCCGCACCCCACGGAGATCTCCTCGACGACGTCCATCAGACCCCTCGCCTCGATCTCGTCCCTGAACGACTGCATGAAGTCGCGGTAGGACTCCAGCGGCGTTCGGCCGTCGAGCGTCTTGGCGTTGTCCGCCCAGAGCGAGATGCACTCGGGGTTTCGGTAGCCGTACTGGTCGGTGAAGAACAGATCCGGGTCCTTATCCGCAGCCTCCAGCACCCACTTAGGCAGCGTGACGCGGAAGTAGTCCCCCACGTTCGCCCCGCACGCGTGGAACGACATCACCGCGTTGAGCTTCAGGTCAGCCTTCTTCACCATGCGGAGGATCTCGACGTACGCCTTCCAGTCGTACAGCCCGGGCCCCTCGCGCTCGACGATGCCCCACCAAACGTCAATCATCACACCCTCCACGCCAATCTTCTTCAGCGTCTGTAGCGACACGTCGAGCGCCTGCACGTGCTGCAGCTGTCCGTCGCGGGAGATGACGTCCAGGGGCAGCATGACGAAGACCGGCGTGGGCGACTTGGCGTAGGAGAAGTCGTGCACGATGGGAAATCCGAGGTCCCCGTCGAGGGCGTCGCTGCTGTACAACACGGCGTCGAGCTCGAGCTTCTCGCCCGCGGTGACCAGCGCCTTGTCCGCGTCCTCCTCCACCTGGCCCTCGGGGGCGGCGATCGCGCCGGTGGACAGCGCGGAGAGGTGACCGTTCCGCGCCATCTTCTGCGCCAGCGCCGGGGAGAGGTAGTCGAGCGGCATGAGCAGGTCGGTGCCCTTCTTGGGGGGCGAGCGCTTGGGGGACTTGGGCAAGTCGGCGGAGTCCACGCCCGCGGCTTCGAGCTCGGCGACGAGGCCCGCCTCCAGTTCGCGTTCCGCGTCCATCGCCTCGCGGAGCTCGGCATCCGGGTCCGGGGATTCCTCGGACGAACCCTCCAACTCGTCCTCGTCCGAATCGTCCTCGTCGTAGATGTCCTCACCCCTCCTGCGGCGCCGGGAAGTGGAAGTCTTCCCGTTCATCTGGGAACCCTTCTTCCCGGAACCCCGCTTCTCACCTTGCGTGGGGGTGGACGCGTCCACCTCGAGCCGCCAGCTGTCGTACTCGTCGTCGTCGAAGTCGTCGTCGTCGGGCATCCCGGCGAAGGTGTCGAAAGATTCCTCGCCAAACGCGCGTCCACCTCGTCCGCCGTCCACCTCGTCCCCGTCGTCGTACGAATCGTCGATGTCGTAGTCGTCGTCGTTGAGGTCCACGGTCTGGCCCCTGGCGGCGCCCCTGCGGTTGCGAACGGCGTCGCTCACGGGTCCCGTCTCCGTGCCCTCCACAACCTCGTCCCCCGCGACGAAGTCGGCGGCGTCGGCAGCCGCCGCCTTCCCCGTCTTGCTCGGCTTGTCCTTGTCGCGGTCGCCGGCGCCCCCCTCGTTGCCGACGTCCATGCCGGTGTCCAGGTCCTTGGACGTCGCCGCGCTCGCGATCACGCCGCGTCCGCGCCGCGAGTCGACGGGCGCAATTCTGAATCCAACTCTGCGCCCGAACCGAATTCCAATTCCAGGCTGGCACGCGAGATCCGCGCGGGGCGACGCCGCGCGCGCGCCGGGAACGTCGCGCCGGGTTTTCACGGCTGTGCGCTGCGAGGCGCCCGCGGAGTCATCCGCCGCCGCGCGCGGGACGAATCCTCGCGCGTGGGCGCCGAGACCGCGCGCGGGATAACCGGTGGGCCGCGGCACCCGCGTCCCGCGGGCCGCCGGCGCAGGCACCGGTTGCCGCGCGGGGCGGGGCGCGGGTGCCGCGAGGCCCACGGCGCGCGCGCTTCGGTTCCGCAGCCCGTGACTCCTGCGGATGGGTAATGCGAGCGCGAAGAACGTCAGCGTCGGGTCGCGAACGGGCGAGACGGACGCGGGATGCGAGGCGACGCGCGCGGGCGGCCGCCGGACGCGCCCGCACAGCAGGCGGGCACAGTCCGCGTCAGCTTTCAAGCGTCGGGGCGAGCGGGGGGGTGACGCGGACGAGAAATTCGAGACGCGCGGGCCGACGCCGCGGCGGGCGGTGGCCGAGCGCCGCGCGCGATCTTTCGATCACCATCAGAGGGAACGATCGGGGAGGACGGAAGGGACGGAGGAGACCGCGGGAGGGTCGACGCGTCCCGCTTCCCCGAGGGCGGGAGAAACAAAACCGAATGGAGCGGACCCGCACCTCTGTCCCGGCGGGTAACTTCCCGCGCCCCGTCTGGGGCCCGCGTGGGGCTGACATCGACCGCTGGTCGTGGTCAGGCCCGCGTCCACTTGCACGAGAGGGCGCTGCATGACGGCCAGCGCCGCTCCTCTCACACTGTCGCTCGTGCGCTCGAGACGCGCCCGTTTTCGGCGCCGCGGTGAACGCTAAAAGTTGGACCCGCTTCCCCCGAGGAGCGATTATTTTCGCCCGACGGTCCCGAAAACGCTCCGCCCCGCTGAACTGGGGCCGTCTCCGGACGCCTTATCGGCTCGCTCTCGCCGGAGGAACCTACGCACGTGACGTCTACGCCGCGCGCGCCTCCGTGTGGCGCTCGCACCGCACCGGACGAGCCGCCATCTTCCCTACCCCTGTCGCTTTTTTCCTCGTTTCACTTTTTCGATCACGCCCATCTTCGCTGGTTCGCAAACCGTGAGTGCGAATGTGCTCTGGGATTCGGCACGGCTCGAAATGGGGGTCACCACGCCGTGTGAGCCGCGTTCTGGGTGTTTCAGGCGGCGTATTTCGTGTTTTCGAATATTTCGTGTTTTGAGGTGAATTTTGAGCATTTTCATTGGTTCGTGATGTCAAATATATCGACACAGCCAATCAAAACACGCGTAAGCCTCCAATCGAAAGGCGGGAAAATTACATCCGAAAATCCGCTTTCGATATCATCGCGACACCCTGCTTTTCATGCCGCACCAAATCGGGCGTCCAGCCTCCATTTTGCGCGGCAGTCACTTCTCCGATGGAATGAAAGGCCGGCAAGTGACGTGTCAGGTTCCGAATTCACCGCGGAATCTCCCGCAGTCTCCCTAAGATTCCGTACGACCGCGCGTGGGCGGATAGCAATTGCGTGCAATTGCGGGAATGTGCCGAAATTGCATTATGCGGAATAGTCACGACCGCGTTTCCTTTCTCAATGGGATATGGGAGTGATATGGGCAATCTGTATGCACGGCCAAAGCGAATAGAGGGAAATGTTCGTAGGGTAATTGCCCTGTGGGGCGGAATAGCGTTATTACGGCCCCCAAGGCGGGATGGGATGTCTTCTTTAGTCCGTGGCTCCTCGGAGGAGGAGGACGATGTTACGCGGGGGTTGGGTGATTGGCCGTCGGCGTGAGGGATCGACCCGGACTTCGCGCCGTGTTTGACGGCGGTCCAGAGCGCATCGAGAGCTGAACCCTTGACGGATTACCCTCGTTTCGCCGTCGAGCCGTCGAAACACCTCTCGGAGGCGCGCGACTGGTCGCGTTCGGCCGACGTTTTGGCAGGGAAAAGATCTCAGTCTCGTGCATAGTCAGCAATCTCGCTTTTTACGGGAAAGCGCCCAACCACACGGGCGAGCGCGGGGCGATCGACGGCGTCGGAACGTGAGAGGTTCGGGTTCGCACGCGGCGTATCGACCCCGGGTTTGGATGGCGCGGCTCTCCAGGCGGACCCGCCGGGTCCTGGGCCTCGCCGCGGGCGCCGCCGCGTTGGGGTGGGCCGCGAGGGAGTGCGCATTACGAAGCGACGGCTGGTTAGTCCGCGCCGACCCGGCGCGGGCTGGACGACGAGGGCGAGGACACCGCGCCGCGGGTAATCAGCGCGCGGATGAAACGAACCGTCCGAGGCTCCTGAGGCTGGAGCGCGAAGTGGCGGACGCGGACGAGACGGGCGACGATCTCGGCCGTCAGCACCATCATCATCACGGGGGCGACCGCTCCAGGAGCAGCGCGGCGTCGTCCTCCTGCGCGGGGTCCCGCCGCGACTCCTTCGACCACGGCAGCGACGCCGGCGGCGACGACGGCACCAACACCAGCACCAGCGGCCCGTCTCTGAACGACCAGAGCCAGCACGGCAGCGGCGACGCGGCCACCCCAAACTTCTTCGCATCCACCAAGTTCTTCGCCTGCCTGGAACTGGAGGAGTCGCAGGAGCTCTTCGCGGCGAGCGAGGAGTTCGACGTGCCCCCGAACACGGTGGTGTTCAGACAGGGCGACGATTCGTCTTCGGGGATATACATCGTCGTCCAGGGCAGCCTCGGGGTCTACCTGCAAGAGAACCAGGCCGACGACGAAGACGACGGCGACGAGGAAGACGAGGAGGAATCGACGGGCTCCGACTCTTTGGAGAAGAAAAAGAAGAAGGGACCCAAGAAGGAACGAAAGGGACAAAAAGGGACGAAAAGGACAAAGGCGCCGCTCGGTCCCCCGTTCCTCACCAACATACTGAGAGAGGGCGAGTCCGTGGGAGACATCGACGTGCTGGACAACGCGCCGAGGGGGGTCAGCTGCATCACCCGGGACGACGGCGCTCGGCTGGTCAGGGTCAAGCAGGCGACGCTGATGGAGTTCATCCGCGCGCACCCGCACACGCTGGAGACGTACGTGCAGCAGGCGGTGGCGAGGCTGTGGCGCGTGGCGCACTTTGTGCTGGTGGATTTCCTCGGGCTCCCCCGGGGTCCGCCGACGGGCGACGCCGTGTCGCTCGAGGAGCCGCCTCTCAGGACTCCTCGGCACTCGTCCTCCACCGGCGCGGGGGGCGTCGAAGGTAACGGCTCCGGGAGTGGGGGTAACGGCTCCGGGAGTGGGGGTAACGGCCGCGCGCCACCCGCGAGCTTGCTCCTGAGGCACCTCCCGCACATCGTCGCGTGTTGCCCGCGCGTCGAGGTCCCGGACGACGGCGCGATACACCGCGAGGGCGAGCAGGCTGACGACTTTCTCCTGGTGCTCAAGGGAACGTGCCGATCGGACGCGGTGCCGTGGCCGAAAGGGAACGGCGCGCGGGGTCCGCCCGCGCGTGCGCCCGTGCTCATCGGCGCGAGCGCGTTCCTGACGAGGTCCGCGCGGCAGGAGACCCTGAGGGTGTCGCTCGACGACGAGGAGGAGGAGGACGAGGACGAGGATGTTTCCGTAGCTACGGGAAACAAAGCCGGCGGCGAAATACGACCCGCGAACCCTGAGGCGACGGCCGTGTCGTCGTCGAGCACGAGGGACTGCGTGGTGTATTCCATCGGCGCTCGGGAACTCGCGGCGCTGAAGGAACGATCACCCGAGGCGTTCATCGCGACGGTGCTCGCGGCGTCTTGTTCCTTGTCCCCGCTCCTGCGCCGGTTCATATCGCTGGGTCTGAATCGGGTCTGGCTCAGCGCCGGCGAGGCCGCGTACTTTCAGGGCGAGGAGGCCACGAGCATGTACGTCCTCATCTCCGGACGTATTCGTCTGCTGCAGGATAAGGAGAAGAACCGGCTGGTCGGCGCCGCGGACGACGTTCCTAACCCTGACCTTAACCCTAATAACCCCCCTCGCCGGCCCGGGTTTGGAAGGGGCGGCGGGACCCACGAGGAACGCGGTCGCGGCGAGACGATAGGCGAGGCTCCCCTCCTCGCCGGCGGCCGATACCCGTCCACCGCCATGTGCCTCAGGGATAGCGAGCTGGTGCGAATGTCCCGCGGGGCGCTGACGCTGGTGTGCGCCAGGAACCCCGTCGCGGCGTCGCGGCTCCTCGAGGCGATGGCTCGGAAGCTTCACGCCACGCTGAAGGGCGTCGGCGCGAAACCGGACATGGTGACCATCTGCCTCGTGCCGGCGACGGGGGCGGCGGACGCTCGGGCGACGGCGACGCTGGCGCGGGACCTGCGCCGCGCGCTGCGGGGATTCGGACCGACGCTGTGGCTCGACGAGACCGCCGCGCGCGGCGTGTTCAACGACGACACCGTGGGTAAGCTGCAGTCGAAGTTTTACAGGTCCAAGATGACGGGGTGGATGGCGCAGCAGGAGGAGAACTACCGGTTCATCCTGCTGCAGGCGGACGCCAGCGCATCGCCTTGGTCGCAGGTGTGCGTGTCGCAGGCGGATAAGATATTGGTCGTCGCGAGGGCGTCCAACCCCGACCCGGACCCGCGCTCGCACGAGCGACGCCTCCTGTGGCGCCGCCGGCGAGGCGCGTCGACGGAGTTGGTGCTCGTCCACGACCCGGGCGAGGCGCCGCGAAACCTGCGACGGTTCCGCACGACTCGCCCCGACGTGAGGCGCCACCACCCGCTCCGGCTCGAGGCTGAGGAGGACCTCCAGAGGCTGGCTCGGCACATCGCGGGTCACGCCGTCGGGGTTGTGTTAACCGGCGGCGGCGGCCACGGGCTCGCGCACCTCGGCGCGCTCCGGGCTCTGGAGGACTCGGGGGTCCCGGTGGACTGCGTGGGGGGTACGAGCCAGGGGGCGCTGATGGCGGCGCTGTACGCCAGGCACGCGTCCACGACGCACATGCTCCCGCGCGTCAAGGAGCTCGTCGGCGCGTTGTCGTCCCCGCGGCACCTCCTCACCGACCTGACCCTCCCGGTTCTGTCCATATTCTCCGGTAAGGGCGTGGACAGGATGCTTCGAACCGTCCTCGGCGACACCGACATCGAGGACCTCTGGCTGAGTTTCTTCTGCGTCAGCACGAACCTCACGTCCGGCGGACTGAGCACGCACACCTCCGGCACCGTGTGGAGGTACGTTCGCGCGTCGATGACCATCCTCGGGATGTTACCCCCCGTGCGCGACGATGAAACCGGCGATCTCCTCGTGGACGGCGGCTACCTCAACGCGATCCCGGTCGACGTCCTCCGCGAGCGCATGGGGGTGGAGACCGTGGTGGTGGTGGACGTCGAGGATAACGATTACACGGCGTTTCGCAACCTGACCCCGCACGACGGCGGGTTGGGCGGTTGGCGGCTCCTGTGGGAGCGGATCAACCCATTCGGGAGCTGGCTCGGGCGGTGGTTCCTGGGACCGTCCATCGACGAGGCGTCGCCCGCGAGCGGCGGCGGCGGCGGCGGGGGCGGAAGGGTCAGGGGCGGCGGCGGGGTAAAGCCCGCGCCCGTCACCGCCGCCCCCGCGCCCTCCTACGCCTCCCTTCTCAACGCCCTCACCTACGCCACCTCGTCGCGGCACCTCGCGCAGGCGACGAAGGAACACGCGGTGAACCTGTACCTCCGACTGCCCGGGGTGAGCGGCTGGGTCGCCCCGCTCACCCCGACGCGCGTCGACGCGCTCGTTCGACGCGCGCACAGGTACGCGTGCGGGGCGATCGCGGATTGGCAGCGCGCGGCGTCCGCGGAGCGGGTCAGGGACGCGAACGCGGCGAGGGCGGAGGCTCGAGACTTGGCCGAGTCGCGGTCCCCGTTTCACCTCGGATCGCCCACTAAATCCGCGGGGGACACGGGCACCGCGACCCCGTCCGGGCGCGCGCACGGCGACGTCGACGGGGAGGGAGGGGAGCACGACCTTCTCGCGGCGGCGCGTGGGGGAGGGAGGGGGAGGGGAACGAAGGGAACGAAGGGAACGAAGGGAACGAAGGTAACGAAGGGAACGAAGGTAACGAAGGGAACAAAGGTAACGGACGATTCGCTCGGCGACGGCACCCGACGAATCCGGACGACTCCGGAGGCGCTTTCGGTGCACGTCGGGACCGGCGGGGGCGCCGCGCGATCGCCGCGGACGTCGCAGGGGCGCCAGACGCCCCGAAGGATCAGCGCGACGCTCCCGCCCCAGCCCCCCGGGCACCAGGGCTTGCCCCCGAGGGAGTCGGGGAGGGACTGGTCCGAGGCGGGAAGAGACGACGGCGCTCTGTCGCGACGCTCCCTCTCCAGCAGCAGCTACGACACCGCAGGGTCCACGCACGTCCCGAGCGTCGGCTCGTCCTTCGCGTCCATCGACCACCACCACGACGCAGCGTCCGAGCCCCGAACGACGACGACGACGACGACCGTTACAAATACCGTCACGAAGACGTCTGACGACCCGAGCGAGGGGAGAAATCCGTCGATACTGGGTCGAGGACTGGACGGGTCGGGGTCGGCGCTCGCCGCGCTTCAGGACGCGATCGCCAGCGGCGTGATCGACCCGAAGCAAACCCAGCCGACGGCCCGACCGCGTCGCAGGAGCGAGCCGGAGCCGATGCACCTGCACTCGCTCCTCTTCTCCACGATGCGCCCGAGGGCGGAGGAGGAGGAGGAGAACGACGACGAGGAGAAACCCGAGGAGAAACCCAAGCGGCGTTCGGTCGACGAGCAGGAGTTTGCCGATCGCATGGGCATCCCGCCCGCGTCGAACCGCGATGGGGGCGCGACCGTGACGCGGCAAAAGACCCAGCGCGGTCTGCCGGTGATGACGCAGCTGGTGGACAGGCGAGCGACGGCGGGGGAGATTCGTTGGGGCGAGTGGCTCAGCCGAGATAAATCGCCGGGCGCGGGGGCGTTTGATTCGTTCCCGGATGAGCTGCCCAGCGCGTCGCCCCGGGGCAGCGGGGAGTGGCGGAGGCGACGGAGTTTCAGCGCGGGGGACATGGAACTGAGGGCGGCGGCGATGGCGGCGGTCAAGTCGGTTCGCGAGGACCAGGCGAGGTCGCGGGTGGGTTCGCCGGTGGCGTAAGTGTTAGACGGAGTACCTGGAGTGCGAAACGTTGGCGACGAAAACGCAAAGGACGGTCCGGTCCGGTCCGACTGAAAGGTATCCGACGGACGAAACCGCGTGGTTTGGCTCAATTTTCGCGAACGCGCCCGGCGGTCCGGTTTGGTTCGTCGAACCATGGGCCCGTACAATCCCGGCGCTCAATTCATCTCAATTCGAGACTCAAATTCAGCCGAAAACGCCGGTCTCGGATCCTCGGAAAAAGAGAGAGGCTCGGAACGAACGCCAATGGATAGGGAGAGCACCGCCGCCTCCCGATGTGGTCCTCACATCGGCCGCCGCAGGTGCCTTCCCCTGGACACCTCGAAACCTCCCAAAATGGCCTCTTTCGCCGCCTCCGTCGCCAACGCGGTCGTCTTCCGCCCCGCGGTCGTCCGCAGGTGAGCGCCCGCCCTCCCCGAGCGTCTCCCCGCGCCCGTCCCTTTCCCGAGCCGGCGACGTCATCGCAACGTCGCACGGAACTTGCCGTGAAGATGGACCCTGACGCGTGCGATCCCCCCGGTTCCCCGACGACAGGGCCACCCCCGCGTCCCGCGGCGTCCTCACCGTCCGCGCGGGTACCATCTCCACCAACGACTTCAAGGTGGGCGTCAACATCGAGGTGTCCTCCGCGCCCTGGAAGGTCGTCGAGTTCATGCACGTCAAGCCCGGCAAGGGCAGCGCGTTCGTCCGCTCCAAGATCAAGAACTACATCACCAAGTCCACCCAGGAGATGACCTTCCGCGCGGGCGAGAAGCTCGCCACCGCGGACGTCGAGAAGCGCAAGATGCAGTACACGTACATGGACGGCGATCAGTACGTTTTCATGGACATGGAGACGTACGAGGAGACCCGCATCGACGACGACGACTTCTCCAAGTTTCTCCTGGAGGGCCAGACGTGCGACGTGCTCTCGTGGAACGGCAAGGTCATCGGCGTGGACCTTCCGCTCACCGTGGACCTGGAGGTGACCATGACGGATCCGGGGATCAAGGGCAACACCGCGTCCGGCGGCGATAAGCCCGCCACCGTGGAGACGGGTGCCGTGGTCACCGTGCCCCTCTTCATCCAGATTGGCGAGAAGATCAAGGTCGACACCACCACTGGCAAGTACCTGTCCCGCGTCAAGGAGGAGAAGTAAGCGCTTCGCACGTGTTGTTAGCTAAGTAGCCGCGCAGCGCGCGCGATTGCAGGCATATTTTTTCATTCGCCCCCGACTCCTCGTCCCCCGCCACGGACTTCCGCCCGGAGCCGGGCAACAACAGCCAAAAAGAGGATGTGCCGAGAATGAACGCCAGACGGTCGGGGCGCGCCGTCGGGGCGACGATGGGGTCGCGCAAGACGGCGGATTTCTTCGCGCGGGAGGCGAAGAAGCTCGGGTACGCCGCGAGGTCCGCGCTGAAGCTGACGGAGATCCAGGACCGCTTCCGGGTGATGCGCGCGGGGGACGCGGTTCTCGACCTGGGTTGCCATCCCGGCGCGTGGACCCAGGTGGCGTCCGAGCGGGGCGCCGGCTCGATCGTCGGGGTGGACCTGACGACGACGCGTTCTGACGCGTTGGGTCCCCGCGTGGATCCGCGCCGAACGACGCTGACGGTGGCCGACGTCTTCGACCTCGACCCGCCCGCGCTTCGAGCGTTGTGCGGGTCGAGCGGGGCGTCGCCGGCGTCGCGTTCGCGACCGTTCGCCGCGGTGCTCAGCGACATGGCGCCGTCCACCAGCGGCGACGGCGTGAAGGACGCGGCGCTCTCTTACGAGCTCGCGGAGCAGGCGGTGCGGCTGGCGCTCGGCGCGCGCGCGCTCGCCGTGCTGGACGAAGACGACGACGCTGGGCGAGGCGATCGCGACGGGGACGGCCATTTGGAAGACGACGGCCATCTGGAAGACGACGGCGACGCGGACGATCCCGGGGTGCTTCGTAAGGGCGGATCCCTCGTGGTGAAGCTCCTGGAGGGACCGGGCGGCGGGCGCGACGACCTTCGGCGGGTGTGCAAACCGCAGTTCGAGTCGGTCAGGTGGTTCAGGCCGAGGGCGACGCGACGGGAATCGCGAGAGGTGTTCCTCGTCGCAAAGGGCAGACGAGGATTCGCGAATGATACGGCGCGTGATGGCTCAACCCCATCGTACGATGACGACGACTCGAACGACGAACGACGGCGCGGGTGGTGCGCGCAACGGGTGTCGAAGATACTCTCGCTGCGCGAGCTGTGCAGTCGCCGCGAGGCGGAGGCGCTCATCGCCCACGGCGTCGTCGTCGTCGCGGCGGGGGGCGGGGCCGGTGACTCACCTGTCGGTGACTCACCTGTCGGTGACTCACCGGTCGGTGACGCGCCGGTCGGTGACTCACCGGTCGGCGACCGTTTCACCGGCCGTTTCGTCGTCGGCGCCGGCGGCCGCGCCGAGCTCGACGCGCGGATCGAGCTCGTCGCCCCTCTTCAGGTTTGCGCAAACGGCGGCGCGGGTGCGGCGGAGTTCAATCGCGCGGTTCGTCAATCGCGCGGTTCGTGGATCGCGGCGGCGCTGAACAAACCCGCGGGTTACGTCAGCAACCTTCCCGGCCCGGGGGAGTCGGATGCGATCGAACTTCTCGGCTTGGGCGTGCGCGAATCGGAGCGGGGCGCCGGCGGGTTGAGCGTGTGCGGGCGCCTGGATAAGAGCTCTCGAGGCTTGCTCGTCCTCACCGGGGACGGGACCCTGGCCAGGGCCTTGGTCGCGGGCGGCGGCGCGCCCGTTCCGAAGACGTATTTGGTCGAGACGGACCGCGCCGCGACGGAGCGCGACGTCCGCGCTCTCAACGGTCCGCTCTCGTTCGGGCCTGACGAGGAGGCGCCGCTTCGGCCGATGAGAGTCAGGCAACTCGCGCCGACTCTGCTGGAGTTTGTCCTGAGAGAGGGAAAGAAGAGGCAGATTCGACGCGTCTGCGAAGGAGTGGGGCTAGGCGTCGTCGACCTGTTGAGGGTCAGGTTGGGGAGGAGCGATTTAGGAAGTCTGCCCGAGGGCTCCTGGCGAACGATTTCAAAAATCGAGAGCGACGAGCTCAGAGCGTTGAGGTTAGGTCGAAGGTGTTTTTAGACGATAAAAGCTAGCCACGTCGGAACACATCATCGATCGGTGCGGGTCATGCTCGCGATCGCCGACACCCCGGACGCGATCTTACTCAAGTGCGACGCCACCCACGTGAGCATGATTCCGAGCAGACCCAGAAAGACCCCGGCGGTGAGTATCCACTCGAGGCGGTTCTCCGGCGCCGTCGTGAGCGCGCGAAACATCCACGTCCCCAGCGACTCATCCTTCCGCGTCATCGCAGTCTCGGCGTCGGAGGTGCCGGTTCCCTCTTTGTCGCCGCCGCACGTCTCTCCCTCTGGCGCGCCGCACGTGGAACACGCGTTGTTTCCCTTTTCGTTTACCCAATCGGCGCGAGCCGCGGCCTCTTTCCGCTTCCACGTCTTTAAGTCCCACGCCTCCGCCGCGGGGGACGAATACTTGGGCGCGGGCGGCGCCTCGGGCCTCGGTGCGGTCCTATCGTGCACCTCGATGAGATCCCCGGTGACGTGCCACCTGTGCGCGTCGATTATTCTAACCTCGGCCGACTTACCCATCAGCCTCGCCCTGTTCTCCTCGCCGCCGGGTAACAGAACCTGCACGTAGGATTTAGTGTGCCCCACCAACGACACCTTGTCCTTGGCCACGTCCGTGACCCACACCCTCTGAGTGGTCCCGACGAGCTTATCGTGCGGCCTGTAGCTCTCTATGTACGCGGTGAGCTCGCGCGACCGCCGCTTCACCTCCTTCGTGTCCACCCGCTTCATCCGCGCCGCCGGAGTCCCGGGCCGCGGATAAAACTGGCTCAGGTGCAGCTCGACGAACTCGTACTTGCGGCACAGCGCCATCGTCTTCTCCCAGTCCTCCTGCGTCTCACCGGGGAACCCGCATATGACGTCCGTGGCGATGGTCATCCCGGGAACCTTCGCGAGGAGCGCGTCGGCGACTGTACAAAAGTCTGCGACGACGTATTCGCGCTTCATTCGATCCAACACCGCGTCCGAGCCCGCCTGCACGGGAATGTGCAAAAACGCGTAGACGCCAGGGTGGTGCATGGCCTCCGCGACGGCGTCCAAGTGCGCCAGGATGTACGGCGGGTTGGTCATGCCCAGTCGCAGCATGCAGCTGCCGTCGGCGGGGAGCACCGCGGTGAGATCCTTGAGCAGTCGGGTGATGTCCGTGCCGAGGTCGATGCCGTACGCGCCGGTGTCCTCCGAGGACAGCCAGATCTCCGTGACGCCCTCCGCGATCGCGGTCTGCACGCGCTGTACGAGCGCCTCGGGCGAGTAGCTCCCCAGCTCGCCGCGCGCGTGCTTGGTCTTGCAGTAGGTGCACTGCCCGAGGCACCCGGTGGAGAGCGGCAAAATCTCGACGTGCTCGTTCCTGCGCACCTTCGGCAGGTCGAGCGACGGCAGGGGTTTCTTCTCCAGCAACCGCACGGCGTCGCCCGCGAGCGTGCGCTCCACCACGTCCACGATGCGATCGATCTGAGTCACGCCGATGAGGGATAAGTCCTCGAGCTCCTTCGCCTTCTTGTCGCCCTGGGGGACGCATCCCGCGATGACCAACTTCTTTCCCTGCGCCTTTCCCTTGGTGATGACGGTGTTCATCGCGCTCTGGCTCGGATTCTTCACGGTGCACGTGTTCACCACCCACACATCCGCGTCGTCCGGGTCGGTGACGAGGTCGTAGCCGTACGCGCCGAGCTGCCCGGCCATGAACTCGGAGTCCGAGTGGTTGTGCGAGCATCCGAACGTCTTGACGTGCACCTTGGCGACGCCCGGCACCGCGCTCGCGCCCGCGGGTTTGGAGGACCCGAGGATCTCAGGGACGTCGTCGCCCTCCTCGTCGTTATCGTCATCACTCCGGGCGCCGCGTCTGTCCGAGTCGTTCGCCCGCGACCTGTGCCCGACGCCGTCGGTGTTGGCACCGCCGCCGCCCACCGCCACTCGCGACGCCGATCGCTTCTTGGCTCGAAGCGTGACGACCGGGGGCAGGTCGCGGGTGACCCGCACGCCGTCCGCGGTCTCCGCGCCGCCCAGGTCCTCGAGATCGTCGATATCATCCTCCACGACCGGCGCGATCGATGTCGACGCCGCTGTCATCGCGTGGCTGCCACACACCGCCGCAGCCGCGAGGTCAACTGGTTGGGTTGGGGAAAATCAGACGAAGAACTTCCCGAGCGCTGGCCATGGCTCTCCGTCGAGCCGAGAGCCAAGCGAGAAGAAAAGAACGGTCGAGCAGTTTTGGTTTCAAAGAGGGTTTCATAGCGATTCTCGTTGACACGCTTTCGCTCGCTGCCGTCAAAGGTTCCCGGGCCTTTGGATCTTCATGAAACTTCATGAAAAGATACCCCCCAGATTTTGATCGATATTTCAGGGGTTATTCGGTAACCACTTCTTCGGGCATTTGCCAATTTTTCGTGACTGCCACGCTGGAGAGAACGTTAGCTGTCTTTTGCCAAATGGCGGTTCGAGGCGTGCCCGCCGAAAACATCCGAAAACTCCCTCCACATCCACCGTAGATAGTTTTGTCGATATTTTTTGCGACCTTTTTCACAGCTCCAATCGGAACTCAAATTAGACCGTCGATTTGTCTCGAATGAAAAAACTTTATTAGCTGCGATCCAAAACTGAGGGCTCACAGCGCTCGGAGGTCCATGTTGGGCAGGAATCAGCGAAATCGTATGGGCAAATTGGCCCAAAACCAAAAAAAACCCAGCGACAGTCGCGTTTTTGAAACCGGCAAATGACGCAATATCATTGGCCAATGACGTGTTATGAAGTGGAATTAGCCAATCAAATCACGCCGAAGTCTCCCGCACCATTTTAGCAGTTGCAACTAACTAGCTCGGCCGCAACTAACAAAATTAAATCTTTGCGCAAGATCCCCCGGAAATTTTCCTGCCACCAGAGACGACCACGTCGACATTTATGTGCGCGTTCATGGCGAGATACGACCCTTGGATCTTTGCAGCTGACTCAGGGCCTCGCTTCGAGCGTGACAAATTTAGACTATGCTCCATACGAATTCGGGCCTGAGGCTCCAAAGAGAGCTTCGAACAACCCCTCCGGCATAATCGCACTCGACCGACGGCCCCGCGCTGCTCCGTCAACACCAACCTGAAGTGAACGAGTGCGACAGCACGGCTCTAGGGACATCCCGGAATCCATCTCTCGCGTTGAGACACACGCTCGAAACCAGGTACGCATCCACGGCGCGCTTTTCGAGATCCGGCTCCTTCGGGTTTTCCTCGGGTTCTTCTTTTTCGCCGTGAAAGGACGGTCTGCCGGGCACGCGCGCGTACGGTTGCGCGCGCCGAACCCGCGGCTCGCTTTCCGGTGACCGGGTTTCTTTCGAGTGTTGATACGGATCTGGCGCGGTCAGGCCGCGGTTTACGCCGCGCGCCGCTCCACGGTGCCGCTCTTTCCGACCACATGTACACTAGGATTCCCTTTGGCCCGTTGTTCCAACGTGGAACGTAAATACTTGTGATTCCGGAGCACCCATCCCGCCTGTTGATCGCCCCCGCGCGCACACGTTTGGGCGCGTAAACCCGGTTGAAGACGCGCGACTGACGCGTCAATCACCCCACCGCAGATCATGACGACGATGGATCCGTTCCCCAACTTCTCCCTCGACGGCCTCGGCCTCGAGCTCGGCCGGTGAGTCATAACACAAATTCCCCCCCAGTCGAGCTCTGTGCACCGTCCGTGGGGTGTTCGCTTTCTTCTCGGAGCGCGTGAAGAGCCCCGTCCCCCCCGGACCCCGCCGCGCCGCGCGCGCACGATCTAAACCGCGATCGCGCGCTGACCCGAACATCCCCTCCGTCTCCTCCCTCCGCAGCGGCTCCATGGGCGGAATCGACAGCGTCATCCCTTACGAGCACTGGACGTGCGTGCCCCCCTCCCCCCCTGAGAACCTCGCAATTTCCTCGGTCCCGGCA
>Ga0181573_10001014_pt1 | contig 28654 bp, 19 predicted proteins | sample 101ome_25_FD_148643 | JGI IMG/M metagenome (GOLD analysis project Ga0181573, IMG submission 148643) | Coastal salt marsh microbial communities from the Groves Creek Marsh, Skidaway Island, Georgia - 101409BT metaG (spades assembly) | ecosystem: Environmental > Aquatic > Marine > Intertidal zone...
TCGCGGATCCACTCGCCCGATCGCACAGCCTGTCGAGCGAGGTACTGGTCCGTCACCGCGTCGACGTATATCGCGCGCTCCGGGGTTCGCCCGTCGGGTCGCTTGGCGTGGACGCACGGGACGAGGGTATCGGAGCGCGCGGCGCCGGTGATGGCGACGAGCATGCCGAACGGGGCGTCGTCGTCGTCGGCGGGTTGGGCGGGTTGGGCTCGAGTCGACTCGATCTCGCCCGCCGCGTGGGTGGGGCGGCGACGGACGGTGGGTCCGGCGCGGGCACTGGACGCGGCGGCGCGCAGGTCGCGCTCGAGCGCGCGAAAGTCCGTGTACTGGGGTATGTTCCTGAGCCGCTCGCCCTCCCTGCGGGTCGACACGCGCGAGGCGGGGGAGGAAGGGACCGGTCAGTCGATGGACGGTGGCGACGGTGGCGACGCACGGGGCTGCGTTGTTGGTTCCGCCGGCTCTGGGGCGGCCCGTGGTGACGGGTGAGACGCACCGCTTGAAAGCTCGCGAGCTGTAGCCGAACAGGGCGCCGGTGGCGATGCACGCGACGCCGGGCCACGATACGTGGCCCTCGCCCGCGCCCGAAACCATATCGGCGCAAACCCCCGCGCGCACCCGCAGTGGCGGAGCGGGGCGCCCGAGGCAACAACAACCTGAGCTCTACCGGAATCCGAGACGAAGCATTGGTTTCAACTTGGTTTCAACTTGGTTTCAACTTGGTTTCAACTTGGTTTCAACTTGGTTCCGGCTTGGTTTCAACTTGGGTTTCAACTTGGGTTTCAACTGGTTTCAAAACCTCACCGTCCCGCTGCCGTGATTCCCGACATCGAGGGGATAAGGCGTCCAGGCGTAACGGACCCGCTCATCACTCCCGGGCCGTCGCCCTTCATCCGTCATGCCGGCCCTCGCGACCGCGGTCGTCGCGCTCGCGCCCCGCGCCCCGCGCGGCTCACGTCCTCCGCGGACGACGAAGACCATCGACTCGCGGGACGGCGTGCGGTGCGAGGTGTCGCGACGCCCCGCGCAGTTGAGATTGGCATCCTCCGCGACGACGAAGACGATCACCTCGCGGGACGGCGTGCGGTGCGAGGTGTCGCGACTGGCGGAACCCCCCGCGCGGTTGAGATTCTCCATGGATGCCGACGCCGCGCGCGCCGTGATCGAGCCCGCCTTCGACGAGGACGCCCGCCAGCGGTGCATGTCCGGCGACTTCACCCCGGCGCTGAGCGCGGAGGACATCGCCGCGGCGAGGGCAATGTCCCCGGGCCAAACCGAGTTTGCGCTCACGTACGGCGAGCTCACGTACGAGGGATGCACGCGACTCGGCGAGATTCTCGAGATGGGCCCCGACGACGTCTTCTACGACTTGGGCAGCGGCCTGGGCCGCGCGACGATCCAGGCGCACCTTCAGTGGGGGGTCAAGCGAGCCGTAGGGGTGGAGCTCAGCGCCGAGCGTAGCGCGCAGGCTCGGCGCGCCGTGGAGCGGCTCGAACGGGACGGAGCGCTGGACCGTTCGCGAAGGTTGGACCTGGTGTGCGCGAACCTGCTGGAGGGGGGATATCAGGAGGCGACCGCCGTGTACCTGTGCTGCTGCTGCTGGGACTCGACGTTTGTCGCGCAGGCGCTCGAGGTCTTGGAAAAGCGCGCGGTGAACTTAAAGCAAATCGTCACCATCGAGCCCCTCGACCGCAAGTTCGGGCTGCGACCGGCGTGGCTGACGTTGAAGCTCGCGACGCGGGTCGGACAGACGTGGGCGCCGGAGGGGTACCCGTGCTACGTGTACGAGGTGACGAGATGACGCGTTTACGTTGTACCTTCGAAGGTAAGAGTTGTAAGAGTTTAAAAGGTTATACCGATGGGCTCTCACTTCACCGGGGGGTACTCCAGGTCCCACGCGGTGAAGTCCCCGTAGAGCCTGTCGAGCTCCGCGAACATCTCCTTGGAGTTTACGTCCGGGTCGGTCGACTCGGCCGGAAGCGTCGCCGTTCTGAACAGCGTCGGCGCGTCTGTACGGAGGAAACTCAGCACCTCGTCGGGGTAGTCCAGGACCACGCGATGCGGAGTGCCCCAATACCCCGAGCCGCTCGCCTCGTTCGCGGGAGACACGCCTTTTACCGTGGTGAAGGCGCACAGCGTTCGGGGCTCGCAGTGGTCGGCCCAGGGTTCGACGAGTTCACGCGGCGTTCGGTCGTCGCCCTCAGCGAGTATCACGCGGGTTCGAACGGTCAGCTTGTGGTTGGTCGGTTGGTTGGCGCGTCGGACCCCGCGCCGGAGGTCGACGGATCGAACCCCGTCGTCGTCGCCGTCCGACGTTCGCGGGCGTTCTCCGTCGTCGCGTACGTACGTCTCCATCGCGGCCAAGTCCGCGCGAAGTCTCGGGAGGATCATCGCGCGAACCTCCGGCTTCGCGAGGTCGGGGTTTCGCCCGTACCGTCGCTCGAACGCGGTCCAGAACGCGTCGTCGTCGACGAGGGTGGAGAGGGTCGGGTTCGTGACGTCAGGGTCGTGCGCCGGGCCGCACAGCGACGGCGCGCGCATCCCCGACGCGTACAGCGTCGAGGGTTTGGCCCACGGCCAGTCGTGGCGTTGAACGCGGGCCTCGATCTGCGCGCAAATCTCGTGGGCGACGAGCGCGCCGAAGCTGTGGCCGAATATCGCGAACGGGGGGTTGGTCCACTCGTGGTGCTGCTCCATGGTCGCCGGGCACCCTCGCGCGCCCTCGTCGAAGTCCGTTCGCGGGAGGAGCTTGGATATCTTCGGGAGGATCTCGTCGGCGACGAGCGCGCGGATGGAGCCGAACGCGTCGGGGCTCTCCCTGAAGCGCTGCCCGCGGCCGGGGAGCTCGAGGGGCAAAACTTCCACCTCCCCAGGGAGGAGAAGGTCCTGCCAGGGGTGGAAGCATCCGGCGTCGCACCCGGCCTGCGCGATGCAAAACAGGCGGAGCTTTGGGCGGACGACGGCGGTGCGCAAGCGCGCGGAGGCGGCGCGGCTGATGAGCGGCTCGGCGGAGTCGACCTGTATCATGGCGGCGCGCGCGTCTTTGTGAAAGGACGTGCCCCGACCGCGACGGGACAGACTCGAATCAGATATGATATGATGCGCGACAGAAAACGCCCGCGCCTCGAAGGTTTGTCACTCTCCGCCCCCGCGGCCGCCCGGGATGCGCGCCATCGCGGGCGGGAGAAGAACGCGCGCGCGCATGGCGCGCGCGTGCACCCTCGTGCTCGTCGTCGTCCTCCTGGCGCTGCTGGAGCTCGCGCTCAGGCGGCGCGGCGGCGAGGGAAAGCCTCGCCCGTCGCCTCGAAACCTGCGACAGTTCAACGACGTTGGAAACATCGTCAACGCTGGCATAGGGGGCTTTCCCAACGCGATTTATCGCGACTGGTGGGCGCCGCTGTGGCCCACGAGCTGCTTCGCGATGGGCAACTACGGGCTGTGGTCGCTCGCGCAGTGCGTCATGTTCACGGGCACCTTCTGAGGCTCGGCCGACCGGCAAGGGGTCGCGCGAGGCGTGAGAGATCATACACGAACGAGAGAACGGGCGTGGCATGACGAAATCATTTTTGAATTCATGACGTCTCCGTCGCTCATCACTTTCCAGCAGCCTTGGCCGCCCTCTGCGCGCGCGTCTGCCTGGGCGAAAACTTCTTCTTCTTCATGGACCCCTCCGCCGGCGCCTCCTCCTTCGCTCCCGCCTTCTTCGAGGACGCCTTCTTTCCCGCGGACGTCTTGGCGGGAGTCTTGGCGGGAGTCTTGGGCGCCGCCGCCGGCTCCGCCTTCTTACCCGACGAACCCGACTCTCCGTTCTTCTTACCGTCAGCCGCGGGCTTCTTCGTCGACGCCTTCGCCCCGGCTTTGGACCCGGCTTTCGCGGAGTTTTCCCGGAAAAACCCCGCGACCCACTCGTCCACGGAGTTTTCACCTTTCAAAATCTTCCCCAGCGCTGCGGTGGCGTCCGCGACGGTGGCCTCGTCGCCCGCCCTGACGATCGCCGCCACCACCTTGGCGCCGTGCCCGTGCACCCACGCCTCGAGGGTACCCGCGACGGCGCCGCGCCAGAGCGCCGCCGCGAACGAGGGGGCGCGAGCGTCCTCGTCGGCGTCCTCGTCAGCGTCCACGTCAGCGTCCACGTCAGCATTTCCCGGGATGTCGAGGACCATCCGGCGGAGCGCGCGGGAGGAGACGAAGCCGGTGTGCAGCGGCTCGCGCGGTTTGCCCTCCCCTTTCCCTTCCCCGTCGTCTTCGTCGTCGTCGTCGTCCTCCGCCGATTCGTCCTCCTCGCCCTCGACGGAGGCTCGAACAACCTCCGCCACCGACGCGTGGAGTTTGCGGAGCCTCTCGGCGCCCACGGCTCGGGTGAGCGCGCCCCCCGCGCCGCCCGAGCAGGTCTCCACGAGGACGTCGCACCCGGCGACGCTTCGCAGCATCGACGACGCGTTCCGTTCGCACGCGTCGACCAGCGCGGCGCCGAGCTTCCCCTGCCGGCCGAAAATTTCCCTTCGGCGCAACTCGCTCGGCTTTCTCGCGATGCCAAAGTCGATCGAGTCGGAGGCACCGCCCTCCTTGCCGCCGGCGTCCTCGTCGTCGGAGTCGTCGACGGCGGCGCCAGCCTCGGCAGCCTTCGACTTGAACTTGGTCATGCCGTTGACCTTTTCGTCGCCAGCCGCGTCGCCCTCGTCGAACTCGTCGTCGTCAAACTCGTCATCCATCATCTCGTCGTCCATCCCGTCATCTTCATCCACGTCATCATCTTCATCCACGTCAGCATCCTCGACGGCGTCCCCATCGTCGTCGTCCCCAGCCTCCTCATCGTCCTCGTCGTCCTTTTCGCCGACGGCGTGTCCCTGCGCCGTCAAAGCCTCCTTCGCGTCCTTCACCAAACGCGCCACCTCGTCTTGGTCCGGAAGCGTATCCAACGCGTGGGGGTGAACGTACCTCCGGGACCTCGGGCGGAGCAGGTGGAGCAGCACGCGCCTCGCCGCGGGGTCCTCCGCGAGCTCCGCGAGTCCCTCCGCCTTGAGCTCGTTGACGATCACCTTGCCCAGCTGCGCGGTGTCGTCGACGCAGTCGAGCATGCACATGATCGCCATCGATCCGTGATCGTCGCGAACGATGCGCGCGACGTTACCCTTGAGCGCCTTGAGCACCATCTTGCGCTGCCTGGCGCCCGCGTGCGACATCATCATGTTGACGGCGTGCGCGCCGTCCCTGGTGTGGATCATGCGGAGCATCGCGGGGCCCGCGACGGAATGCGCGGCTTCGTATCGGGTCCCCGGCCCGCCCGAGCGTAGGTACTCGGAGAGCACCTTGTGAATCAACGAAGGGGACACGAGGCCCTTCTCGAGGATGGGCAGGAGCGTCTTGTTCATCTCGCGGAGCATGCCCTGGCGCTGTGCGACGGGCTTGGAGAGCATCGCCTCGCGCAGGGACGTCGCCGGCTTGTCCGCGTCGCCGGAGAGACCGGAAGCTCCGAACATGGCAAACTCCGAGCCGTAAAATTCGCACTCCATGTCCCTCTTACAGTGAACGGGCGCGGGCCAGTACAGGGCCTCGAGGACCTGCGAGCCCACCGGGTGCTTCGCCAGCACCCTCACGCGACCTTTCACGTTGGCGAGGAGCTGCGGAAGTTTCTCCTTGGGCGTCGCGTCTACGAGTTTCTGGACGATGAAGTGACCGTAGAGCGATTTGGCGAGAGCGCCGAGGTGCGGCGCGCACTCGGCGTACACCGACGCCCTCTCGTCCTCGGTGCCGTACTTGAGCAGGGCCTGGATGACGCGCGACGCCTTGTGGTTGTTGGCGAGGATCGCGCACTTCCCCTTGCTAGCCTTGAAGATGGCGGCGACGAGCTTGCGCTTGTCGTCCTTGGAGATCTTCTTCACCCTGAGCCTCTCCCAGAGCGCGGTGATCTCCTGAATGAGGGTGAAGTTGGGCTTCTGCAGCGCCTTCTGCTCGTTAGCCCAGTCCTTTTGCTCCCGTCGCGTCTGGTTGGTCCACGCGGGCTTGCTGTCGTGCTTCTTGGACACCGCCTTGTGCGCGGCGTCGACCGCGGACTTTTTAGATTTCTTTTTGGCGGCGGCGGCGGATGCGTCGTCGGCGTCGTCGTTTGACGCGCCCTCCGCCTTGCGCTTCTTGCCGATCTTTCCCAGTTTCTTCTTCTTCTTCTTGACCTCGACGTTTCCGTCGTCGAACCCGGCAGCCTCCGCGCCGCCGACGGGCTTGACGGACTGCGGCCCAGGGCCGGGATTGAACTTCGCGTGCCGCCGCTCCTTGCGCTTGGTCGCGGCGCCCTTGCCCGCACCCTTCATCGCGCGCGGCATGTTAGACGATACGCCCGCGGTGGGGTGCTCGCGCTAGGTCTGAAGGAACGCGAAGCGCGGCGCGTGGGAATTCCTCGAAAGGAGCGATGGACCTCGCGACGCGAGCACGCGCGGATGGTCTGTGCGATGGATGAACGGCACCGCCGCCGCCGAGCGGAAGAAGCAAGCTGGCAAGTGTTCAGTTGTGACGATACGCGACGATATTTTCGTATGGGCATTTCAGGTAAAATAGAAAATCAAAGGTGATTTGGCGTTCGTACGTATGCACTCCAAGTTACGATCCGGTCGGAAGACGGAGCCGGCCGTTTGAAAAGAGTCGTCTTTTTGAAGGTCCCCGCCCGGGGCAGTCGCAGAGGCGCGTGCGCAGCGAGGCCGCCGACGCCGGGTGATTCGGGAACCATGGCCGGTGCGTTAACTCCCGTGCGCATCACCCGCGCGCACCCCCCGAGCCCCCCGCGCGCGTCGCACCCTCCCCGCGCGCGCTCCCGGGCGACGATGCTGACTCGAAACGTAGTTTTTACCTTCCCCGGCTGACCCCGCGCTCTCCCGACCCCGTCCCTTCAAACGACAGCCCCATCGCTGGCGCTCGAGGTGTTCCTCTACTTTGGAAAGCTCTGGGATGTGGTCTTCTGGCTCATCTCCTTCATGGTGTTCTGCTACAAAGGGTACAACCTTCCTTACCCGGGGAACGCTTACGAGATGGAGTTCACGTACCTGTTCATGTACTTGCTGGTGGAGCCCCCGCGGCTGTTCCTGGGATCGCAGGGCAACAAGAGCGTGCATGCGGGGCCGCTGTGGGCGTCCATGGTGCTCGCCGGGTTCGTGCTCTTCATGCACGTCTACTACATCGTCGCGCAGACCTTCGTGCTTCGGGTGGACTACTGGATGAACATAATCAGCCTCGTGTTCCTCTCGGCGCAGTTCCTGTTGTCGGGGACGCAGGCGCTGGACTTTATGCGCGGCGCGTGACGACGAGGAGGGAAACACACACCGGTACGCGGGGGGGGAAACCGCGTCGACACGTGCGATGTCGCTAGCGTTGTAACAGGAGGAGGAGATGTCTCCTCGGGTATGGGTATGCTCTCCGCCCGGCACCGAGTCTCTTTTGGTTTTTACACAATGCGAACCCGCGCGTTTCCTACTCTGTGTGGTTATGTGTCCGGCGCGACGACGCCCGTCGCGCGCCCCTTTCATTCAACGCTCGGGGCCTCCTCCTCTAATGCCACCGCCCTCCGTTCTCTCGTCGGGCGCGCCCCGTGTATTACTCCACCTCCGCCCTCCTCCCTCGACGACATCGATCGGATCCTTTCACGCGACCGAGCCGGTGATCCCCGGCCGCGGGGGCTGCAGGAAGGAGAAGAACCCGCCCTCGCCGTTCGCGTCGTCGATGAACAGGTCGTCCGGCACCCTCGCGGCGGAGTGCGCGCCGATGCACAGCAGCGCGACGCCAAACGCCTGGAAGATGATGCTCCCCGCGGACGACATGAAAAACACCGCCAACAGACTCGCGCCGCTCATGCCGAGGAGCTTCTCCCGCTCGGAGACCGGCCGTTCGCCAATCTTGAGCGGCTCCGTGCGCACGAGGTACACGTACGTCCACGCGGCGCCGACCAAGGAGAGGATGATGAGCGACGTCGGGTTGTACAGGATGAACGCGGCGAGCACCGCGGCGGTGAAGAGGACGTAGTTGATCTTGAAGTAGTTCATGTTCTTGGACATGCGGCCCGTCGCCTCGGAGAAGGACGCCGGCCGTTGGTACGCGGTCCTGTCCAGGATCTCGCTCATGGGCTTCCTCTGCGGTGGGTTGGTGGGGGTTGGACGTTCGCGTCAGCGGCGTCGTCGCTACGCTACGACGATGGGAAAAATTCGGGTGTCTGATGGTTCACACGGCCAACGGCTAAAGACGCACGCCGCGGGCGCCGGCCCCGAGGAGGAGGGAGGAGGAAGGCGGTCGCACCTGGGAGAAGACGTGCATGGCGGACTCCTTGATCTTGCCGATCGCGCCCACGAGGGGCGAGCTGCTGGTGGTGTTCACCTCGGTCATGGCTGCGACCTGCGTGGGCGGGAGGGGCGCGGGGCGGTCAGCGTCGAAGACGGCCAGCTTGGCGGAAAAAAAATGCGCAGATTTCGGCGATCCGTAGCCTCGACGGGGCGCGCGGCGGAGGCGCCGGGAGCATCGAACGCGCGCGCCGCGCGCCTCCGACGCCCCCACACACGACTGATCGTGCCGCCGCCGCGCCGATCGTCCCCCGCCCGGACGCGTCACCGGTCGCATTGCGCGCGGGTTTCCGCTCGGGGGAACGGCCGGACTCGATGAGCCACGAACCGACCGCGCTGCTGGCCCGCGTCTGGGATCGCCACGGCGCGACGCTCGCGGCGCGGGAAGTCTCTGAGCTCGCGCGTGCGGTGTCCGCGAGGGAATAAGGGGATCGTTCGCGCACCTTTGGGCTGCCGCGCGGACGAACGGACGCAGGCGCAGTCGCAATGATCTCGCCGCGTGCGTCGCCTCCAAACGGCGTTGGCCCGCGGCGGGGAATTTTCAGATGAGCCGGAACCCAACAATGTGAGGCTCACAGCGACTCCTCGAAGCGACTCGAATCCGTCGGGGACGTGCAAACGGTTACAGGACACGAATATTTCATCAGTTTGTGGTTAAAACGCCATTTACCGAATATCAATTTATTTCTGACTGAAAATCTACTAATTTTAGTGCGCTAAAAGAATGTGCGTGCGTAACTGATGAGTACAACATGTGGGGCGCGCCTCTCCTCTCCCTCCTCCGACTGCCCGCGCCCCCGTCGACATCCACCTCCTCCGTCGACGCGCAAATCAAACGAATGATGATAAAACAACCGATGATGGAAACACGAGATGATAACGTACATACACGGGGCGCTCGGCACCTCTCGGCGAGAGGGCGAGCAACCACGTTGAGACGGGCAAAAAGCCGTCATTCATTCATTCGCTCACGACGAGTCCGGTCCGTCGTTGAGCCAGTAGGTGTAGATGCAGTAGATGACCGCGACGTTGACCGCCATGCGCAGCGTCACCCCCGCGGAAGCCATGAACAGCGCCATCGCCGGGTTCTTACCCTTGTACGGAAGTCCCCAGTTGTCCGGCGCTAAACCTCCCATGCTGCCCACGTCGCCCGTGGCGATTGGGATCTCGGACAGACCGGCGGAGTAATCCACGGCGGGCGCGCGCCCGACGATGAACGCGGCGGTCGCGGATGCGGTCGGGTAGCCCGGGTGGTAATGCGCGGAATGTCTACCCGTCGGGGTGCCGTCTCGCGCCATCGCGGAGGGCACCAGCGCCCCCAGCGCCAAACCGACGAGGAGCGCGAGAGATGCGAGGGCGCGCTTCGCGGCGGCCACGACGCGCGTCGCGAGCGACGGGGCACGCGACGGCGACGGAGCGGGCGACCGCGCGAGCGACGGCGAAGATGGACGCGTCACGCGCGGGGAACGACCATCGTCCGCGGCCGTCGGCGGCGTCGCCGCCGCGAAGCACGCGCCCCTCCGAGCCACGAGGCGCCGTCGTTTCGGCGGGAGATATTTCCATTCAGACGCGAGGTTCGCGGCGAGCGGCGCGGGGAGCCGGGCGGCGCGCGGATGTCGACCCGCGCTGGGACCCGCTCGCGGCGGCGACGCGATCGGAAGCGCGCTCGCGACGACGACGGACATCGCGTGGGCGCGATACCCGTTGGCGTGCCGCGGCGCGAGTCGTTGTGACGAGGAGCCGCGTCGACGAGAAGGGGATTCCGACGCGACGGCAGTGACGGGTGTCGTTTCTGCAAACCCCCTTCCGGGAATCGGAATCAGTCGGTGGGGGCGCTCGCGCCACGGAGGAGGAGGGGGCGCGATGGCCGACGACACCGAGAAGGCGATCATCTACGCCTTCGATCAATCCGGGGCGGTGGCCGCGGACCTGCGCGAGCGGGCGCTGAGCTACCTCCGCGACCTGCAGGTGCGCGCCGAAGCCCCGACGTCGCTCGAGCCGCCGACGCGTGTGCGCGTTGTTAGGGCACTTTTTCGTCGTGGGATCGGTCGGACCCTCGCCTCGAAGGGCGCCCCCCTCGACCGGCGCCGCGCCTCCCGGTGCCCCGTCTCGTCCGCCCCTCCCGCGTCGCGCGCATCCCCGCCCGTCTCTCCGACTAATAACGCCGCCCCCTCTCGCGTCCCTCGTCGCAGGCTTCGCCCGACGGATGGAAGCAGTGCGTGCCGCGGTACCAATCCACCGCCTACCCCGAGGTTCGCTTCTGGTGCCTGCAGACGCTCGCGGACGCGGTGCGCTCACATCACGCGTCCCTCTCCGACCAAGACGCGTCGGCCCTCCGCGCGCACGTCGCGTCGTGGATCCACGACGCCGCCGCGCGCGCCGGGGACCCGGCCGCGGCCGCGCCCGCGTTCATCAAGAACAAACTCGCGCAGGTGTGCGCGAGGCTGGCGGGAGCCGAGTACCCCGCGCGATGGCCGTCGTTCTTCGCCGATCTGCTGCAGCTCGCCGCTAACGCCGGGGACGGCGGGCTGGACGCGCTCGTCAGGGTCCTCGACGCCGTGGACGACGAGGTGATCAGCTCGGGCGACACCCAGCACAACTCACGGGGCGCGGGAGGGAATCGCGGAGGGAATGCACACCATTCAGGAGGCGCCGACGCCGACGAGACGCCGGCGAGCGTACGCGTGAAGGACGCCATGCGAGCGGAGCCGGGGTTGCTCCCGCGGATCGTCGACGCCCTCCGCGCCGTCATCGCCTCGGGGCTGGAGCGAGCGACGGGCGTTACGGGCGTTACGGGCGTTACGAACCCGGTGTCGCTCGCGGAGATGGCCGCCGGCTGCGCCAGAAAGTACGCCGAGTGGGTCGACGTGTCGCTCTTCGCCTCCGCGTCCTTTGTTCAGACGATACACGCGATGCTCGCGAGCACACATCACGGGTTGCGAGGCGGCGGGTGCGATTTCCTCGCCGCGCTCGCGCACAAGGGGATGGACCACGGCGCCAAGGTGGGGTTGATCGCGCGGTTGGACCTCGTAAACGTCAGCGTAAACGCGCTCAACGGGGCTTTGGCGATTGAAGCGGCGGCGGCGGCTGATGGCGGCGGCGACGACGACGCGGAGGAGAGCGAGGGTAAGGCTGCGGCGCTGGCGGCGGCGGTCGGCGGCGAGCTCCTATCGTGCCTCCGGGCGGAGGCGGCGTCGCACGCGGGCGCCGAGGCGAACGAGCCGCACGCGCCGCCCCCGCCGAAGGACGCCTGCGACCTCGCGGCTCGGTTAGTCGACGAGCTCGCGCCCGCGTGCGTCGCCGCGCTCGGTTCGCGTCACGAATCGACGACGATGGCCATCTTACCCCTCGCCACGGCGTACGTGAACAGGCTCAAGGATGCGCACGCCGCGAGGTTGATGCCGGCGTCGAGCGCGGCGAACGTCGAGGGAACGCTCGGGGCGTTGCTCGAAGCCGTGATAAATCGATCGTCCTTTCCGGACGAGTCGGACGTCGGGGTCGATTTCGGCGACGGGGACGATAAGGCGACGAGGGAGTGCGAGGCGGACGCCGTGGCGATACGGCAGGAGTTGGCGGTGCTGTTCAGGTCCATCGCGCGGCTGGCGCCCCACCTGGCGCTGGGCGCGGTGCGGAGCGCGTTGGCTCGCGCGCTGGAACCTCAAGCCGGGGCGGCTCAATCAGGCCCGCGGTGGCAGACGGTTGAGACGGCGCTCGCGGCGTTGCACCTCGTCGGCGAGGGCGCGCACGACGGGGCGGTGAAGCCCGGGGTGGAGGAATCGCCGTTGGGCGAGTTGGTGGAGATGCTCCTGGGTGCGTGGGACGTCCTGGGTTCGAACTCGCCCGCCGTCGCGGCGCACAGGCTCGTCGCGCCCGCGTTGCTCGAGATTTGCGTCAGGTACCACCTGGCGGTGGAGCGACGACCGGAAAAGCTGCTTCGACCGGCGCTCGCGGCGTTTTTGGACGGCAGAGGGGTCGTGCACCGTTCGCGCGAGGTGAGCCGACGCGCGTGTTACCTCTTCTGCAGGTTCGTCAAACCCCTGCGCGGGCAGATTTTACGCCACGGCGCGCTCCCCGGGGTGATGGTGGCGCTGGAGCCGGCGCTGATGGACGCGGCCGTCCCGGAGTTTGCCAACCCGAGCGCGGCGAATTCGGTCGGTTCTTCGTTCACCGGCGGCGGCACCGGCGGAGCCATGGCGACCGCGGGCAACGACGACCGACTCTACGTCTTCGAGGCTTTCGGGCTGTTGCTCGGCGTCGACGACGCGCCGGACGACTTGCGGATTCGATGCCTGGAAGCCGTGTTCGCGCGACTCCGGGGCGCGGTCACCGAGGCGTCGAGTCACGCGGATCCGGCGAATCGAAACCCCGCCGCGGCGCAGCACGCCATCGTGGCCATGGGAAACGTGGCGAAGGGCTTCACCCTCCGCGTCGCCACGCAGACGTCGCCGAGGGTGGGCGAGATATTAGCCTCGGGGCTGGACCCGGCGCTGCGTTGCGTCCAGCTGTGGCCGCGGGACCCGCTCGTTCGCACGCGCGTCGTCGCGTATTTTCAGCGGTTGGTCACCACCGTCGGCAGCGCGGTGTTCCCTTACGCGTCGCCGCTGCTGGAGCACATGCGATCGGCGCGACCGCCGTCCGCGTCCGACCTCCGCGAATGCCTCGTGCTGATCAACCAGTTGATGGCGTCGTTCAAGGAGTCGCTTTTACCTTTCCTGGCGACGCAGTTGCCGAATTTGGTGACCCAAATCGCGTCCGCGCTGGCTCCGTTCGCGGCGCCCGGCGGGGGAGTCAACGGCGTGTGCGGCCTGTTCCTGGACGGCGCGCGGCAGGTCAACCCGCGTTTGGGCGGCGCGAACCCCGCCGGGGGCAACACCGAAGAGGCGAGGGAGGCGAGAGATTTGGAAAAGATTTTCGTCGCGCACGCGCACGGCGTGGCGGCGAATAACCTCGCCGGCGTGCTCGTCGCCGACCCGAGGCTGCGCGAGTGCTTCCTGGAGACGCTCGCGGCGGCGGCCGCGACGCACCCCTCGGCGATGAGCCGCAAGTCCGCGCTGCAGGCGCTCATACGCGTCGCGCAGTGTTGGCTACCGAGCGTTGGCTCGGAGGTGGTCGCCTCGGGGGCGACGGCCCGAGAGGGCCCGGTGCCGGGATTCGCGGCGTTCGCGGTGCAGAGGGTGGCGAAGGAGGCGTGCGTCGACGCGGTGATGCGCGGGGATCTGGACCCGAGGGACGCGGGATGCGCCGCCGCCGTCGCGGAGACTGTGAACTTTACGCGGGTGATGCTCGAGCGGTTGGGGGACGACTTCGCGAATCACCTGAGGGTGAACCTGCTCGGCGCCAACTGGGGTTTGGATCCGGAGAGCCACGGCCGGGAGTACGTCAGGCGGGTGACGAGCACGACGCAGAACAGCGCGAGGGAGGCGAGGGCGTTCGTGGCGGAGTGCGCCAAGATTGCGCAGGGGAAGAACCCGGGGGTGGCGAGCAACAAGTGCACGCCCGGGATGTGAATGAAGGTCATGGCCGTTTTTCGGCAGTTTTTGATGACACACTCGAGTTTGTCTGGCCTGCTGGCAGCCAAAAGCAAGTCGGCACTGATCCGCGGCTGACGCGCGGCCACGTTTCGCCTCCCACAACGCCGCGCCGCCTTCGCGCCGCCCGCCGTCTCACCACGATGCCGCCGGTCCTCGCCGCCCGTCACGCGGTCGCCCCCTCGCTCGCGCGCGGCCTCGGCGCCCGCCGCGGCCGCGCGAGCGCCGGCCCGCGCGTCGCCCGCGCCGCTTCCACGGACGCCGCCATTGACGCAAACGCGGACCGCAAAGTCGTCGTCATCACCGGCGCCAACACCGGCCTGGGGAAGATATCCGCGACGGAGATATCGCGCGATCCCTCCTACAGGGTCGTGATGGCGTGCAGGGACCGGGCGCGAGGGGACAAGGCGGCCGACGACGTCGCCGCCGCCACCGGCAACCGTCCCGACGTCATGCTCCTCGACCTCGCGTCGCTCCGATCGGTGGAGGACTTCGCGCGACGCTTCGAGGATACCTACGGGCGGTGCGACCGGCTGATGAACAACGCCGGGGTCATGGCGCTGCCCAAACGAACCGTCACCGTGGACGGCCTCGAGACGCAGATGGGGGTGAACCACTTCGGGCACTTCCACCTCACCAACCTCATGATGCCCGCCATCCTCGCCGCGCCCGGGAGAAAAAGGATCGTCAACCTCTCCTCCGTCGCGCACGAGTTCGGACATCCCGACTTTGACAACTACAACTCCACGGGCGCCCTCGGGTACGTCGGCAGCGGGTGGCTGACGTACGGCAAGACGAAACTCGCCAACCTGTACTTCACGTACGAGCTGCACCGGCGTTTACGCAACGGCGGCGTCCTCGACGTCGACGTCAACGCCGTCCACCCCGGCATCGTCGACACCGACCTCCCCAGGTCGCTCGCGCTGAACTTTTACCCGCTGCTGCGACGGACGGGCGGGCTGATCACGCCCGCGCAGGGGGCGACCGGGCAGATCGACGCGTGCGTCGGGGAGACGTGGGAGGGCGTCAGCGGCAAGTACGTCGCCGAGCAGTCGGGACCGCGGGGCAGCGAGGTGGGCCCGGGTGGCAAGAAAGGGGTCTTCAAGGTGACGGAGAGCTCGAGGTACAGCTACGATCAGGAGGCTGCCGCGAGGTTGTGGAAGGTGAGCAAGGCGCTGACGGGGGCGGGCTGGGAGGCGATCGGGGAGGGGAAGGTGGAGAAGGCGTCCGTGGCGGTCAGCAGCTGGATGTGACGTCCGGGAGGGCATGATTTGCTTGAGTTTAGACGACACTTGTCCGTTTTTGACGCGCGTTTTTCGTTTTCGACGCGTCAGAGTCTGTGCACCCAGACCTCGGGCGCGTCGCCGCGCGACCGGTCGCACCCGTCGAGGACGATGACTCCCGCGTCGATATCCGCTCGTATCGCGACGCCTCGAGCGGATCTCGAGCGGTCGATACTCCCGCGAAGGTCCTCCCGCGCGCGCCTCCCGCGCGATGGCGCCCGGACCACGACGGAACATTCACGTCGAGTGGAACATTCACGCGGTGCGGGCACCCCCCGCGCGTCATCACGCGGCGCGGCGCTCGCGCGCCCCGCGGTGACCGAACCGAGCCGCTCGCGCTCGAGCGTCGACGACGAGATCGAATCCCTCGCGAACGCGCGCGACGAGGCCCAGGCCGCCCTCCGCGCCGCGCAGGATGCCTACGCCGAGGCGTGCGCCCGCCGCGACGGGCGATGCGCGTCCCGCAGCGAGGACGAGGCTGACGTCCTCTTCAACGCGTCGCCTTACGTCGACGTCAGATGCGAGTACGGCTACATCCAGAGCAACGCGGGGCTGTACATCGACGTCTCCAAGACGAGACCGCCGGGCGTGCCGCGCAACGCCCTCGAGCTCGCCAACGAGAACTTCACCCGCGAGCTCCGCGCCATGAGAGCGTTCCTCTCCGGCGACGATTCCGTCCCGGGCAACGGCGAACCCGTCATCCTCGCCGACAAACCCGACGTCTCCCCGACAGAGGCGTCGCTCATGAGCGAGCTCCGCGACGCGCTCGCGACGCTCACGCTGAGCAACGACGCGATATGGGCCCGCGAGAGGGCCAGGCCGGAGGTTCCCGCGCCGTGGATCATAAAGGCGCCGTACCTGGCGCTGTGTTACTTTCTCGACGTCGTGTTCCCCGAGAACCGCCCGATCCAGCGGTTCTGGTTCCTCGAGACCGTGGCTCGGATGCCGTACTTCTCGTACAACACGATGCTGACGGTGTACGAGCTACTCGGGTGGTGGCGGCGGAGCAGCGAGCTGCGGCGCGTGCACTTTGCCGAGGAGTGGAACGAGTACCACCACCTCCTCATCCACGAATCCCTGGGTGGGGACGCGCTGTGGCGGGACAGGTTCCTCGGGTTTCACTCCGCGCTGCTGTACTACGGCGCCCTCAACGTGATGTGGCTCATATCCCCCGCGCTCGCGTACAACTTCAGCGAGCTCATAGAGGCGCACGCGGTGGACACGTACGCTCAGTTTGCCGAGGAGAACAAGGAGACGCTGCGGAAAATGCCGGCGCCGCGAATCGCGAGAAAGTACTACGAGGAAGGTGACCTGTACCTGTTCGACGAGTTTCAGACGGCCAGACCGCGGAGCAGCCGCAGGGTTCGCGTCACCACGCTGTACGACACCTTCTGCGCCATCAGGGACGACGAGGCGGAGCACGTGGCGACGATGGCGGAGTGTCAGATGGAGGATTCGGTGATGGCGGATGTTCGGAAAATCGACCTTCTCACCGGCTTGGCGCTGGCGTTCATCGCGGCGAACGCGTGGATCGATCGGCTGGCGGCGACGGCGGGTTTGGACACGCTGGAGATTGGAGGCGTGGACGTCGGGGAGACGCTGTCGGAGGACGGGATACTGGTGCAGATACTGCGGTTCCTACCCTTCTTTTAGGAGTTTTTTTCTAGTCGACGCGGGTCACGTTAGCACCACGAGGTGGACTACTAAAAGTTTTAAAAGTTTTGAGTGGGTTCCCCCTCCGTCGTTTCGGCGCACGTAACTCAGCTCACCACGCATCGCTCGTCGTCCATCCTCGCCGACGGCGCGGTTCGACGGGCGTTGTCGAAATCCGGCTCCAGCTTCACCGCGACCCCGGCTCTCTCCGCCGCGGGCCCTTCGTCCGGGCCCGTCTCGCGTCCTTCCTCCTCCTCCTCCTCCTCCTCCTCATCATCATCATCTTCTTCTTCTTCCTCTTCTTCTTCTTGCTGCTTCTGAATCGCCTCCACGTCCACCTCCTCGTCGGGCTCCGGTGACATTTCTTCTTTTTCTCCTCCTGCTGGCTTCTTCCACCGACTTTCCTCCGCTTTCGCTTTAAACCACTCTTCCTGCGCTTTCATCCACGCAGCCTCCTCTTTCCTCCAAGGTTCCATAGGTCCCTCCCAAGGTAGCCATGAAAGGGTCCACCTGAGCTTGTTCACGTCCGCGTTCTGATACAGTTGAGCATATTTTCGAACGGAATCCTCTGATGTCTCGTCCAATCCCACCTCCTGAGCTGCACTCACGTGCGTCACCGTCTGTTTGAGGCTTTTATAGACGACGTACAACTGTGCCGCCTTCAGGAGTTTCTGCTGCATCACCCTGCGCTCCGTCGCATCCGTCTGATTGTTTTCCACGTTTTGGATTCTCATCTCACGCACGCGTTGACGGACCATATTTACATCCGCCCTGTTGTCACCGTTGAGCCCGCAAATAGCGGCCGCGAGGTTATATTTGATGAGCGGTTCACACGTCATCTCATCCGATAAGAGGATGAGTTCCGCGGCTTCAGACGCTTTCTTCAGTCGGTCCAAAAGGAGTTCCGCGGCTTCAGTGGCTTCGGCTTCAGCGGCTTTCTTCCGTCGGATCAAAACATCACCGACATCACTCGTCTCCGCCTCCGGGGAGTCCGCCGACATAATACCGGGCGGAGTCCCCGGCGAATCCGACATCGAGACGCGCATTCGCTTACGCGAGCCCGGCGACGCGGTGGGAACCTCCGGGACCTCGAACTCCACCGGGACCTCGAACGGTGCCGGAGCCGGGGCTGGAACCGGTCCTCCTCCTTCCGAAGGTTTCGCCGCGGATGACTTGGCGACGACGGACTTGGCGGGACTCGCGGCGGACTTGGCGGCGCCCATCATCACCGCGAACGCGTCCGGCGCGGGCCTCTTCTTCGTCGTCTCCTCGCTTTGGTTTTGGTTTTGGTTCGTCGTCTCCGTCGCGACCCCATCCGTCTCTCCTTCGCCGGCGTTCCCATCCACCCTCTCGTCACCATCCTCCTCCTTCTCCTTCTCCTCCTTCTCCTCCTCCTCCTCCCTCCCGCGCGTGTTCGTCCGCGTCTCCCGGGTGTCCTCCTCCTCCGTCCCCGACCCCGACCCCGACTCGCGATATTTTTTCTTTTCCTCGTCGCCGAGTCGTCGCCACATCTCGCCGAGCCTTCTGCCGACGTCGCCGAAATCGAGCTCGGGGTTTTCGGCCACCACCTTCGGCCGCGTCTTCTTACAGAACACCATGTACGGTGATATCGCGCGTTTCTTGGGTCGTCCTCGTCCTCGTCCTCGTCGTCGTCGTCGTTTCCTTTCCTCGTCCTCGTTGTCGTCCGACTCGTCGAGAACGATCACCTCGGGTTCGACCAGCTCGGCGGGGGGCAGCGCCGCGCGCATCGCCGCCCCGCACCCGTCGCCGTTCGGTCGCGAGATTCCCGGCCGGGCGTCCGCCTCGACCGGCGCGTTCGCGTCGGGGTCCACGTACACGAAGGGCGAAGGGGGTCGCGGCTCCTCCTCCTTCTCCTTCTCCTTCGCGGCCTCCTCTCGGCGCATTCGTCGCGCATACCTCTGCGCGTCGCCCCAGGCGGCTGTCATCGCGTCGATCTCGGCCTGGAGCGCGCCTATCCTCTCGTCGAGCGCGATCCTCTCGTCCTTCTCGGCCCGGATTCGGGTCGCCGCCTCGGCCTCGAGCGCCTCGACCCGCTCCGCCAGCGCGATCCTGATCTGGTTGCTCTCCTCGAGCGCCGCGTCGTAGACCGCGACGAGACGCTCCAGCTCGTCGCGCGTGGGCTTCCGCGACGCGGGAGGATCGGTCGCCTCGTCGCACGCGGGCTTCCGCGGCGAATGGTCCCCGTCCAGCCCCGTCTTCGCGCGCATCTCCGCGTGCACCGACTGCCAGTCCACTTTGGCCATCGCGCGAGCGAAGCGATCCGGCGAGAGCGGGGGCTCGTTCGCGAGAAGATCCCCCTCCATGACACCCGCGCGGTGGTCCGTCCGCGCGCTTCCACCGCCCGGTCGTCGTCGCGAGGCCCCGAGACGCCTTGAAGTGGCCTCGACGGTTGCTTTCCTCGGAGTTCAAAACGTCGGCAGGTCCAACACGTCCAGTCAGCGGGTTCCTGGTTGCCCGTTTAACAACGCGCGAGGGCCGAGAGCCCCTCTCTCGCACCCGCGCTCCTCGACGCGCTCCTCGATGTCGGCGCCCGACCCCGCGGCGGCCTACTACGCCGGCGCGCCCTTCTACGTCCCCCCGCCCGCCTCCGACGCGGCAGCCGAGCCCCGGAACAAGCCGCGGCACTGGCCGTGCGTGTCCATAGAGTCCCTGTACGTAGACCTCGCGAGGGACCCACCGGGGGCGCTCGTCGACGTGCGATACCCGCCGACGCCCCCTCGCGTCGACGGCATGTTCTCGCCTCCGACGAACGACGAGCGCCTGAGGCGCGCGGTGACGGCGCGCGAGCTCGCCGCGCGCCTCGTCACCGCCGCGGGCACCCCGATCGTCGGCGAGACTCTCACCTTCGCCGTCGTCTGCGAGGTGTTCATACCCAACGACGACTACGCTTCACGCGGGTTCGAGGGGTATAAGGGGGTGACCGCCAACCGCGGGAGGGTGCGCCTGCGGGGCGCGCACGAGGCGCGCGACGCCGCGTACGGCACGGCGACGCACGAGGTTTGGGAGAGGACCGACCGGGGACGGCGCGACGGGACACAGCCGGCCGGCGACGACGAGGACGGGGCACAGCTGTGCGCGTGGACCGTCGGCGACGTGATCGAGATCATGCTCCTTCGGTTCCGCGAGCGGCACCCGGACCGCGCGCGGTGCTGGGGCGGGGGCGGGCGCGTGGGGATATGGGACGAGCTCCTGGGGGACTCGGGGAGCGTCGCGCCGAGGAGGGTGACGCTCATGCGACACGTCGACTGCTACGTATTAGCGGCGTGTGATTGAATTGACGCGAATGTTTTACGAACAGACGATGACGTTCCCATCCCACACGGAGAGCGCGCTCAACCGCGCCACACCATCCGCCTCGGCGGGTCCTCGTTGATCTTGATCCCGTTGATGGGCCTGAGCCGCGCGCCGCACTCGCTCAGCTTGACGAACGCCGCGGCGAAGTCCCTGTGAAACGCCTTTTCGTCGCTCGCGTATAACTCAAAGTGGGGCTTGAACCCCGGGTCCGTGTGGAGCGCCTTATCGGTGCTCATCCACAGCAGCTCGGGATCCTCCGTGTACTCCTTCTTGAAGTACGCGTTGTCGAACGCGAGCCACGACTTGGTCCACGGCTGGCCGCCGGGCATGCCGATGCCGTGTTTATTATCAGCCCTGGCCACGTGCGCGACTGGGCACCCGGCTTGTTTCGACACCCCGCCGGCGACCGGGCACCCCTTCCCCGAGAACTTGGTCGCCGCCTTCTCTCCGTATCCAAACTGCGACACGCCGCTTCGCTCCTTGAACGCCCTGCCGATGGTGTGCGCCCCGGAGAGCGCCACGATCTCCCGATCGTCGAAACCCATGCGGTAAAAGACTCTTCGCAGGTGCGTGGACGCGTCCGCGTCGCGGCCGTCGTGGTACGGGGCTTCCGCGTCCGGGAGGTTGCCCTCCCCGGGGCACTCCTCCGGCCCGGTCACGTCGACGCGGCCGTATCGCATGTACATCTTGGGCCCGCCCGCGCACTCGACGGCGGTGGCGCCCGCCAGCTGGATGAGGTCCGCCCAGGAGAGGTTCGGGTACCTCTCCTTGAACGGTTCGAGGTACGTGAGAGCCTTCTTCAGGCCCGCGTTGGCGCCGTGGTTCATCTCGACGTCGAAGCGGATCGAGCCGTTGGCGCCGCCGCACTGGGGCCACGTGCCGATGGTGTTGTCGAAGGTGCCGGCGTCGTGCCACGCGAGGCGGAGGAGGATCGGGTGGCAGTTGACCTCGTCGATGAACGCGCGCAGATCGTCGCGGCACTTTTTCAGCGATTCCTGGTAGACGTACACCTCGCCCACGCCGGCGACCTCGGCGGCGGTGGGGTGCGGCTGGATGGTGCGCGCGAGGTCGGCGACGCGGCGGCGCGCGGCGGCGGCGTGGGGACACGCGGACGCGTCGGTCGGTGACATGTCGGGCGGGTCACGCGTCGTTTGACGCGATCGGCGCGAGATAAGATGAGACGTGTTCGGGCGGCGTCGAACAACATCGAACAGCACCAAAAGTCTCAAACGGACGGCTGAGAGGCGTCGGCGGCAGACGCGAGACGCGCGCGGCGTGGATGTGGCCGGCGCGCACCGCGGGGGGACTCGGGTCACTCGCGCGACTCGGCCGGAGGGTCTGGACGGGCGCGGGCGGTCCGACGCCGCTCGCGGGGCGCGACCGCGTCGGCAGACACGACGAGCGCCCGCCGCCCGCGCCAATCTGCGAGACGTGCCACCGCCGATTCTGCCGGTGCGTCGACAAGCCTCCCACCGAACCGCCGGCGCCCGGGGCGGAGGACTGCTGCCAGAGCTCGCCGCAGTGCAAGTTCTGCGTGTGGCTGGTGTACGAGGAGAACGTCGCGGAGTACCAGGCGTACCTCGCGACCAAGAACGACGGGCGGTGACGCATCGTCCGCGGGAGACGACCGCGGATCTCCGAGCGTCCAACCCCCCCCGCCCGCTGATGACGAACCCCGGCCCGCGCCCCGCGACCGCGGCCGCCGACGCCGACGCCGACCTCTTCGATCGTCCGCCGGCGCCCGGCGACTACGTCTTCCCGGGCGACGGCACCCGACTCGTCGTCCCGTACCCCTTCGATTTCGTGTGCCACGTCAAGGCGAGACACGCGGGCGTAGACGTCGTCGCCATGTTCGAGAAGGAGTTTTCGGCGAGGGACCGGGGGTACTACGAGGCGGCGCACGCGGCGGGGTACCTCCGCGTGGACAACCCGAGGCGGCGCGAGGGACGCAAGCGACGCGCCCCGAGGGACGACGAAGGGACGGACGGAGGCGACGACGAGGGAGGTATGAGCGGAATGGGCGGAACGGGACGAATGAGCGGCGACAACGACAAGACGGTCGAGCCCCTGAGACCGCTCGCCGCTGGCGAGCGCGTGCGCCACTGGCTCCACAGGCACGAACCCCCCGTGCTCGACCACCGCGTGGACGTCGTCGCCGTCACGGACGACCTCGTCGCCGTGCACAAACCCGCGACGATGCCCGTGCACCCCACGGGCCAGTACCGCAAGAACACCGTCCTCGGGGTGCTCGCGGCGGAGCGACGGGACCTCGGGCGACTCTCCCCGATACACAGGCTGGACCGAAACGTGTCGGGGTTGTTGCTCATGGCGCGCAACGCGCGGACGGCGAGCGCGCTGAGGGAGGCGCTGGCGGAGGGAGGTAAAGGTGGGGGTGGGGAACCGGCTGAATGGGGTAAAGGGGGCGGCGAAGGCGGGGGCGACGGCGGGGGGCGGCGGGCGGGGAGGAGGATCGCCAAGACGTACGTGGCCCTCGTGGACGCCGCGCGATTGGGCGGGGGAAAGTCGCCGTTGTTCGACGTCGACTGGGACGAGCGGGGCGATGGAGACGAAGGAGGCGTTAAATGCGTTACGACTGAAAGGCTCGCCGACGGCGCCGTTCGCGTCGTCGTGTCCGCGCCTCTGGCGTACGATCCCGCCGCCGGCGTCGCGACGTGCGTGACGTCCGTAACGTCCGCCTCGGATACGAAGCGCCGCGAGGGAGGCAAAGACGCCGTCACCGTCTTCCGCGTCGCGGACGCGTCCATATCTACGGTAGAATCGACGGAATCCGATGAGTCGATGGGAGGATGCACCGGCGCCGGCGAGAATAAAACGCTCAAAAAGCTCGTCGCGGTATACTGCGAGCCGAGGACGGGGCGGACGCACCAGATCCGCGCGCACCTCGCGCACCTCGGGCACCCCATCGCGAACGATGCCAAGTACGGTGGGCGAGCGGCGTGCGCACCGCCTTCTTCGGGGGCACGCACGGTAGCCGAGGAGGTCACCGTGGACGACCCGAGGGTGTCGGCGCGGCTGTCGGCGGGGGATTCAGACGGCGGGGTTTGGCCGCTGTGTCCGCACTGCCCGAGGGTGGCGCACACGGGACGCGGCGTCGCGGGAGTGGGCGGGCGCGAGGAAGACGGGAAAGAGAGGAGGATGGACGCCGAGCTCGAGGCGATCTGGCTGCACTGTCACCGGTACAGGACCGTCGGACTAACCAAACCCGGGGAGCCGAGCTTCGACTTTGAGTGTCCGCACCCGCCGTGGCTGGACGGCCGGCGGCTTCGACCGGTGGACGAGCCGAACGAGGGTTAGACGTCGTTTCGGCTCTGATCGACGTGTAAGAAAAAGTCAGTCTACGATGCGTTCTCGCGGTCGATGTTGTTGTTACAAGGAAAGGTCGTCACACACGAGGGAGCGTTCACGGCTCTACCGATTCGCCTTTAGTCGTAGAAGAATTCTCTCTTCGTCCAACCACCGTCCCGTCGGCTGCGGTGCGCATCACCCCGATGCGCTCGCACACGTGCGTCGGCAGCGCGAACACCGGATCGATCGGCTTGATCCCCGGAAACCCCATCAGCGACAGCGCCGCCAGCCCGAAGAACGTGTGATACACGTCCGGCTCGTCGTCGGGCCGATCGGCGATGCCCCCTTTCTTCTCGTCTTGGCACCCGAGGATGAACCGCGCGAGCGCCTTCTGATCGATCCAGTGCATCTTCCCCATGATGCACAGCGACGAGAGCACCCACCAGCTGTAGCACACATCCGGGAGCTTCTCGGGGCGGCCGTTGAGGCCCCCAGCCTTGACCTGTCGCTCCGCGAGCCACCACCCCAGGAACGTGTGATCGATCCGATCCACGGCGTCGCACAGCGCTAAGCCCCCGACGCACGTGAACACCTGACCGGCGTGTGACTCGCCGCCCGGGTCGCTGCCGTACCCGCCGTCGAAGTTTTTGCACTTGTCGATCCACTCCACCACCTTACCGCGGTCGATGCAATGCGGCCTGTCGATGAGCGTCGATATCGACAGCGCGCAATACGCGAAGCGCGTGTCCACCTCTCCCCACTCGTCGCCCATTATTGCGCCGTCGCTCTCCCTCTGCAGCGAGGTGAGGAATGCCGCTATGGCGTCGCGATCGATCAGCTCCATGCGGTCGAAGAGCGCGAGGATCTGCACCGCGCTGAGGGTGTAGAGGACGTGCGCGTCGTGGTACACGCACGGCGCGTACCCTCCCACTTCCGGCACCCAGCACCGCTGCACAAAGTCGACAATCTCGTCCGCGTCCACGACGTCGAGGCGGCCGAGCAGATCCAGCGACGTCAGGCCCCAGTACATGCCGGAGAGTCGGAGGTGATCGGTGAGGACGTACTCGATCGCGTCCTTGTCCTCGCTGCTCCTCTTGACGTACTGGACGTGCATGTCCTTGAGCAGGAGGTCCTCGGCGAACCCGTCGAGCCCGACGCACTCCTTCGCCCTGCGCTTCACGTCCTCGAATATCGCCTCCTCCTCCTCGGTCAGGGGCGGCGGGTTCCAGAACGGGTGCGTCGGGTCGTCGATGGGCGCGCCGATGAAGTCCTCGAGGATCTTCTTGGTCTCCTCATCCAGCTCGACCTTGCGCTCGTCATCCTCGCGCTCGCCGTCGCCGTCGCCCCCCATCGTCGGCGCGGGCGAAATCTGACACCTCGATCGGCCATCGTCTGGCACTCTCTGGGCGCGAGTTTCTCTCACGTCGACTGCAGGGCATAACCGACGCTCCTAGGGTAAAAAGACCCCGGGCGGCGCCGGCCTCCGCCGCAGACGAAGCGCGGTCGCCCGGCTTCCGTGAGAAGCCTCGCGCGGCAGCGGCGGCGAGGTCCCGGCGATTCGAAGAGGTCCGCGGGCGGGAGCATCGAGCGGGGTCTCGAGACGGCGGCGGCCCCGGCGCCCGAGGCGCTTTCGCGGTCAGCCACGAATTGGCCTTCGTGCCGATTCCCGTTGGCGCCGCGATGGTGAAGAAGTCGAAGAAGGCGTCGAAGCTCGCGCCGCTCGAGCGCGACGTCGAGCCCAATCTCCGCAAGCTCACCTTCGTGCGAGCGAGGTACGCGCGCGGCGTCGTTCGCGGAGGGGCATCCGACGAGAACAGCCGTTGGTTCGGGTGCCCGCTGTCGATTCCCAAAAGATCCTCCACTTTGTGGCCGCGATTGAATTTTCGGACGTTGTCCCGCGCCACCGCCGTCCCCCGCGCCACCGCCGCCCACTGACGGTTCGTCCCTCCATCCTTCCCCCCAAACCCCGCCGCACATCTCAGGCGTCCGGACCCACCGCTCATATCCGACGATGCGATGAAGAAGATGATCGTGCTCGACTCGGCGAAGCGCGGCGAGGGCGATGGCTCGCCAGCCGCAACCGGCGACGGCTCGTTCGCGGGGGCCGGCGGCAAATCGGCGTCCTCGCCCAAGGGCGCCGCGCGGGGCGTCGTCGTCGCGGACGCCCTCTACCCGCGGGAGCACATCCGCATGGAGTGGCCCACCGTCCGCAAGGTTGGCAGCGGCCTGGCCAACCTCGGCAACACGTGCTTCATGAACGCCGTCATGCAGTGCCTGACGCACACCCCCGCGCTCGCCGCGTTCTGCCTGGACGGCGAGCACCGGCGTTTCAAGCCCAAAGGCCACGGCGGCGGCGGCGGCGGCGGTTCGTTCAGCGCGATATACGAGATGGGCGAGCACGTGTGCCGCGCGCTGGCGGGCGAGCGAAGGGTCGTGTCGCCCAGCGCGTTTGTCAAGAATCTGCGGTCGATATCCAAGACGTTCAGGAAGGGTCGGCAGGAGGACGCGCACGAGTTCGCGCGCTGCCTGCTGGACGCCATGCACGAGAAGTGCGTCGAGCACGCGAGGCCCAAGCCCCCGAAGAACTCCCCGAGGGCGGAGACCACCTTCGTGTTCCAGGTGTTCGGCGGCAGGCTCCGCTCGCAGGTGACGTGCAAGACGTGCGGCCGCAAGAGCGATACTTTCGACTCGTTCATGGACCTCTCCCTGGACGTCGCCAAGGCCAAGAGCGTCGAGGCGGCGCTCAAGCGCTACGTTGCCGTCGAGGTTCTCGACGGATCCAACAAGTACAAGTGCGAGATGGGCGGGGGTAAGCCGCACATGACGCGAGCCACGAAGCAGTTCACGATTGACGCCGCGCCGCTGGTTCTCACCGTGCAGCTCAAGAGGTTCGAGTACGTGCCCTTCGGCCGAGGTAAGCTGACGCAGTTCGTGGAGTACCCGACGAGCCTGGACATCACCGGCGCCATGTCCGACGCCAACCCCAAGGCGCGAGGCGTGGAGAAGTACTCGCTCTTTGCAGTTTTAGTCCACGCCGGCGGATCGATGCACAGCGGTCATTACTACTGCTACGTCAAAGCCGCGACCGGGGTGTGGTACGAGATGGACGACGAGGGCGTCAGCGCCACGAGCGAGAGGACCGCGCTGAACCAGAAGGCGTACCTGCTGTTCTACGCGCGAGAGGGCACGGGTCTGGACGGCCGCGCCAAGGGCGGGTCCGCCGACCGGGCGGGCGAAAAGGGGACGCGCTCCTCCGCGGCTGACGCGCTCGCCGCCGCGAAGCGTGAAGCCGTGTCGCGCGCGGGAGAGCGGGTGAGGGTCGAGCGCGAGACCGCCCTTAAGCGGCGGGAGGAGGAGGAGCGGCGGCGTCGTCGTACGGTGTCGGACGAGGATGATTCCTCCGACGAGTCGTACCGAGCGGGCGATTCCTCCGATTCCTCCGACGATTCCTCGTCGTCGTCCGATGATTCCGTCGCGTCCTCGTCGTCCGAAGAGTCGGATTCTTCTTCCGAATCGGACGATGACGCGTCGCCGGTGCTGTCGTCGTCGTCGCTGAAATCCCGGGGCGGGGCGATGAAATCTCCGAAGCTTCTCTCGTCGCGCGAGCGAGCCGCGCTGCACTTGCTCGCCAAGAGCGATAAGATGACGAAGACGAAGATGAAGAAGATGAAACTGAAGAAGATGAAAGTGAAGAAGAACGGGGACGATCTCTCTCCGGTGCGCACCAGGGAGGGTCGGAAGGCGGCGGGACTGAGCCCGCCGCGGGACGAGTGGCAGGCGGACCGGCTGCTGCAGGCGGCGGCGAAGCCGGCGAGCGGCGGGGAGCTCAAGAAGCTCAAGAAGCTCAAGAAACGCGAGAAGCTCGAGAAGGTCAAGAGCAAGGAGAAGAGCAAGGAGAAGAGCAAGGAGAAGAAGAAGAAGAAGGACGACGCGGAGAAGCGCGTGACGGACGACGCCGCCGCCCCAACCACCGCCAAAGATATCCGCCGCTGGCTCAACAAGGAGGCCCGCGCGTCCAACGTCGTCGGCCGAGGCGGTCGGTCGACCGCTCGGGGCGCCGCGGACGCGTGGGACGACGACGAGGCTCGGGAAAACGCCGCGCCGCGGAACGGCGCGGGGGGCGAGAAGGAGAAGGCTCCGCCGCGGTTCGAGAAGAAGGACCGGAGGGACTCGGCCGGGGCTCGGGACGACGCAGGGGGCAAAGCGGGGAAGAAGGGGTTCAAGCGCCGGAGGGAGTACGACGACTTGGACGAGGATTACGATCGCGGCAGGCTGTCCAAGCACCAGCGGCGCAAGGCGGAGGGACGGACCAAGTCCGGCGCCGGGCCGCGGAGCAGGCTTCGCGGTAAGACCACCGGGCTCTTCGACTCGGCCGCCAAGCTCAAGAAGGAGATTGCCGAGATGGAAAAGTTCGGGGAGAGGCTGGACGAGGCGTCGCGCGGCCGACGATAGCGGTCGAGGACGACTCTGTTAGATGATTGAGCCGCATTCTTTATCGATCGATCGACTCTGAACCGTCGCGTGGCGTGCATCTCTTTCGTGGTCCACCGAACAGACGCCGTGTGAGTGGAACGGTTTCGTAACGATGATCAATCAGTCCACTTCTTTTCTCTCGGAAGGTCCAAAAGTGATTTGAAAGCCACGACCGAAGGCACCCCTCGCCGCCACTTGCAACGGCGCCATGGACGCGCAGAACGGCGCGAAAATCGTGTACGAGTTCGATACCGTGACGTACCTGCGCCGCGGCGCTCTGAATATCCTCGATGCCGTCGCTGTGCAGCTGCCGGACGTGTTCATAGGCGAGATACTGCCCAAGCTCGATCTGAAAGACACCCTCAACTTGGCGCAGGTGAGCAAGGCGTACAGGGACGCGGTGTGGAGCGTTGGCGGCGTCCAGTCGATGGGGGCGAAGTTCGACGCACACAAGGCACACTTGGTGAAGACGGGGAAATTTTCGCAGGTACCTCCTTCGAAGGTACTGGACACTGCACCGCATCCGATGTACTGCGCGGCAAAGCACGGCAACTTGCGCGCGGTCAGGGCCTTCCTGCAGTCTGGGGCCGATGTGAACATGACAGCATCGTTGCCTGATAACATCTATGAGGACGGCCCGGAGAAAACGATTTCAAATATGACTCCTTTGTTCATCGCCGTTGAGCAAGGTCACACGCCATGTGTCATGGAGCTCATCAAGGCGGGTGCGGACGTGAACATCGCGGGTTCCGACGGCCTCACCCCACTTTGCATGGCAGCT
>Ga0181573_10001016_pt1 | contig 28637 bp, 8 predicted proteins | sample 101ome_25_FD_148643 | JGI IMG/M metagenome (GOLD analysis project Ga0181573, IMG submission 148643) | Coastal salt marsh microbial communities from the Groves Creek Marsh, Skidaway Island, Georgia - 101409BT metaG (spades assembly) | ecosystem: Environmental > Aquatic > Marine > Intertidal zone...
CGGTCATCGCGGACTCGTCGGCGCGCAGCTTGCTGCCCTCGAGGAATACGCCGTCGGCGGGGACCTTGTCGCCCGCGCTCAGCTCAACTACGTCGCCCACCAAAACCTCGCCTGCGGTCACCGCGTGCACCTCACCGTTGCGGACAACCTTCACGGCGTAGTTATCCTTGATGCTGTTGAGCTGGCGGAACTTTTGCTCCTTGACGTAGTCGATGTACGCCTGCAGGAAGACCACGACGAAGACGACGATGACGATCGCGATGCCCTCCAGGTAGCCGTACTCCTCGCGATGCTTCGGGAGCCCCGCGCCGATGCCGAGCGAGATGATGGCGGCCACGCACAGGATCTGGACCGTGAGATCATCCAGTGCGTCTCTGCACAGCTGCAGGAAGCTCTTGGGCGGAGGATACTCGAACTCGTTGACGCCGAACGCCTCCTTACGCCTAGCGAGCGATTCCTCGGAGAGCTCGGTTCCGCACAGGCCAACTTTCGGGTCCGTCTTCAGCTTCTCGGCGATGCCGAGATGGCCGCCCGCCTTTTTGATCGCATCCTTATCCCGCTCGGTGACGGCCTCCTCGAGCTCCGCCGCGGTGAGTTCGAACGCCATTGAGGATAGCGCGTCGAACAGTGGCAGTGTCGGGAGTGGACAGTTCACGCGTGTTGTTAGCGCGTTGATGGAAATAATATCCCGTTTTGGACGTTTTTTTACGCGGTGTTTTTACAAGTACACTGGTTGCTCGTACAATTCTGAATTTCTGACTTGCTGATGACTCGACGTCTGGGAGACGAGTGTGGAAGTCCACGGAGGCACACTCGCCTGCTCGCCTGCTCGAGTTCAAAAAGTCAGGTCAGCTCCGCGTCGCACCAGCCACATCGGAGAGACGGCCTCTGGTTGGAGAGGAGGCCATCCGATACGACCGACACGAATGGCGGAGGACGTTCGGAGAGAGTTTGTGGTGAACACCGTGCTCGATGCGGTCGCTCCGTCTCACGCCAGAGAGCACCTCCGGGCCCAGCTGTCGTCGGATCTCACCGGCGCGATGGGGGCGTTTCTGGACGACCAGACCACGACGGTGCTGCAGGCGACGCTGGCGGGCGACGTCGTGACCTGCGCCAACTCGGTGTCGTTCGACACGTCTTCCACCGCGCAGGTGGTGCTCACCAAACTGCGACCGGGTCCGCTGCGCCCGAGCGATATCCCGCACGCGGTGTCGGTGTCCTCCATGGCGCACTCGCCGGTCAGCGCCTTGTACCATCAACTCCGGCAGGTGTACGGACCCCTCCTGGGGAACGACGCGCGCGGCGATGGCGCCGCCCCGGTGGACGCCAAGCTCCGAGGCCTCGTCGCCGAGCTCGAAGCCGGCCTCGGGAACGTCCTGCGGCTCACCGGGGGCGTCGGTGACCTCACGCGCGTCGATCCGGCGGACTCCCCTCTGGTCGGCATAGCGTCGCCCCTCGACGAGTTCACGCTGTGGAGCGAGGTGGCGTACGCCAAGGACGTCAGCGAGCCCACCCGACGGGCCGCGAACGAGGTGTACCGCGCGTTCGAACCCGTCAAGGAACGGTTCGAGCGCCTTCATAACCTCGCGGACGAGGACGTCCTCGAGCTCGTGGACGAGATCGGCGACGCGCTCGACGCGGCTTGGAGAGTCAAACGCGGCGACGGCACAGCCGGCGGCCAGTTCCCCAGACGACGCGCGGAGCACTTCATGAGGATGGTGGGGGCGGCGCTCGTGGGTCACGTGCAGGTGCGCGCGCGGGGGGTTTCGATATGGAGCGACGGGTTCAAGTCCGTGGAGAGTTTGCTGAGGTTCGGGCACAGGTGCCTGGCCAAGTGGGAGAGAACCGCCGCGGACCTCACGGAGCTCAACTGGCGCGAGGGTACCGGCGGGTGCCAACACTGGCAGGGTCAGGCGTTCAGGGACCAGGAGCTGAGCAAGGCCCGGGAACGGCTCGATGAGGTGTTCAGGATGCGCGAGGCGCAGGCTGAGCTCGCAGAGCTTCTCTCCCCCGAGGAGGGCCGTTCGCTCGCGCTCTCCGAGGTGTTTGGCCCCTTCGCGCGACTTGACCCGTTGCAGGTTAGCGAGTACACCGCACCGCTTTGGGAAGCCGCGCGCGGTGACTACGACCGGCGCATGTCACCGATCGAGGAAAAGATGTCGGAGAAGCTCCGGGAGCACTTTGGCGCGCGCCTGCTTCCGTCGCTTCAGGCGTCGATGAGGAGCCGGGGTGACGATTCCGCCGTGGCGATGGCTCAACCGCACCAAGTTTTGAGAGAGGTTGGGAGGTACGCCGAGCTCCTGCGACGGCCAGCAGTGGCGCAGTCGCTGACATCTGAGCGCAACCTCCTCGCGGATAGCCTCGAGCGGTTCCTCGAGGATATCAAGGCTGAGTGCGACCGCCGAGCGCGTGTGAGCGGCGGTGGCGGCGGTGGCGGCGATGGCTCGGGCGGCGGTGGCAGGAACACCACCGAGAAGGTGGAGGCTGTCGTGTGGGCAACGCAGGCGCAGGAGCGTGTCGCCATCGCGCGCGAGACGTGCGCGGCGCTTGTGATTACCACGCGCGATAAAGGCGGGAACAGGGTTCAGGGAACCGAGCAGGACGCAGCAGGCCGCCGCGGGTCCGACTTGGATCGGGAGGCGAAGCATCTACTTCGCGAGATTGACGACCTTCGCAAGCGGCTCTTCAAGGGCTGGCAAGAGGGCATCGTGGACCGCCTCGGGGAGTTCAAGCTGGATCTGGGGTCTAAGCTGATGGACCTGGATTCGTCGTCGACCGGTCAGGTGAAGCTCCACTACAACTCTGAGCTCGTGAGTTTATTGAGGGAGGTGCGCCAGCTCTCGGCGCTTGGATTCACGATTCGTAGGGACATCGCCGCAGAGGCTGAGACCGCGAGGAAGTTTTACAGGCACGGGATGGTGCTGCGTCAAGTTGCAAACTTCTACAACAACATCGCGTCCGAGATGATCCCCTGCCAGAAGCCGATGATGCTCGACGACGCGGTCAAGTTTGAGGAGGTGCTGACCAACCCGAGGGATGGGCTCGGTAAAGTAATCACCTGGAACAACCCAACTGCGCTAGAGAAATACATCGGCAAGCTTCAAGCCGTCGCCGGGGTTCTCACCGATAAGAACCGCAGGCTGCGAAAGTGGCACGGGTCCCTCGCTGAGAAGGTGTGTGCGCTATTCGCCATGGATCTGGTCCGCCAAAAAGAGGCATGGAAACGGGCGGTGAAGGAACTTCGATCAATCTTTGCCAACCTCGAGGGTGAGTTCCGCAAAGATCTGCAGAGCGCGTGGAGGGTCCACTGGGATCACCAGCTGTACAAGGCGCTCGAGTATCAGTACCATCGCGGGCTGGAGACACTGAACGAGATGCTGCCGCAGGTTAACGTGAGCCTGGTGTTTAAGCAGCGCAGGCTCCAGTTTGAGCCGCCACTCGAGGAAATTCGCACCGCGCACTACAAACAGGTCAAGGATTTTCTGAACCTCCCGCTGGTGTTCAAGGGCGTGAGCGACGTGAGTGAGAAAGCCGGTTTCTTCCGGGGCATGATGGACTCGGCCGTGGGCGCCGCTGGATGCGCTAAGGTTTACGATAAGACCGAGGCGCTCTTCGTGAAACTCGCAGATGAGCAGAAAAAATACGAACACTGGGTTGCGCTGGGGACCGTCGACCTGGACACTTTCGTGGACGAGCGGTTCTCGGAGTCCAAGGAATTCGAGGAGGGGTTCAAGCTCGTGAAATTGGCGAGTAAACAGGCGGATCGGATCCCGCTGGAGATAAAGGTCGACTGCTACACAGTTTCTTGCTTGCCGCTAAAATCCGCAGTTGAGAAGCAGATCAAGGAACTGCAGGACACACTGAGCAATTGCCTGCAGCGTAAGGTCGTGCGCTCGAAGGAGACCATCGAACAGTTCATTCGGTCGGGCAAGGAACTATTGGACACAAAGGCGCAGACCATCGAGGAGATTGGAAACATGCGCAACGATGCCAAAAACCTATCGGCGGAGTTCCAAGGAAAGATTACGCAGCTGCGGTGGCAGGTGGCAGACCTCTCCAAGTTGCTGAAACAGTCCGGCGGATCGGGCGCGCAGGCTGCGGCACAGATTGATTTTTCATCTCTCGATTCCGACTGGGAGAACCTGTCCACCAAGCTCGAGCAGCTGGAGGCGCACCTCGAGATTCAAAAGGACAACCTCAAGGTTCAAATTGTGCACAGAATTTCGGATTTTGGGTCCAAGGCTGAGGCTTTCCGCGAGCGATGGTTTGAGTTCAAGCCCAGGGGCATTCCCCAGGGCGAATCCACCCTGATCATGAACAAACTCGAGGACGACTATCGGTCCCTCGAGGAGCTCAAGGAGGAGAGTGAGCAACTTCGCATGGATTGCGAACACTTCTCGATGGAACGGCCGGAGTTCCCAGTGCTCGACGAGGTTGCCGCCGACATTGAGGTCACCCGCGAGGCATGGAGCCGTATTGGAGATTTCAACAAGGAACGTAACGAGCTCGCTGGGCGCGACTGGATCCTCATACGCGGTAAACTGTATGAGTTCGACGACTTTCTCGCCAAGTGGGACCAGAAGGTCCGATCCAGCGAGAACAAGGACGCCGTTGCGGTCATGCTGCTGGAGCAGATTGAGGAATACAAGAAGGCGCTTCCCGCGCTTAAATTTTGCCGTGGCGAGGGATGGGAGGGCTCGCACTGGGCGCAGCTATTCTCCATGCTGCGGTTTCCGACGAAGGGCCCTGAGGCGGTGACGCGCGAGAACCTGACCCTGCAGCACTTCTTGGACAGGGCAGAGCTGCTCATCGAAAAATTGGACGACCTCAAAAAGCTGCACTCGCAGGCTCAGGGAGAGGTGACGCTTCGCGAGGCGCTTCATCAACTGAAGGTTTGGGGTCTAGATCGGCGGTTCTCCACCATCAAGCACAACATCGCCGGACCCAGGGGCGGTTCAGTATCCCTCATCAAGGACTGGAAAGATCTGTTCACAGAAGTTGCGGATAACCAGAACCTGGTCTCATCCCTCTCGTCGTCGCCGTTTTTCGCTCCGTTCAAGGAGGAGACAAGCATCTGGGAGACGTTGATGTCCAACTTGGCCGACCGATTGAATCACATGAACGCGATCCAACGCAAGTGGCTTTACCTTCAGCCCATCTTCGCGCGCGGCGCATTGCCGCAGGAGCAACCCCGCTTCAGGCGCGTTGACGAGGACTTTCAGGGAATCATGGCCTCCATCGACGCCGACTCGCTCGTGAAATCTTTTGCCGAGATGCGAATGCGGGAGGATCACATGCACGAGATGTCCACGCAACTGGATGTTTGCCAGAAGGCGCTCGCGGATTACCTCGAGGAGAAGCGCTCAATGCTCCCGCGGTTCTACTTCATCGGCGACGATGACCTTTTGGAGATTTTGGGCCAGGCAAAAAACCCGGAGGTGATCCAGGCGCACCTCAAGAAACTCTTCGCCGGGATTCACTCCGTCGTGTTTACGGAGGGCGCGGGAAGCATCACGGCGATGAAATCCATAGCCGGGGAGGTTGTCCCACTGCGGAAACCCGTCGTCGTCAACGAGGCTGTCGAGGTGTGGCTCGCAGACCTGGCTGCGAACATGGTGCAGAGCCTGAGCGGCATGCTCGTCAGGTGCCTCGCAGAGAAGGATTACGAAGCCTTCCCTTCACAGATTCTCAGCCTGGCCGACCAGGTTCACTTTTCGCAAAAGGCCGAGGCAGCCATCTCGAGGGGAACCCTGCCAGATCTCTTGGACGAGCTCCAGGGTCAGCTTCAGGAGTACACGTCCGTCGATGTCGAGGGCATGCGCGTGATGCAGCTCAAGGTTCAGAGCCTGGTGATGGACCTCATCCATTCCATCGACGTCGTGGAGCAGCTCCAGAAGGAGTACTGCTCCAACGTGGGCGAGTGGGTGTGGCAGCGGCAGCTGCGGTATTACGGTGAAGGCCGCGGAGGTGGTGTACAGGTCAGAATGGACAACGGCGCGTTCGCGTACAGCTTCGAGTACCAGGGTAACGCGCCAAGACTCGTGTACACCCCGCTGACCGATAAGTGTTACCTAACGCTGACGCAGGGCATGCACCTTGGGTACGGCGGTAACCCCTACGGACCGGCGGGAACGGGAAAGACAGAATCTGTCAAGGCGCTGGGTCAGGCTATGGGCCGGCAGGTTCTGGTGTTCAACTGCGACGAGGAGTTCGACTTCAAGTCCATGGGAAGGATTTTCACGGGGCTTCTCAAATGCGGCGCGTGGGGTTGCTTTGACGAGTTCAATCGTCTGGAGGAGGAGGTGCTCTCCGCGGTGTCCTCGCAGATTCAGACCATCCAAGCGGCACTCAAGTCGCGGCAGGATTCGATGACCTTTCTCGGGAAAGACATCGAGGTTAACCAGAACGCGGGCATTTTCGTCACGCTAAACCCGGCGGGTAAAGGGTACGGCGGGCGAAGTAAGCTTCCCGACAACCTCAAGCAGCTCTTCCGATCTGTCGCCATGACGGTGCCAAACTTTGAGCTCATCGCCGAGGTGATTCTCCTCTCTGAGGGATTTCGGAACGCCAGGATCTTGGGCGGCAAACTCGTCTCGCTCTTCTCCCTCAGCAAGCAGCTCCTGTCGCCTCAGCAACACTACGATTGGGGTCTTCGTGCGCTCAAGACCGTGCTGGGCATAGCCGGAAAACTCCTCCGCGACGCGCGCACGGCCGCTGCTGCGGGCGCCGGGCCGCGCGTGGACAAGACGATGGAGGCACAGATTGTCATCCGAGCGACGCGGGTCACGACGCTCCCGAAGCTCACGTTCGCGGACGGTCGCAGGTTCGCCGACCTACTCAACGACGTCTACCCCGGCGTGGAGGTGAGCGACGTGAGCGACGCCGAGCTGGAAGCTGCGATCCAGGAGGTTCTTGAGGAGAAACACTACGAGAACGTCCCGTCGCAGATTGAAAAAGTTTTGCAGCTGCACATTGCTTGTTCCCAGCGCATCGGCATCATCATCGTTGGCCCCTCGGGTTCAGGCAAGTCGTCGCTGTGGCATATACTGGAGGGTGCGTATAAGAAGCTAGGCAGGCCTGTCAAGCGGTACGTCATGAACCCCAAGGCAATCCACCGCCAACAGTTACTGGGGCACATGGACATGGACACGCGCGAGTGGTTCGACGGGGTGCTCACGGATTCTGCCCGGCAGGTGGTGAAGGAGTCACTCGATCAGCACAGCTGGATCATCTGTGACGGCGATGTGGACCCGGAGTGGATCGAGTCGCTAAATTCTGTCCTCGACGACAACCGCCTGCTGACCCTGCCCTCGGGTGAGCGCATCCAGTTCGGCTCAAACGTCAATTTCATCTTTGAGTGCGACGATCTCAAATTTGCATCGCCGGCGACGGTGTCGCGAACAGCTATGCTGTTCCTGTCAGAGGAGGCGGTGGAGCCCTCCCTCATCGTCAAGGGCTGGCTGTCAAAGCAGCCCGAGGAGCTTCGTGGCCAGCTCGGAGGCTGGTGCGACGAGTACTTCTTCCAAGCGCTGGATCGTGCGCTCGGTCTCGGCACAGTCACGCAAACCACGAAGGTTGGCACGATAAAAAACGCGCTCAGCCACATCGCTGGTGCCGACAGCAAGCAGCAATTCGCCCGCGGGCTCGCGCGCGGATTCGCGTCCAACATGGAACCCGCCGCCAGGGACCGCCTGTTGAAGGATCTCGAAAGACTCACCGGTGAGAGGGACCTGCTGTACGTCAGTGCCGCCTCCGTTGATCGCTACGATGCTCCCCCGTCGGGGATCATCCAGGGGAAATGGCGTGGTGTCGTCATGGTCGACGCCGTGGCGCAGGTTCAATCCCTCGTCGCACCCTGGCTCGAGTCGGGTCAGCCGTTCGTGCTCGTCGGCCCCGAGGGCTGCGGCAAGGCGATGATCCTCGAGGATTGCTTCGCGCGGCTTCGTGGGTCGTCTGTGGCGACGCTGGCGTGTTCCGCGCAGACCACCGCGGCGAACGTCATTCAAAAGCTGGCGCAGTGTTGCGGCCAGCCCGTCGCGACTAGCGGGGTCACGCACCGCGTGCTCAGGCCGCGCGATTCCGAGCGCCTGGTGCTATACCTGAAGGACATCAACCTTCCAAAGCCCGACAAGTACGACACGATCCAGCTCATCGCGTTTTTACAGCAGCTGCTCACGTATCAGGGGTTCTACGACGAAAGCCAGGAGTTCATCGGGCTGCTCAACATACAAATCGTCTGCAGCATGAACCCGGCAACCACCGTCGGTAGGCACGCCATCACCACACGCTTCACCGCCATCGCGGGCATCGCGTATATGCCTTACATGTCCCGCGATGAAATGACCGAGGTGTACTCCACGATGTTCGCCGAGTTTACCCAAGGGACAAATTATGAGAGCCAGTCGCAGCGGCGCCTGCTGGCGGATACGGTGCTCGACATTTACACCGACGTCACCCGATCATTCAGCGCAGATGACCACAGGCACTACAAATTCACGCCCCGCACGGTCACCGAATGGATTCAGGCGTTGAATCGTTACGACGTCGGCGCGGTGGATCTGCTCGAGGCGCTTCACTACGAGGCTGGACGCACGTTCAGGGACAGGCTGGTGGGCGCAGATGCAGTAAACAAATTTGACTCGCTCGTTGCCAACGTCTTCCGAAAGCACTGGCGCAAGGACGGACTAGGCTCCGCAAGGCACGTGTACACCACATGGGCGATTCCGCTCGATGAACGTGACAACAAGATGGGCGTCGCGGCGCCGATGGCCGCTATGCCCGCGGATAGCTTCGCGGAGCATGCGCGAGCAGGTTTGCTCTCGTACGAGCGCGAGGTTAAGGATCTGAACATAATCCTGTTCCCTGAGGTTCTCGACCGAGTGGCGAGGTTTAATCGCGTGCTGAGCCAGCCCGGCGGGCACTTGCTGCTTGCGGGACGGTCTGGAGCCGGGCGCAGGTCTAGCGCTTCGCTCGTCGCGCACATGCAGCACATGGAGTTCTTCAGCCCGAAGATGACGCTGTCCTACGACGAGCGCGCGTTCAAGGTTGACCTGAAACGAATCCTGACCGAGGTTGCTGTGGAGAACAAGGAGACGCTCCTCTTCATCGAAGACCACCAGCTGGTCACGCCGGCGATCTTGGAGACGGTCAATTCGCTGCTGTCGAGCGGTGAGGTCCCCGGCTTGTTCAGCCAGCTCGAGCTCGAACAGATCTTCGGTCCCCTTAAGGACCATATGCTGGCCGAGGGCACGATGATGAGCCCGTTTGACTTTTTCACCGCGCGAGTCAAAGCCGGTTTACACATCGCGCTCAGCATGGACCCATCGGACCCGATGTGGCCGTCGCGCACGGAGAGTAACCCCGCACTATTCACTCGATGCTCAATGCACTGGATGGACTCATGGAACGAGGAGGGCATGCGAGCCGTGCCGGAGATGATGCTAAGAGAGGTGTTTGAGGCTGCAGAGGAATTTGATGGAGCCGCCGTCGTTGAGCAGATGTCCGCAATTCAAAGAGCCGTGGGCGGAACACCCAGACAGTTCGTCACGTTCGTGGACCAGTACAGGCGGATCTTCATGCAGAAACGCGAAGAGCACATGGAGCAGCGCGACCATCTCGTTGCTGGGCTTCAAAAACTGGAAGAGGCTGCCGATCAGGTATCTGATTTGTCCACGCAGGCTAGCGAGCAGCAGAGGCTTCTCGCGGAAAAGCAGATCGAGGCGGACGACGCACTGCAGCGCATCACCGTGGCTATGTCGGCCGCGAGCGAGCGCAAGAAAGAGGTCGAGGAGCTGCAGGTAAAGCTTGGCAAGGAGGAGGCCGATCTTAGCGCGAGGCGGGGACCCATAGAGAAACAGCTGGCTGAGATCCAGCCAATGATTGACTCGGCCCGCGCCGCTGTCGGCTCTATCAAGTCCGAAAACATCAGCGAGGTCAAATCAATGAGGCAGCCGCCAGAGAGCGTCAACGACGTCCTCTTCGCCGTTCTCACCTTGATGGGCAACACGGACACGAGTTGGACCGCGATGAAACGTTTCCTCGGGTCGCGAGGTGTCAAAGATGAGATCATCAACTTTGATGCCAGGAACGTCACATCACGAAGCCGAGCGGCGGTTCAAAAGCTGATGGAGGACAAGGCTGCTTCCTTCGAACACAAGAACATCCTGCGCGCGTCCGTCGCCGCCGCGCCGCTCGCGGCGTGGGTCAAGGCGAACCTCAAGTACTCCTCCGTGCTCGAGAAGATCGCGCCCCTCGAGGAGGATCTCAGGGAGCTCTCCGAATCTCTGGACACATCGCGGACCCGGATGGCGCAGTGCAAGCAGGATCTCGTGGATCTCGATAAGCAGGTCGTGGACCTCAAGAACGAGTTCAGCAGACGAACCGGCGAGGCCGAGGCTTTGAAGCTGAGTCTCAAGAAAGCTGAGGACCAGCTAAATGCCGCGGAGAGGCTGCTTGGCAAGCTCGGAGGTGAGAAGTCCCGCTGGGAGGAGCAGGTGACAACGCTCGAGACGGAGCTGACAAGTCTCACACGCGACTCCTTACTCGCCGCAGGATTCATCGCTCACCTTCCCTCTTTGCCCGAGGATCAGAGGCAAGGCGCGCTGGCGCAGTGGACGAGCTTCCTGGGCGTCGAAAGGTTTGACCTGCGTCGATTCATGTCGACCGAGAGCGAGATGCTGACGTGGAAAGCCGAGGGCCTCCCCGGCGACGAGCTCTCCATGGAGAATGCAATTGTCATCCTCAACTCGGCGCAGGCTCCCCTAATAATCGATCCATCGACACAGGCGAGCCAGTGGCTCAAGGCGCACGTCGCTAAGGACGAAAAGTCAGCATTGGAGGTTGTCACCATGCACGACAAGCGCTTCGCCAACAAGCTTGAGCTCGCCGTTCGCTTTGGCAAGACGTTGATCATCGAGGAGGTTGATAAAATCGAGCCGATTCTCTACAATGTCATCCGGAAAGATTTCGAGCGGCAGGGACTCCGCCTCATGGTCCAGGTCGGAGACAAAACGGTGGATTACAACGAGTCGTTCAGGATGTACCTGGTGACGCGCAATCCTTACCCGGTGATTCCTCCGTCCGCCGCGTCAATAATCTCAGAGGTTAATTTCACGGTCACCCGCTCAGGCCTCGAGGGTCAGCTGCTTGGCCTTGTCATTCAACACGAGCAACCCGAACTTGAGAAGCAGAAGAGCCACCTTCTCCAGGTTGAGGAAGACCTCAAGGTTCAGCTCGCCGGGCTGGAGAAGACGTTGCTGGAGACGCTTGCCACCTCGACTGGTAATATCCTCGAAAACGAGCAACTCATCACGTCACTTGACGAGACAAAGGCAAAGGGAACCACGGTGAAGGAATCCCTCGAGGAATCCACCACGCTGCAACTGTCCCTCGACGAGCAGCGCAACGCGTACCGCCCCATCGCAGCCCAGGGGTCCAAGCTGTACTTCCTCATGCGCGACCTACGCGCGCTCAACCACATGTACCAGTTCAGCCTCAACTCGTTCATACTGCTGTTCAAGAAGGCGCTACACGAGAGCACACCGTCCTCCGCGCTCGAGAGACGAATAGAGATGCTCTCAGCTGCGCTCCTCAGGCTGGTGTTCGGCCAGGTCAGTCGCAGCATCTTCAACTCGGATCGACTCACGTTCGGAATGCACTTCACACGCCACCTCGCCGCGGAAGATGCCGACGAGACCCATTGGAACTACTACTTTGGACTGGAGGCTGCTGACGGATCCGGCGGTCGCGGCTCTGTCCCGAGCTGGGTCCCCGAGAACGCCGCTCAGGCGTACATCAACCTCACGGCGACGTTCCCTTCCGCCACGTCCGAGCTCCGTCTCAGCGACGGCACCACATGGGGCGGGTGGATCGATTCGCCGGTCGCGGAAACGTGCGTGCCCGCGCCGTCTGCCGGCGCGTTCATGCAACTGTTGCTGGTGCAGGCGCTTCGACCCGACAGGCTACAGTCCGCGATGGACTCGTTTGTTCGCACACAATTGGGCGTCGAATCGATCGCTCCGCCGGCCCTTTCACTGCCGCGCGTTTGCGACGAGGCTGATGCGGCGACACCGGTGCTGTTCATCGTCACGCCCGGTTCGGATCCGAGCCAGGAGCTGGAGGAACACGCAGAGAAGGCGATGGGCCGGGGTCGGTATCACCAGCTCGCGATGGGGCAGGGTCAGGCGGACGAGGCCATGCGGCTGCTGACTGAGTGCGCGCGCACCGGCGACTGGCTGTGCCTGAAGAACCTGCACCTCGTGGTGGCGTGGCTACCGACGCTCGAGAAGGAGATCTACGTCCTCAAGGCCCACGAGGACTTCAGGCTCTTTCTCACTTCTGAGCCGCATGCAAAGTTTCCATCGACACTTCTGGAGGGTAGCCTCAAGATCACGTATGAGGCTCCGCCGGGATTGAAAAGGAACGTCAGCCGCACGTACGAGGCCTGGTCACCCCAGTACATCTCGGAAGGCAGCCCGCTCCGCGCCAAGCTGCTGTTTTTGCTGGCGTGGTTCCACGCTGTGGTTCAGGAGCGTCGAGCGTATGTGCCGCAGGGTTGGTCGAAATTTTACGAGTTTTCATTCGCCGACCTTCGCAGCGGCGCAGACATCATCAACCAGGCGTGTGATGGCAGCGCCGACCCTCAGTGGTCGCAGCTGCACGGCCTGCTGGAACGTGCCATCTATGGCGGGCGCGTGGACAGCGGCTATGACATCATCGTGCTGCGAACGTACCTCCAGCAGTTCTTCAGCAACGAGATGACGGGCGGCGGCGGCATTCGCGTCAAGTCGCTCCCTGGGACGAATATCACCCTCCCGAACACCACGGATCACCGCGAGTTCACCGCCTTACTCCGCCGTCTGGACGAGGCAAACTCCCCTTCGCTGTTCTCCCTCCCCGTCAACGTCCAGCGCACGGTCCAGGTCACCAACAGCAAGCACGTGATCAACTCGCTGAGGACGATGGCGGCGGCTGGGGGAACCTCCAAGGGCTTCGATCGCGCCGTCTGGTCCGCCGCGCTCTCGCCGCTTCTGCGGTCGTGGGAACGTATGACGGCGTCGAACCCCGCGCTGAGATCGGCACCCCCGCCGCCATCCTCGGGCGCGTTGCCTCCCGTCGATGCGTTCGTCGAGCTGGAACAGATCCGTGGGCACCGCGCCGTCGCTGAGATTGACGGGACGCTATCCGCGCTGGCCAGAGTGTTGGACGGCGCCGAGCTGCTCACGCCGGCTATTTTCGCGGCGGGCAGGTGTCTCATCGAGGACACGGTACCTCCCGAGTGGGAGAAGCACTGGGAGGGACCCGACGTTCCCGTGTCGTACTGCAAAGGCGTGGTGCATCGCATGGCGGCGGTGAACGACATGGTCGAGCGCACGCGGCGCGGGTCTCTGCTCTCCGGCGCGGTTCGACTGGAGGACTTTTTCCACCCCGAGACTTTCCTCAACGCGCTTCGACAGCAGATGGCTCGGGACGCGGGCGTCGCCATCGACAACCTCACGCTCGTCACCTCCTGGGACGGCACGGGGCCCCGAGGGGTGGCGGTGGAAGGTATGCGCGTGCAGGGTGCGGTGTTCGATGGTGGGAAACTGAGGGACACGGCGTCCGACGCGCCTCCGTTTGTGACGTTGCCGAAGTGCGGGTTGTCGTGGGCGGCGCCGGGGTCGCCGGGTTCGGGTGGGCCGAAAGGGGGTGCGCCCCCGCTGAGGGTGCCGCTTTACCTCACCGAGGGTAGGGAGCGGGCCATCGCGGAGGTTCAGTTTCCGGTGTTCGACGCGGAGGAGGCGTCGAAGTGGATCCTGGCTGGCACAGCCTGTTTCCTGGGGCCGGTGGAATAGAGACTGATGAATGGACGATCATGAAGAAGGCACCGATCTGCGCGCAGCGGCGGTGCCTTCGACTAGACTCGACTTCGAAATATTTATTTGTAGCCCATTTTCGTTAGGCACCCAGTCCGGGTCGTGCGGGAGTTGGCGCGCTGTATTGAAGCGGGGCTCGTTCGGAATGCCTAAGCGCGGTAATCTTCGCAAGAAGACGGATGAAGATGAGGGCGAGGACGCCGGCGCGGGAGCCGAGGAAGCGATCGTCATCCCGACCGAGAAAACCAAATCCAAAAAAAAGGGGAAGGGCAAGGCCGACGGCGGGATGGCCGCGTCGCTGCTGAGCTTCGACGACGAGGAGGCCGGCGCCGACACTTTCCAAGTAACAAAGAAGCCGCCGGCCGGAGACGGCGCGCACCGCGTCAAGAAGAAGTCGATGCGCGCGCCCGACGCCTTGAAGCCCGACGCCGAGGAGAAAAAGGGCGGCGGGGAGTACTCGATCGAGCGGCTGCGCGAGCTCGCCAGCGCGCAAAAGACACTCACCGCGAGACCCGCGGAACACATGGATCACAACGCGCCGGCGAACGGGCGGAGCGGCGCGGGCACGCGCGAACCGATCGCGTTCATGCCCCCGCCACCGCGCCCCGGCCGCGACGACGATTTCGGCATCCCCGACGCGGCAGCCATCAAGGCTGCAAAGGCCAAGCGCGAAGCGGCCCGCGCCGCGCTCACGTCCGCGGCTGATTACATCCCCGTCCCGGGTGCCGAGGTCGACGTTGACATGGATGCGGGTGAGGACACCGCGTGGGAGGACGAGCAGCTTCGCAAGGCGATGAGCGGCGGCGGCGGCGGCGGAGCGCCGAGAGCAGTCGTAAAGAAGCAACCCTCCGTCGACGTGCTCGCGGGTGGCCGCGCCGCGTTGGAGTCGCTTCGAAACGGCGTGGCGAGGCTGGAGGTGTCGAGACAGAACGCCAAGAACGAGGCGGCGCGCGCGGATGCGGCGCTCGCGTCGTCGGAGGCGACGCTGAAGAACCACGAGGAGCGATTGACCGCGGCGGGCGAGAGGTACAAGTACATGCAGGAGATGCGCGACTACTTTCGCGACCTGTGCGAGTGCCTGCGGGAGAAGGGACCGATCATCGACGAGCTCGAAGAGCACGCGCAACGGCTCCACGAGCACCGGGGGCTGGCGTCCAAGCGAGAATCCGAGGGCAACCTGCGCGATGAGGCGACGGAGGCGGAGGCTGGAATGGAAGCTGCGCAGGCGGCGCTCATGCGCGGCGCCTCTCAGGCTGAAGCGATCGCGGCAGCTACGGCGGCGGCGGAGGGGGCGATCGCCGCGAGGTTCGACTCGCTCCGGCCAAATCTCGACGAGTTCGGCCGCGACCTCAACCTGGCCGAGAGGCAGGCTGCGGAGAAGCGAGCCGCCGTCCGCCGAAGCCGCCGCGAGGAGGAGCTGCGCATGAACAATCTTGGAGAAGAGGACGACGCGGAGGACGCCGTCGAGGTTGAATTGTTTTACAAGGGCCTGGAAGACGCGACCGAGGCTGCGTCGCAAGTGATGCGTGACGCGGGCGCGGACTTTTCCTCCGTCCCGCCCATCAAGGCCAGATCCGAGGAGTGGAAACGAAGGTTCCCGAGGGCGTACAAGGATGCGTACATGCCCGAGTCGGTCCCCCAGCTCTTTGCGCCGTTTGCCCGGCTCGAGCTTCTTTCCTGGTCGCCCCTCTACCCGGAGACCCGGACCTCGCCGGGGTCCGCTGCGGCACCCGCGATCGATGCCATGCGATGGTACTCGGATCTGTTCGACTACGGGATGGTGGAGGGCGATGACACGGCTGCGGATGACGGCGACGGGAACCTCGTGCCGACGCTGATTGAGAAGCTCGTCGCTCCGGTGGTTGAGCACGCGGTGAACGAATGCTGGAACCCTCTGTCGCTGGCGCAGTCCACGCGACTCGCGGGTGTCGTCAAGGAGATGACGGTGTACCTCGAGCCGACCGAGTGCGAGGCCATGCGACGCATTCTGTCGTCGGTGAGGGCCAGGCTGAGCGAGATGGTTGACCGCGGATGCGATATTCCCGCGTGGGCGCCAGTTGTCACGGCGGCTGCGCCCATGGCCGAGAGCTACGCCCGCCGGCGGTTCGGCGTCGCGGTGAGGTGCCTGCGGGTGATCATGGCGTGGAACGGAGTGTTGCCGCAATCCGAGCTGAGGTCTTTGGCGTGCGATCGAGTTGTGGCTGGATGCGCCGCCCCGCGGCTCCGGTTGCTCCTCGCGCGGCCCGGAGAGTGCCTGGCCGCTATCGAGCGCCTGGTTGGCGTGCTGCCGCCCGATTGGCTCACGGGAAGCGCGAGGGTCGTTCGAGACGTGGCGTCAACGCTCGGTCAGGCGGTTCGATCGCAGCCCGAAGCGCACGGCGCGGCTGCTGTTGAGGCGGATGCGGGCGCGGGGAAAGCCGTGCCCGTCGCCGCGCTGGCCAATATTTTGGCGACTCTCGGTGACAACGACGAGTCTGCGGCGGTGGCCAACTTATTCGGCTTGACATGAGCGCGTCATCATAGAATACAGGATTGCAGATCTATCTTAGTCGTATAGGAAGTACTCGACCTCGAGGTCCCTGACGGGTGCAGACTGCATGCTCTGCACCACGTGCTCCAGCAGCATGCGAGTTCGTTCCTCCAGGCCTATCGGGAAACTGCCAGTTGGATCCGGGTTGAAGCGAACGATCTTCAGCTTCACGCCGAGGGTCGTCTGCAGCTCCTGCATGCGCTTCTCCTCCGCGCGCCAGCTGTAGTGCTTACCCCTGCGATGCGCGAACTCGTCAACCTCGATTACCAGCCCCCATATGGTGCCCCCGTCCTGCTCCATCTCAATGACAATATCCGGCTTGATGCGCCTCTTCTTTGCCTGCACCACATAGTTATAGCGCATGTCCCTGACCAATCCGCGAGCCTCAGCCCAGCCCTCACCGCATTCATCGTCCCCTTTCCACCAGTCCTCGATGTGCCTAAACACGAAATGCTGTTTTTCCTCGTACGTAGCTGAGCTCCTGCCCCAGCCGCCCACGACGGGAACCTTGCCATCCTCCTTCTCCATCTCCTCCTCGTCCTCCCCGTCCGGCTCACCCATCCACATGACGCTCACCCGCGCCCCCTTACCCACCGTATCCATCTCCTGCGCGAGGTCCCCGCCGATACCCCGACTCCTCGCGGCGTTGACGAGCGCCCAGGGCGACACATTCTCTCGGACGTGGAGTGATCTCGAGCCAGTCGCCCTCGAGTCCTTCTTCTTTGGATCCCAGTTGAACCCGAGCGCGTCCAGCGTCCGCTTCCTCTCGGCGTTCAACTTATCGGCGCGGAACTGCATTCGCTGGTGCTTGACCCAGCCGCCCAAAGACGGGTTGTGCCTCCAAGTCGCCGGGACGTTGCAGTGCCCGTGCTCGGACCGAAACTCTTTGAGCTCCTCGACCCGGTCCTCCCAGCTCATCCTCGACTCGGACTTCAGGTCCACGCCGAGACCTTCCAGCCGCCGCCGACGCGGCTCTCGCAACTTACCCTTGGCGAAGCTGCGTCGCTGCTCGTGGAGCCACCTGTGCAGCTTGGTGTCGCCGCTGGGCACGCGGGTGTGGCCGTTGGTCTCGACGAATGAGCGAAGCTCTTCGAACTTCTCCCGCCATCGGTCCTCCATCCCGCGGCGGTCCGGTCGCGGGGTCCGGGGTTCCCAGCACACCCCGAGCTCGTCCAGCGCCGTCTCCTGCTCCGATGACATGATCCCCTGCCGCCGTCGTTTACGCTGGTACACGACCCACTTGTTGAGGTCGATCCATCTGTCCCTAGGGGGCACGGACGCGTGCCCGTGCTCGCGCACGAACGCGGCGAGCTCGGCGTACTTCTCCTCCCAGCGAACCTTGTGCGATCGTACCGCCGGAGCGGGTTCGCCGCCGTCGGCGCCGGCGGCCGCGACCCGGCGCACGTGCGCGCGCGCTCGGGGCGTCGCACGCGTCGGCGCCCCCATCGGCGATCTCATCGCCCTCATCGGCGGGGCCACGGGTTCCCGACGTTCGGCGGCGACGCGGGGTCCGACGGGACGCGCGGCTGCCACGGTCCCGCGCCACGGCTGTGCCATCATGGCGCGAGACGTGCGCCAACCACGCGGGGCGCGTGACCTGCGACCCCGCCGGTTCGCACGGTGCGCCCCACACTGCCGCGATCGACGACGGTTATTCGCCAACAACAGAAAGCGAAAGCCAAAAGCAGCGCACCGTGGATTCCCATTTCGGGCAGGCGCGCGTCGGTCGCTCCGAGGGAGAGGGACGACCGCCGACGATATGCCTCCCAAGAAGAAGGTCGACAAGAAAGACGACGGTAAGGAGGCGGAATCCGGCCCGGACCCCGCGCGCGAGCAGGAGAAGGAGATCGTCACGTCCGAGCTCGAGATACAGGGGCTCACCGCGAAGCTGGCGCGATGGCAGTCGCGAGGCAAGGCCCTCGCCGAGGAGAATCTCGCGCTGGTGGCACAGCTGGAGGAGGCGCGGCGCGTGATGGACGAGACGAACGATCCGCTGTCGCGCCAGCTCAGGTCGACGCACGCGGCGACGCTGGCGAAGGAGTCCGAGCTCCTCCGCGCGGGGGAGGAGCTCGAGCGGATTCTGTCGGAGGGCGCCGAGCTCGAGAGGCGCGAAGCCGACGACGCGCGCACGAGACGCGCGGCGCTCGAGGACGAACTCACCGCGCGCGAGGCGACGGTGAGGGAGGTGGACGAGTTCGCGTCCACGCGCGATAAGCTCGACCTCGAGCTCCGCGAGAAGAAGCTGCTCCTGAAGGCGTCGCGCGGGGATCACCGCCGAAGGGTCGACGACGTCAACACCGAGTTCAAGATCGAGACGGCGGAGATGAAGCGCGAGCACACCCGAAAGATCAAGGAGGCGAAGGCGCACATGCGAGCGCTCATCGACGAACAACTCGCGGGCACCACGAAGCAAACCGCCGCGGAGAACGAGAGGATGGAGGGGGAGATTGCCTACCAGGTGCGAACCACGCTCGACGTCATCGACCGAAACGAGACGATCATCGCCGAGCACGCGGCGATGGCCGCGGAGATGGACGAGCTGCGTTTGAGGGAGCGGGAGCTCGCCGAGTCCAACGCGGTGCACTCCAGGGCCATACGCACGTTCGTCCGCGCGCTGATGGAACGCGGCGAGGTGGACCGCATCGACAAGGTTGCCAAACATCTGGGCGACGCGGCGGCGACGGATACCCTCCCAAAGTACTGCCTGGAGCGGACCCACACGGGGGCTCTGGTGGAGAGGACGAGGAGAAAACCGAGGCGGCGGCCGGGGAAGGGCGATGCCGAGGTTGCCATCGCGCGACGCGTCGCCGAGGCTAGGTTCGAGCGCGAGCGTGTCGGGGCGGCTTTGATCGCCGCCGCTAACGCCGAGAAGGAGCTCGAGACGGTCGTCGAGGAGGCGGCGCGCCGCGCGAGGAAGGAGTGCGAGCGGTTCCTCGCGGCGTGCGTCGAGGACGCGGCGGGATTGGGCGGCGAAGAGGCGGAGGCTAAAAAGGAGGCGGAGGCTAAAAAGGAGGCGGAGGCTAAAAAGGAGGCGGAGGCTAAAAAGGAGGCGGAGGCTAAGGACGTCCTCGTCCTCGATGACGGGGATGACGGGGACGCGGAGGGACGTCGGAGAAGGAGGGCGACGGCGCGCGGCGTCCTCGCGGCGGCGCTGGAGAAACCGGAGGCGCCGCTGGCGGATGCGATGTTCCCGGTGAGACCGCCCCATCCTTTCGTGCCGCCGATCGACTTCGGGTCCGCCAGCGTACCTGGGTCCTCCCTCCCAAACGGAACCGGCGCGGCGGAGCGCAGGGCGGCGAGGTCAAACGCGGACCTGTTCGAGCGGAGCGGGTTCAGGCAGAGGTACACCTTCACGTCCACGCGGCGAAGATGAAGGGCGGGGGCGATGGGCGATGACGCGGGCACTCGGCGTCGTCGTCTATTAGGTTATGATAGTTTCACAATGTCATCGCGCGCCGACGGCGATTGGCCAGAACTTTTCACCAGTAGCTCTTCGTGAGACGAGGAACAGACGTTGAATTGGGCACATTCTCGACTGCGAGGAGAGGAGCCGAACGCGGGGCGTTCATCAGGTCCGTCATCATGGAGGGAGGCGATGGTGATGCGATGAATTGGAGAGCGCGGATCGAGGCCTTCGCGGCGAAGGAGGGCGGCGACGACGGCGACGACGGGAAACTCACGCTGACCCACTCTCTGAACTCCGCGGAGAGGGCGGCGGTGCACGAGCTCGCCAGGCGACTGGGCCTGGGTTCGAAGTCCGAGGGCTCCGACGATGATGGGACGCGCGTGGTGACAGTGTTCCGTCGCGCCCCCGGATCGACGGCCGCGGCGAAGCGAGGCGGAAGAGCAGGCGGGAGGGGCGCGCGCAGAGCTAACGGTAGTTCGCCTTCTTCAACCGCCGCCGTCGATCCCTCCGCGGACGAGGACGACGGGGACGACGAGGACGACGGCGTGAGCGCGTTCGACGACAGCCTCGCCGACCTTCGCGACGCCCCGTTCGACCTTTACCGGGCTCTCAAGATCCCTCGCGCCGAGAACGGCAGGGGCTACTCGGGAGGCACGGCGCGCGCTCGCGCATCCTACCACCGCGAGGCTGTGCGATGCCACCCGGATACCGTGCCCAAGGGATGCGGCGCGTGCCACGGATGCGGCGGCGTCCTCAAACCCGGTCGGTGGTGGCACAGACCCCAGGCGGTCCCGGCGAACGCGCCGGAGGGCGACGGCGAGTTCGGGCTTCTCGACGAGGGCGAGGACGACGACTTTGCCATCGCCTCCGTCCCGTCGGCGCGAGAAAAAGATGCCGGTGACTCCCCGCCTCGGAGCCCCGCGTCCACCTTGGGACCCGCGTCCACCTTGGGACCCGCGTCGCAGCACAGGCTCGACATGTGCCCGCCGTGTTACGCGTCGCACAAGGCGTCGCACGTCTCGCGAAAGGTGACCTTCGGCGACGACGGCGACGCGGCTCGTGTGGAGAATCGCGGCGACTGTTTCGTGAAAATCGAGACGCTCGGGGACTTGGGGGCGGAGCGGGCCAGGTACGACGCCGCCGCGTACGGCGCGCTCAGGCGACGAAGGCGGACGCTCGCGGCGAGGGCCGCGGCGGCTAACGCGCGGGCTCTCGCGGCGGTGTCCGGACGCGCGGTAGACGGAAACGGAAGGGGAAACAAAGACAGAGACAAAGATGGAAACGATCCGGATGACGATCCAGACGATGATCCGGACGCGCCGCCGGACGAAGCCGGCGTCCACGACCCCGCCGACGCCGCCGCGCACGCCGACTACCGATACCGAGGGGACGAAGACTGCCTCGACGACGATCCCGGCGACGACGTGGACGATCCGAGGAACCTTTCCGGCGTCACCCGGTTTGCGGCTGCGTGCGCCAAGTTTCAGAGGGTCACGGTGGCGTACCTCGCGCTGAGGGATCCGGCTCGGTGCCGCGTGTACGACGAGCACGGGTACGGCGCGCTGGTTAAGGCTGAGGCGTACGCGGAGGATGACGTGTTCGATGCCGACCCGTGGGACGTTTACGACCGTTTCTTCGCCGGGGAGGACGAGGAGGACCGGCAGTACCTCCTGCTTCACGGCGGCGGCGCCGGCGACGATTCGGACGACGACGACTCGGACGGCGCGAGCTCCGATGCCGATAACGGCTCGGGCGATTCGGACGACGACGACGATGACGCGATGGTGGAGGAGGCGTTGGTGCAGGCGCGGCACGAGAGGTTCGATGAAGGGGGCGGTCGATCGGCGAACGTCGCGGATGCGCCGCCGCCGAGGCCGCCGGTGTCAGTGCTGATGGCCATGGGAGATAAGGCGGCGGGGGCTCGCTCGTCCGCCGGCGATGACGACGCGCTTCCCGGGTTGGAGGGCGGAGATATTTGGGCGGCGTTGGCCAAGAGGTACGAGGCCGATCCCGTGGGCGAGAAGCGTAAACGGGACGACGAGGGAGAGGATCGAGGGGATGCAGAATAGACGAGACGCGTTGAGTTTTTAATCCAGTCCCTATTGCTCATTGCTCTCCTCGTCGTTCTCCTCAGCTTTCTTCAGCAGCCTCTCACCGCTCACCGCCACCGCGGCCGCCCCCAACGGCGCGGTGATCAGGATGGCGAGCACCCCCAGCGCGAGTATGACTTCCGCCCGTTTCGTCTCTGGACCGTTTCTATCTCCACCCTCGTAAGCGATTGCCGCATCCAGCGGTAAACCAGCCAACGCGGCCTGAACCGTCGCCTTTGGCATCCACGCTATGGCCACGAATATCCGCTCCGTGAAAGCCAACTGCCCTCCTCCCGCGGCGAGGAACGCGACCAGGCCGCGCACGCACAGACCGGCGGCGAGTAAACCCACGCCGGCGCCCACCTCATCCCCCGAGAGCCTCGACACGTCCACCGCCGCGCCGATGAGCGCGAAGAGCAGCGGCTGCGCGAGATCGTTCCACAGGACGTTCAGGATCCCGCCGCACGCTTTCGCGTCCAACGCACCCCACTCCCTAGCCGCCGCGGCCGACGCGACGATGACACCCAGCGCGGCGCCTCCGGTCATCTCCGCCTCGGCGCCGGCGAAGAGGATCAGCAGCGACATCCCGAGGAGCCACGCGGCTCGACGCGCGGGCGTCTCCCCGGGAACCTCCCACGCCCTGAACACATCTCGCGACCCACCCGGTGTGGCCACCGCGCGATCGGGCGGCGTGATCGAACCGAGCGCCCTGCCCGCGAGGTAGCCGAGGAGAGCCCCGCCGACAATCTGCGTCGGCGCCCTCCACGCGGCGGAGGATGCCCCGCCGCCGGCGGCTGTGACCAAAAACCCGGCGCAAACGCCGAACCCGGCGATGGCGTACACCACGTCCACGCTCGCGGCGGTCATCACGAGCGCGGGGACCCCGGCTTTGACGCCGTAGCCCTTATCCTGCAGCCTGAGCAGCGAGGGTATCACCACCGCGGGTGATATCGCGGCGAACAGGTACCCCAAGACTGCGCAGTAGGTCCACGGCAGGTTCAGCGCGGGCTTGGCGAGCAAGGCGACAGTGAGCGCCTCGGCGGTGGAGGGACCGAACGCGAGCCTGGCGGCGGGCCATCTCAGGCGGTAAACCGCCGCGACGTCGAGGGAGAGACCCGCGCGCACGAGGATGACCCCGAGCGCGGCGGTGCGCATCGCGGATGAGCATCGCGCGTCCACCGCCTCGCCGACTGCCTCGCTCAGCCCCGGGACGTTGCGCATGACGAATCCGGCGACGAGCTGACCGAGCAGCGGGGGCAGGGGCGGGAACCGCGCGACGTAGTGGCCCGCGAAGGTGGCGACGAAGAGCAGGACGTACACGGCGAAGACGGGACCGCGGGGTTCCATGGATGGGCCGATGGCCAGCCACGACGCGCACCACCACGCGACGACACCCGCGAGCACGAGCAGCGCGCGCTTGGCCTCCGCGGGGGTGACGCGCAGGACCGGGATCTTCCGCTCGTCCGTCATCGTGCGATCGCGTCGGTCGTTTCGGCGCACCGCGCGCGCGTCTTCGAGGTGCGCGCGCCCGAACCCTCAAAATATTACCCTCGGACCGCGTGTGCCTGCGTGCCGACTCTGCTCACACCCAGCGCTGGGTTCGCGAGCAGGCGAGACAACCGCGTGTCCAGTCCGTCGCAGGACCACCAAGCACATTTTTGTGCCACGTCGTGCGTGACGATGAGCGCTCTCGTCGCCAACGCCGTCGGTCCGGTCGCGCGTCGTCCTCCGAGACGGTTGCGTCACGCGCCGCGTGAGCGCGTGAGTGCGCCGCGAGCGTCCCGCGCGGACGACCTGCCCGGGATCCTCCTCGGCGCCGCGGCCAAGAAGCTCGAGGAGGACGTCAACTCGTTCATCGGCCTCTTCGACGAGGATGCGCCCACGCACGAGAGGCCTCCCACGCTTCCCGTCGCCGGCAACACCCTCGATATCGCCCAGGGAGGTCATCGACAGCTGCTCGAGTGGGCCGAGACCTACGGCGTCGCGGACGGGGTCCACGAGGTCAAGATGCTGTCGCAGACCATCCTCCACCTCACCGATCCGAAGCTCGCGAGGGAGCTCATGTTCGATCGCTCCGACTCGTTTCCGGACCGAGGCGTCAGCGCGATGGCCAAGTTCTTCCGCGAGGACCAGGCCGCGTTCGTGAACACCTCCGGCGAGCAGTGGATGGCGTACCGCAAGATGGGCACCGCGAGCGTCAACGGCGGCGCGCTCGACAGGCTGGCGGGTAAGGTTGCCGAGCGATCCGAGGCGCTCGTCACGCGGTGGGTCCGCGACGCGAGCGCGAGCGGCGACGGACGGAACGCGACCGAGGTGGACATCAGCGACGCGTCGCAGGCGGTCACGCTCGAGGTTATCCACGAGGCGCTCTTCTCCGAACAACTGGACGTCATCGACGGCGAGAGGAACGCGGTGGCGCTGGCCCGATCCTTTCGCGAGTTTAACGTCGCCAATCAGGATCTGCTCAACGACTTCCTCACCCTCTACCAGAGGTTCGAGACCCCCGAGAGGGCGAGGAGGGACACGCACAGGAGGCGTCTGCGCGCGCACTTCGACGAGCGCGCGGACGCGCGTCGGGCGGCCATCACGCGCGACGGCGCCGCCGCGGCGCCCAGGGATTTGCTCACCGCGCTGTTAACCGCGAGGGACCCAGCCACCGGCGCGGCGCTCACTCGTGACGACGTGAACCTCACCCTGACGGAGATGATGGTGGCGGGTCACGATACCACCGCCGCGACGGTGGCGTGCATGATGTGCCTGCTCGCGTCGCACCCCGAGGTGAGGGCCTCCGTCGCCGGGGAGGTGGACGAGTTCAGGCGAAAAAACGGGGGCCGGCTGCCGAGCTCGGTGGCGGACGCGAACGCGCTGGTGAAGCTGGACGACGCGATGAAGGAGACGATGCGGCTGTACCCGGCGGTGCTCATCGTCGTGCGCAAGGCGGAGGAGGGAACCGGCGGAGTGTTCACCAAGGGACCGGGGAGAGAGGTCCGGATTCCCGAGGGCTCCGGGATGTGGGTGTCCCCATACGTCCTCGGTCGGCTGGCTCGACACTGGGGTGGGGACGAGGAGGACGTGAAGCGGTTCAGGCCGAGCCGTTTCGAGGAGGCTCGCGAGTGCGGCGATTCTCTCGACGCGTACATGCCGTTCGGAGGCGGGCCGAGGGTGTGTCTGGGCTCGCGGTTTGCGATGCTCGAGGGCAAGGTTTTGGCAGCTCACATCCTGGCCGATTGGGACGTAGAGCTGGCGGCGGAGACGAGGGACGCGATCGCTCGGAACGACGGCGAGCTGCCCATCGCATATGCGGCGGGCCTGATGTCTTTCCCGGAGCCGCTCAGGCTGCGAGTCAGGCGACGAGGGGCGGCATCCGGCCCTCGATGATTTGTGTTGATGTAACGACATAAATGCGAGCTGTGTTTGTTTAACATGTCTAAGCGTCTACGCGTGCATCGGATGATACTCGCGGCCCCGTCGTTTGGAATGGTCATCTTATCGGTCTCGCGCGAGGACTCGGTGGCGAGCTTGTGCCGCGCGGACGTCACCTCGACCAGTTCCAGCCGTCGGATGGACCGGAGCTGTTGTCCGTTGCCAAAAAATGATTTTAGATCGTACATTCGGGGCACTCAGCCGCGGCCATCACCTCGGAGACAGGCGCGTGATCCGCGGTGGCCTCATCCGCACGCAGGTACACCAGGCTATTACCCTTGAACACCGCGGCGCCTCCCTGCTGCACCGCATCCCGCGGCTGGGGCGGCGCGATCATCACGAAGTTCTTCATGACTTCCTTCATCTTCGCCCTGCCCTCCGGTTCCATCAAGCCTCGCTCCTTGATGCGTTCCCCCGTGACCTTGGTGAAGAACAGCCGCTTGACTCCCTCCATCACCTTGGGATCAAAAAACAAGCCCTCGCTACCGTCGAGATCGCCATGGAAGTTGAGTGCGCTGTAAGCCTTGCGGTCCGGGTCAACGAAGAGGCACTCCTTCGGAAATGGCAGTGCCTTGGAGAAGGCCTGCGCACCCTCCGGCGTGCCTACAGCCACCACCGCCAGGAGCACACCCGCCTCATCAAACTGAGGCTTGAGCTTGGCAAGCTCAGAGGCATGCTCCCAGCAAAACACTCACCCGAAGTGACGAAGGAACGAGACGACCACGGTCTTGTCGGAGTTCCACGGCTGGCAAGGGCGACCGTCGGCATCGAGGATGGAGATGGAATCGAGAGGGTGACTTGTCTTGTTGCTCGGCGCCGAGGGGACGGCCGAGGAGGCGGCAGCGCGCGGCGGCGCGACCCGGGCGCGACCCGGGCGCGACCCGCGCGAAGGGCGGGTCGCGAGCGACGCGACACGAGCGGCGCAGCTCATTAGTGCATTCGGAAGGGTCGAAGAGGGAAGCGAATACGTAGCCTCGGCCTTTTCTGCCAAGTGTTTTTTGTGGATCTCTCAGGCCGCGCCACGTCATCGCCCGGTCCCCGCTCCACCGCGAGCCGCTCATCGTCTCGCAACTTTTTCTCCCACGTCTTCCCGGCGGTCGCGCCAGACAAGGTCGTAGCGCAGCGGCGAGGATGACCTCCAAGGACGGCAAGACCGACGTGGCCACCGCGGATGTCTCTCTCGCGATCGTCCCCGGGGAGAAGGACACCGCCATGAAGGCCGCGGCGGGCATCGTATCGGGCACGTCCGATCCCGCCCCCATCGTGGCGGCCAACCGCTTCGCCGATCCCGTGCGATGGAGGGTACCTCCCAGCCCACTGCAGCAGGTGTTCTTCACGAACGTCACCCCGCTGATCAGCACCGGACACATCCGTAGGCTCGAGCCCGAGGATCTGTGCCACCTCCCCGAGCTCAACAGCGAGGACCTCGCGGCCAAGTTCGACAGGGATTGGGCGGAGGAGCGAAGGAGGCGACCGGACAAGCCCTCGCTGGTCCGCGCGTGCCTCGTGGGCAGCGGCCCCACGCTCATTTACACCGGTATCCTCTACGTCATCGCTCAGGCGACCCTGTTCAGCGGGCCCGTGCTCCTCCGTCTCATCGTCGAGGCGCTGGAGTGTAGAGCGGCGGGCGGCGCGAGCTGCCCTTCCAACCAAGATCTGTACTACTACGCCATGTTCCTCACGCTGGCGGGCGTGGTGCAGAACCTGTGCCAGGCGCAGCAGGATTACACGATGCAGCGCCTGGGAGTCCGCGTGCGCAACCGCCTGATGTGCGCGCTGTATCGCAAGGTTCTCAGGCTCTCACCCCTGGGCCTGCAGGAGGAGACCACCGGAAAGATCGTCACCCTGATGTCAAACGACGTCAACAAACTGCAAGACGTGTTCCAGCTCTTGCACAACATCTGGGGCGCGCCGATTTTCATCATCGCCGCGTTCGCCATGCTCTACGACGTCATCCAGTGGTCCACATTCATCGGCTTCCTGTGCATCATCGTCGCCGCGCCGTTTACGTTCATGGTGGCCAAGACGCTGTTCTCCATCCGCCTCAAGCTGCTCAAAACCGCGGAGGGTCGCATCAACATCCTCAGCGAGGTCATCAACGGCATGCGCGTCATCAAGTACTACGCCTGGGAGAAGTCCTTCAAGGAACGCGCTCAAGAGATCAGGAACAAAGAGGTCAAGCTAATCTGGGCATCTCAGAAGGTCGGCGCCCTCTTCGGCGTGGCGCTCTTCTCAACACCGGTGTTCATCGCGGTGTGCTCGCTCGGGTCCTACTCGCTCGCGGGCAACACGCTCACGGCATCCACCGCGTACACCGCCCTCGCGCTGTTCAACATGCTCCGCTTCCCACTCATCCTCGTCCCGTTCTTGCTCACCAACTTGCTCAACGCGCTGAGCGCCGTGCAGCGTCTCGGAGCCTTTTTGCTCCAGGATGAGAACGAGAAGGTTGAGCCAGACATGTCGGAGCCCGGCCGCGTCCGAGTCGCCGCGGGTGACTTCAAGTGGCCCGCGGTGCAGAAAAAGCCCGAGGAGCCCAAGAAGGGACCCCCCGGCAAGGGCACCAAGGCAAAGAAGGAGGAGGAGGACAAGAAGGAGGGGGAGAAGAAGGGCGACGACGCTCCCGACGCCGTGGAGGTTCCCGCGGAGGAACCCGAGCAACCCCCGTTTGAGTTGACTGGCGTCGACCTCGACCTCGCTCCGGGCTCGCTCACCATGGTCATCGGAAGGGTAGGCTGCGGCAAGTCCACGCTGCTCTCCGCGCTCAACAACTTCGTTCCGCAGACCACGGGCGACATGAAAGTGAGCGGGCGCGTCGCGTACGTCGCCCAGCAGGCTTGGATCCTCAACTCCACCGTCAAGGATAACATCCTCTTCGGCCAGCCGTACGACGAGGAAAAGTACCGAAAGTGCCTCCGCGTCTCCCAGCTCGAGGCCGACCTGGAGATTCTCCCCGCGCGCGACATGACCATGATTGGCGAACGGGGCGTGACCCTCTCTGGCGGGCAGAAGCAGCGCGTGTCCATCGCCAGGGCCGTCTACGCCGCCGCGGATGTCTACCTCCTCGACGACCCGCTCTCCGCCGTGGATAACCACGTCGGAGCCGCGCTCTTCGAGCAGGTCCTCGGAGCGTCCGGGGTGCTCCGCAAGAGCACAAGGCTGCTGGTTACCAACGCGCTGCAGTATCTTCCCAAGGCTGACAAGATCGTGGTGCTGGAGGAGGGCAAGGTTGCGGAGATTGGTACCTACGACGAGCTCATGCGCAAAGGGCTCGATTTCGCCAACTTGATGGCTGCACACGGCATAGAGGACGAGGGCGAGGACGCCGACGGCAAGAG
>Ga0181573_10001017_pt1 | contig 28623 bp, 14 predicted proteins | sample 101ome_25_FD_148643 | JGI IMG/M metagenome (GOLD analysis project Ga0181573, IMG submission 148643) | Coastal salt marsh microbial communities from the Groves Creek Marsh, Skidaway Island, Georgia - 101409BT metaG (spades assembly) | ecosystem: Environmental > Aquatic > Marine > Intertidal zone...
GGAGATCGCGTCCTTCGAACGCACCCCGAGCCCCGCGCGACGCGACGTTTCGCCCCATTATCCCGTTTCGCCCGTCATCGCGCACGCGAGCGACCGCGCCGTGCCCAGAACGCGACCGCTGACCCCGCCGCCGCCCCCGTCCCCCCCAACCCCGTGTGACAAACGCAGGGCCTCTTCGACCCGGGAAATGATCGCGACGCTTGCGGCGTCGGCTTCGTCGGGGAACTCTCCAAGACGCCGTCCCGCCAGAACGTCACGCAGGCGCTCGAAATGCTCGTCCGCATGACCCACCGCGGCGCGTGCGGCTGCGAGGAGAACACCGGCGACGGCGCCGGCATCCTCGCCTCCATCCCCCACGACTTTTTCGAGAAAAAGTGCGCGTTTGATCTGCCCCCTGCGGGTGACTACGGCCTCGGCATGTTCTACCTCCCCAAGGACGACCCGACCGCCCGGGGCGTGTGCGTCAAGGCGGTCGAGGCGGCGTGCGCCGAGCTCGGTTTCGACGTCCTCGGATGGAGAGACGTTCCCACGGATTCAGCCGCGGCGGATCTGGGCGAGTCCGCGCTCGCCACGGAGCCCGACGTGGCACAGCTGTTCGTGGCGCCCAGGGATGGCGATCAATCCGCGATTCCCCTCGAGACTAGGCTGTACGTGCTCCGCCGTCTGGCGACCGTGCGCACCAAGCAGGCGCGCGGAGCCCCCGCGGACAACATCCTCGACGACTTTTACGTCTGCTCCCTGAGCTCGAGGACCGTGGTGTACAAGGGGCAGCTCAAGCCCGACCAGGTCATGCCCTACTATCCCGACCTTCAGGACGAGTCGTTCACCGCGTACCTATCCCTGGTGCACAGCCGCTTCTCCACGAACACTTTCCCGAGCTGGGACCGCGCGCAGCCGCTGCACATGATGGGGCACAACGGCGAGATCAACACCCTGAAGGGCAACTCCAACTGGATGCTGGCGCGCGAGGGTCTCATCGACATCACCGAGAAGCTCGGCGTCTCCGAGGCGCTTCAAGCCGAGCTCGCGCCCACCATCGAGGGCGGCCTCTCGGATTCTGGCGCCTTCAATGCGGTCCTCGAGCTGCTCGTCAAGGGCGGCGGCAGGAGCCTGGCCGAGGCTATGATGCTCATGATCCCCGAGGCTTGGCAGAACAACCCGCACATGGACCCCGCGCGACGCGCCTTCTACGAGTTTCACTCCGCGGTGATGGAACCGTGGGATGGTCCCGCCCTCGTCACCTTCACCGACGGCGTGCAGGTCGGGGCCACCCTCGATCGCAACGGCCTCAGGCCCGGGCGGTTCTACCTCACCAAAACCGGCCGCATCGTCATGGCGTCCGAGGTTGGCGTCGTGGACATCCCGCCGGAAGAAATCGAACAGAAGGGCCGGCTCCGACCGGGCAACATCCTTCTCGTGGACTTCGATAAGGGCACCATCCTGCAAGACGCGGACATGAAGGCGAAAATCGCCGCCAAGCGCCCCTACGCCGACTGGGTAAAGAACCAGGTGATTGAACTCGACCACCTCGTCGCGGATGCCGACGCGGTGGCCAAGCCGGCCATCAGTGGCGCCCGCGACGACGCCGCCGGCGTCATCGGTCTCCTCGCGCCCCTGCGCGCCGCCGGGTTCACGCGCGAGGCGCTCGACATGATCCTGCTCCCCATGATTGGCACCGGTTCCGAGGCGCTGGGTTCGATGGGCAACGACGCACCCCTCGCGGTGATGTCCGAGATTCCCAAGCTCACCTACGAGTACTTCAAGCAGATGTTCGCGCAGGTGACCAACCCGCCGATCGATCCCATCCGCGAGGAGGTGGTGACGTCGCTCGAGTGCATGGTGGGTCCCGAGGGCGACCTCGTGACCACCCAGGAGTCGTCTGCGCACAGGCTGAGGCTAAGGTCCCCGCTGCTCACCGTCGAGCAGATGGAGGCGATCAAGTCCATGAACCACATGGGCTGGACCAGCCGCGTCCTTGACGCCACCTACGACGTCAATGAGGGCACCGCGGGGCTCGAGAGGACGCTCGACAGGCTCGCCCAGGAGGCTTCCGCCGCGGTGGCAGATGGCGTCGCTTGCGTGGTCATCTCCGATCGCGCTCAGGGACTGAGCCGAGTTGCCGTGTCCTCCCTCCTCTCGTGCGGAGCCGTGCACCACCACCTCGTGCAGAAGCTCGAGCGCACGCGCGTCGCCATCCTGCTCGACAGCGCCGAGGCGAGGGACGTGCACCACTTTTGCACCCTGACGGGATTCGGAGCTGACGGCGTCTGCCCTTACCTCGCCATAGAGGCTGTCCGCATGCTCCGCGAGGATAACCTCGTGCCCAACGCCCCGGGCTCCGACTCCCCCGCGCCGCTCGAGAAGCTCGTCGACAACTACTTCCACGCCGTGGAGCACGGAATGCTCAAGGTGTTCGCGAAGATGGGAATCTCCACCTTGGCGTCCTACAAGGGGGCGCAGATTTTTGAGGCGCTGGGGCTCAACTCTGACGTAGTCGCCAAGTGCTTCAAGGGGACCGTGTCTCGCGTGGAGGGCGTCGGGTTCGATCAGCTCGCCGCAGACGCGCTCGCCATGCATCACATGGGCTTCCCCGCGCGCGCGACCGCGCCCGACGGCAAGGCTGAGACGGCGACTCTTCGCAACGCCGGCGAGTACCACTGGCGCGGCGAAAAGGACGGGGTGCCCACGGAGCGACACCTCAACGACCCCAAGGCTATCCAGCACCTGCAGGCTGCGTCGAGGCAAAATTCGCCGGACGAGTACCGAAAGTACGCGGACATCACCGACGAGCTCAACAAGGGGTGCAACCTCAGAGGCATGATCACGTTCAAGTCTGACAGGGAGCCCGTGCCCGTCGACCAGGTTGAGCCCGCGAGCAACATCGTCAAGAGGTTCTGCACCGGGGCCATGTCCTACGGTTCCATCTCCCTGGAGGCGCACAGCACCCTGGCGCGCGCGATGAACCGCCTCGGCGGCAAGTCCAACACCGGCGAGGGGGGCGAAAACCCGCGGCGACTTGTCCCCCAGGCGGACGGCTCCAAAAACCCCGAGCGGTCCGCGATCAAGCAGGTCGCCTCTGGTCGATTCGGCGTCACGGCTTACTACCTCTCAAACTCCGACGAGATTCAGATCAAGATGGCCCAGGGCGCCAAGCCCGGCGAGGGCGGTGAGCTGCCCGGGACCAAGGTCCAGGGCGACATCGCGGTGACCCGCATGTCCACCCCCGGCGTCGGGCTCATCTCCCCGCCGCCGCACCACGACATCTACTCCATCGAGGACCTCGCGCAGCTGATTCACGACTGCAAGAACAGCAACCCGAGCTCGCGGGTCAGCGTCAAGCTCGTGTCCGAGAACGGCGTCGGCACCATCGCCGCGGGCGTGGTCAAGGGCAAGGCTGACCACGTTCTCATCTCCGGCCACGACGGCGGCACCGGCGCGTCGCGATGGACCGGTATCAAGAGCGCGGGGCTCCCCTGGGAGCTCGGTCTCGCCGAGACGCAGCAGACGCTGGTGGCCAACGACCTCCGCGGCCGCACCGTGCTTCAGACGGACGGGCAGCTCAAGACGGGGCGCGATCTCCTCGTCGCGACCCTGCTGGGCGCCGAGGAGTGGGGCCTCTCCACCGTGCCGCTGATGACGATGGGGTGCATCATGATGCGCAAGTGCCACAAGAACACCTGCCCCGTCGGAATCGCCACGCAGGACGAGGAGCTCCGAGCCAAATTCGCCGGACACGAGGACGACGTCGTCAACTTCTTCTTCCTCATCGCCGAAGACCTTCGAGGCCACATGGCTGCCATGGGGTACACCTCCGTCGACGAACTCGTCGGCCGAAGCGATTTGCTCATCCCCGACGCGGAGGTTCTCGGCAGCCGCGATAAGCTCCACGGCATCGATCTCTCCAAGATCCTCACGCCGTCCGCGTCCATCCGACCCGGCGCCGCTGTTCGCAACGTCACCGTCCAGGACCACAGCCTGGAACTGGCCCTCGACAAGACGCTCATCGAGGCTGCCAAACCGGCGATTGAGAGGGGCGAGAAGGTGACCTACGCGGGCGCCGTGTCGAACGTTAACCGCACCGTCGGCTGCATGCTCTCGCACGAGGTGACCAAGAAGTACGCCGCGGATGGACTTCCCGACGGGACCATCGACATCAAGCTCGAGGGCAGCGCGGGCCAATCCCTAGGCGCGTTCATGTGCAAGGGCATCACCATCGAGGTCACCGGCGACGCCAACGATTACGTCGGCAAGGGCCTCAGCGGCGGCCACATCGTCGTCAAGCCCCCCGCGTCCGCCACCTTTAACGCGCACGAGTCCATCGTCATCGGTAACGTCGCGCTCTACGGAGCCACCGCGGGCAAGGCGTTCTTCCGCGGGGTGGCTGCCGAGCGCTTCTGCGTCCGCAACTCGGGCGCCCGAGCCGTGGTCGAGGGCGTGGGCGACCACGGTTGCGAGTACATGACGGGCGGGTACGCGGTGATTCTCGGGCCCACCGGCCGCAACTTCGCCGCGGGAATGTCCGGCGGGATCGCCTACGTGTACGACCCCCACGGCGCGTTCCCCAACAACTGCAACCGCGGCGAGGTGGACCTGTACGAGATTGAGGACGCGGAGGATTCCGAGATTGTCCTCGGGCTCATCGGCGAGCACCAGGCGAGGACCGGGTCCACCGTCGCCGCCGAGATCCTCGCCGACTGGTCGAAGGCCAAGTCCAAGTTCGTCAAGGTTTACCCCAGGGACTACAAGAAGGTCATGGAGGCGAAGAAGGCGAAGGAGGCCAACGAGCGCGAGGAGGCTGAGCTCAAGGCGCATAAGATTGACGACGCGTTTGCCAAGCTCAAGTCGATGTCGTCCGTCGCCGATAAGGAGCTCTCCAGCAACATCGTGGTGTCCAGGCCCACGCAGCTGGACTCGCCGTCCAAGGTTCGCGGGTTCGTCGAGTACGAGCGCGAGGCGCTGGGCTACCGCGACGCGACGGAGCGCCTGAAGGACTGGAAGGAGGTGCACAGGCACGACCCGGCGGATGCCATCAAGCCCCTGCTGTCCACCCAATCCGCGCGTTGCATGGACTGCGGCACCCCGTTCTGCCACCAGACCAACACGGGTTGCCCGCTCGGTAACAAGATCCCCGAGTGGAACGAGCTCGTGCACCAGGGCCGGTGGAGGGACGCGCTCGATCGCCTCCACGAGACGAACAACTTTCCGGAGTTTACCGGCCGCGTGTGCCCCGCGCCGTGCGAGGGCTCGTGCACCCTGGGCATCATCGAGAACCCGGTGACGATCAAGTCCATCGAGTGCACCATCGTCGACCGCGGGTTCGACGAGGGCTGGATCGTCCCCAAGCCCCCGGTCAAGCGCACTGGCAAGAAGGTGGCCGTCATCGGGTCCGGCCCCGCGGGTCTCGCCGCCGCGGACCAGCTCAACAAGGCTGGCCACCTCGTCACCGTCTACGAACGCGCCGACCGCGCCGGGGGCTTGATGATGTACGGCGTTCCCAACATGAAAGCCGACAAGATGGAGATTGTCCAGCGCCGCGTCGACCTCCTCGCCGCCGAGGGCATCGTCTTCGTCACCAACGCGCACATCGGGGCGGAGGGCCACCCCAGCATTCACGACATTCGCGACGAATCGGACGCCGTGGTGTTGGCGTGCGGCGCGACCAAGCCGAGGGACCTCCCGGTGGAGGGCCGCGACCTCGAGGGCGTACACTTCGCCATGGAGTTCCTTCACGCGAACACTAAGAGCCTCCTGGACTCCAACCTGAGCGACGGTAACTACATCGACGCCGAGGGCAAGAGCGTGGTGGTCATCGGCGGCGGCGACACGGGCACCGACTGCATCGGCACCTCGCTCAGGCACGGGTGCAAGAGCGTCGTCAACTTTGAGCTCATGACCAAACCACCTGACGGCCGAGCGCCCGGGAACGAGTGGCCCCAGTGGCCCCGCATCTTCCGAGTCGACTACGGTCACGAGGAGGCGACCGTCCGAGACGGCAAGGACCCGAGGACCTACGAGGTGCTCACCAAGGAGTTCATCCCCAAGGCGGATGGCTCGGGCAAAATCGCCGGGGTGAAGACGGTTGGCGTTCGGTGGGTCAAGGACGAGGCCACCGGCCGGATGAACTTCGAGGAGGTGGAGGGCAGCGAGAAGGTGTGGGAGGCCGACCTCGTGCTCCTCGCCATGGGTTTCCTCGGCCCGGAGCAGACTTTGGTGGAGAAGCTCGGTCTGGACGTGGACCAGCGGAGCAACTTCAAGGCTGAGTTTGGCGAGTTTGAGACGTCCGTGCCCGGGGTTTTCGCCGCGGGCGACTGCCGACGCGGGCAGTCGCTCGTGGTCTGGGCCATCTCCGAGGGCAGAGGCGCGGCTGCCAAGGTCGACGCCTATCTCATGGGCGATGACGCGAGCCTCGGTGCTCTCGACGCGAGCGAAGCGGCGGACGGCAAGCCCCTCCCCGCGCGTTGAGCGGCTGCATAGTCTAACTCTTATGTACATAAAGTAATTGTTTTTTTTTAATGAAAGCCCGTCGGGCTCTACGCACACTTCATGCGAACGGCGTTCCCCGGGTCGTCGGTATCGAATACGATGACGTGCGGGGCTTCCGCTCGAAAATCGTTTCCGACGCTCACCACCGTACATCGATCCCTCGTGGAAGTACCAACACGCGTGCGCTCTGCTTCTTCTTCGGGTTTGCGTTCTCGCGCGCCCATGTCGTTCATCGTCGCGATGTGTTCTTTGAACATTCCATCGTGCTGATCGACGCTCTCGTGGATGTGTCCGTGGAAAGTCGCCATCGGTGTGTGCCTCTCTATGGCCGCCCTGAGTGCGACGCTGCCCACTCTCTCGCCCCTACTCGTGAGATCCCCAACCGTGTGACGCGGCGGGCAGTGCACGAACCAAATGCCAGGCGCCTCTCCGTCGTCTCTGAGCGCTTCATCCAGCGCCGTCTCGATGGATCGTTCGGGAAGCTTCCCGTCCCACCCAGGTTTGGCACTCAAGCGTTTCCGTTTTACGTATCCAGGCTCGTGCCCTGATGACACGAAACCGTCCAGGCTTGCGCCGGGTTCGAGCTGCTGTTCCTCCTGCCACCTCCAGTCCTTCCTCTCCCAGTCCTTCTTGCGATGACTCGATATCGGCACGAGAGACAGGGCCAGGGCAGGGACGCAGGGACCACCACCTGTGGATCGCAAGGTAAAAATCTGCCCTTCGCCGTTGATGATCATCACTTTAGGCGAGTCTTGATTGCATTCATCGTCACAGTAGGCTCTGCCAACCGAAGGAAGTTTGTCCAGAGTCCCCCCGGGTTGGAAGTGATGCTTCCAATCAGAGTTCCCGGGCATGATGTACACTGTCGTCCGGTGTGCCTCAAGCAGCGGCATCATCTCCTCCACGAACCACTGTCCCTGACGATCGAACCCCTCCTGCATGTGCGTGAGACAGTCGGCATGGTCCCAGGCGATGGATCCGTCGTTGTTGTGCGGCAAGATGTCTCGGATCCTTTTCTTTTCGCTCGGGTGCCCCCACCCTTGGCCACGAGGACCGAGGTCGCCACCCAGCACCACTGTCTCGCAACCTTGCTCCGTGGCGCAACGTAAGATCCTCCTCAGATGGTCTGTGTTCCCATGGATGTCAGCGCTGAAGCAGACCTTCATCCCCCAGGGACTCAGACTCCAGTTCCTGCATCCGCCCTTGACAGTGGCTTCCGGCAAAATTTTCTTGGACGACATCGATCCTAACGAATCGAAAGCCAGCCAACGCGTGGATAGCAAAAAGTTAAAGCGCGTCCTCACTTAGGTCAAGCGCTCCCGACGTCCGGCTCGACCCGTCATCCCATCCCGCGGGCGCGCAAACATGGAGCTCCTCGCACTCGTGCTAAACTGCGGAATGAGCAGCGATGACCTCGCCTCCACCCTCGAAAAGCTCAGGGAGCAGTCCAAAAGCATCGGCGCGCACAAAAAGCGCCAACTATTCTGGGACTGCTACACGAAGATGGCTTCCAAGGCGAACAACCTCGCGGACGGAACGTTCTGCTTCTTCAAGTACAGCGCGGACACGTCAAAGGACGACACGGAGGGCGACGTCGAGGTGGTGGAGCTCACCAAGCGACAAAAGGGCATGGTGAACGGCGGCGGCGTCGAGTTAATGGGACCACGGTTCAAGCCCCCGGAGGATCCATCCTCGAAGACGGTGGCGTACGCGTGGATGGAGGGCGCGGCGCAGACGGCGTGGGACGATCTCATGCACGGTGAGCCGTGCATCTACATCACCCCCGAGTCCGTGTGGGTCGGTACCCGGCACAAGCGCGCCCTGTGCAAGGCGACCGGGTCGCCGCTCAAGACGGTGAAGGATGTCGAGAAGCTGGTGGCGGAGCTCAAGCCGGATGCGCCGCTCCGCTCAGTCTCTTTCCACGGAAACGAGCCGCCCGCCGTGAACGCGTACAACATCTTCCTCGCGGGTTCGTTCAAGCTCGACGGACCGCTGCCGACGACGATTGGTTCAGTCAACACGACGTCCACCAACGATATGTACGACTACTTCACGCAGAGGAAAAACATGAGCAACATCGACGAGGCGAACAAGTTGATCTCTCAGATGCTGGCGGACGTTGGGAAGGGTCTGACGCCGCTCATATGCGCGAGCAGCACGAAGGAGGCGTCAGTGGCGTACAAGAGCGCGCTGATGAAGAAGATTTACCTGCACGAGAGCATGAAGAAGTTCATCGCCAAGGCGAAGGAGGACGGGCAGGTTGAGGTGTGCGTGATCAAGGGGGAGGACGAGTCGAAGATGGGGGCGTTTGCGCAGTACGGGAAGCTCGTGTTCGAGATGTTCTACAGGTGCGATCTCACCACGATGGGTGCGTGAACGTCATCGGGGTTGGATGCCTGCGAGTCATCGTTCTATTCGTGATGTGCTGCTATCGTTGTAAGCCCTGTCTGGCGTGACTTGACTTGTCCTCGTCGTCGTCGTCGCTCTCTCGTCGTTTCGCTCATTTCATCTTCACCTGGTCCGCCTCTGGGGGATACCACGCCGTCTTCGCGAACCCTTCCTTCCCCTCGGGGTACTTCTTGTAACGCCCGTAGTCCACGTCGTGCGTGTACGACAGGCACTGCGGATCGGGCGGCTCCGTCTCCGGGGGCACGTCCCTCCACCTGTACGCGCGAGAACTCCTGTATAGGCTCGAGTGGTTCCAGATTATCAGGTTGAGGCGTTCGCCGCTCTCCAGGTCGTCCGCGCCGTGCCTGTGGGCGCCCAGGTGCACCACGCATCTGCCCTTGGCGTGGTGATAGACGAGGCTGCGCTTGCGGTGCGAGGGCCCGCCGAGGACGCCGCAGAACTGCAGCCCGGCGCCCGAGAACTCCTTTCCGAGGCAGACGTTGAAGGTCACGTCGCTGTCGTCGGTGTGCATGTCAAGCCCCAGGTCCGCCCCCTCCGAGTACTGGACTATAAATGAGTGGTGGCCGTCGAGGCAGCCGCCGCCCTGAGCCGGAAACAGCGCCTCGGCGACCGGCGAAAGCACCCGCGCCTGCAGCGCGTCCATGGCTGGCTCCATCCCAATCTCGTTGAGTATGAGCCCGTAGTTGTTCATGCTGTTCGGGCGAGTCACGGGCAGCCCGCTGGCCTGAAAGTGCGCCACCTCGTCCATGAGCGCGTCGCAGTAGGCGTCGTTCAGCAGCGGGAACGCGAAGATCCCCGGCGCGACCTCCTCGCAGAGCTCCCTCGCCCTCCCCGGCGTCAGCCGCCCCTCCGATCCCCTCCGCGCCGACGCGAGCACCGCCGGATGCAGCCACTCGTCCACGCGCGTCGGGTCGAACAACGCTAAACGCTTCCTGCCCGCGGCGCCCGTGCCGCGCTCGTACGACGCGATGACGCGCTCTCGCTCCCTGTTAGCGTCTGACGTTTTCCGCCACTCCGCGAGCAGGTGCCTTCTCCGGTTGTTCACCCCGTCGTCATCCGGGGGGCCCGGAAGCCTGCACGGAACCGAGAAGAAGCGTCGCGTCGCGTCCAGAATACCTTCCAAAGTGTACGTCACCGATTTGACCACCTCGTCGCCGGTCGCGGGGTCCACAGTGCGCTCCACGGCATCGGGGGGCAGGTTTTCGGGGTGGAAGAACACGCCCGCCACCTCCCTGTCGTCGTCGACGAGTACGTGGTGGCACTTGGACAGCACGTGCACGTCGGGCGGTACGGCGGGGTACGCCGCGGCGAAGGTGAGCCTGACGACGTATCCTTTGGATTCATCGTACCCCGACCCTTCGTCGCCCCTGACCCTGACGTGCACGTGCCACGGACCGAGCGCCTTTCCCTCCGGGTTGGCGGAGAGCTCGCACTGTCGGCCGTCGTCTTGGGATTGGCCGTCGTCCTCGCGCACGACGTACGGCGCGGGCGTGGGGTCCGAGATTGAGTCCACCCCCCTCGGGAGACCCTCGGGGAGGCGCCGAAGGGTGGATATCTCGTCGCAGAGGAGCGCCAGCGCGCGTGGCGCGGCGACGGGATCGTCCTCGACCGCGTTCGCGCGCTTCTCCTCCACCGGAAGCGCTCCCATGTGTTGTGGGAAGGTGGGAAAGAGGAAGGGGGGGAGTGGATCTGGGGCGGACGCGGGTGTCGGAGAGGTGCCGGGGACGTGAGGCGGAGGGCGAAGGCGTCGTAGATGCGAGGTGGACGCGATGCGACCCACCAGTCCGCGCGTCGCCCTGACGGCGACCCTGAGCATGCAGGAGTGAACGCCGGACTTGGGGTGCGTCGTTGTTAATATTCGTCGGCTCCGAGCACGGCGCACAATTCGTAGAACTATGGGCGCGGAAGACGGCTCGGCCCCGGCTGAGGCGGGGGAGGATCCCCCACCCCCGCCCAGGCCCGGACGAATGGGCGCGTGCGAGGTTTGCGACGAGGCTCCCCCCGCCAAGTACCGCTGCCCCGCGTGCGCCGTCGCCACCTGCTCGCTGGCGTGCTCCAAGCTGCACAAGACGCGCGGCGGCGGATGCTCGGGCAAGCGCGACCGCGCCGCGTTCAAGGACATCCGAGAGTTTACCGACGCCGACGTCATCAACGACTACAGGTTCTTGGAGGAGGCGCTGCTGGAGAAGGACCGCGTGAAGCGGTGGAGGCCCGAGTACACGCCGGGCACGGAGGCGGCGCAGCGATCGGAACGACCGCCCGCGTCCGCTAAGATCGTCGCGACCCTGACGCGCGAGGCGAGGGCGCGAGGCGTCGAGCTGTTCTGCATGCCCGACGGCATGGCGCGCCGCGTCGCGAACACCACGTTCTTCGACCGCCGACGGAACGTCATGCGGTGGAGGCTCGAGTGGACCTTCCATGCGGCCGGGGAGGGGACGAACGATGATGGGGGCGATGAGAAGTGTGGGACGTCGATCGAACCGGCAGCCACCGCCGAGGACGCCGAGCTCGACGAGTCCACGACGCTGCTCGACGCCCTTCGCGTGCACCTCGCGCCCGGGCCGGGGCGCGCGTCGAGGCTGCATCGACTCAGACGGTTCGTGGACGCGATGAAGGGGGAAGACCCCGAGGGATTGACGACTCTCGCGGTTCACATGGAGAAGGAGGGATGCCCGGCGAACGACAGGAGGCACTACCGCCTGGACGCGGGGAAGACCCTGAGGGAGTGCCTGGAGGGTAAGCGGGTGGTGGAGTTTCCCCGGCTGCACGTCACGGTGCTGCCGGAGGACGAGGGAAAGTTCAGGGAGCCCGACGCGTGACTAGTCCGGGGGTCTGATTTTTTGCGTGAGATTTAGTGGAGTTGCGAATGAGTAAAACTTTTAGTCGTAGACTACGCCACGGCGACCACCTTGACGACGGACGTGGTCCCAACCTTTTGGATGACCACCACCTGGTCCCCCTTGCTCAGCTCCCCCCTGGCCTTGCCCCGCGCGAACACCACGTTGAGAAGCGAGTTGGGGTCCGAGTTGATCGGGTTCGCCAGGAGCGGCACGAGGCCGCGGTGGAGCAAACCTTGCCTGGCGGCCCTCTCCCCCTCCAACACCCATCGAATGCTGTTCTGCAGGATCCTCGGGATGACCAGCGAGACGATGGGCATGTTCGGCCTGTACTTGCTCACCAGCTGCGCGGTGTGTCCCGTGCGCGTGAACACGATGATCATCGACGCGCCAACCTTGGACGCGGCTCTCACCGCAGACGACGCCAGCGCCTCAGCCTGCGACAGCAACCCGCTCTCCACCATCGCCGGCGGGAGCTGCATCTGGTAGTGGTTCTCGTGGTCGAACACGTTCTCCGCCTGCCTGCAGATCCGCCTGACCGTCTCCACCGCCTTTGGCGCGAACTGCCCGCGTAAGGTCTCCGCGCCGAGCATGATGGCGTCGGCGCCGTCCAACACGGCGTTTGCCACATCCGTCGCCTCGGCTCGAGTCGGTCTCGGCGTCTCCGTCATGGTGTCGACGACGCGCGTGATGACCGCGGGTTTGCCGGCGTTGTTGCACTTGTGCAGCACCATCTTCTGGGAGAGGAACACCTTCTCCGGGGGCATGTCCAGGCCGAGGTTGCCGCGCGAGAGGATGACGCCGTCGGAAGCCTCGACGATGGCGTCGACGTGCGTGAGCGCGGAGAGGCGCTCAACCTTGGCCACGATGCTCACGCCCTCGCCGCCGACCGACCTCACGAACTCCCTGCACTCGTACACCGCCTGCGCGTTGGGCGTGAACGACAGCGAGATGAAGTCGATCTGGTTCGGCACCGCCCAGTGCTCGATGACGTGCCTGTCCCACTCGCTCAGCGTGGGCAGGTCGTCGCCCTTGTTGCTCACCTGCACGGTGAGCAGCACCCCGCCCAGCCGCGCGGTGTTCTTGCACGTGCAGTAGATGTGCCCAGCCTTGGCGTCCACCTCGTCCACCTTCAGGTACACGGACGACGTCTCGCTGCCGGTAAAGAGGTACTGGCCCACGAACACGTCGTCGCCCGCCTCGACGAAGTGGACCAAGTCGGGGTTGTTCACCGGGAGAAACTCGCTAGACGCGGGGACGCTCAAGTCGGTGGTGAGGGTGACCCTGTTGCCCTGCTCGAGCGCCACCTTGGTCTTTGGGGCGCGAGGGTCGAAGGAGGAGACGTCCTGGGGAGCCAGCTGGACGCCGATTTCGGGCCCGCGCGTGTCCAGCATCGTCGCGCAGAGGATCTTGGTCTGCTTCATCGCCTCCCTCAGGTTGTTCAGCGTGTGCGTGTGGTACTCCATGCTGCCCCACGAGAAGTCGAAGCGAGCGGTGGTCATGCCCGCCTCGAGCAGCGCGACGAGCTCGGGGACCGTGCGAGACTTCACACCGACGGTGCAGATCACCTTGGTGAGCGCGTTGGAGGACGACGGGTCGTCGGATTCCTGCGTCGAGACGGCGAGGGGCGAGGGGCGGATTCAGTAAAAAGCGACCTGTAATTGGCATCCACCGCGCATAATTGGCGCGGGTCATCGCGGTCGGGGGCGCACCTGGAGGATGGAGGACAGGCCGCGGAGGTCCTCATCCTGCCCAAGCTTCTTCTGCACGATGTTCGCGGACGAATCGTACCGCGTCAGGTCGACGTACGACATGACGACCGCGCGCTTTGGTCAGTGAGATCGCCCTCGCGCTTGGCGGGACGATATTTCTCCTCTCACGCGTTTGGGGTCCGTTTGGCTCGGGAAGATCCTCCGCCAACAACCCGAAGTGCAGTGCGAGCGAGGTCCGGTCGGAATAATTCCTCGGGGTGGGAGGTTATAGTCAGAATTATTGCGCGTGCACGAAACATCGCAATTACCCATTACAATAATTTCAGAGATTTTGCCCCGTCCGGACTCGACACAAGATGTGTCTGGCCCCCCGCGCCACAACGTAACGCAAGCGCCTGAGCTCGCCAGCGGCTGAGCACGACCGGGCTCGAGCCGCCGCGAGAGGCGCCGGACGCGCTTACGGCGCTGGCGGTGGCATCTCTCGAGTCGGAGCCCACAGGACCCGCCCGTCACATCCGCGACCGGGTGACGTCAACAGCCGCTCGCCTGCTCCGGGGCGATGAGCGTGCTCAAAGGTCTCCTGACGGCGCGGGAGGGGAGCTATTTCAAGACCGAGCAGGAGGATGAGCTCCAGGTGTACCGTCGCCGCCGCATCAAGGAGGGTGCGATCAAACCGGACCCGCGAATCGAGGGCGAAGGCAGAGGTTTCATCAGCTCCGAGAAGCTGGCGGAAATTCACGCGCAGGAAGCGAGGTTGTCCGCCCCGCCCGGAGTTTCGAGACAGCAGATGTCGTCGCTGCTGCCGTCCACGACGACGAAAGGTGGGTACCAGATTCAGAGGGGAATTGACGGCACTTACAAGGTGCCTTCGCTGCGGCACGCGCGGTGGAGCGGACTGAACTTGAAGGACATGGAACACGGGATACCCCCGCTGCCGGAGGAGGCCCTCGCCTCGTCGCGGCACAAGGCCATGATGGACAAGACACTGCTGGTCGGCACCCGCGCGTTCATGTACGGGTCCTTACTCGCCGCCGGGGGCATCGCGGGTGTGACCGCGCTCACGGCGTCGTACTGCGATATACACTCGACGAACGACCTGAGAAAGTTCATGATTCGACACCTCGGACCGTCGGTGGACTCGATGAAGGCTTCGCTGGTCCCGTGGAAGACTTACTTCAAGCAGCTCGACATGAGCAAATACGTTAGCAAGGATAGCATCAAGTAGCGCATATTAGTAGTACGTACGTTTAGACGACCGATGACAACCATATACGTTAAACGAATCACCGAGGCGTACGTTAGCCCAGCTGGCCGACGAAGAGGAACCAGATCGCGGCGCTCAGCGCACCCGTCGCCACCCCCTTCTCGAGGTTATCCGCCCACCACACCCCGCTGTGCGGCATGGGCAGCCCCGATATCTTCTCGCGCACGCCGTACAAACCGAACGCGTAGAGCGCGTACACGACGGTGAGCAACACGAGAAAGATCCGCCCGTAGATGTTCATGTCGGGTTCGTGCTTCCTGTGGAACCCCGCAAAATCCGCGGCGAGGATCTCGTCGCACCTCTTGTCGATCGCCTCGAGCTCCTTCAGGGTTTTCTTCGCGCTCGGGTCCTCCTTCCGTACCTTGTCGCGGATCGCCTGCGCGTACCGCTTGAACATGACGGCGACGTCGAACTTATCCTCGCACTCGAGCATGATCCTCGCGCTCAGCCCGCGGCGAATCTTGACGACGCCCTCGAACACCTTGCCGTTGTCGTAGCACTCCGCCATGGTGGCGATGGCCATGACCTGGGGGATGGCGCAGAACCTGAAGACGTCCACGTTCTTCAGGCGGGTCATGTACTCCAGGGAGTCGGTCGCGTGCGTTAGACCGTTGGTGATGAGCTCGTTCATGCACGCGACGGCGGCGGCGCGGTTCTCGGGCTCCTTGAACGCGTCCAGCGTCTTCCCGTGCTTGCTCCAGATGCACTTGGGCCAGAACATCCTCGGCGCGGGCTCCTCCATGATGTCCTCCAGGTAATCGCGGATGATGTTCGTCTTCTGGAGGAAGAGCCCCATGGCGTTGGAGAGATCCTCCATCTCCCCGAATCGCTTATCCTCAAGCATGGAGTTTGCCCACAGGTTCGAGAGGCCAATGCCGACCAAGCCGGCGACGTAGTGGCAGTACTCGTCCCAGTCCTCCAGGGTGACGACCTCGCGCTTGATGAAGTTGCTCATCCCCGCGCCCATTCGCTTGGTGATATCGGCGATGACGTCCTGGTACTCCTTCTTCAGCGAGAGGAACACCGCGGTGACCTTGGGGTACTCGTCCATGAGAACCTTGTAGTGCTTCTCGCCGCACGGGTAGACGTACTCCGGGTCGTAAATCTTCTTCCAGAATATCTCCAGCTCCGCGCACTTGGGCTTGTCCGGGATGCTCATGTCGTCCTCGACGGTGTCCAGCGCGCGGAGCACGAGGTAGAAGACGCACACCGCGTCCTGCAGCTCGTGCGGCAGCTGCTGGATGACGATCGCGAACGACCTTGACACGAGGTTGAGCATGTGGTAGCAGAACCGGAGGTTGGGTTCCTTCGGCAGCTTCTTCGCCTGGTCCGCCATGCATTTCACCCGGTACAGCGGGAAGATGTCCCCGGGGTGCTTCAGGATGAGCGAGAGCGCGCCCATGGCGAACTCAGTCGGCGCGCTTCAAACAAAAATCGGCAGCGATGGAACCGCGGATCGATCGGCGCTGACCAATCGGCGCGCGCGACTGCTGCGACGGACGGACGGCGGGCCGGGGGGGGCGCCAATAGGAGGTCGACGCGGTGGAGGAACCGACGGTCGTGACTCGCTCGCGCGCGGCGAACTGTGCGGGGGCGCGGTCGGAGCCGACGGTTGGCTGGATCTGCTCCCGCCCGGAAGAAGCCGCGCTGTGGCTCGACTTTTTTATCTCTTGGGTCCAGACTGGCGCGCTGTGAGACGTTCATCGTCACCCCGAGAATGAGTCCCCATCCAGGAGCTCCGAAAAAAAGAGGCGAAGCCGCTTTTTCGTCAACCGACCCATCCTCCGGTCGGCAAAAACTGATCCGCCCCAGTCTATGAAGCCATACGCTCGATTTGCTCTCATTGGGACACGTCGCCTTTGGGAAAAAAACTCGCCGAGTTCTCCGGTGTTTGGCCAATCAAATGACCGGGATTCGATTCTGTTGGGGCTCGACGCGAAAGATTCGGGCCCTTCCGAGCTCTTTCTCAGACTGAAACCTCATACGACGAGCGGTTTTTGAGAGATCTAAATATCTCTCGCCCACCTGGCTGGCTTGATGGCCAGAAACACCTTCGCTTACCCCCTTTCGACGCCCGGACCCATTCTTGCCTCGCGCCCCGCGTGCGTCGCAACAACCGCACACCACCCCAAGATGGCCTCGGCCGCTGCCCTCGCGGGCGCTCTCAACCGCATCGCGGTCTCCGCCAAGCCCACGGCGAAGAAGACCAATGTCGTCGCGAAGAAGGTGCGTCTCCGACGCGCGACACATCACCCCATTCGGTCCAGGGGTATCGGATTTCTTCCACTGCGGATACGTCGCGTCGACGTCACCTTCGCCGGATGCGTTCGGGGCTTCGATGCGCGCGTCTGGGGCGAAGTCGATGCGCGAGGGCTCTCTCGATGCGTGTAACGTCGATGCATCGATTCTCGGGGCGCGTCGCGATCGCGCGTGGCGACCGAAACGTCGCGATCGCGCGCCACCCCCTCTCATCTCGTTGGTGGTTGATGAATGCCAGGGGTTTTCTTCGCCGCGCCGATCCTAACCCCTATCCTCCCCTCCCCGCCCTCACGATCCAGGCTTTCAACGCCCGCGCGCTTCGCTCCGGCCCTCGTGATCTCACGGTACGATTGCGATTCACAGCGCGCGAAAACCCCGCGGGGGAACGCGTCCAGGCGACGACACCGCCCCCGGGGGGTCCCCCCACCTGCCACTTGTCCTGTGACAAAACCAGAGCCGATGGTGTTCGGGCGGAAGATATCCCCAGGATACGCTTTTCAGCCGCCGCGGTGCGCGGGCGCCGCGCGCGCTCTCGTGGACGTCGCGGCTCGACAACGCGCGGAACAGACGCGATACGGCGTTCCCCCCGCGTTTTCGTCTCGCGATCTCCGCCGGATGCGCGCGCGACGCCCCGAATCCCGCGGCCTTCGGGGGCACCATCTCCCGAGACTGCGATACGGCTGTGAAAGTTCAGTCCCTGCCCCCACTGGAGAAAAAAAAACACGATCGTCATCTGACCATCCGTCCTCCCACCCCCCGCTCCGAACGCAACAGATCATGAACGTCGCGACCGGTCCCAAGGGTCCCATGTCCAAGACGGAGGAGTCCGACGAGGACAAGCTCCTCGCGGACCAGAGCGCCGGCGGCATGTTCACCAACGTCGACCCCTCGGTTCGCCGCATCGTCCCCGACGCCAAGGGCCGCACCGTCGTCAAGGTTGTCTACGTCGTCCTCGAGTCCCAGTACCAGTCCGCGCTCTCCGCGGCGGTCAACTCCCTCAACGCTAGCAACGACAAGGTGTGCTTCGAGGTGTCCGGCTACCTCCTCGAGGAGCTCCGCGACGCCAAGAACCTCGCCATGATGAAGGAGGACGTCGAGAACGCCAACATCTTCATCGGCTCGCTCATCTTCATCGAGGAGCTCGCCGAGAAGATCGTCGAGGTGGTCCAGCCCCTCCGCGAGAAGCTCGACGCGTGCCTCATCTTCCCCTCCATGCCCGCGGTGATGAGGCTCAACAAGCTCGGCACCTTCTCCATGGCGCAGCTCGGCCAGTCCAAGTCTGCCATCGCGTCCTTCATGAAGAAGAAGAAGGAGTCTGGCGGCTTCGAGGAGGGCATGCTCAAGCTCGTGCGCACCCTCCCCAAGGTGCTCAAGTACCTCCCCTCCGACAAGGCCCAGGACGCCCGCAACTTCATGAACTCCCTGCAGTACTGGCTCGGCGGCAGCTCGGACAACCTCGAGAACTTCCTCCTCATGATCTCCAAGGCGTACGTTCCCGCGCTCAAGGACATGGAGATGGAGATTGCCGAGCCCGAGACGTTCCCCGACATCGGCATCTGGCACCCCACCGCGCCCACCATGTACGAGGACCTCAAGGAGTACCTCAACTGGTACGACACCCGCAAGGACATGACCTTCGCCAAGGATGCCCCCGTCGTCGGACTCGTCCTCCAGCGCTCGCACCTCGTCACCGGCGACGAGGGCCACTACGCGGGCATGGTGATGGAGCTCGAGTCCCGCGGCGCCAAGGTGGTGCCCGTGTTCGCGGGCGGCCTCGACTTCTCCGTCCCGGTCGAGCGCTTCTTCTTCGACCCCATCACCAAGGATGCCTTTGTCGACACCGTCCTGTCCCTCACCGGCTTTGCGCTCGTCGGCGGTCCCGCTCGCCAGGACCACCCCAAGGCTATCGACTCGCTCAAGAAGCTCAACGTGCCCTACATGGTGACCGTGCCCCTGTCCTTCCAGACCACCGAGGAGTGGACCGATTCCACCCTCGGCCTTCACCCCGTGCAGGTTGCGCTCCAGGTTGCGCTTCCCGAGCTCGACGGCGGCCTCGAGCCCATCATCTTCTCCGGCCGCGACTCCAAGACTGGAAAGTCGCACTCCCTCCAGGATCGCGCCTCCCAGATCGCCGCGCGCGCCATGAAGTGGGCCAACCTCCGCAAGAAGAAGAACGTCGACAAGAAGCTCGCCATCACCGTCTTCTCCTTCCCCCCCGACAAGGGCAACGTCGGCACCGCCGCGTACCTTAACGTGTTTGGCTCCATCTACCGCGTGCTCCAGGGCCTCAAGAAGGAGGGCTACAACGTCGGTAACCTGCCCAAGACCGAGGAGGACCTCATCAACTCCGTCCTCAACGACAAGGAGGCCAAGTTCGCCTCGCCCGACATGAACATCGAGTACAAGATGTCCGTCAAGGAGTACGAGAAGCTCTGCATCTACCAGGAGGACCTTCACGAGAACTGGGGCCCTCCCCCCGGCAACCTCAACTCCGACGGCCAGAACCTCCTCGTGTACGGCAAGAAGTTCGGCAACGTCTTCATCGGTGTCCAGCCCACCTTCGGCTACGAGGGCGATCCCATGCGCCTCCTCTTCTCCAAGTCTGCCTCGCCCCACCACGGTTTCGCGGCGTACTACACCTACATCGAGGAGGTCTTCGGCGCCGACGCCGTGCTCCACTTTGGCACCCACGGCTCCCTCGAGTTCATGCCCGGTAAGCAGGTTGGCATGTCCGGCGATTGCTACCCCGATCACCTCATCGGCAGCACCCCGAACATCTACTACTACGCCGCCAACAACCCTTCCGAGGCTACCATCGCCAAGCGCCGCTCCTACGCCAACACCATCTCCTACCTGACCCCGCCCGCCGAGAACGCCGGTCTGTACAAGGGTCTCAAGGAGCTCAAGGAGCTCATCGCGTCCTACCAGGGCCTGAAGGACTCCGGCCGCGGCGCGTCCATCGTCAACTCCATCGTCACCACCGCGATCCAGTGCAACCTCGATAAGGACATCAAGGAGCTCCCCACCGAGGAGGAGGACGCCAAGGATTTCGACCAGGACAAGCGCGACATGATCGTCGGTAAGGTTTACCAGAAGCTGATGGAGATCGAGTCCCGCCTCCTCCCCTGCGGCCTTCACGTCGTCGGCTGCCCCCCCTCCGCGGAGGAGGCTGTCGCCACCCTCGTCAACATCGCCGGCATCGACCGCGAGGATGAGGAGATTCTCGCGCTTCCCCAGCTCCTCGCCCGCTCCGTCGGCGACGACATCGAGCGCATCTACCGCGCCAACGACGAGGGCAAGCTCGCCGAGGTGCAGCTCCTTCAGGACATCACCGAGGCGTCCCGCGCGATGATCCGCACCTTTGTCTCCCGCGCGTCCGACCCCTCGGGCCGCCTCGCCGCAAACGCCCTCGGCGCCCTCGGCAACATGTTCGGCGGCGCCGCCGTCGCGGTGCCCTGGGGCGAGTCCCTCAAGTCCACCAAGTTCCAGGACATCGACGTCGTCGCCACTCGCAAGCTCTTCGACTACCTCCGCTTCTGCCTCGAGCAGATTGTCAAGGATAACGAGCTCGGCGCCCTCGTCGAGGCTCTCGACGGCCAGTACGTCCTCCCCGGCCCCGGCGGTGACCCCATCCGCAACCCCAAGGTTCTCCCCACCGGCAAGAACATCCACGCGCTCGACCCCCAGGCGATCCCCACCTCCGCCGCGCTCGCCTCCGCCAAGGTTGTCGTCGATCGCCTCATCGAGCGCCAGCGCGTCGAGAACAACGGAGTGTACCCCGAGTCCATCGCGCTCGTGCTCTGGGGTACCGACAACATCAAGACCTACGGCGAGTCCCTCGCGCAGGTGATGCTCATGGTCGGCGTCCGCCCCATGCCCGACGCCCTCGGCCGCGTGAACAAGCTCGAGCTCATCTCCCTCGAGGAGCTCGGCCGCCCCCGCATCGACGTCGTCGTCAACTGCTCCGGCGTCTTCCGCGATCTCTTCGTCAACCAGATGAACCTCCTCGACCGCGCCGTCAAGCTCGCCGCCGAGCAGGACGAGCCCCACGACATGAACTTCGTGCGCAAGCACGCCGTCGAGCAGGCTGAGGAGCTCGGTCTCTCCATCCGCGAGGCTGCCACCCGCATCTTCTCCAACGCGTCCGGTTCCTACTCTTCCAACGTGAACCTCGCCGTCGAGAACTCCTCGTGGAACGACGAGTCCCAGCTCCAGGAGATGTACCTCAACCGCAAGTCCTTCGCGTTCAACTCGGACACCCCCGGCGCGGGCATGGAGACCAAGTCGGAAATCTTCAAGTCTGCCCTCTCCAAGGTTGACGTCACCTTCCAGAACCTCGACTCGTCCGAGATTTCCCTCACCGACGTGTCGCACTACTTTGACTCTGACCCCACCAAGCTTGTCGCCGGCGTGCGCAAGGATGGTAAGATGCCCTCGTCCTTCATCGCGGACACCACCACCGCGAACGCCCAGGTGCGCTCTCTCTCCGAGACGGTGCGCCTGGACTCCCGCACCAAGCTGCTCAACCCCAAGTGGTACGAGGGCATGCTCGCTTCAGGCTACGAGGGCACGCGCGAGATTCAGAAGCGCCTCAACAACACCCTCGGCTGGTCCGCCACCTCCGGTCAGGTGGACAACTGGGTGTACGAGGATGCCAACGACGTGTACATGAAGGATCCCGAGATGCAGAAGAGGCTTATGGAGTCCAACCCCAACTCCTTCCGCAAGATGGTTGCCAACTTCCTGGAGGCGAACGGGCGCGGTTACTGGGACACTTCGGAGGAGAACATCGAGCGCCTTCGCAACCTCTACATGGAGGTCGAGGACCGCATCGAGGGTGTCGAGAACTAAATTGGTTCTCCACGGCACCCGGGTTCTTCGCCCGGTCACATTTTTGCAGCATCGCGTAGCCAAATTGGACGTCACACATGAACTGCCATTCTTTCAATACCCTCGTGCTCCGAGCCACATCAAGCCAGGCGGGGGGCGACTTTTATTAGTCCGCAGCCCGGCGTAGCGCGGGGAGGGATATTCTGTGTGCTTGTGTACACTCTTTTCAAAAACATTGCAACTTTTAATTTCAAACCAAAAAACTTAACAAATGACGTCGCGTCGTGTCGCGCCTTCCTCTCTCGTGTCGCCCGCCGTCTTGGACATCATCTTGTCCATCCACAAAATCGCCATCTCACAGGTGGGAATATTCTGGGACAGGAAGGGAAAAACGCCCACCAGAGCCCACAACGGCGACTGCACTTGTCAGCGTCCAACGTCGCTCACGCATCGTCCGGGAGGCTTTCAGAAGTCTCGCGTCCGTGGATACTCAATTCGCGTCGTTGGATACGTCTCAACCCCCGGCAAATCTCCCCGGGATAGCTAGCCCGTCCTCCGTCAGGGAGAGGGGAACTAATGTCTCGTGGCTCGGGCGCGGCGATACTCAGGGATAGGAACCAGCTCGGAGCCTTCGACCGCATCCGAGCGATACGCGAGGGCAAGGGCAAACGCAGTGCGTTCCTCGAGGACTCCGCGTCCGACGGCCCCGAGTCCCCGGACCCGCCGACGCCCCCCGAGCCGTCCCGCGAGGATCTCCCTAGCAGGCAGAGTAGCCTCAGCTCGGAAAACGCCCCGAGTCAGATGCTCGACTCCGACTCCGACTCCGACGACGCTTCCGCTCGCCCCGCGAGGCGACGACTCGTCAAGAAGTCCCAGCTCAACGATAACAAGGAGGAGGAGGACCGGCGGGTGTCGGTCGGGAGCCCTATCCGCGGTCAGCGACGCAAGATGGGCCGAGGCCTCGTGGACTCGGACTCATCCGACGACGACCAAGCCGACGACGACGACGAAGACGAAGACTCCGACGACGACTACGCCCCGGCGGACGCCGGCGACGATCTCTCCGACGCCATCGGCGCCGTCACCTTGAGCGAGGAACCCGTGACGTACCGCCCGAGGAACCCGTCGGCGTCCGTCGCATCCCCGCGACCCCCGCCGTTTGCCCCGGCGATGCCCGATATCGCGTCGACGGCGCAAACGGCGGGCGGGATCGCCGAGAGGTCCGCGGGGTCACGCGGACCGACCCGAGCGACCCTGAGCGTCGCCGACGTCATCGCCGCGCGCGCGAAGGCGCCCCCCGCGCGGAACGAGCCCGCGCCCGCGCCCAAGAAGCGCGCGGCGCCCGCCCCGCGCGCCCCCGCGAAGGCGCCATCCGCTCCGAGAGACTCGGCGCCGGCGGAGCCCGAGGGTGTCCGCGTCGTCCCGGCTCCGGCTCAACCGCGAGATCCGAGGTCCGCCGGCGACGCTTCTCTCGGAGGGCCACACGAGGAGGAGACCTCACACGAGGAGGCCCACGTGAACAAGGAGGTCCACGTGAGACCCATGCGACTGAAGGGACGGGAGGGTGGCCCGCGGTTCGAGCTCGCGGGCGACCTCGCGTCGAGGCTCTACGACCACCAACGCGACGGCGTCCGGTGGATGTGGAACCTTCAGCTGTGCGGCAGGGGCGGGATCCTCGCCGACGATATGGGCCTCGGTAAGACGCTGCAGGTGGCGGCGTTCGCGTCCGGTCTGCTGCGAAGCGGAGCGGCGCGACGGTTCCTGGTCCTCGCGCCCACCACGCTGTTACCCCACTGGCATAAGGAGTTCGTCGTGGCGGGTTTGAGGGACGGGGTGAACCTTCACAAGTTTGCCGGCGGCGGTTCAAAGGCGGACCGCGACCGGGCTCTGTCCAAGGTGCGCGCCCACGGCGGCGTCCTGCTCACCACCTACGGCATGGTGCTCCACAACGACGACTCGCTGGGTGCGCCCGCGTCGGAGGAGGACGCCGAGAAGGTTGCCGCCGCGAGCGGCAGGGGCGCGGCGGTGGCGGCGCAGGACATGCCCTCCGGCGCCAAGGGGTGCCACTGGGACTGGATCGTGTGCGACGAGGGGCACAAGCTGAAGAACCCGAACGCGCAGCTCCCGCGAAAGGTTCGGACCCTACCCTCCTCGCACAGGCTCATAATCACCGGCACCCCGATACAGAACCACCTCGCGGAGCTGTGGGCGCTGTACGACTTGTGCTGTCCGGGTCTCCTCGGCGACGAGGCGGAGTTTCGAAGGGAGTACTCCAAGAAGATCGCCGCGGGGCAGAGCAGGGACGCGACCCAGAGGCAGCGGTCGGCCGGGGCGCGCGCGAGCGAGGAGCTGCGGAACAAGTGCAAGCCGTTCATGCTCCGCCGAGAGAAGTCGTCCGTGCTCGCGAGGGCCAAGGAGGAGGAGGAGAAGGAGAGAAGGGCGCGAAACGACCCGGAGGCGCAAAACGCGGACGACGCACCTCCATCTGGGCCCCGCACCTCCATCGAGGCGTCCACAACCGGATGGGCGGGCGTGAAGCACGCGCCCCAGCAGCTCGGCACCAAGAACGACCTCATCGTCTGGCTTCCCCTGCGCCCCGCCCAGGAGCGGCTCTACCGCGCCTTTCTCAAGTCCAACACCGTTCGGTCGGCGCTCAACAAGACGGGCTCGGCCCTCTCCGCGATTAACATCCTGAAGAAGATCTGCGACCACCCGGCGCTGTGCCTCGCCATCACGGAGACGTCCGCCGCGGACGCCGCGGCGACGAGCCACGTCGCGGGATCATCCCCGTCCAGATCCCCCGCGATCCAGGACGGCGCAAAGGAGGAGGGCGAGGAGGGAGACCCCGAGGAGGAGGACGACGGGGACAAGCGCGAGGCGAGGCGGCTCGCCGTCGCCGCCGCCGTCGCCGCCGCGGGTCTCACCGAATCGGACCTCGGGGGCGCGCCCGACGCCTCTGGAAAATGCGCGTTTCTGATGTCCCTGCTCCGGCACCTCGCGCGCGGCGGTCACAGGACCCTGGTGTTCAGCCAGTCGCGAGCGATGCTCGACGTGCTGGAGTCTGCCGCCCGCGCCGACGGCCACGACCTGGTCCGCATCGACGGCAAGGTTCCCGCGGACGAGAGGCACGCCCGGGTGGAGCGATTCCAGTCCACGCCGTCCATCCCGCTGGCGCTGCTCACCTCGCAGGTGGGCGGCCTCGGGCTCACGCTGACCGCCGCGGATAGGGTCGTCATCTACGACCCCGCGTGGAATCCCGCGGCGGATTCGCAATCGGTGGACCGAGCGTATCGCATCGGCCAGACCAGAGACGTCGTCGTGTACAGGCTCGTCACCTGCGGCACCGTCGAGGAGAAGGTGTACCGCCGACAGGTGTTCAAGGGAGGTTTATCCCGCGCCGGGACCCAGGACGGGAATCACTTCAGGTACTTTAGCGCCGACGAGACGAGCCAACTGTTTGAATTTTCCGAGTCAAAGACGTCGAAGACGCAGGCGGAGCTCGAGCGGCTGCACGCGCACCAGCGGCGGTGGACGGCGGAGCTCGCGAACGTCGAGGCGCCCGTGATCGAACGACTCGGGTGCGTCGGGGTGTCCGATCACGACCTGCTGTTTAGCAAGGAGGACAGCACGAAGGCTGGCGACGGCGCCAGCGCGCTCTCCTCCTTTGGAGGGGGCGGCGGGGGCGGGGGCGGCGGCAAGGCGGCGGGGGCCAAGGATAAGGGCGGCAAGGGCGCGCGAGGCGGGTGGAAGGGAGTGGACGCGGGCTGGGGCGGCGACGCGAGGCTCGCGGGGCTCGCCATCGCCGCGGGGTCCGCCGTCGCCGCGCCGCCCTCCTCCTTTGCGTCGTCGTCGCGTGTGACCCAAAGGAGCCCCAACCCCCCGGCGGCGACGCCGAAGACGACCAGGAGTAAAGCCGCGGAGAGGCTCGAGACGCTGATGGCGCAGCGGGACAAACAGAAGATGCTCTTATCCATGGACGGCATGGTGTCCCGGCTGCCGGACAAGGGAAGGAGCATCGAGGTCCGCATCGAGGCGTTGGAGAAGGAAATCGCGGCGGCCAAGGCTGAGCTCCGGGCCAAACACGGCGCGGGGCCGCCATCCGCGGAGGCGACCAAGTCGGCCGCGATGGCGGCGCTGGACGCGCACATCGCGAGGTCAGCGCCCGCTCGATCGCCGCCGCCGAAAACTGCGCGGGGGGCATCCGAGGAGCCGCGGGGTGACGGAGGCTCGGACCCCGAGGTCGAAGGCGCCGCGGGCCCGGCGAGCGCTGGAGACGACGGGGGAGCCGGGGGAGCCGGGGATGCCGGGGATGCCGGGGATGCCGGGGACGAAGAGGTGGACGTCACCGCGGGAGCGGACGACGAGTCGATCGCCGGAACCGACGATGGCGACGACGCGGTGTCGTCGCCGGCGCGATCGACGCCCGCCCCGGCGCCCCCACCCTCCGTCGCCGCCGCATCCGGCGATGACGGCGAGGACGGCGAGGACGCCGGCGAATCCTCCGACGAAGTTTTCGACACCGCTCCCAGCACCCCCACGGGGGCGAGGGAGGTGGACGACCTCTCGGCGATGCTCGGCGGGATGGGCGTGCGCTGAGCCTCAGGTTGATCGTTTGACGGGCGCGCGTTAGTGACGGCGGGAGACGACGCGCGTAGCACTAGTCGAGAGACGCGTTTTGACGGAACCGACGCAACCGAGCGTTTCAACCGCCGTCGTCCCAAATCCCAGATGCGATTTTGGGACCCGTTTTGATTGGCCGAGATGCCTCGCAAAGGGTGAAGGCTCGCACCCATTATCGATGGCGTCCGTCGCGCTGTCGGTGGGGCCCGTGGTGAGCCTCGCGACTCGCGGGGCTCGACCTTCCCGCGTCTCGAGACTCGGTCGCGCCGATGGAGCGATCCTCGCGGTCCGGCGCGTCGCGGGACGGCCGGCGGTGTCGTCCTCGCGCGCGTCCTCGTCCTCGGCCGGCTCCGGGGCGCCGACGGGGGGAGTCGGAAGGGGCGAGAACTTCCCGAAGGGTGCCAGGGCCAAGCGGTTCAGGCGCCGCCCGCCGCCCGTCGCGTGCGCGGAGCCCGCGGTGACGACGCAGGCTGACACCGAGACGACGCGGGCGAACGCGACGCCGGCGGGTGCCGACGACACCGCCGTCGCCACGCACATCTGCGTCGACTGCGGATATCTGTACGTCGCGTCCACCCCGTTCGACGCGCAGAGGGACGACTTCGCGTGCCCGCAGTGCGACGCGCCGAAGTCCCGATTCGCGGCGTACGACCCGGCGAGCGGGAAGGCGATCGGGGCGGTCGCCGCGGCGGAGCTCGCTCCGAGCGCCGACGACGAGGAGGCGGATGGGGAGGTTGGGAACGATGAGCCCGGGGTTGGCAGTCCCTCTGGCGGTAAGAAGGGTGCATCGTCAAACGCGGCGAGGGAGGTCGGGACGGTGGCGGCGTTCGCGGCGCTCTGTTCGTTCGCGGTGGCGGGCGCGGGGGGACCCGCGGGTGCGGCGGCGGAGGTCACGCGCGCGCTCGACCTCCTCGTGCGGAATCACCTCCCGGGCGTCGGCGGCGTCGTGGAAGATTCCTTCCTCGGGCTGCTCGCCGTGTGCACGGTCTACTGCCTCTGGAGGTCCTCCGCAATCCCGCGGCCGGTGGGGAACCCGATCACCCGACGCTCGAGAACCAACGCGTCCTGGGTGCACGTGCTCTCGGGAGCCGGCGCCCTGGCCACCGGTCTGTACGGGGTGGTGCTGGAGAGGGTGTACCGGGAATCCCCGGGTTGGACGTGGATGTGGGTGAGCTCGGCGCTCTTCCTCACAAACGCGCTCACCTACGGGCCGCTCATGCAGATCTTCAAGGCTTCCAAGGAGGGAAAGTACGCCATGCAGCTGGGGTACAGCTTCGTCGCGTCGTTCCAGGGGGTGGTGTTCATCGCGTGGTCCGCGCAGCCCGACGCGCCCGACTGGATGTACTGGGCCGTCATGCCGTTTTGGTACTTTTCCGTCGCCAAGCTGTGGGAGTCCACCGAGTTTGTCCTCGCGCTCGCGCCCGACGCCGAGGCGGGAACTTTCCTGGATAACGTGACCGCCGGTAGCAAGCAACGCTTGGGGAAGATGACCCCGGACGCGGCGACGCTGACGTACGTGTCGTTGAACGCCTTCGCGGCGATATTCGACAACTGCTACATGGCTCTGTACACCGCCCTGGGTCCCGAGCAGTTTTGGCACACCAGCCGCGTTTTCAACGACGCGGACTTCCACCTGAGGCTCGTGAAGGGCACCACGGGGAGTTTGACCGTGGCGCTGCTCATCTTCATCAGCACCCTGGGATGGCGGCGGCAGATGTCCATGGACGTGGCCATCTGGCTCAACGTGATCTTGGGCAGCGTCGGGCCGTGGATCGTGCTCTTCTGGCACAAGCTGGTGGACCCGTCCGAGGACTGGTTCCCGCAGTTCGTGTTCGACCCGGCGTTCGACTACCACCCGCTGTGGCAGACGGCGAGCCAGATCGCGGGCAACTAGAGACTACGCGTAGCCCTTGTCGACCATTCGTCCGCGTACCCGGCGACTCTCATCGCACCATCGGAGTGGAGTAGACTAACACGGTAACACGCAAGAGTCTGGATTTTCTCACCTTTCACGAAAGGCTCAGTCTTAGCTTCGGAAACCAAAACGGCATCACCACTCGGGTAGGCGCGCGTAAGGTGGGGTAAATGACTGACGGGGCCGGGGGCGCCCCCGTGGTTGAGGTAACCACACGAAAGACATCGTGGATACGTAGATCCGTCTGGTTCCTGGCGATCTTCGCGGTCATCGCGGTGGTGATCCTCGGTGACT
>Ga0181573_10001018_pt1 | contig 28609 bp, 16 predicted proteins | sample 101ome_25_FD_148643 | JGI IMG/M metagenome (GOLD analysis project Ga0181573, IMG submission 148643) | Coastal salt marsh microbial communities from the Groves Creek Marsh, Skidaway Island, Georgia - 101409BT metaG (spades assembly) | ecosystem: Environmental > Aquatic > Marine > Intertidal zone...
CCAACTTCTTTAAAAGCGAATCGCGCTCCGTCGCGACCGCGTTCCGTTCCACCAACCTCGCCTCCGCCTCTCGGGCCTGCGCCGTGCTCTTCGCGCGTTCCGTCTCCAGCGTCTCCATGGCTTCAGCGAGCCGCGAGGTGACCCGCGCGACCTCGATGTCGCGGCGTTCAACCTCGAGTCGAAGCGTAGACGCCGTCTCCTCGGATCTTTGCTCGACGATTTGTAACTGCGTCCGCGCCTCGTCCGCGCGCCTTAAGTCCAGCTCCCGCGCCGCCCTGTGCTCCTCGGCCCTGCACCTGTGCTCCTCGCACTCGGCGGCGAGGTCCTGGCCCTTGCGCTCCGCGCGTCGTCGAAGGTCCCGCTCCTCCTCGAGCTCGAGTTTGAGCTCCCGCGCCTTCGCCTCTTCGGCGACTCGCAGGTCCCTCTGCTCCGCGTGCTCCGCGGCTAACCGCGTTATCGACGAGCTCAGGAGCTCGATCTCGTCCTTGAGCCTCTCCGACCGCGCCTGGGCGTTCGCGAGGGCTGAGGCGGCGTCCGAGTTGCGTCGGGCATCCGCCTCGAGATCCTTCAGGCACGCGCGAAGCGACCGGATCTGCACATCCGCCTTGGTCAGCTCGCTGACGTCGCGAGTGGAGACGAGGGCGTTCCGCGCCGCGAGGGCGAGGGACGCGCGGTGCTCCGCGCGGGCCTTCCACGCGGTCCACACCGCGTCGGACGCCGCGACGGGCGACCACATGCCCCCGAACCAGTGATCGTCTCCGTTTCGCATCCGCACCGTCACGCCCGGCGCGGTGACGTATTCCTCCTTGACCCGCACGGTCGCCACGTGGTCCAGCGGGAGGAGCAGGGTGATCGCCTCGTGCGGGCCCCACAGGCTCCAGCCGTTCGGGCGGTGGAAGCCGACGTGCTTGGAGAAGACGTAGAGGTTGCCAGCGCCGACGAGGGAGGAGGAACCGAGCGAGCACGGGATGACGGTGATGAGCCGCTCGTTCGCGTCGGGAAGGCCGAAGATGGCGAAGGCGCCGCCCGCGGCGTGCGCGGAAGAGAGGCGCGACTTCATCAGCCTCGCGCGGCGGGCGTTACCCCGGAACCGCGCCTGCAGAGACACCACCCGCGCGAGGTCGCTCGCGGAGAGTCGGGAGTATTTCTGGGCGAGATGACAATCATCGACGGGCGCGGCGGGGTCATCGCCGGGCGCGTCCGTGCCCTTCACGTCGTTCCCCGCGGCGGCGTACGGAATATCCATCGCGTCGGCCATCGCCTCGCGGCCGTGGTCCCGTCCGGGGCTCCCGAGCACGCGGGCCGTGTCGTCGGAGCTGACGAAACGAGTTTGAATGGCGTTCCTCGGCGGACGCAACGGAATCTTCAACGGTCCAGCCCGGTGGCCACGGGTTCGATCCCCACACCGACGGGTGAAAAAGTCACCTTTGAAAGTTACCTTCGCACGAAGTAAGTCACGAAGGACCCTTCGTAACGCTCACTCTAGTGGCTAGCTCGTCGGAAAGCGACGGCGGCCGCGTCATGCGGTGGCGACGGCATCAGCGACGGAGAAACGCGCGTTAGGGATTAGGCCTCAGCCGCGATCCTCAGCAGCTCCGCGATCCTCGCATCCTTCGCCGCGCATTCCTCCCTCAGCCTCGCAACCTCCCGCGCCGTCGCCGCCGTCGCCTCGAGAACCCGCTCCTCCAGCTCCCGCTCCAGCTCCATCTCCCGCCTGCTGAGCGCCTCCTCGCGCTCCCGCATGATGCCGTCGTCCGAGCCGAACGGGGAGACGAGCGGCGACCCGAGCCCCATCGCCGGCGAAAGCGGATTGACGAAGGCGTCTCCTTGACCGGTCATCGTCATCACAACGGGCGAAGCCGCCTCCTTGAGCCGCGCCACCTCAGCCGCCATGCGCTCCCTCTCCCTCTCCACCTCCACCATCGCGCGTCGCATCTCCGCCTGCTCCGCCTGCAGCGTCCGCACTTGCTCGCTCAGGGCTTTCGCCTCGTTCTCCTCGCCCGCGCGCTTGAGCCGCCGCATGAGCTTCGCCGCGAGTTCGCTGTCGGGTCCGTCGGCGATTGACTTTTTCGCCGCCGCCGCGGCTCGCACGCGGACTCTGTCGGGGGACGACACCTGCGAGTGGACGCGCCACCCTGGCGCGGGGGATTGGTATCCGGCGGGGGTGGCGTTGGCGGTCGCCGGGGGCGCGCGAGTGCCGTCGTGAGTGCCGTCCTCCTCGTCCTCCTCCTCCTCATCCGACGAAGACCCCCACGCCTCCGCCGGGGGGGTCCTCGTCCTCCTCGACGGATGGTCACCCTCGGCGTGCTCGGGCGGCGGCGGCGTCGCCTTGTCCGCGGTCGGGGGCGTGTCCGGCGCGTCGACGTCGTCGCCGAGGGAGCGATCCGGGGAGGACAAAGCCGGGTCCCTCGACGGGGCTTTAGGTTCAGCGTCGTGCGTCGGGGTCCTCGAGAGCGCCGCCGCCTCCGCCTCTAACCTCGCGCGTTCCGCCTCCTCCTCAGCCTTGGCGTAGAGAACCTCGTTGTCCTCCTCGAGCATCTCCTTCTCCCTTCGAACCTGCGCCAGGTTGGAGGACATCTCCGCCTGCCGCGCCAGGAGCTGCTCCACCTCCCTCGCGAGCGACTCGCGATCCGCGTACGTCTGCTCCTCCTTCTCGAACAGTTCCCTTCGAAGCGCCGCCACCTCGAGCTCCATCCCGGCGCGCTCCGAACGCATCCGCTCCATGTGCCGCTGGAGCTCCTCGGACCTTCGCTGCAGCGCGTGCAGCTCGCGTTCGCGCGCCGGCGTGAGCGCGGAGGACCTATCGGGGGTTTGAATGGAGGACGGGGTTTGAATCGACGGGTCCGGCCTTCTGTTCGACGGGTTCCGTTCGACGTCCCCATTCTCCCCATAGGTTCGACGGTGCCCGCGTTTGTCGCCCCCGTCGTCGTCGTCGTTTTTTTTGCCGCCGATGACGTTTCGTATCGCGCCGTCGACGAGGACGCGAACCTCGCGCTCGCGCCTGGCGACCGCCTCGAGCTCTCCTAAACGTTCCCTGGCGGCGTCCGCCTCGGCGCGCGCGGCGGCCACCTCCGCCTCGCGTCGCGCGTCGAGCTCCGCCTGCTCCGCGAGAAAGTCCTCGACGACGACGTCGGCGGCGTCCCTCATGGCTCGTTCGTACACGGCGTCCACCTCGTCAGCCTGCTCGTCCACCTGCGTGTAGAGCATCTCCACCTCATCGTGGAGGTGCTGGTTCTCGCGCTCCAGCTCCTTGAGCCGGCGCTGGAGCATGGCCTTCTCGGTGAAGAGGTGCTGCACCTGCTTCGTGAGCTGCTCGTCCTCGTTGCGGCGGTTGGCGGAGGATGGGGATCGGAGCGCGGAGACGTCGCGCTCGACGGAGGACGCGGCGAGCTTGCGGAGCTCGGTCTTCGCGCGGTACTCCTTCGCCACCTCGCTCTTCTCCACGCTGATGACGCCGATGAGGGGAGCGTCCTGCGGGCACGGGGCGGGGGGACGGGGTATCGTCAGGGTCTCGAGCGGCGCCGGATTGTTGGCGCGAAAAAAAAACGTTGGACGGGGCCGGGGAGACGGGGAAAGCGCGCACCTGCGGGAGGATCTCCAGCTTCATCACCTCGCAGCACCGCCTGAACACCTCCGTGTTATCATCAAAGTCGCACAGGATGTTCTGCCTGTACTTCGTGTGCAGCTCCAGCGCGTTGTACGGGGTCTTTGCGGTGGGCACGCGCAGCACCTGGATCTGGTCCCTGGGCATGACGAACTGGTACGCGGTGCCGAACAGCCCGGTGGCGGCGACGAACCGAGCGCGCTTGGCGTCGACGTCCAGCGTGCCCAACAGGTTGACGCCGTCGCCGCTGGACATGACGTAGCTGCAGTTCCAGCTGTTCGGGCCCTTGGGCTTGGGCCTCGTGGGCGACATCGGGGGGGTCGCCATCACGGTAGATTCAACACGGGACTTTTCTCAACACCTTCGCCGAGCTCGACGGGGCGGGCCGGCGCCTCTCGAGGCCGCCTCGCACCGAGGCCCGCGTCGCCCTTCGTTCGGTCTCGTTCGGACCGAAGGTCTGGGGCGTCGCTGCGTGGAATCGCGCGGCCTGGAGTGCCCCGAGGCTGGGCGGAACGGCGCCCCTTCACAAGTTGTACCTTCGTAGACGCTAGCGCACCGCAACGGCAGAACGGTTGCACCTGACGTCGAGGATTCGAACGGCTCGAACCACTGGGCAAACAGTCTCGAGGGTTTATTCTCGAATTAAAATTTCCCGATGGCGGCCGTGTGACTGGTTAGCGTGCAAATCTGCCTCTATTTCGTTGACGCCCCGCCGACGCCTCGCCATCTCGAGTGTCCTCGAGTGCTCCTTTCGCGTGGTGAAAGCAGCGCGAACCAAATAAATCAGTGTCGGCGGCGAGGGAGGGAGGATGAGCGGCGCGCCTCCTCCCGTGGTGGCGGCCGTGGCGTCAAAGATGGAGGTGGACGACGCCCCCATCTCCGCCGACGCCAAGGACCGCATGAAGGCCGTAGGCATCACGCACCTCACCCCGGTGCAGGAGCGAACCCTGCGCGCGGTCATCGTCGACGGCCTCGACGTCCTGGTCAGGGCGCCGACGGGATCGGGCAAGACCCTCGCCTACCTCCTTCCCATCGCGCACGCGCTCGCGAGGCTGCCGCCGGAGGACCTCGCGAACCCCGGGCGGCCAAACGCGATCGTGTTCCTGCCCACCAGAGAGCTCGCCGCGCAGGTGCATCAGCACGCGGAGCGGCACGTCGCGGGCGCGGGTTTCGGCTGCGCTTTGATCGTCGGCGGCGCCGACGAAAAGTCGCAGCTCGCCGCGATTCGCGCGAACGCGCGGTGCGTCATCGGAACCCCGGGGCGCATCAAGGAGTTTGTCGACCGGGGCGTCATCAAGACGGATCTCGTCATCGCGCAGGTCCTCGACGAGGCGGACCGGCTGCTGGACGGTGGGTTCGAGCGAGACGTGGAATCCGTGATGCACTCCCCCGGGGGAGCCGCGAGGACCATGTGCCTCAGCGCGACGATGCCCCTGTCGCTCGCTCGGTTCCTCCAGCGGCAGCTCCCGCCCGACCACGCCGTCATCGACATGTTCGGCAGGGGCGGCGGTAACGTCGGGGGTGCCGTGGAGCATCTCGCGGTGACGACGCATCAGAACGATCTGGTGGGAACGGTGTTGGACGCGATTGACGCGTACGCGGCGGGCGCCGCGGGACGCGGGGATACGGACGACGATTCGTATTCCACGCGCGCCACGGGGCAGGCGATCGTGTTCGTGGAGACGAAGACCTTCGCGGAACAGCTGTCGGGGACGCTGGCGATTGCGTACGAGGTGAGCGACTCGGCCTCGCTCTCACTTTTTTGGTTTTTTTTTCCCGAGCCCCCACCACTGTCGCCCGGACGCCGCAGCGGACGCGCCCGCCGCCGGTCGATGATTACATCCAGATCGTCCTGACCATAACATGTGGGCTAACGAAATAGACTACAATTCTATTAGACCCGCGGCGGGGCGCCACGGCGCTCCGAGGCCCGAGCCCGGCACGGTTCCGTTTTTCTCGGCGCGGCGCGTTCCCATCCATGTGAATGTGTTACAACTTCTTACCTACATTCCATGAGGTTTGACGCTGATTAAAACTCGCATCTTGTACATGATGGATCGAGGGGTACACTGTTTCGCGCCAGTGCTTTTCTCCGACCCGGCTCTCGCGCCCGAACGCGGCGTCCTGTGTGGTTTCAAGCGATGAGGATCAACCCTTTTTTTTATCACATGTTAGACTTTCGAGTCCTTTTAGACGGGGACGATGCAAAGACAAAAGTTTCCTGAGCGCCACACAGGGCTTGGTTTTCCGCGACGGGTTTTCGACGCCGACTCGTCATCCACACACGGTTTCTTTCCTTCCTCCACGGTTTCTTTCAAAGTCGACCCCGGATTCATTCATTCGTTCATTTGTTCATCGCGACAGGAGCGACTGGACGCCGACGGCGATAACAAAAAAGCGGCGCGGCGCAGAATCGTCACCTCGCTTCACGGCGACCTCCCCCAGACGGCCAGGGACGCCGCCATCGCCTCCCTCCGCGCGGGCGAGTGCGACGTCCTCGTCGCCACCGACGTCGCCGCCCGCGGCCTCGACCTACCCGGCGTGGAGCTCGTGGTGCACGCGGATTTACCGAGGAGCGCCGACGCGTACGCGCATAGAGCGGGTCGAGCGGGCCGGCCCGGGTGCGTCGTTCGCGGCGCGTCGCTGCTACTTCCCCCTCCCGGCCCGGAGCACGCGGCGCACGTCGCGAGGCTGGAGCGGGAGGCGAAAGTCGCGGTGAGACGGCTCACGGCGGTTGGGGAGAGGGAGGCGCTCTTTCGGGGGAGGAGCGTCGCGGCGGCGGCGGCGGCGTCGGCGGCGGCGGCTTCTCGAAGTTTCGACGGCGTCGGTTTAATCGACGGAGTGGTCAACGCGACGTCATCACCGGGCGTGATGAGCGAGGAGGACGCGCAGGCTGCGAGGGCGAGGCTGGGTGAGCGGATGCTCGTGGCTGACAGGTTCGGGGAGTTCACCGGCGAGCTGAGCGAGCTCCGGGGCGGTCGGTCGGCGGGCGCGTCGGGCGGCAAGTCGAAGGGGAAAGCGAAGGGAAGGCGCAGGTGACCGACCGAGTTGTTTATGACTCGTCATAGATGTTTAGTTTAGCGAGCACGCGCGAGTTGGCGGGTTTTAGTAAGAGTTGCACGACGTCGCACCGCCGGTGCGTTTCGGAATCACAACGTCCGCGACGTCTCGTCCGCGTCGCCCACCACCCTGAGGCCCTCTCCACCGCGCTTGACGTACTTCTTCATCTTGATCTCGTACGTCTTCGGGTCGATGCGACGCCTGACGACGGCGGCGGTTAGGTCGTGGATCGCCTCGTCCACGCCGTGCACGACAAACGGCAAAAAGTTGAACTCGACCTCGTCAAACGCGGGATCGTCCACGTCCAGGACGAACTCCGAATCCGTCAGGAGCATTCCTCGCAGCGCCGTGAACAAGAAGGCCACCTCGCAAAGCTCGGAGAGCCGCGGGGGTTCGTCGAACCACAGCCACCAGATGACGATTCCCGGGACGGTGGTCAGCGCGACCAGCGTGCACACCGCGATGATCATGCGGCGGAAGAACCGACCTCGTTCGAGTCGAAGGCAGAAGCGCACGTAGGCGCCGTTCAGGTTCGCGTTCGGGCCGAGCGCGCGGAGGAAGAGGACCATCGCCGCGGCCCAGATGGCGAAGATGATCGCCTCGCCGAGCCACATCAGCAGAGGTGGTAGGTCACCAGTGTTAGAGTCAGACTGCTGCCAGTAGTCGTCCGAGTACCAGTGGAACACCTGAGGATACGTCGCGTTCCGCACGAGGTGATGAAACGCGGCATCGGCGGAGCCCAACCACGCGCTGGGGTTGTTCGCGTTCACCCACGCGTCGGAAACGTTGTCGGCCGTGTTCGGAAGCTCCTTCACCTCCTTCACGTCCGCCCATACCCGCATGCCGTCGTTCGCGACGAAGTCCGGAACCGGCCGCTCACGCAGCGTGCGCCCCGAGCCGTCCGCCTCACGCCACGCCTGACAGTACTGGAACGTGTCCTTGCACTCGCACCCCTTGAAGAACCAGTACGCGCCGCAACTCGCCGCGCAGTCGTAGTACGACGCTGAGAACCAGCACTCCTCATTTTTCCTCGCTCCCAGGACGTAACTCTCGAGCGCTAAGCGATGAACGAGGACGAAGACGGCGTACGCGACAGCGTACAGAGGTCGCAGCTCCGCGAGCGTGAACTGAAGCCAAGCCTTCATCGCGTCGTGAGGACGTAAAGAACAGGCCAGCGGCCGGAGCTCACTCGTCAGTGGCTGACACGGCAACGCATTTTGGAAAGTTGGTTATTCCCCTCTTTGTTTGCAAAAGTTTTTGGCATGCAAACGATGCTCGCCTTCAAGCCCCCCCGACGCCTTCACACTGCACGGATCGATTTGAAACTTCGCAGGGACGCGCGCGAGCACCTCAGGCGTCATTCTATGCAAGAAAAAAGAGAAATTTGTCACGTGACGGGTTCGAACCGCCGCGGCTTGCGCCAGAGGGTCTTAAGTCCTCCCCCTTAGACCACTCGGGCAACGTGACTCGGGTCAGGGTGTTTGCTCGTTGGAGCTCACGGCGCAATTGGTTAACAATTCACTTGGAACCAATCGCTAAGGTCATACTGGGTATGGGCCACACTCGTTTATAAACGTCAGCAAATTATTTCATTCGCGGCTTATGGGTCACGGTTGAACTGAACCGGCGATTGACGGGACGCGGAGGACACTTACACCACCGTTGTTCACGTGACCGCCCATCTGCGCGCGCCCCCCCAGCGAGCATGGCATCACCCGCCGCCCCCCCGCGGGCCTCGCAGCTCCAGGGGGTGCTGGAGTTTCTCCGCGAGCACGGATTCGCCGAGGTGCGCCCCGAACCCTCCCCTAAACGCCCCGTGCTCTTCATCTCGTGTGAGGAGCGCGGGTTTTTGATTCAAACGCAAAGCGCTGACCACGACGAACCCGCCTCCCCGAACCCCGAACCCGACAGGCGGAGGCGAGCCTGCTCGCGGAGATGGACGCGAGGATGGACAAGTCGATGGAGGACGTGTCCAACGACGGGGATCACGGCGCGACGTCCCCGAGCGGGACCGAGGGTCCACCCGAGCCCCCGTCCAGCTCGAGATCCCCGCGGGAAAACGGCACCGCGTCGACCGCCTCCCCCGGACGAGCCCCCCTGGACGTGGGTAAGCTCGCGGCGGTCATCGACGAGATCGAGGCCGACATGGTGGACGACGACGACGCCTCCGACGACGACCCGGACGACGACGACGACGTACCCTCCGACGACGAGCGCTTCGAGCGCGACTCGGTGACGACCCGATCGCGGCGTGACGAAGAAGAAGACGAACGAGACGAGGATGACGAAGTCGACGACGACGACGACGAGGAGCCGCGATTGACGTCGTCCACCACCCGGATTCACGGACTCGTCCCCTCGCCGTCCCACCGCAACCTCCACGGAGAGGACGACCCGCGGGCGCACGCCGCCGTCCTCGCGCGCTGGCAGGCGGACGACGTCGACGCGTACGACGCTCAGTCAGACGCCGGCTTCGACGTCCTCGCCGTCGCGCGAGACGAGGAGGATTCGTTCATCGCGTCCGAGCTCGTCCACGCGGACCGCGGTGTGTGTGGCGGCGGCGTCGAGGACGGGGAAGGGGATCGGGACGGGCGACGCGTGGGGTGGTGGCAGCCGAAGGTTGGCGAGGAACGCGCGGACGACGCGAGGGTATGGCGCGAGGACCTGGGGATGGTTCCGAAGGAAGAGGACGATCCGGAGGATGGGGATGTACGCGATCCGGAGGACGAAGCGGCCGCCCCGGACGGACCGCGGGATTCCGCGCGGGACTTCGCGAACGCCGCGGGCGACGGCGACGGCGACGCGAGCGACGCGTCGAGCACGGGATGGATCACCGATCGAACCAAGGACGGACCTAAGCGCCGATCGAACCGAGGAGGACAGCGACAGCCCCCGCCCAAGACGCTCGCCCCCGCCGGTGCCTTCGACGCCGTGTCCGGATGGAACGCGGATTTTGCCGTCGTCGACGTCGTCGTCCACGCGGTGACCAACGGCGACGGCACCGCGGCGCACGTGGTGACGACGTCCAACGGAAACGCCGCGTCCTTTGGGGTGGGCGAAGCGAACGAACCGCCCCTCGCCGATTTCGCCTTTGACAAGTCCCCGTCGCTGAGCGTCAACGGCGGGGGAGCGACCGGGGGCGGGAGCGACCGCGGGGAGCGCCGCGGGGACGGAACCGCGACGCCCGCGAGCGAGTGCGCGGACGGTCCCGCGTTGGGATGGGGCGGGAGCGAGTTTGGGGGTAGCGCGACGCCTCGAAGCGACCGCGGAGATGAAATGATGCGCAAGGGGGAGGAGATATATGAGGAGAATGGGGAAGAGGAGGCGATTTCGGCGTCGCGAGCAGCGGCGCTCAACGGCGCGGCGGACGCGCTCAGGGCGTGGGCCGACTCCAACGCGGACAGGACGGTACCGCCGGGCGTTTCCGGCGAGGATGGCGACGAAACCGCCGGGTCAGATGTCGAATCGGAGGCTGAGGAGGTGTCGGTGGAGGTGAAGCGGCGCGAATCGATCGACGCGTCAACCTGGGCGGACGGTAACCTCAGCGACGAGCGCGAGGATGACTTCGCCTCGGATCGCGTCGAGGAGCTCGGCGACGATGGGGTGAAGGAGGACGAGGACGACGACGAGGATGATCCGGACGAGACGTTCGTGACGTTTAACCTGCCCATCGTCCACCGGCTTCACCGCACGGGCTTTGAGGAGGAGAAGGATTTCCCGGTGCGAATGGGCGACGTCGTCGCCGGGCGCTACGAGCTCACGGAGTACCTCGGAAGCGCCGCGTTCTCCAAGGCTGTGCAGGCTGTGGACCTCGACACCGGCGACGTCGTCTGCCTCAAGATCGTGAAGAACAACAAGGACTACTTCGACCAGTCCTTGGACGAGATCAAGCTGCTGCGGTACATCAACGACGAGGACCCGGACGATGCCAAGAACATCCTGCGGATGTACGACTACTTCTACCATCGCGAGCACCTCTTCATCGTCACCGAGCTCCTCCGCGCGAACCTGTACGAGTTTCAGAGGTACAATCTCGAGTCGGGCGAGGAGCCCTACTTCACGCTGTCGGCGCTGAAGAAGATCTCGAGGCAGCTGCTGACGTCGCTCGAGTACCTGCACTCGCTGGATCTCATACACTGCGACCTGAAACCCGAGAACATCCTGATCAAGAGCTACAGCCGGTGCGAGGTCAAGGTCATCGACTTTGGCTCGAGCTGCTACGTCACCGACCACCTCTCGTCTTACGTGCAGTCCAGATCCTATCGAGCGCCCGAGGTCATCCTCGGCGCTCCTTACGACACAAAGGTTGACATGTGGAGCCTGGGGTGCATACTCGCCGAGCTTTACAGCGGAGAGGTGCTGCTGCACAACGACTCGCTCGCGTCGTTGCTCGCGAGGTGCGTCGGCATCTTCGGGCCTTTCGACCCGCGCTTACTTCGCCGCGGCCGATACTCCGCGAACTACTTCACCAAGAGTGGCTTGGTGTACGAACGGTGCGAGAAGACCGAGACGCTGAGGCTGATGCGACCGAAGAAGACCACGCTGGCGCGTAGGCTGGGTTTAGACCCCGAGGTGGACGAGGCCGAGTGCGGTTCCGACGGGTTCGTCGGATTTCTCCTGGCGCTCCTCGCGGTCAACCCCGACGAGCGGCTCACCGCGACGCAGGCGCTCACGCACCCCTGGCTGGCCGAGGAGGAACGGCGGGAGGAGGAGGACGAGAAGGAGGATGAAAAGCGGGAGGGGGCCGCGGCGGCTGAGGAGGGCGACGCGGCGGCGGACGGGGAGACAAAGGCGGACGAGGACGGGGGCGTCTCCCCGGACCTCATGCCGACGGAGGCGAACATCGAGGAGGAGGAGGAGGAGGCGGTGCCGAGGATGGTGGAGGCGCAACTCTAGAGATTTGGACGACGACGACGCCGGGAACGGATTTGAAGATGACGCAAAGGTTAAAAGTTTAGCGAGTGAGTTTTCCCTCGTCCGACGACCCTCATCGCGCCCAACCCGCGCGCCTCGGGGATCCATCGCGCCTGTACCCCCCGCCGCCGTACGCTCGGTCTCTGCTGCCGTCCCTCTCCCTCTTGTGCGACTTGCGTGCGTCCCTGCTCCCGCTGCGCCGGTCATCGCGGCGATACGGGTGATCCCTGTCGCGGCTCCTGCTCCGTCGCCTATCCCTGTCCCTGTCCCTGTCCCTGTCCCTGTCCCTGTCCCTTTCTCTGTCTCTGTTCCTGTTGCCGTCTCTGTCTCTGTTCCTGTTTCCATCCTCTCGGCTTCGGTCTCTGTCCCTGCGTGACGGGTCGATGCCTCGGCCCCTCTCGGTGACGCCCGCCATGTGCGGCGCCCGTTGCCCCAGGTTCACGCTCAGCGCAGCCTTGACGCTGGGGGGCCTCGCGCCGCTGGGTGCCTCGACCCTGCGCGATCCGCCGCACCCGCCGCATCCGAGGGGCTTATCCCCGAACCCCAGCTTGACGATGCGGTCCACGAGCGCTCGCCTCGTCACCTCCGGGCACCTCGGGAAGATGGTCTCGAAGTAGTACTGGTCGAGGACCAGGTCCCGGACGAACGCGCCGATCGTGACGTTCTTGCCGCCGGGCATCGGCGCGAACTCCTCGTCGTCCTTGAAGAAGGGGTCGAACCATCGCCCGAACTCCTTCGGGTCGCGCACGTACCGCACGTACAGGAACCCGATGGCGCGAATGTAGGGCGAATCGCGGTGGCGGATCAGGTGGTTTACGTTGCGGTCGTCGAGCTCCATGGTGAACAGGCGGTACAGCAGGCAGAAGGCGGTGGACGGCCCGCGCGCGTTGCCGCTCATCCACGGCTCCACGTGGTCAACTTCGTTGTAGATCTCGTCCACCAGGTCCATGAAGTCCTCGATCTTGGAGAGCTGCACGAAGTAATCCGAATTCAAGATGTTGGAGCGCAGGACCCTCTCCATGTTGTAGGATTTGCCGTTGTCGCGACCCGTGCCCGCGATGGGTATGAAGGTGGCCATGCCGCTGGAGGACTGCGCGTCGCGTGAGCGTCGGCGAACCTTCCCTTCAGTGCCCCAGGCCCCTTCCAAGTGAAGGCACCTTCGAAATTGTCCGCGCTTTTCCACCGCGGCTGGCAGGGGGAGATTCGTTTGCCCTGAACCCTCAAGGCCTATCCCAGCCGCCGCCCCGAGTTGGTCTCGAGGGTCCTCCCTGCCCGGGCAGCACACCCCGCCGCGCGAGACTCAGGTCCCCGCGCCAACGGCTCGTCTCGCACGCGTCGTAACTCCGACGCGCCGTCGATCACCCAGGAGGTCTCCCTCCCATCGCGTCGGCGCCGCCCTCGCGCAAGCGACCGAGAGAGGAGCTCGCCCATCGCGACCCAGCAGATCCGCACGACATGGCCACCGCGCGCCGCGACCTCCTCCTGGACATCCAGGCCAAGTCGCAAAAGAAGTGGGCCGATGAAAAGATCTTCGAGGTCTCCGCGCCCAGGGACGGTGCGTCGATGCCTCGACCCCGTGGACCATCTCACCCCCCCGCCGCGATCTCATCAACCAACTCCGATCGTCGATCGAAGCGTCGCCGCCCGATCGCTTTTCCGGCACCCGACTCTGACCCCGATCACCTATCGCCCCCGTACGCGAACCGCAGGCTCCAAGCCCCCAAAGTTCTTCGGCAACTTCCCGTATCCCTACATGAACGGGATGCTACACCTCGGCCACGCCTTCTCCCTCTCCAAGCTCGAGTTTGCCTCCGCCTACCACAGGCTCAAGGGCGACGAGGTCCTCTTCCCCTTTGCCTTTCACTGCACCGGGATGCCCATCAAGGCCTCCGCGGATAAGATCAAGAACGAGATCGCCAAGTACGGCAACCCGCCCGTGTTCCCGGTGATCGACGAGGCCGCCGAGGCCGAGGCTGCCGCGCAAAAGGCTGCCGAGGCTGCCGAGGCTGCCAAGAACGCGGATCCGACCAAATTCGCAGCCAAAAAGAGCAAAGCCGTCGCTAAAGCCGGCACCGCCACCTACCAGTGGGACATCATGAAGTCCTCCGGGGTTCCCGAGTCCGAGATTCCCCCGTTCGCGGACCCGTACCACTGGCTCGACTACTTCCCGCCCCTGGCCAAGCGCGACGTCGCCGCCATGGGCTGCCAGGTTGACTGGCGCCGATCGTTCATCACCACCGACCACAACCCCTTCTACGACGCCTTCGTGCGTTGGCAGTTTAACACGCTGAAGAAGATTGGCAAGATCATCAAGGCCAAGCGCATGGCGGTGTACTCCCCGCTCGACGGGCAGCCCTGCGCGGACCACGACCGCGCCACGGGCGAGGGCGTCGGCCCGCAGGAGTACGTGCTGGTCAAGATGCGGGTGTACGACGAGTGCCTGGTTGGCGAGCTGTCGCCCCTCGCCGGGCGCGACGTTTTCCTCGCGGCGGCTACGCTGAGGCCCGAGACTATGTACGGGCAGACGAACTGCTGGGCCCTCCCGGACGGCGACTACGGCGCCTTCGAGATGGCGAACGGGGACGTCATGGTGATGTGCGACCGCGCCGCGCGTAACCTCGCCTTTCAGGAGCACACGAAGGAGCCCGGCGCGGTCGACAAGCTGCTGGGTTTCAAGGGCACCGCGCTCATCGGATGCGCGGTCAAGTCACCGCTCGCGGTGCTCGAGAGGATCTACTGCCTCCCCATGATGACCATCCTCATGAACAAGGGTACCGGCGTGGTGACGTCCGTGCCGTCCGACTCCCCCATGGACTTCATGGCCCTCAGCGATCTCAAGGCCAAGCCCGCGCTTCGGGAAAAGTTTGGCGTCAAGGATGAGTGGGTCATGCCCTTCGAGGTTGTCCCTTGCGTTCACATCCCCGAGTTTGGCGACGCGTGCGCGCCTATCGTGTGCGAGCAGCTCAAGATCAAGAGCCAGAACGAGAAGGTCAAGCTCGAGGAGGCCAAGGGGAAGACCTACCTCAAGGGTTTCACCGATGGGATCATGCTCCTCGGCGCGCACAAGGGCGAACCCGTGAAGCTCGTCAAGCAGAAGATTCGGGACATCATGATTGCCGACGGCGGCGCCATCGTCTACTCCGAGCCCGAGAAGCAGGTGATGTCCCGCTCCGGCGACGAGTGCGTCGTCGCGCTCACCGACCAGTGGTACCTCGAGTACGGCGAGGACGCCTGGCGCGAGCGCTCCGAGAAGTGCCTCGAGGGCATGGTCACCTACCACGACGAGGCCCGAAAGGCTTTCCAGCACACCCTCGGCTGGCTCCGCCAGTGGGCGTGCTCCCGCGCGTTCGGCCTGGGAACCCGCATGCCCTGGGACCCTCAGTACCTCATCGAGTCCCTCTCCGACTCCACCATCTACATGGCCTACTACACCGTCGCGCACCTGCTCCAGGGCGGGGACATGTACGGAAAATCGAGGCCCTCGGTGGACCCGGAGGCTATGACCGACGACGTCTGGGACGCCGTGTTCCTCGGCACCCAACTCAACGCCGACTCGAAGTTCCCTGAGGACCTTCTCGACGAGATGCGCGCGGAGTTCAACTTCTGGTACCCGTTCGACCTGCGCGTGTCCGGCAAGGACCTCATCCAGAACCACCTCACGTTTGCCATCTACAATCACACCGCGATTTGGGAGGGCGACGAGAGCAAGTGGCCGCGCGGCTTTCGCACCAACGGGCACCTGCTCCTCAACGGCGAGAAGATGTCCAAGTCCACCGGCAACTTCAAGACGTTGAAGACCGCCATCGAGGAGTACAGCGCGGACGCCATGAGGTTCGCTCTGGCGGACGCCGGCGACGGCATCGAGGATGCCAACTTTGTCCACGACACCGCCAACGCGGCGATTTTACGGTTTACCAAGGAGCTCGAGTGGATCGAGTCCATCCGCGAGGCGTCCGCGCAGGGTAAGCTCCGCGCCGCCCACTCTCCCGCCACCTTCGCCGATAAGGTGTTCGCCAACGCCATCGACACCGCGATCGCGCTCACGAAGGACCACTACGAGAACATGATGTTCCGCGAGGCTCTCAAGTCTGGGTACTACGACTTGCAGTCTGCGCGCGACGCGTACAGGGTCCAGTGCGACGGCGACGCGGGCATGCGCGCGGACCTCGCCGCCAGGTTCATCGAGGTGTCCACCCTGCTCGTCGTCCCCTTCACGCCTCACACCTGCGAGCACGTCTGGGGCGCGATCCTGGGGAGGGAAGGTTCCGTCACGAAAGCGGGCTTCCCCGCGGGTAACCCGCCCGACGCGTCCGTCGCCGCCGCCGGTAAGTACCTCGACGACCTCGTCAAGACGGTGCGCGGGGGCGTCGCGAAGGCGACCGCGCCCCCCAAGAAGAAGCCCGCGGTCCCGCCGCCCCCCAAGGTTTGCGACCGCGTGGACTTCTTCGTCGCGGAGAAGTTTGGGGGTTGGCAGGAGGTGTGCCTGGGAATCCTCGCCGACGCGTTTGGAGCAGACGGGACGTTCCCCCCGGTGAGCGACATCCTCGAGAAGGTCAAGGCTAGCCCGCTGGCGGCGCAGGCGGACTTCAAGAACGTCATGAAGATGGTGATGCCCTTCGTCAAGTTCAAGATGAACGAGGCGGCGGTGGCGGGGCGGGACGCCCTCGGAGTTCGATTGATCTTCGACGAAGCCGGAGCGCTGCGGGAAAACTCCGAGTACGTCGCGAGGGTGTGCGGCTTGAAGGAGATTGGCGTGTTCGCCGCGGATGCGGATTCGCCGGAGAAGGCGGCGGCGGTGAAGGGCGGCGTTAAGGTGGACCAGGCGACGCCGGGGAGCCCCGGCGTGAACTTTGTCGTGACGGAGCTCAGCGTGGAGGGCGTCACCATCTAGGCACGGGCACTGCCCCCACACGTTGAAAATAATATGGACCTCATCATGAAATCCACTCGAGGCGCTTTTTCGTGAAACGCGTGAGCCCCTTTTCTCCATCCCACTTGCGGCGGCGCCCTTCGCTCGAGTAGCGCGAGTCTACCAGTCGAGAGGCGCGATGGCGGACGCCAAGTATGTGTTCATGCGGATCGTAGCCCCGCTGCTGGGCTTCCTCATCGCGAACGTCATGTTCTTCTCCGGGGTGCCCGGCTTTCTCGAACGGAAGAGGCGGGGTGCTTTGGGTAACTTCAACCCGCTGCCGTACCCGGTCATCCTCGCGAACTGCGCGTCCTGGATCGCATACTCGCTGTACATCGACGACTACTTTCTCTTCTTCGCCAACGCGCCGGGGATGCTCGTCGGCGTGTACTTCACGATGGTGGGCTACGGCCTCTCGCCGTACGGAGGTAAGACGCGCGACGCGATCGAGCGATGGACGGTGGGCCTGGTGGGCGCTCTTCTCGCGCTGACGTTGTACGTCGGGCTGGTGGCGCGAAAAGAGAGCGACGAGCACAAGCAGACGACCATCGGGCTGTTTTGCAACGCGGTGCTGCTCGTGTATTACGCGTCGCCGCTCACGACCGTCAAGGAGGTGCTCGAGAAGCGCGACGCGTCCTCGCTGTATTTTCCAATCTCGTGTGCCAACTTTGTCAACGGCGCGTCGTGGGCTACGTACGGCTTGGCGCTCAACGATTGGCTGCTCTTCGCGCCCAACGCGATGGGCGCGGCGCTCGGCGCGTTGCAGATGGCGTTGATTCGCGCGTATCCGTCTGAAGGCGGCGAGAACGGCGGCGGGAGGGAGATGAGGCAGACTCCGAGCACGGCTGACCTGCTGTCAAACCCGACGGGTCCGGGGTTGGTGAGCGGCGGCGACACGGCGCTGGTGTAGAAGACGAGAACCGTGATATGGGTCGTTTCCGTGATGTGACGTGATACGACGAGAGTCTTAAGACTTAGAAGAAGAAGTAATCTTAGAGACGTAGTGTAGTGCCGCCGTGGCTAGATGGACGACGTCGTCGCGAAACTTCGGCGCGTGTATTAAACCACAAACTGTATTCCATCCTCCTCCTCTCACTTGCGCTGCTCGGGGCTGCACACGAGCCCGGTGGCGTCGGCGCCAACCTTGCCGAGGTTGCACACCGGGCACACCGTCCCCTCCTGCTCCTTCACGAACCTGGCGCCGCAAGTGGGGCACGCGACGTCCGCCGTGCCCCTGTAGATGGGCGTGAACGTCGCGGCGCAAACCACAAAGGGGTTTCGGGAGTCGTAGTCGAGCTCAACCTCGTCCTTGTTCTCGCGCTCGCAAGCCTGCAGCACCTGCTTCGCCTGCTGCGCAACCTTGACCGGGGGGGACAGCTCGAGCAACCGCCTGGAAAACTCCGCGGCGGTGTTGAAGTTCTTCAGCTTGAAGAAGATCGACATCGCGGACCTCAGGGACAGCGAGAGGTGAATGGGCTGCATCGCGCAGTGCGTAAAGTACGCCGCGAGCTCCGCGGCTCTCTTCGGGTCGTCCTTGTACTCCTTGCGCTTGATCTCGATGCGAAGCGCGCTGGCGTACTCGCGGGCGATGCCCAGAAGCTCCCGCACCTCGTCAACCTCGCGCCTGGTCTCCACCAGGAGAACCGCGATGGAGTGGATGATACCCTGGAACATCTTGAGCGCCTCGCCAAACTTGCCCTCCGTCGTCGTCTTGTACGCCGCCTTGAGCCTATCCTCGAGCAGGGGCAGCGAAGAGACGAGCGCGGGAGAGCAGCCCACGCCGGGCGCGAGGTCGCTGTTCCAGTTGCGTCCGAGCGGGAAGGAGAGGCTGGGCGCGGAGGTGACGCCGGACATCGCCGCGTGCGTCGCGAGCGCCGCGTCGATAAAGTGCTGACGAAGCGGAGCAAAGTTCACCACGCCGAGCTGCCTGTTCAGCAGCTTCATCGCGCTGTCAAAGTCGCCCGCGGCGGCGTGTTCGCCGGGGATTGCGGACTTTTGCGTCCATCGCCTCGCCACGGGCACCCCCGCGGTGGGCGCCACGAACACCTCGCTCACCCCGGCGTCCACCCCGTCGTCGCCGCCGCCCGCTCCGAGATCCGCCGGGAGCTCGAGGTCCTCCATGTCCCAACCCGCGTCGGACCCGTCGTCCTCGCCGTCGCCCTCGCGCTCGTCGTCGTCGCCCAACCCGAGCCCCGCGAGGGGATCCTCCTCCTTCTCCTTCGCCCCCTCGTCCCCGCCGAGGTCGAGGTCGAGGTCGTCGCCCCAGCCGGCGCCGGCGTCCTCGCCCTCGTCCATGACGTAATCGCTCGCCGAGATATCCCCAGCCAGGACGCCCTCGAAGAAGCCCTTGGAGACGGTGAGCAGAGGCCAGTTGTCCCCGAGGGTGATGGGCTCGGGGGGCACGAGGAGCACGCCGGTGCCGTCAACCTCGGGGACGGTGCACCCAGCCTCCGTCAGGATCGTCTCGATTCGCGCGGCGTCCTCTTCCATGCCGTGGGTCTTGGCGGTGAGATACGCGAGGGGGTATTGGCCAGACTCCTCCAGGATGCGCAGCCTCTCCGGGATGTCGCCGAGGTAGAGCGCGTTGTGGAACTGGCCCATGACGTCGCTGCGCATCTCCGCGATTTTGAGCATCTTCCTGAGCTTCTCGGTGTTGCCGGTGATGAGGTACAGGAAGGAAAGGCGCTCGAAGTTCTTGGTCTTCTGGTACGCAAACTCGACGATCTGGTAGTTACCCTGCCTCAGCGCCTGGACGCCGAGCTCGTGCCAGGTGTCCTTATCGTCGAGCTCCTGCGCGGCGGCCAGCGCCACCTCGATGTTTCCGCACTCGATCGCGAGGTCGAACCGGGTCCGCTCATCCTTGACAAAGTGCAGCGCAACCTCGGGGAAACCCTTGTTCTGGAGGTACGCGATGATGCTCTGGCCGCACAGCGCGCCAGACTTGATCATGGCGAGCACCTGGTCGTACTTGCGCTGGATGAGCGCGAGCTTGAACATGTACTCGGAGGTGTCGATCTGAATCTGTCTGTTGCGACCGTCCCTGTCGAGGCAGTACACGACGCCGCCGAAAACCTTGGTGAGGTACACCGGGGTATCCAGCGTGCGGATGATGCCCGAGTCTCCGTTTGGCAGGGCGTACTTGATGTGGTTCAACGTCGTGTAGACAAAGACGCCGCTGTCGTCCCACGCGCCGGACTTGACCCTGATGGTCTCGTGAACAGTCACCGCCTGACCGAGCTTGCGGTTGGCGATGACGATCGCGTGCTTGGACAGCATCGCCACCAGGGACATGTCCGAGGACCAGACGACGTACTTGACGGACGGCGTCGCGAGCTCCGCCATCGTGGACCTCTGCTGGACGTCGTACAGTATCATCTTGTCCTCGCATCGGCACAGGAGGGTGCCGGTGCCGGCGTAGAAGATCCCGTCGCACGTGGCGTCCGGCGGCGTGCACCGCTTGGTCACCTCGTCCTTGAGGTTCTTGATGTGAATCTCGTGCGCCCCCTTGTCGAGCGTCGCGAATCGGTTCCTGGCGACGAAGACGGCGGATGAGCCGACGCCGCGGCGGGTGTCCACGGGCTCGGCGCCGCCGTGACCCCCCTTGGGGAGGACGTGCAGCTCGTACGAGCCACCCTCCGCGTCGAAGTTGACGAGGACGGCGTTCTCCGCCGGGTTGTAGCTCATGGAGCGTGGCACGCCGGCGTTGCCGCCCCTCGCGCCGCGGACGGAGATGAGCGGGCTATCGCGGTTGGAGCCGTAGTCGTAAGCCCTGAGGTATCGGTCCTTGACGTAGTAGAGGGTCCCCTGGTGCTGGGCGTAGGCCGGGCGCTCGCGCTCGAGCTTGAAGACGATCATGCCCGAGTCGTGGCCGGCGGCCAGGAGGTTCACCTCGGGGTGCGCGGCGAGGATCCAGAACCTGTCGTGTTCCCTTCGGAAGGTCTGCACCCCCGTGCGCTTGGACATGTCCCAGACGCGGATAGACTTGTCCTCCGAGTTTGACACGATGATGTCCTGCCTGGCGTGGAACATGCAGCACGAGACGTTGTTGACGTGCCCGCGGAGGGTGTCCACCTCCCAGGCCTTGGTGTCGTTCATGCGCCACAGCTTCACCTGGCGGTCATCCGCGCCGGAGACGATGAGCGGAAGGGACGGGTGGAACCCCGCCCAGTTGACGCCCCTGTCGTGACCCTCGAGGACGTACTTGACCACCGCGTCGCCGCCGCCGAACAGGTCGTCGCCGCGCATCTCCTTGGGCATGTGCCTGCTGAACGGATCCTCCCCGCCGGGCGCGACGCTCTTCTTGCGAAGGCCGCCGATGTCCCAGACCCGCACGGTTTGATCCAGCGACGCAGACACCACGAGATCCTCCTTGACGTGGAAGGAGGCGCACATGACGTAGTGGTTGTGGCCGGTCAGGACGCTGATGCAGCTACGGGACTGCCAGTTCCAGATCCGAATGGTCTGGTCGTCGGACGCGGAGACGATCCACGGGTACTCCTGGTGGAACTGCACCGTGCGGATGTAGTCCAAGTGCCCCAGCAGGGTGTAGAGGCACCGGCGCAGCTTGTAGTTCCAAACCTTGATCTTGTAGTCGTCACCTGGGTTGGACAGGGGTTGGACGCGGGGAGACATCGTCAGCGTCCGCGGCGTGCGATCAATCGCGCGAGAGAGATGGTGGATCGGAGAGCGATCGAGAAGCCGCCGCCCGGGCCCGGAAGGGGGAAAATCCTGAAGTCCGACTCGTTGTTTGCCGAGGCGGACGTAGGGTTTTTTTTGGGCGTTGGGGGTCGCCCCGATCCTCGGGGCGGTCGGACGCGATCGTCCGGGATCGGGACGGGATGACGAGGGGTTCTCACCTCCTGACACGAACAGCGGCTGGGAGCTGTGGAAGCTGACGCCGCGCACCGGACCGTCGTGCTCGTCGAAGCGATCGATCAGGGTACCCATGCGATAGTCCCACAGCTGGATCACACCGCTGTGCAGGGACGCGAGGATCCATGGGCGCTTCGGGTGGAACGACAGGCCCTTGACGCGGTTGCTCTTGGTCTGCGGTGGGTGGATGCATGATCAAAGGTCAGTGACGGGTTCGAACGGAGGTCGATCCGGGGAACCGGGGTCCGCGGAGCGGGTCGAAACGAAGGGCGTCCGGCCAATTTCCTCAGGTCCGTTCGACGCTCTCCGCTGCGTTGAATGGGTGCGAGGCGGGGATACGCGCGCGCACCTCGAACTTGGTGAGCATCGCGACAGGATTCAGGCCGCGCCGGGCTCCTCCCTCTTGTGGTTTGTTACGCGACGCGCGAGAACTCCTCCTTCGCGCTGCGCACTCGCGGCCTCCCGCTCCGCGCGCTTACCTCTATGGCGCCACGCCCGGTGGCGAGATGACTGGAACCGCGATCCGGTTTTTTTCGAGTTCACAACACCGCGGCCTGGACAAGGCGGCCGATTTTCGGACATTTTCTGATGACTGTTGACGCATACGGGTTCGAATTTTTCATCAACTCATCAATCGACGGTCTAAATCGTGCGCATCCAACAAAGTCCGCGCGCCTTTTGGCCAAGAGATCGGGTCGGCCAACAAAGCTCGTGACGACGCGCTTACGCGGGGCGTCACAAGCGGTTTGCGAACGACCAATCCGGGAGAGGGGGAACCGAACACGGGGAAGGAGGATGAATCCCGCGCGGATATAGACCGCAGGTGACGATACGCACGAACGGAGGGGCATCGAGCGGACGCGCCTGTTCGAGGGAGGCGGACGCGTCGCGAGGGCCGAATCTTATTAAAGATGGCGACCCGCGCGCACGGCGTGCTTCCCCAGCCGGCGGATCCGAAATACCGACTGGTGCACATAGGCTTCACCTCACCCGGTGGTCCCACGCACAACGTCGATAAGGACGCGCACGGATATCGCTACGACTCCATAGGCATATGCAACGGCGTCATCAACGCGGGCGCGTCCTGCGTGCGGCTGCAGTACGACCCGACCGATCCCGAGCGCATGGCGCGGGAACTCGCGCAGTACGACGGGTACATCGTGCGCATCAACCCCGGGCAGCTGTCCAGGCCCGGCGTGCCCCAGGGCGCGCAGCGGGTCTTCGACGAGCTCATGGACTCGTTCGTGCACGCGGGTAAGCCGGTGTGGTCATCGCCCCAGGTGCAGAAGAGCATGGGAGCGAAGGACGCGCTGGTTCGGATAAACGGGATGGCTTGCGGTCTGTCGGACACCCTCGCGTACTACACGCCCGAGGAGTTCAAGGCGAACTTCGTTAAGACCGCCGCGTTCCAACCCAGGGTCATCAAGCAAAACAGGGGCAGCGCGGGAGAGGGTATCTGGCTGTGCTGGCTGGTGGACAAGCCGTATTGCGAAAAGTTTGGCGACTCCGAGTTGGACATGAGTGATAAGCTGAAGCTCATGGAGATGAACGACGAGCACGTGGAGTACCACACGGTTGGCGAGTTTATGGAGTTTTGCGTCAACGGTCCGGAGAATAAGGAGCTCGCCGGTGAGTGGCACAGCGTGTTTCCCGGAAAATACCTCACCGGCCAGGGTTCGCATCTGGTCGATCAGCGCCTGATGCCGCGCATCGCCGAGGGCGAGGTTCGCATGCTGATGGTCAGGGAACAGCTGTTCCAGATCATCCACAAGAAACCAAAAGCGGATGGGGGCATGAGCGCGGTGGGCGGGAACAACGTTCCGACGTTTTACAGGCCAGACGCGCCTGAGTTTGCGGGACTTCGTGAGAAGTTCATCAAAGAGGATGTGCCGCACCTGTTGGAGGTGATGGACCTCCAAGACCAGCCCCTTCCCCTGCTGTGGACCGCGGATTTCATCCCCATGGACAGCGACGACGTTCCGGGCGAGACGGTGTACAAGGTTGGGGAGTTCAACTGCTCGTGCGTGGGAGTGAGCAAGTTCATGGCCAGCGCCAAGGGTGGAACCATAGAGGACGTCAGCGACGACGATTACGCAGAGGCTATGTCGCTGTGTGACCTCATCGGCAAGCAGGTCGTCGAAGCGATGGACACGCACTGGGCGGCGCTGCAGAAGGAGATCGCGGGACACCCCGGGCGCGGCGGGGGATAAACTACATTGATTATTGCGTACGTTAGAACATGAAATGAGGAGAGACGAACGTTAGATGGCTACGCCGCCTTGTCCAGACGACCGCCTACGAAATCCGGCGATTAAACGCCTCCATCTTCTGCGCCAGGAGCTTCCACACCTCCTCCCCCTTTAACCGCTGCTCCAGCGTGTACCCCCGCGTCCTGTCCGGGTGATACCTCAGCGCCGCCTTCCTGTACGCCCTCTTCACCGCCGCCGGATCGCCCTCGTCCACGTCCCCGAGCCCGAGCGCTCGCAGAGCGCCGGGCAGGTCCTCGCCGCCGATGTCATCCTCAGCCGCGGCGGCGGCGTCCTCCCGAAGCTCCTCCGCCCGCTCCCTCGCCCGCTCCCGCTCGGCCCGCTCCTCGGCGGCGCGTCTCGCCGCCGCTTTCATCGCCGCCTCGCGCCTGGCCGCCTCCGCGGCCCTCGCGTCCCTCGCCGCCTCGTTCGCCCTCCTCGTCGCCTCCTTCTCCCGCTCCTCCCGCTCCTTTTGCTCCCGCTCCTCCCGAACCCTCTCGCGCTCGACGCGGCGCTCCTCCGCGGCAGCCTTCTCCGCGTTGAGGCGCTCCTCCATGCGACGCAGGCGCGCCTCGGCCTCGGCCGCGCGCTCGGCCGCGCGCCGCTCGACCGCGTCGTCCTCGCCTTCGCCAAAGCCGCCTTCGCCAAAGCTGCCAAAAAACTTTCCAAACGACGCGGGCGGGGCGCTCGGATCGGGCCTCTCCCCGGCGCCAAACACCGCGCGACGAAAGGCCATGCCCGCTAGGTCGAGGTCCCCATCGCCGTATCGGACGCGGCCGGGAGATCTCGGGCTGAGACGAACGTCGTTGACGTCGACGCCGTCAATTGTCGTCGTCGTCGTCGTCGTCGTATGAATCGTCCTTGTCGTCCTCATCCTTGTCGACTCCGCCTCGCTCCGTCGCAGCGCCTCCACGAGATCAGCCTCCTCCTTCGACCGCGCGAGCGCCTCGAGGAGCTGACGGGTCTCCTCGAGCTCCTCCGGGGCGATGGATCCGGCGGCGGGCGCCCCGCGTCGGTCGACCGGGCCGGGAGCCTCGTCGCCGCCGCCGCCGCCGCCGCCGGGGCCGCGAAGGAAGGACGGGTCGAGGTGCGGGGGCGTGGCCATGGACGGGTCGAGGTGCGGGGGCGTGGCCATGGACGGCGGCGGGTTGGCCATGGACGCGTCGTGGGTGGGGGCGCGGACGGGGCTGCTCGCGAAGTGCGGCTGCCGCGACGGCGGGGTCGGCGGGTCGCGTCCTCCGTCGGTCCCCTCGGGTGTCCCCGATTGTTGTCCGGATACCCGATTGAACCAATCCTGCGCGCGCCTCTCGCCCTCCTCCCTCGCCCTGGACCGTCGGTCGCGTTCGAATTCCTCCTCGCTGACGCGAAGGGCCTCCGCGAGCGTGAACGCGTCCTCATCCTCCTCGTCCCACGCGCCGGCCCTGGCGTTCATGGCGACGCCGAAGTCCACCTCGACGTCCTCGCCCGGTCGCCAATCCTTCGTCGGGGTGGACCTCGCCTCGAATTGGAATCGTTCCTCGAGGTGACGCGCGCGGAGTTCGGCAGCCTCGGCGGCCTGCGCGGCGCGTATCGCGTGCTCGCGCGCTCGGCGTGCCTCGCTCTTCATGGCTTTGATGCGTTCGGCCTCGCGCTCGCTCGCGCGGAGGGCCTCGAAGAGCTGAGACTCCTCCTCCTGTCGAGCGAGAGGTGGCGAGAGTGGGCACGGATCTGAGACGGATTTCTCGGGGCGTTGACCGGGGTTTGACGGGGGCGATGCCGGGTTCGGGGGGGGCAAGGCGGGTCGGACTCGCCTGTCGCGATCTCGGGACACTCATCGTTGGGGCAAGGGTGGAGCGGGCGCGCCGCGGGCTTCACTCCGCGCCGCGCCCTCCTGAGTGTGTTTGGAGGAACCTCTTCTCCGCGCACGTTCCTAGACAACAACGCACATCTCACGAAAATCGCGGACGGAACGATGTCAATTCGGGAGCGGTGGCCACAGCCGCACGGCGCGTCCATGGACGTCCCCTGGTGGGAAGCGACGGCCGCTTCCGTGGTCCGTGGTTCACGCCCCGACGCAACCGACGCGGGCGAGACATCCGCGGCGGGATCGTTCGGGTGCGACGTGCGCGGCGCCGGGGGCCACCGCAGGCGAGGAGGAGCTGCTCACCGGCAGGCCATCGGGACGACCGGCTCAGCCCCGTCCTTCGCGGCGGGCGCTTCGGCGTTGCGGGCGTTCGTCGCGTCCTCGCCGCGGCTCTGCGTCAACATCAGCGCGACGTGGTGCGCGCCGTGCGTCAGGTTCCATCCGAAGTTCGCGGACATGAGCGCGGCGTTTCCCGACGTCAACTTCGTCACCGTCGACATCGACGCCCTCGACGACGACGTATTGGACGAGCTCAACGTGGAGACGATTCCCACGTTTCTGCTGATGAGAGGCGGGCGGGAGGTGACGCGGGTGGTTGGGGTGGCGCATAAGAGACCGGCGAGGCCCCTCGCGGCGGCCATACGGCGGCACCTCTGCTCGTGAGGCGGCGGCGTCGACCGAGCGTCGGGCTCGGCTCATAGCTTTAGGGTGTCATCACACGAGCTTTTAGCAGACTAGCTTTAGAGTATCAGAGCGATCCCTGGGTGACGTTGTAGGCCCCGACGAGGGGCAAACCCGGCCCCTCCACCCCCGCCGTCACCGCCGCGTCCGCGACCGCCTCCTGGTAATCCCGCGCCGCCGCGATGTTCCTCGCGTTTGCGCACAGATCCGTGGACCTCTTCGAGTTCGCCTCCCACCGTCTCGCGACGTCGTACACCGTCCGCGGGCTCAGCGACCCGAGCGCCAGGGACCCGCCGAACAGCCTGAAGAAGGCGCTGAGCTTGTTCTCCAGCACTCGCTCGTACATCTTCCGAAACTCCCGGTTGGAGGTGGCGGTGTAAAAGTCGAGAAAACCCGACAGGTTCGCCAGCGTCTCCGCCTCGCCCCCGGGCATCCTGAAGGGCACGGGCGGGATCGCCACCGCCGCCTCCTCGGCGGCGAGCGCCAGCATGCGCTCCTCGCTGAACATCACGAAGGCGTTGTCGGTTCGAGCCCGCGCTTTCCTTCGTTTCGCGAGCTCCGGATCGTCGAGCGCGGCGCGCGCGGCGGCGACGGCCTCGTCGTACCTGCGAGAGCACGAGTACCCGCGCGTCAGAAAGAAAGCCAAAAAAAAGCCCGTGAAACGTCACGAAACTCACCTCTCGTCCTCCTCCCTGTCCGGCAACCTCGCCCACGCGCGCGTGGAGTCCAGCTCGGGCATCGCCCCGACGAACGGGTCCTCCAGCTCGCTCCCGCGGGTCTTGTACCCCGCCAGCCTTTGCGGCGGGGGCAGCGGCGGAGCCACCGCGCCCCGAGCCGCGACGTACTCGTCCTCGGTGGCCCACGGCGCCACCCTCGCTCCCCTCTCGTTCCTCGCCTCGGTGGCCAGGTAAGCCTCCTCCGTCGCCCTCACCTCGTCCGCGCACTCGCGCAGGGGCGCGGACCACTCGTGGATCGATTCGACGCCCGCGCCGCGCGCCGCTGCGATTCCAGCTCGCTGCGTCGCCATCCTGGACCACTCGAGCTCTCGCCTGCACGACAGCGAGGACGCCCCGGTCTCTCTCGCGATGCGCTCGACGTGCGTCGCGGGTGATCCGACCCTGACGACGAGGTCCGCGCCGCGGTCCCTCAGGGCGACGCGGAGTTCGCGGACGGCCTCGTGGACCAGCCTCTGGAACGCCGGGGTCGTGTTCGCAGCCTCCTCGGGGTCGAAGACGAATAACGGGACGATCGGGCGGTGGGGCGGGAGGAGGGATGCCGCGTGGAGGCCCGGGTGGTCGTGGACGCGCAGGTCGCCGACGCGGATCCAGACGATGTGCGCGCCGGCGGTGGGCGCGGAGGCGGCGACGACCGGCCGGGATCCGGACGACGCGGCCACCGATCGGCGCTCTCCTCTCGAGATGGATAACTTTCGACGAGGCGCCGAGAGCGCGTCTCGCCGCCGCGAGCCGCGCGCGTCTCGGCCCCGAATCGCGACCGCGCGGGTCGGCGCGATGGAGCGGCAGCACGCGGACGATGCCATGACGCGATCTAGGATACCCGACGGATCGCCAGGACGCCCTGTTGTGGGCGTTTGACGCTTCCGAGAACTCATCAGAGGAGGTGACTTGACAAGCCGAAAACAGAGTTTCGCAGGCGACGAGGCGCCAGAGCACCAGGCACGGCGTCACCGCCCCATCGAGGGAGGTATAATCCGGCGGATGATGAGCGCCGCGACGAGGGTTTGCACGGTGGCGTCGCACGCGTCGCGTCTCCGCCGCGAGAAGATGCGGGGCGGGGTGAGACCGACGCGCCACGTCGTCACCGGATCTCGGCGCGCGCGTCGTCTCAATCGCCGAGAGGTGGCGTCGGCGTCGTCCGGGAACGACGGCTCCGGGGGTGGCGAAGACGAAGAAGACGCGGTACCCGAACGATACCGCGAAAGGAGCGATTCAAACCGATGGATGAAAGCCGGGTCCATGGGAAGCAGGTACGCCAGGTCCGACGTGGAGGTCACCTGGGGGATGATTGGGGTCGCGGCATTCCTCGCCGTGTTGTCCACGGGCGCGGTGGGGTGGCTGGTGCTGACCGCGCCTTCCGCGAATAGCCCACAGTACAGGAGGTCCGACGGGCTCGACGACGTCGTGCTCGGTCTGGTGGAGGAGGAGCCGGCGAAAGCGGACCCTTACGGGCAGGTCTGAGCCTGGCTACTGGCTAGACAGTAAGATGCGCGCCAATCTCGTTCGGCACTTCGGGGGCGTTCGTGAGAAAATCGACCCCTTGTTGTAACACCAATGTCATACGTTTCGTTTTCACGTCATCGAACGCTAATCTCGCGCCTTTCGAGCTGGCGCGGTCTTCCCCAGCAGCTGCTGCAGCCCGACGGTCAGCCCGTCGCCGCTCCGCCCCCCCCCCCCCCCCCCCCCCCCCCCCCCCCCCCCCCCCCCCCCCCCCCCCCCCCCCCCCCCCCCCCCCCCCCCCCC
>Ga0181573_10001021_pt1 | contig 28574 bp, 11 predicted proteins | sample 101ome_25_FD_148643 | JGI IMG/M metagenome (GOLD analysis project Ga0181573, IMG submission 148643) | Coastal salt marsh microbial communities from the Groves Creek Marsh, Skidaway Island, Georgia - 101409BT metaG (spades assembly) | ecosystem: Environmental > Aquatic > Marine > Intertidal zone...
CGGGTTGCGGGGAGGTGGGGGTGCCCGATTCGGTGCGGGTCAGTGCCGGGGAACGGGGGATGCGCGGGGTTCGTCGGCACTCACATCATCGTTGATCTTGATGAGCACGTCGCGGAAGTCGTCCAGGTGCGATACCAGCACGTCGGGGTCCATCCCCGCCCCTACCCGCGGGCGCCTCTCATCTGTCGCCTCTTTTTGAATGTCCAGCCTTCGTTCATCACGTCCCACACGCAAGGGTGCCGTGCCGTCAAAATATTCCAAGGGACACGGCGTTGACCCCCACCACGCCGTGCACCAGACGTTCAGCCGCCCGAGGGACGTCGCATCCCGCAACCTTCGGTGGATCGCCCGTGTATCGACGCGAGTTCGATCGATTCGGGAGACGGAGGCGTCCGTCACGGGAACCCGGTCCCGCCTTCGAGGGCACCCGTATCGGATACGCTTTTGGGTTTGGCACCCCCAATCCCCAGGGACCCCACACCCGCGCCCACACACGCACACGAACGTAGCCGCATCGACACCTAGATGAGCAGCCCGGGCGGAACGGGTTGGCTCGGTAAGATGGGAGGAGCCACCAGACCCCCTCCCGGCGGCGGCGCGCCAGGCGCGGGCGTAGAGCCCCCCACGCCCGAGACCCAGAAGCGCGTGGATGCCGCCAAGGCGTACATCGAGAACCTCTACCGCAACCAGCAGAGGTCCTTACAGCAGCGCATGGAGCGACGCGCGGCGGTCGCCGGAGACGAGGAGCTGCCCGTGGAGGCCAAGCAGGAGCTCCTGCAGGAGCTGGACGAGCAGGAGCGCAAGTACACCCGGTTGAAGCGCGCCAAGCTCACCGCGGATGACTTTGAGCCGCTCACCATCATCGGCCGCGGCGCTTTCGGCGAGGTGCGGCTCGTGCGCGACAGGTCGAACGGGCAGATTTACGCCATGAAGAAGCTCAAAAAGACGGAGATGGTCCGCCGCGGTCAGGTGGACCACGTCAAGGCTGAGCGTAACCTCCTGGCGGAGGTTCACGATGAGGCGGTGGTGAAGCTGTACTACTCCTTCCAGGACGACGAGTTTCTCTACCTGGTGATGGAGTACCTTCCGGGCGGGGACATGATGACGCTGCTGATGCGCCGCGATACCCTGACGGAGGACGAGACGAGGTTCTACATCGCGCAGACGGTGCTGGCGCTGGAGACTGTCCACTCCGCCAACTTCATCCACCGAGACATCAAACCCGACAACCTCCTGCTGGACAGGGACGGGCACATGAAACTGAGCGACTTTGGCCTGTGTAAACCCGTGGACCAGAGACTTCTGGACACGCTTCCGGAGATTGCCGAGGAGGACGGCACCCCGACCCCGGAGAACGAGGAGGCGGAGGGTTTAGCGGACCCGGCGCGGCGGCTGGCGCAGCTCCGGCACTGGCACGAGAACCGAAGGAGACTCGCGTACAGCACCGTGGGCACGCCCGATTACATAGCGCCGGAGGTGCTGCTGAAGAAAGGGTACGGGCTCGAGTGCGACTGGTGGAGCGTGGGCGCCATCATGTACGAGATGCTGGTGGGGTATCCCCCGTTTTACAGCGACGAGCCGATGACCACCTGCCGGAAAATCGTGCACTGGCGGCACCACCTCCGTTTCCCCGCCGAGGTGACCCTCTCTCCCGAGGCCAGAGACCTCATCGAGCGCCTTCTGTGCGACGTGGACCAGAGGCTGGGCACCGCGGGCGTGTCCGAGATCAAATCGCACCCGTTCTTCTACGGAATTCAGTGGGATAAGTTATACGCCATGCACGCTCCGTATCAGCCCGAGGTTAATGGCGAGCTCGACACGCAAAACTTTGAGCAATTCGACGAGGACGACGCCTTCGCGAAGAAGCAGAGGGCGAACGCCGCCGCGAGCAGGAAGGACCTGGACTTCATCGGGTACACGTACAAAAACTTCGAGGTTGTGGGCGAGGAGGTGCAGAAGAAGAAGGGCAAGGTTAAGCCCAGTTTGGCGTCCATCTTCCCGGGTGCGGTGACGCCCGAGCCCAAGGCCGCGGCAGATAGCGAGTCGTCCACTCCGTATCACACGGCGCAGTTTCACGGGTTGGCAGAGGAAGGTGAGGAGGAGGAGGCGGCGGCGGCCGTCGCTCGCATGTCCGTCGCCGACCCGTGACCGCGTGACTTAGTTGTTAAAAATCGAAACCAAATTGAAGTAAGAGTTATCACATGCGAAGGTAACAGAGAGTCACCTCCGGTCGCCAGCTACGCGGGGCGTCCGGAAACTGTACACGTCGAGATCACTTCATGCTCTCGGGCTTGCCCTTCATGCCCCCGAGGTACTCCTTCCACCCCTTCGTCTCCATCTTCTCAGCCTTGTCCGTCACCACCGTCTTCATGTCCGCCTGGTACTCCTCCATCTGGACCAAAACCTCCGGCTGATACGCGCCGACGATCCTCGCCGCGAGTAACCCCGCGTTCGTCGAGTTACCGATCGCCACCGTGGCCACGGGCACGCCCTTGGGCATCTGTAGGATGCTGTGCACGGAGTCCACGCCGTCGAGGTGCTTGAGCGGGACGGGAACGCCGATGACGGGCAACGGGGTCATGGAGGCGACCATCCCCGGGAGATGCGCCGCGCCGCCGGCTCCGGCGATGATGCAACGCAGCCCTCGTCCCGCGGCGGACCGGGCGTACTCGAACATGCGCTCGGGGGTCCTGTGCGCGCTGACCACGGTCACCTCGACGCCCACGCCGAAGGACTCGAGCGTCTCGGCCGCAGCCGCCATCGTGGGGAGATCAGAGTCGGAACCCATGATGATGCCGACCAGCGGGGGAAGGTCGGGTTTGGCGTCGGGCTCGCCGCTGGCGATGGCGAGGACCCGCTCGAGCCGCGCGGTGGCCTCCGTGGGGTGCTTTCCGGTCACGGTGAGGTGACCCATCTTGCGGCCAGCCTTGGACGACTCCTTTCCGTACCAGTGCATGTTAGCGCCCGGGACCTTTAGGGCGGCGCCCATGACGTCGTGCATTCGCCTCATCGCCGCGTCCCCCTCGCCGTCGCCGAGGATGTTCTTCATCACCGCGCCACCCACGCGCATGTCCGTGTCACCCAAGGGCCAGCCCATGATGGCGCGGAGGGTGTTCTGGTACTGGCAGCACGCGCAAGCCTCGATGGTGTAGTGTCCGCTGTTGTGCGGCCGAGGGGCGATCTCGTTCAAAAGGATCCTGCCGTCCTCGAGGTGGAACATCTCGACCCCGAACATGCCCGCGCCCTCCAGCGACGCCACCGCGGCTTTTGCAGCGATCGTCGCCTCGTTCGCGACGGACGCGGGGATGTTCGCCGGGGTCGTGGTGACGTCGCAGATGTTGTTCGCGTGAACAGTCTCAGTCACCGGATACGCCTTGACCTCGCCGGACTTGCTCCGGACGACCATGACGGCCAGCTCCCTGACGAACGGGACCCACTTCTCGCAGTACAGGCCCTTGTCGTAGCCGCCCAGCTTGGCGACGGCGTCGGACAGATCGCCCGCGGTTTTGGCCACCGCGTTGCCCTTGCCGTCGTAAGCCATGCGACGCGATTTGATCATGAGCGGAAATCCAAAGTCTTCCGCGACGGCTACGAGCTCGGCCTCGTCGGTGACCGATTTGAAGTCGCCGAGGGGGACGCCGGCCTTGGCGAAGTGTTCCTTCTGCGCGTACTTGTCCTGGATGATGGACAGCGTGCGGCTCGTGGGCTGTACGTCGACGCCCATGTCCTCGAGCTCCTTGAGCGCCTTCGTGTCGATGTGCTCAATCTCCACAGTGACCACGTCGCAGTCCTTGGCGAAGGCGATGACGTCGTCGCGGTTTTGATAGGAACCCAGGGTGTGCTTGGACGCGACGGCGGCTGGGGCGGGATCGGACGGGTCGAGGCAGTGGAGCTGGACGCCCATCGGCGACGCGGCGATGGCGAGCATGCGGCCGAGTTGGCCGCCGCCCAGGATGCCAACCTTGGCGTTCCGGGCCAACCCATCGTCGCACACCGCGTTGGGGTCGTCGTTCGCCTTGCCGCCGAAGAGGCCCGCGCGCACGCGGACGGGGGTGCCGCGGGTGGCGCGGGTGGATCGGCCGCGGCGCCCGGCGCGCGTCACGGGGACCGGCGCAACGTGGGAGGCGCTCATCGCTGCGAACATCGCGATGATGGCTTTCCGAATCGGGCGACCGCCAAGTGGGGGTCGGGAGTCGGGGGTCAAGACGAGATTGTCGCTGGTGAGCGCTGGGCCGACGCCTGGGAAGGGGTCGGGTGCACGCGAGCGATCGAGCCTCGGCCGATCCGCGCGTCTGCGGGTTGGTGTGACGATTGGCTCGGGCCGCCGCGCCGTCTCGTTAAAAATCGTCAGCGAAACGCCGTCAAAAAGCGCGGAAGGGGCCAATCCACGTCAGGGGAAGGCAACCGCCGGTGCCGTCCACAAGAGGACTCCGCCGCACCCCAAAGGTCGAATCCACGCCTCGCATCGATCGAGCAACCCCTTACGGTCGATCACGTCCCGTCGAAGGCGATCGTACCCGCGCAGCGAGTCCGGCCCAGGTCCTGGCCGCCCGCTCAGCCCATTAACCTAGCCAGCAGGGTTGAGGGGCTGGCACCGGGTGCGTCGCGGTGGATAGCATGTCAGGGGCTGTGCTGTGGAGCGCCATGGCGGGAGGCATCCGCGCCGTCGCGCGCATGTCGCTTCGCGCGCCTCGTCAGCACGGCGGCAACGTCGTCATCGCCCACGCGCGGCCGTCCCTGCGCGCCGTCGCGTCGTTTCCCCAGGCGCGCGGCGGTGTCGTGGCGGTCGCGGGAAGCGCCGACGCGCCCGGGCCGGCGGTGCGAGCGGCGGCTGCCGTCGGCGCCATCGCCCGCCGCGACGCGGCGGCATCCACCGGGCGCATCGCTCACCTCGCCGCCGGCATCGCCCCGCGGTTCAGATCCCTACGATGCACCGCACCGGCGCGCACGGCCCTAAACGCGTCGAGCGGCGACGACGAGCGCGTCAACCTGCCCGATCTCAGCGACGATCCCTTCGAGCACGTCGCGCTGCCCGTGAACGAAGCGGCGTTCGACGCCATGGTCGACGACATCATCGCCGACGACGATGCCGACGCCCCGGCCTCGACGTCGTCCGCCTGGTCCTACTCCGCCCCCGGCGACGACCTCCCTTGGGACGCGACGGGCGCTTGGCCCGAGTTTGACGCGCTGCTCGGCAAGCTCATGGCGAAGGGGTACAGGATCGAGCCCGAGGGCGCGGCGGCGTCGACGGTGGACGCGACCGTGTCCACGCCCGAGTGGGCCAGGGCCGTCGCCAAATCCTACGACCGCGACGACGGGGAATCCGACGGGGAATCCGACGGGGAATCCGACGAATTGTCCGATCCCTTTGCGCACGTCGCCAAGCAAAAGGGCGATTGGGACACGGACGACGACGACGCCGACGACCTCGTCGAGCTCTCGTACGCCAACAAGAAGCGCCTGCTGCTCGAGTTCAGCCGCGACAGGGAGGATCTACTTCGCAGGCTCTCCGAGCGCGAGCTGTACGTCCTCGCCGATCACCCGCTGCGCAAGGACCAAGGTAACGCGGGTGGTCGAAAGGCGGTCAACGCGATGAAGCGGCTCCGAGCGCGATTGGGCGTGGATGCGTCGTACTTTGCCGGTCAGTGCGCCGCGTCGGGGGGCGGTGACACGATGGGCGAGTGCACGTTCTCGGACGTCACGCGGCTCGTCCACGTCTTCGCCGACGACGTCGCGCCGCAGTTTAGGCCCGATCGAGCCGCGATGCAGTCGCTGCTCCGGCGAATATCCGCGCTCGCGGATACGGAGAAGAGTATCCATCCAGAGTCGACCGAGCCGACTACGACGTCGCCGAAGGAACCGAGGTGGATGGAGCGACGCGCGCGACGGGGAGAACCCGCGCGCGAGTACGAGGAGGACCGGTACGTCCGACCGGGTGTTGGGGCGTCCAGCGGATATTCCGGTAGGGGACGGGGGCGAGGAAGGCGCGGAGGTCGCGGGGGTTACGAATCCCGCGGCGGCGGACGCGGTGTCGACGTTCGCGGTCGCGGCTCTTACGGCTCTTTCGACTCGCGCAAAGAGAGGTATTACGACGACGACGACGGGTACAGGCCCCAGAGGCGCACGGAGCGAGACGGCGGGTACGGCGGTTACGGCGGTTACGGCGCCGGTCGCGACAGAGCCCCGAGGGGCCGAGCGAACCGATTCCGGGACGGTTTCGACGGTTTCCGCGACGAGAGGGACGACGGTTGGGACGCCGGGCGGTCGAGGGGCGGACGCGGGGGTCGCGGTTTCGATTCCCCGCGCGGCCGCGGACGTGGCGGTCGCGGTCGCGGCGACCGACCGGGAATGGGCGACAGGGACGTCGATTACGGACGCAGAGCGCGAACCAAGGGCGGCTTTGGCTCGGACCTCGACGGCCTCGACCTCGACGACGACGGCGGCGCGGGCGGTGACTTTGGCGGCGACCGTTTCGGCGACCGTTACGGCGACCGTTACGGGGCCCGAGGCGACTCCTTCCGCGGCGAACGCGGCCGCGCGTACGAGAGGTACGGCCCGAGGGAGCAGGAGAGGCGGGGACGCGCGGCGATGGGCGGTCGCGGCGGCGGTCGCGGCGGCGGAGGTCGCGGTCGGAGCGGTGGGTTCGGCGGTGGCGCAAACCGCGAGCGAGGGTTCGATTCGCGCGAGGAGCGAGGCGGGTGGGACTCCCGCGGCGACGACCGCGGCGCCAGTGGGAGCGGGGAGCGGGACAGGAACAGGGTTCGCATGTGGAAGCCCAAGGATTCGTTCGGCGAGGAGTACTGAGCACTCGCCGGCGGCGGCGTCGGCGATTTGATTTTTGCGCACTATGAATGTCGTGTTTTTTTAACGAGTCGAGACGGCGGTTGTTTCCTACATACAGTACGTGCACAATACAAGCGCGAAATACAACTTCTTTTGCTTCAAAACGGCGTGTCATCACTCAGGGTACAACCGGGACGGCGCCCGCGCTCCACGGGGAAAATACAACGAACGAACAGCTTTTGCGACGCGAAAGAATGAGGCTCGTCAACGGAACTTTTGCGGCCAGCCAGCCGTCGTCGCAGACGGCGAAACCCCCCAACCGCCCAAAACACGGCCTCTCCGGGGATGGCCCAAAACACGCGACGCGACGACACTCACCTCGCGCCGGGGCGCCCCTTGAACTGCCTGTCCACCGCGGTCCCCGGCACGCGCCTGGGCTGCTCCGCGATGCGAACCGGCACCGGCTCGAGGGTGGCGACGTCGGCGTCAATCGCGGTAAAGTCCACGCCGGAGAATCCCGCGACGAGGACACCGGCTTTGTACGAGAAGAACCCGATGACGGCGGCGAAGAAATCGCCGTAGTGGGGGTGCGCCACGTCGGTCGCCTCCACGTACCTCGCGCCCCACGTCCCCATCAGCGCGAGCATCAGCAACCGAACCGGGCCCGACGACGCGATGCCAGTCATCGCGTCCAACACCATCGCGCCAAACGGCTTCGCCGCGTCTCCTGGGCCGATGGTATCGACCGACCTGGTGAGCATGTAGAGGTAGACGAGTCCGACAGCTCCGCCGGACGCGAAGGCTCGCATGAGCTCGAGGTGGTCCGCGCCGTGCGATGCGCCGGCGTCGGACAAGGACGCCGTCGCGAGGCACCCGAGCGCCACCGCGACGCCCGTCGCCGTCAACATCTTAAACTTGAGCTCGCCGTACTCCCTCAGACCGTCCTCGCGCATCTTCGTTCTCTGCTCGACGGTCATCTTGAAGAAGCCGTTGGGGCGGAGCTCCAGGGCGGCGTCGTCGGGGTTGGTGCCCCCGACCCAGTCGTCGCACGGGTACGTAGCGACGGCGCCTCGCCTTCGTTGCTCCGCTGCGACGGCCATCGAACTGCCGTCGCTGCATCGGAGCTCGACCTCGTCCACGTACCACATCCCCCCGTCCTCGGGGGAGATCCACATCGCGGCGGGGAGGCCGAGATCGGGCGCGTCGAACGTCACGACGTCCTCCGCGCCGCGTTCGAACCGCGGGGCGCTGTAGATGCCGATGGGTTCGCAATCCGTCTCGGGGTTGACGTCGTCGTCGCAGGGAACCGCCATCTGGGGGTAGCGGTCGACGCGCTGGACGAACCCTCGGCCGTCCTCGGCGATGAGCATGACGGTGACGCCGCCGTCGCGCGAGGAGAGCCCGGCGCCGCGCTTCTCGCCCGTCTTGAACGTGAGCGTGTACTGAACGACGCCGCCCGCGTTGGGAACGGCGGGCTTGGCGACGATGTTGTTTGCCGCGGCCTCGGAGGAAGCCGGCGACGCGCGAGGGTTCTGCGCGCGAGACGCGGATGAGCAAAGGGACGGGGTCAATCGAGGGGCGAGGGCGTGAAGGCGCGGTAACGACGTCTTGCGCTGGTTCGCGCCGCGAGCGCGGCCGGTCGGGAGTCGAGGGAGGTCGGTCGGCGGGTCACGTTTCGGGGAGAGGAGAGCGCTCACCTGCACGTCGTCGAGCGAGAGCATTCGCTCGGGAACCGTAAAGTCGGACCTCCTGGCGGTCACCACGACGCTCCGGCGGGCGCCGGATCGGCGATGGACGATGGCGATCGCATGTTTGGAACGAACACCGGCGGTTTCGGCCCCGCGGAGTCGCGCGATGGTCGGCGCGCGCCCGACGAGCGACGCGCCAAGCATCGGGTTTTTTTGCCGGGAAACCCAAAAAAAAAAGCCGCTTCAAAAAAGCGTTGGCCGCGGTTCGGAGAATTGGCTCCGGAGACCGCGCTTATCGAGAGCGCGCGAGCACGCGCGGTGAGCGAAGAAGTTCGATACGACTTCAGAAGGGGGGCGAGGGGCGTTTTCGCGTCACCCGTGGGTCGTGCGTTCGGAGCGCGCGACGTATACTTTGAAGATGGGGAAGTCGCGTCAACAGAAGTTTCTCCTCTCCCGCGATATTTTGGTTTTTTGAACAAAAAGCGAAAATTGGTTCGGGATTGCCAGAATTCTTGGCCAATTCTGTGAAGATTCGCACGAGAATCAGTCAGGATCGGGAAACGCATTTTGTCCGCTCTGGTGGTGCCGTCTGACTGTACCGCCGTGGGCAATCCCAACGGTAAACATTCGCCGACGTCCAGTAGATCCAGATCTCGACGGTCTCCGTCATCGCTTGAGCACTTGCGCTCGCCGCGTTTGGTGCCTACACGTCACTTCTCCCTAGCTAGCCATGGTCGTGGCTGTCCGCATGCCCGCGGTGGGCGCTGTCGCCCATCGACCCTCACATCGCGCACGCCGATGCGGTATCGCGTCCGCCGTCGCGCCGCGCCCGCCGTCCCCATCCTCCGTCGCGCCCCGCCCGCGCCTCGGTCTCGCGTCTCTCGCGAGCGCCCCACCAATCGTCGCCACCCGCGCGTCCAACCCGGACACCGCGCTGCTGACCGGCGCCGACTACGTCCCGAGCCCCATGGACACGTCCATGCTCACGTCCCAGCTGGTGGTGCTGGGGGTCACCGGGGTCATGGTGGCGTACTGGTGGTACGTTCTCGTGCCCGGCGCGCGCGTCAACCTGGCGGTGAACAAGCGATCGGGAAGGCTCCGCGACTACCTCGAGGAGCTCAAGGGCGACGACAGTCGGAAGATGGAGCGCTTCTTCTACCAGAAGTGGCTGGCGAAGGTGGACCCGGAGACCAGGTTCTTACTCAGGGAAGACGGGGACGAGGACGGGGACGGGCGCGTGGTGCAGGCGAAGACGAGGCTTTCGGACACGGAGGGGGTGACGAGAGACGCCGGTGACGAATCGCTCGAGGACGTCATCCGCAAGGCTCGGCGGACGCCCAAATTTTGGAGCGGCGATAACCCGGTGCTGGTGGGGACCGCGCTCACGGTGGGGGCTGGGGTGCTGGTCGGGGCGCTCACGGGGCGATAGTCGCGTCGTCGAATGTCTAGTGTTGGTGATGTCAATCGAATCTCTAGTTTTGGCTAATTTTACAGTTGAAACCCTCCGACGGCCCCGACCGTCGTTTAGTACGACAGCGACAGGAGCCCCGCGACGCCGCGCTTGATCCAGTGGTTCTGGGGCTTGTCGCTCGGGACCGTGAGGTTGATGACAAAGTTGGACGAGTGGCCCGTCGTGGCCAGCACGCCCCTCCGCTCCGCCGTCCGGTAGATGGGACAGAGGTAGTGCGGAAAATCCGCCCGCTTATCCTGGGTGGTGGGCTTGAACCAAAACACGGGCATCTCGGTGAACAAAACCTTCGGGTCGCTCTCCACCAGCGTCATCTTCTCGTCGCTCCACTTGGCGCCCTCGATGAACATGCCGGTGCAGTACGCGCCGTCGTCGGGCTTCTTCGTGAAGTCGTGGTTCGCGGGCATAGCCTCAAAGTCAAACACGACGGTGTCGATGGGGAGCTTGTACTTCCTGGCGTAGTTTTGGAGCACGCCGGTGAGGAACGCGTGAGTGAAGAAGAACCCGGTGATCCAGAACATGGGCGGTGCGCCCTCGTCGATCCACTTCTGCAGGGTCTCCAGCCTCCTGACGAGCTCGCTGATGTAAGCGGCCAGCGGCTGCAGCGACGGGTACGACTTTTTGGCCCACATCGCGGGGATCTTCCCGTCAAACATGGCGTTGCCCAACGCGTCCAACTCGCCGGTCATGACGATCTGGCCCTTGAGCGCCAGCTGGAAGCTCCCGATGCTCGCGTGGATCACCTCGAGCAGGCGGTTGAACCGGACGAGCTCCTGGCACAGCACGGAGTTCATGCTCTCGTAGTAATCAACCGGGTACTTGTAATTGGCGAGTTCGAGGTCGAAAACCGGGGGGATGGACTCCGCGATCTGCGCGGCAACCTCCGCCAAGGTTTCCTCCTTGCTCTTACCCCCGCCGCTCGTGGCGTTACCCTGCGTCAGCAAGATCGAATTGCACATCAAGTCGGTCTCCTGCTGGTCCTTCGTGATGTCCGCGTTGGCGTGGAGGCCGAAAACCTCCGGATCCGCCGCGATCGGCATCTGCTTGAAGAACTCGATGTACGACTCGTGGTCGCCCTCCTCCGGCGCGTAGTACAGCCCGGAGGGTGAGAACCTGTAGTTGTCGTCCATGATGTTGACGTGGAAGGGTCCGCCGTCCTCGTCGGTGAGGATCGACATGAGGCACCGGCGGTCGTGGGCGTCCGTGACGCGCCCGCCGTAGTTGCACTCGCCGATGAGGTACACCAGCGTCTTCAGAGGCACCGCCAACGGCTGGTCCTCCCCGGCCTCGTCCAGGAACATGCGGAGCTGGCGAAGGGAAATCTTCAGGTCCGGATCGTTGAAACCGTACGGGATGTTCCAACCCAACGGGCCGAAGTTCCTCCTCTCCTGCACGTAGGCGTGGAAAAACGCCAGTCCCACCAACAGTTTCTTCCACTCCGCGGGCCTCGCGCAACCCTCGAAGAAATCCTCGTCGCTGATCGGGTCGTTCTGGAAACTGGATATCATGTTTGCGCGCAAGCCCTTCGGGGGTTCGTTGGTCATCTTCACGCCGTTCTGGAGCACGGCGACTGGGAAGTGCGGAGATGGGTAGGACGTCAGCCACAGCCTGAAATTCTCGTGCGGCGGCGAGGCGTTGGTGACAAACTCCTCGCAAATGCGGTCGAGCGTGGTCATCCAGGACACCGCCAGGTGGCAGTTCTGAAGCACCACCCAGCTTCCGTCCACCACGCCCTGCGCGATCAGCGCCTCAGCCTTGGGACCCTGCCCTTGGCCCAGCGACAGCGTCTCCATGGAGATGTCCTTCGCGGCGCAAAACTTGAGCAGCGAGTCCATGGGGTCCGAGCCGGGGGAGAGGATGAACACCAGCGGCGTGAAGCACGTCGAGTCGTTGTAGCACTGCTCCAGGTCGAACGGCGGCGGTTCGATGTACCGTCGGCCCATGCTCTTGTCCACGTAGATCTGCACGGCGCGCGTGAGCTTATCGGGACGAACCGTGCGAAGCGCGATGAGCTTTTGGAAATCGTCGAGCTCGTCGCACCACGGCGCGGGGAGCGCCTCGGACTCGGGGTTGGCGCTGTCGTATATGGGCTGCCACGCGTCGGGGTTAGACCTGAACGCGTCTGCGAATCCGTCGAACGCGGGAAGATCGGAGAGTCTCAGCATCTCCAGCCACAGGTTCTTGTTGAGCCACTTGCAAGGAACGTCGTCGGCGCCGGGCTTCTGACCCAAGCCGCCGGTGAGCAGGAAGCGGTACTCGCCGGGGTCCAGCGTGCCCTTGTACGTGAAGATCGTCGCGGCGAGCGTGAACGAGAACAGCAGCTTGTCCTTCTCGAACAGGGACCGGCAGATGTTCTTGTACAGCGAGTAGGTGAAGAAGTCGATGAGATTGTCGAGACGCTTCTGGAGGTCGTCCGATCTCGGCGCAAACTCAAGCGCGTGGTTGAAGAGGTTGACGTACCACGCCAGCGAGTACTGGTACATCGGCTCGATGTTGCACAGCTCGCCGACGTTGAAGAAGAGGTGCGCGACGTGCACGGCGAGGGGCCTGTATCCCTCGCGGGTCTCGTCAATCGTAATCTCAGTCTTCTTCGCGATGGCCTGCTTGCGGTTGATCTCGTTGGAGAGCTCCTTGGCGTTCGTGATGACGTCGATCGCCGTCTCCGACTCGAGGATGCTACCCTCGGATGAGCCCAACACCTCGATGATCTTGTTCTCAACCTCCGCGAGCTGACGCGCGTTCTCGGCGCCCTCCGTGGTGAGCCGAGCCTTCTCCTCCTCAAGATCCGGCCGCTCCTTTGCGACGGCGATGCCGAGAACCTGGTCGACGAGTCCGTCGATGGTGATCATCATGTTCACGAGCGTCACCTTGACGCTGATCTCGGGTAAGTAGTGCGGGTTGCGGTACTTTGTGGTTATGTAGAACCTGAAGTCCTGGTGGTACTCGATGGTGGAGTCGCCCAGTCGGATAACCATCTGACCGCCCTGCTTAAACGTCGACTTGAGAAGCAGCGGCTCGAGCGTAGGGTCCAGCTCCTCGCCCACGTTCTCGAGGAGCACCGGGTTTCCGAACTGGATCGCATTCTCGAGCTTGCGGATGAAATCCCCATCGGTGAGCTTGACGACCACCAGGTTACGCGGCTGCTCCATCTTGCGAATCCACTTATTCGCTTGGCCCTGCGGGTCGATGATCAGAGGCCAGCGCCTGGATTTGTTCATCACGATGGCGTTGTCCACGGAGAAGGAGTCGTTGGGCAGACCGTCAATGGCCCACTGCTGAATCTTCACCGGCTCACCGAGCACCGTGATGAGCTTGAACGTGTCAGAGCACGGGATGCCGCCCGCCTTGCACTGCTCGATCCACTTGCCGAGCACCTCATCTCGGTACGGCTGGGTAAACGCGCCGAGGTACGCGATATACCCCGCGCACAGCAGCACGTCGCCCGTGAGGTTGGTGTAGTCAACCTTGAGACCCGCGGCGACCTGCTTCCAGCGCTCCTTCTCGCCGCCCAATCCGCCGATGAGCTTCTCGGCGCGAATGAGCTTTTTGCCGCACATGTCGTAGTCAAACTCGAGCTGAGCCTTCTTGTTCTGCATCGCCTCGAGCTTATCGTTCAGCGCCTGGACCTTATCCTCGACCTCCTTCAGCTTTCCGCGCGCCTCGTTGAGACCGACCATGAGACCCTCGTACTCCTCCTGCGCCTGCGCCAACTTCTTCTTCTTCGGCTCGACAACCTTCACCGTGGAGTCGTAAGCCTCCATGGCGCGGACCCAGCAGCAAAAGCCGTACGCAGCCGCCGAAACCTCCTTGACCTTCTCGGGCTGGAACTCGGGCCTCGCGACGTAGGGCTTGATCTGCTTGATGATCTTGTTCGGGATCGAGTCCTTGTCGTAGCTCCTCAGCTTATCGAGGAACTGCGAGTCGCCCAGGAGTTTGATGGTGGGAATCCAGTAGTTGGCAATCTTTTTGACCCCACCCTTGGGATCCTTGACCATCGCCGGCTTCACCTTGAGCAGGATGCAGACCGCCTCCATGACCAGCTTGACAACCTCGGGAGGGTTCTTGTACGCCTTCATGTACGTGATGTCCTCCTTGGTCAGGGTGTCGAGCGCGGCGATTGCCGACTCCAGGACGGGGATGGCCGCGGCGAGTTCCGTCTCGCACTCAACCTTGATCGCCTCCGCGTTCGCAGCCTGCTCCGCGGCGTACGCCTCGTCCTTCGCGACGCTCGCCTTCACCTTGTCCGCGTCGACAGTCTCCAGGTTGACCTGCTTGATGATTTCCTCCGTCTCGACGGCGGTTCTCTCGAGCACCGGTTGGAGGTCGATGAGTTCCGTCTTCATCTTCTCGACGGAATCCTCAGCCTCGTAAATCTGCGCCAAACCGCCCTCGTAGCGGTTGATCATCGTCTGAACCTCGTCGCGCTTCTCGTTGAGCAGCCTTCGGTAGGTGCCGATGAGCTCGAGGTACGACGTGGGGGTGACGTAATTGTAACGGCCGAGGTTGGCGAGGAATTTTTCGGCGAGGTGGCGAACGTCCACGTGGAACTGCATGCACATGTCCAGCGTGGAGTCCCGTACGGCGTCCGAATCCATCGCGATGTCCTTGAGGAACTGCGACGCCACGCTGCGGAGCGCATCCTCGGGCCACTCGCTGAACCAGTCGATCGTGCAGCAGTTAACGAGCGAGGGGAACTTGCGAAGTCGCTCGCGGAAGGCGTCGCCAACCGGGGAGAAGCACAGCACCATGTGTAGGTTCCTGCGGCACTCGTCGACGAAAAACTGAAAGAGATCCGCGCGCGAACCCGCGTTAACGCCGGCTTTTACGGCCCTGGGCGTGACCATGTCGATCACCTGCGCGGTCTCGTCCTTGGCGAACATGTTGGGCACCTCGCCGGTGTTCAAGATGTTGTTGATGTCCTCCAAGAACGACTCCATCTTGATCTGGGTGTCGTTGAACAAGAAAACCGTGGGTGAACCCTCGCCGCCAGCCTTACGCAGGACGTTCTTCAGATCATCGCGCCACTCAACCTGGGTGTACGACTTCGTGATCTCGATCGAATACACCTCGTATTCAGCCATGAACGCGGCGATCCTCGTCAGCGATTGGCGACCCGAGCCGCCCACGCCCACCAACAGCGCGTTACCCAGGTCTTGCCGAATGACGCGCGAGATTCGGCAGATGTGTTCCGCCGCGTACAGGAACAGCACGAGGTCCATCCGCATCTTCCCGCTCTGGTTGTACTCCACGAGCTGCTCCGTCACGAGCCTCTGCAGGGCGTCTACATCCTTCACCTCGGCGTACTTGCCCTCGGCACCGGCGCCATCCATGAAGCTGGCAAACATCAGCCGCCTGAGCTCGACGATGTCCACGGTTCCGTTCTTGTCGAAGTCCCACGAGGCGAACACCTTGTCGAACTTTTGCCCGGTGTGGCGGTCCACCATCTGTTTTAGGAACTCGAAGAACCACATCCGGTCCTCGTCGTTCACGAGCCTGTCGTGGAAAACGCGAAGAGTCTCGTGCGACCAGAGCCTGATGAGCTCGAGCTGGTTCTGGGGCGCCTCGCCGATCATGGAGACGCCCTGCCAAACCTTGCTGATGTCGCGCATGTTGTAGGTGTAGTGCGACTTCATCGGCGTGGGCAGCAGCTCCCGCTTGATTGTGTTGTAAATTTCCAGCGTCGCCTCAACCAACTTCCCAGGGAGCTTCAAGGCCACGTCCTTGGGCACGCTCGCGCGCCTGCACCACCAGTCGGTGATCGCGGTGTACACTCGCCTGAGGGAGTTGTCATCAAAGTCGCATATTGAGATTTGGTTGAAGTGGCGCAGCATGCGGGGCGTCACCGGATTGCGGCCTCCGCCCGGGGGGCCCATCGCTGCGCAAAATTGGATATCCACCAGCTTGCGCATCGTGAGCTCCTCTCGGTCGTACCATCCGCCGTGGTCGAGCCACTGGCGGATGATCTCGATCGGCGGCTGCGCGCCGTACTCCTCGAGCATCGGCATGTTGAGGTCATCGATGAACACCACCGCGCGGGTTCCCTGCTTTGGACCAAAGACTCCTTTTTTGCGCTTGTCGAGCTTGTTGTCGATGATGTCCTGAATCTGGTTGGCGTTTGTCTGCGCGCTGAACGTGCTCTGGATGTTGGTCCACTTGTCCTTGTCCATCGCATCGAGCGACTGCTTGATGTACACCGTCTTACCGGTACCGGTGGGACCTCCGAAGAGCACGTGTTTGCCGTGAGTGGCGAGGACGTCGAAGATGTATCGGTACCGAATGGTGTCGATGGTCGTGACCACGATGTTCTGAAATTCGAGTTCCTCGCGAATAGGCTCGTCCTTGACCGTTTTCAACCAGTTGGTCCAACGAAATTTGTCCTTCTCGAAGTGCATGTCGTACACGCTGCCCTCGGTTGCCTTGGGGTAAGCCTTGGCGACTCGTTTCTCAGTTGGCGGAACAATTTCGAGACCGGGACCGAGGTCAAAATCCGTCCTCTCGGGTGACGGATCAACCTTACCGTCGACGAGCTTGCGCAGGAAAAAGTCGAACTTCTCGCGGCCCTCGTTCTCGGTGGTGCCGCCGATGGACCACACGACCGAAAAGAGGAAGACGCAGTCGACGAATATCTTCTGATCCTTCGGTGCCATGATCTCGTCAAAGTCCTCGCCATCCGCCAGTTCAACCCTGAACTCGTCAATCATTGAGTCAAAGATGTTCATGAGCGCGACCGGCAGGTTGATGTCTGAGGTTGGGATCAGTTCCTTGCAATTCTTGCGCACGAACGCCATGCAGGGCTTGACGAGCCAGGTGAACAGCTCCTCGATTCGAGGCTTGTGCGGCTCGATGAGCGGCGGGAGCGTGTTCATCCACGAATCCTTGAGCGGTTCCCAGCCCATGCTCGAGGGCTCGACGTAGATCATACCGCACCGCGACACCGTCGCGGGCGACGCCACCGCGAGGTCCTGAACCTCGAAGATCATGTTCATCGTGCCGCTCATCTGGATGATCTCGCCGGACATCAGACAGAGTTTCTTGTTATCATCGAGCACGGTGTTCATGTTCTCAATCCAGATGGCGTCCACCGGGCCGTCGAACATCACCCACTTGCGGTCGGGGCTGGTATCCACCGCGCACTCCCTGAACTTCTTGGCCAAGACGCCGTCCTGCCACTCGTGACTCACCGGGTCGAATTGCCCGTACAGCTGACCCATGTAGATGGACTTGGGGTTGATGACGACGACTTTCACCTTGTTCTCGTCGAGCAGGTTCTGCGCCTTCAAGTCGTCCAGCGCGCCCGCGAGCATCTGATACATGCACGTCTTAGCTCCGTAGGAGTAACCGACGAGCATCAACCCGTGTCGCACGAGGATCATCTCGTACAACTGGAAGAGTTTTTCCATGAAAACCGGCGTTGGCTGGAGGTTAGCCTTTGCGCACTCCTTCATCACGCTGGCGCGCATGTGATCGTAGTCGGGCTCGGGCAGGACCACGCCGGGGAAGAGGTCGCTGAGGATGTTGTTAAACAGCGGGATGTCCGGCGCGAGGAACTTGGGCAGGTTCACGTCCTTCAGGGAGATGAGCATCAAAACCGACTCGTCCTCGTCGGGAAACTTGAGCTTCACGGCACCCGCCGCGCGAAGCACAGAGATGACCGCGCGCATGCCGTAGTCATAGTGAGACTGAGAGGAGAGCTGCTCGGAGCAGAGCTTGTAGGTGGCGACGAGCTTGCGAGCCATGTCGCGGGCCTCGAGGTAACCGAACGAGTAGAGGATGATCTCGCCGATCATGGCGTAGTCTGGGACCATCATCGCGACGGTTCGGAAGAGCGCCTTGAGGTTATCCGGGAGCTCGGAGCGACCCGCGTAGCCCGGGTTCATGGTGATGAACACGTTGCACGTGCGACGCAGCGGCAGGCGGGAGCCCTCGAAGTCAAAGACCTCCAGCTTCGCAGCCTTGGCGCGAGTGATTGTCAGAATCTGCTGCGCGATGACCGAGAGCACCTCGAGGTCGATGCGGTTGAACTCGTCGAAGCACGCCCACGCGCCGGACGCCGCCAGACCCTTGAAAAATTTCGCCATCGCGAGGTAATCCAACCCGTCGGAGCAGTTGAAAACCACGCACTGCATCGCGATCGCCTTGGCGAGGTCCTTCGTGGTCTCCGTCTTGCCCGTACCCGCGGGTCCCTCGGGCGCTCCTCCCACGTCCAGGTGAACCGCCCCCATCAGAGTGCGGTAGCACCTGTCCGTCAGCGGCGTGATGACCAGCCGCGACGAGTTACCGAGGTACTCGTTGCCGTACCACACCGCCGCGTTGATCATGCGCACCATCACGGCCGCCTCGCCGGTCTCCTCCCTCTCGTCCCAGGTGTATCGGAGCTGCGACGCCCACTCGAAATCATCCGGCGAAGCCACCCCCTGCTTCGCGAGCTGCGCCACGACGTCCCTGGCGTGCACCTCGATGACCACGAGAGCGGAGAGCGTCTTGCGCTGGAGTTTAGTGAGCTGCCCGCGCACGAGCTCCACGATGTCCATGAGCTGCGCGGTGCACTTCTCGGCGTACTCTGGCATGGTGCCGGTGCGAAGAGCCTCCTCAGTTTCCGAGGTCCAGTAGAGGGACCCGATGCAGAGGACAACCTGCCCGGGCCACTGGATCATCCACTCCGTGCGCTTGGTCGTGGCGTACGCCTCGGAGGAGTGCTTGCAAACCTCGGCGACCGTCTCGCGCTGCGCAGCCTCGCACTCCGTCAGCCACTTCTCCACCTGACCCCCCGCGGAGTTGGGATTGAACGAATTCTTAAACGGAACCTTCTCCCCCTCCTCAGAGATCATCGCGGTCGCCTCCAGATCCTCCTGAAACTCGAGCGCGTGAATCGCCTCGAACACCTTCTTGAGAAACGGCTGCACCCGCAGCGGGTCCTTCGTTTCCGATAAGATCTCGAGCAGCTCGTCGTTGGACAGGAAGTAAAACCGCGGAAACGCGAGTCGCTTCGTCTCGAGGTACTCGGAGAGGCCGCTGTTGACGTCGTCTAACAGCGCGTTTGACTGTTGGAGCTGGTTCAGCAGTTCCTCGTCCGCGCCGACGACGACGACGTCTGCCGTGATCTTCAGCTTTTCCATCATCTTGCGGTACTGGACGTCCACCGTCTTGAACTTGCGGCCCTCGGTGGGCATCTGCTGCATGATGTCGTCCGACCCGAAGATTGGCTCCAAATACAGCCAGCCGTTCTGGCACTTGAGCCAGCTGTCGAGCACCTCCTGGATCGTGAGCAGCGTCTTCTCCCACTGCTTTGCCCTGTCTTCGAACGGCCCGATGTACGGCGACGCCTTCATCGCCATCGCCTTGACAACCTGATCGTCGAGCAGGATCTGAATCTCGTCCGTGGCGTTGAGGATGTAGGAACCGGTCTCCCTCCACGCCTTGCGCTCGAAAACGACGCCGGTCCAGTCTTTCTGCATCTTGTCGAGGGTGCGTTCGAGCGAGTACTCCTTGCTCGCGCTCTCGCTCACCTTCTCGACCGTCTCGATGTGCGCGACAAGGTCGAGTTTTAGCGCCTTCTGCAGCGTAAAGTTGGGGTCCTTGCCGTTGACGGCAAAGCCGAGGTCCTCGCTGAGCTTTGCCCAATGCCGGTCTTTGAGGCCGGGGTTGCGCAGAGCGACGACGAGCGGGAGGAGCTCCTGAAAGTGCTGAATTTTCGCGAGCAACGCCTCTCCAACCTCCCTCGGGGGTCCGTCGAGAACTTTGAGGTTTTTCTTGGTGGATCGATCCCAAACTTCCACCGCGCCGGAGACCTTCTCGGGATCCAGCGCCGCGAACGGACCCTCGATCCACTCCGGGACCGTGCGGGTCACCTCCGCGCACGTCTTCCAGATGTTCGCGTAGGGTTCGAAGTCCTTGACGAGCTCCGCCAGGTGTTTCGGTCGAGTACCCCGCTCTCCGAAGATCTCCTGCCTGCTCGCATAGAGCTCCTGGCGCTCCTTGAGCGCCTCGTGGTGCGCGTCGATCTCTTCCACGCGAACGAGGCGCTCCTCCACCGCGTCGATGTCGCCGAGCCGGATGAAATCGTTGTACTCGAACCGAGCGCTGTGACAATCCTCGGAGAGCGTCTCCTTGTCAGCCTTGAGCTCCTTCTTGAACTTTTTGGTGAGCTCCTTCACCCGCTGCTCGCACTCCGCGACAATCTCCGTGATGACGCTCGGCCACGTCATCGCCTCCCAGTACACGCCCGCCACCTCCTCATCGAGCGACGGCCAGTGGAAGGCCCGCTCGAGCACCTCGCTCAACGCGGTGCAGGCATCCAGGTCAGCCTGTAACCCATCTCGCTCCGCAAACGCCTTTTCCATATCCCTCCTGAGTCTGTCCAACTCCTCCGGGTTGGTCACCTCCATCCTCAACTTATTCGCGATGTCGGCGTACCTATCCCTGCAGCTGGTGCTCCCCTGAAAGAACTCGTCGGTCAGTTCTTTGAGCATGGCGTTCCTGCGCGCGTTTGCCTCGTCCATCAGCGTGGCCTTGATCTCGTAGCACGAGACTCCGAGCAGGCGGAAGGTGAGCCAGGATTCGGAGTTGCCGTCGACGGACGCGGCGAGCGAGGCGAGTCTGCGCATCTCGTTCTCCTTGTCCTCGAGCGTGAGCTCGACCTCGGCCTCGGGTTCGGCCTCCTCCTCCTCCTCCTCGCCGTCGCCACCCTCAGGTTTGGGGGCGGCGTCCTCGGCGGCCGCATCCGCAGAGGCTAAAGCCTCACCCTCCGCCGCCGCCGCGGGCTCCGCATCCGCGCCGCCGTCTACCGATGGATTAAGATCCGCCTCCGAATCCGGCGTCGGCTCCGGTTCCGGCTTCACCATGAGCTCGTCGAAGGCGCGATAGCTCTCGGCGAGCGCGACGGGACCCGTGAAATTTTCATCCACGATGGCGACGATGGCGGACCTCGCCTCCACGACGAAAGACTCGTCCGCGGACGGCGCGGGGACCTTCTCGAAGTCCACCGAGACCGCGATGACGTCGGCGTCGCCCGGGAGCGCGGCATCTGCTGATGTGGAGGTCTCCGATTGGCTCGTCGCCTCGAGCATCGCGCGAATCTGCGGGATGTCCCGCACCGACTCCACCATGTCGTCAAACAGATTCAGCGCGACATCTTTGACCTTCTCCAGCGGCGGATCGTACGCAACCTCGCCGTCCTTGATCATCAACGTCACCTTCATGAACGGCAGGTGGTGAAGCACGCCCCCGGCCACCGCCGCGTCGCCGCCCGCAAACTGCGACCAGAACCGAAGGTAACTCGCCACCGAGTTTTGCACCACCGTCCTCACCTGGTCCTTGGCGCAAATCGTCAGCGATTTGAGGAACCGGGGCATCATCGTCGCGCGCGCCAGCTCGCTGGACGCCTCCTCGCGGATGTTCGACTCCACGTCCTCGCCGTTGGCGTCCATCCACATCGATCGCTCCACCGGCGTCAGCTTCGCCAGCCTTCGCTCCAGTCGCTCTCGCGCCGCCGCCTCCGCCTGCGACCGTTTCGTTCGCTCCAGCTCCCGCAGGATGTCGACCGCGACGATGACGCACTCGCCTCGCATGCGCTCGCTCACGCGGTCCAGCTGAGTGCGCTGTTTCTTCTCGAACTCGTCCAGAGTAACCGGATCCTCCGGAAGGAGTCCGGGCCGAGGAGGCTCCGCGTCCAGGAGCGTCTCGAATCGAACGTCGCAGTTGGCGTAGTAGCGCTGGTGCGCGTCCAGAAAATCGGCGTCCGCGTCGGGTAAGAGCGCGGCAATCTCCATAGTCGCGATCGCGTGCGCGTCGGGGTGCCGGCCGGGGGAAGCGGCGCAACCCCTCGCGTTCGTTCGCTCGTTATCCGAGTCGAGAGGTTCGACCCCAATCTCCGCCAGCCGCGCTCGCTTGCGCTCATCCCTCAGCGCGAGGTCCAGGTACGAGCGCTTGTGCGCCAGCCGGTACACCCGCAAGTTCTCGGCCCAGAATCGGTCGCACGCGCCGGGCAGCGCGGTGGACGTCTTGATCGGGTTCCGTCGGCACCCGTCGCACGCCTTCGAGATCTTCGAGCGGAAGCTCGGGACGTCGCAGAGGTCGTCGTTGGAGTACTCGAAAATCTCGTCCGCCGCGCGCGTGTACCGCAGCGTGCGTTCGTGCCTGTCCCGCAGCAGCCTCGCGGAGTTGAGCCGCGTCCGGAACGCGTCCGGGTCCTCGGCGTCGAAGATGAGGTTCAATCGCTTCGCCCGCTTCGTCACCCCGGGCGAGACTCGCCACTCGATCGCGTACGTATCCGACGATTCGTCGTACCCCGTCACCCAGCACGGCTCCCAGGTGAACTGCCCGTGGCCCGTGAAGTATCTCGACACCGCTCCGCACCGGTCCGCGCCCGGGGTTCGCGTCGCGAGCCACTGCTCCGGAGTCTTGAGTTCCAGCTCGGGATCGTCAAAGAGCTCCAGCGGGGTGCTCTCCGGCGCCCGCACCGGGATCTCGGCGGTGGACGGGCGGACGAAGTGTCGCGCCTCGTACTCCGCGGTCGGGACCCAGTCGAACGCGGCTCCCGGCGCGGGCGCGTCCCCCGGAGCTCTGTCAAACCCGCGCACTCGGGTCATCAATCTCTCCGGCATGGCTCGGGTGTGAGCCGCGTCGGTCCACGCGCGCGGTGGGCGCGGGGGAAAGACGCCGGTGTCGTTCGGATCGAACCGCGGCACCGGCTCGTCCGTGGCGTCGTCGTCGCCGCCGCGGGCGGCGCGCGGGGTCTCGTCCCGGATCGATCGCGGGGACGATGACGACGCGCGCGGATCCCTCGACGGGGTGGGCGGTCCCGGGCGATGGGCCGGACGCGCGCTGCCGCCGAGCGCCCCGGACCCTTTGCGGACGGTGCCCGTGCGGAACTCCGGCGGTAGGCGGAGCTTGTACACCGGCCCGGGGTCGTGCGCGCCGGTGCTGCGGAGGGATGGGGAGGACGGGGGGGAACGGGGAGGTCAGTCGGTCGAGCTCGATCGCGGTGTTCTTCTTCTCTCTTGGATTTATTTGTAGTCGTTGTCGCGGGGCGCGGCGAGGTGCGCGGGGCGCGCGGGGGATGCGCCAATTCACGCGATGCGACGGGGCGATCGCCCGCGCCACCTCTCCACGCGATGAATGGAATCGCGCGATGGCCCGCCGCGACGCCCGGGGCGCTCGCAGCGCCCCGGGAGGACGCAGGGCTAACCCTCTAATTCGAGCTCGCCCGCAGTGGCTGACGGGCTGGTGTGGGGAAGTGGGGCGGGGGTCGTATCGGGGTCGTACCGCGCTCCCTTGGCCGCCGCGCGCTTCTCCGCGAGGGATTGCTCCTGCATGGTGACGCCACCGCCGTCGGAACAATCGGCCGTGTCGTTCCCCCCGGTGGTCGTATCGGCGACGCTCACTCCAGGCGTGCCGGACCTTTGCGAGCCCGATTTGGCAATCCGGTCAAGCGCTTGTGGGGCCCAATGTCTGGAAAGCCAGAGCTGTTTGCCAGCCAGTTTCTCCAACCGTGAAACAAAAAATGGGTTCCTGGACGCCTCGACTGACGACGATAAGCGCAGCGCTTGCATATCGTTACAACACAGAATCGACGAATCTACGAACACAAATACAACATGAGAGCGCGTCGGACCCGACGCGGCCGTCGCGGGCTCCCTCTCCTCTCACCGAGGGTTGGGCTGCTCCTCCACCAGAAGCACCTGAGACGCGCTCCGCTCGCCTCTGTCCAGGTACAGTTCCAAAACACCCCGCGTATCGTTGGGGAGCGCGGCGCTCTTCTCGCCCACAGCCCTGAGGACCCACCCGTGTAGGGTACGAAGCTTGGCTCGCAAGGGATCGTCGCGAGGGATCGACGGAGGCGCCTGGGCGACCCTCTCGCGGCGGAGAGCGTCGACGGCGAGAAAGAAATCCTCCGGAGAGGGCACGGAGCCGCCGCACGATTGGACCACGTGTGCGCTGACGTGGCTACCCGCGATCTCCATCAGCGGCGCTCGAAGCTGCGAGTGAGTAGGATGAGGAGACGTGTCCGGTCAGCGTCCGGCGCGAAGGGGAACGCCGTGCGAGAGGCGGGCGGCAAAGTCTTTGAGACGACCCCACACAAAAAATTTGGTAAAAAAATGTGAGTCGCGGAAAAGTAGAACCCGAGGGGGCGAATCCCCTCGGGCTCGTCGCAAGCGTACCCTAACCGTTAGATGTCGGTCAAGCTATGAAGGACGCGCTCACCGCGGAGGATCCTCGCGGACCCAGCGCTATCGCGTCCCAGATACGTTGACCAAAAGCGAACGAGTCCCCCCCAGTCGGAACCAATCGGAACGAAAAACCAAACGACAAACGTCGAGGAGAACCAAAAAAACGCCGCGAAAAGCCGCGCACCTTGGCGTCGAGGCCGCACATCGTGCGAGGCCGCGTCACCAGCCACACCCCGTCCAGGTAAAATCCACCGCGCCCCTGCGCGTCGCGGTGCGTGCGACGAAACCCGCGGAAGCTGTCGCGCGTCAGCACCAACACCTTCCCGACCTTCCCGCCCTTCGCGTCGGCCTCTACGGAGCCGCGAGTTTCATGGGGTGGTTTCACCCACCTGGCGAGTCGCATGGGGTGGTACCCGCGGCGGAAGTGCCCGCTGGGGTGCCGCCGGTTCGCCCACTCGCGCGGGTCGTACCTGGCCTCGTCCCCCGCGAGCCACGCGAGCGTCGTCTGCCGCGAGTGGAACCCCCGCGCCACGTCGTCGGGGTTTCGCTTAAACTCGAAAACCGCGAGCACCTCAACCGCCGGACGGGGAGCCGGCGGCGAGTTCGAGTTCTCCCTCGTCTCCTTGAGCTCGTCGTCCGCCGGCTGCGTCGCCGCCGTTCGCCCGCGACGCGCCAGCGTGCGCCGCCCCGTCGTCCCGTCCCCGTCCTGCGGGATCGCATCCGCGAACGCGCTCTCACCCGAGTGATCCACCCCGCGATTCACCCGCACCAGAACGCAGTCCAGCTCGCCGCTGTGCAGCCCGAGCGTGACGTTTCGAAGCAGCAAGACGCCGTCCCCTTCGGTGGGCACCCCGTCGGTCGGCACCCCGTCGGCACCCCCGATCAGACCCCCGGATGCCAGGAACGCGTCCGCGACGACGTCCGCGCACGTCTTCTCGTAGTCGTCCCCTTTCGTCACGAGCGAGTTGCCGTTGAGGTTGGAAGCGCGCCGAGCGTCGTCGTCGGCGGATGCGAGGCCGGTTCGTTCGCGCTCGGCTCGCAGCGCGTCGCGTTTGTGCTCGACGTCGCGCCACAGCGGCGACGACGCCACGGCGTCTTTGAGCTCGAGTTCGGCGGCCGGGAGGGACGCGAGCGCGTGCTCCAGCTTGTCGGAGGCGGCCGCCTGCTTCGCCGCCAGCTCGGGCGTGGCCGGGGTGGATTCGAGAAAGCTTCGGATGCCCGCCACCGCCGCGCGTCGTTGCGCGACCGCGTGCGTCGCGCGCTCGATCCTCGCGCCCTCGGCGGAGCCCCGGTACTCCGCCTCCGCGCGTTCCAGCGCGTGCGCGAGGGGATCCAGGGTTGGCGCGTGGAGGCGCCGCACGCCGTCCGCCCTCGCGCGGAGCAGCGACGCGCGATTCACGGTCAAGTACTGGAGCACCTCGCGCTCGAGCCAGCGCGCGAACGCGTCCGGGTCCATGTGCGCGGCGCGCGCGTGGCCGTCCCACGCGAGGTACGCCCTCAGCGCGTCCTCCCCGCGCGCGACGTTGACGCCCGGTCGGGCGGGAGCGAAGCTCCGGCGCCCTCCGAGCGAGTCCGGGACCTCGCTCCGGTCAGCGGCCGCCTCGGCGGGGTCTTCGGCCGGGGCGGCCATCGCGGTGACCCGGCGCCCACCCGTTCGCCCCGCGCGAGCGGGCGGGCGGTGGAGGCGCGGGTTTCGTCGGCGCGGGTTCCGCCCGAGGGATCGAGGAGGGAGGGCGGCCTGGTCCCGGGGGCTCGCCCGCATGGCCCCGACCCCGCAGGCGCCCGCGGGGTGGAGTGGGGGGCGCGTTCAAAACCACGGCTGCTAAGACTCTTACAAAGCGCGGCGGCCGAGCGCCGAGTTTGCGTGACGTGGAGATAAAGCGCGGTGCCCATTACCGCCGACGCCATGGCCGCAGCAGCCCAGCACATCGCGAGGCTCGCCGCCTCCCGCGGCACCTCCCCGGCCACCGCATCCGCGCGCGCGCATTCCGCCGCGCGTCATCCGGTCGGGCTCCTCGCGAAGCCCCGTTCGTCCGCGCGCCCGTCCGCGTACGCCGCCGACGAGATTGGCGCCGCCGGCGACGAGGAGGTCAACCTGAAGGACGTCACCCGTAAGCTCATGGACTGCCGTAAGCGCAAGGCGGCGTCCAACGCGGTGGACCTCCTCGTCTCCCTCGGCCGCGCCGGCATCGAGCCCGACCTCCTCGCGTCCACCGCCTGCCTCGGCGCGTGCGTCGCCGCGGGCAAGATGGACCTCGCCCTGAAGGTGTTCGAGGAGGTCTTCGACAAGCGGGTGGTGGAACCCGACGAGGTTGTCTTCACGGAGCTCATCCGGGGGTACCTCGCGTCGTCGCCGCCGTCTTGGACCCGCGCCATGAACACCCTCGACAGGATGGAGGCGTTCGACGTCGTCCCCGGCGCGCTGTCGTACAACATCCTCCTCGCCAAGTGCGCCGACGACAACGAGCTCGAACGAGCGGAGGACATCGTGGACCGGATGGCGGCGGAAGGGGTGGAGCCCGACAGGTTCACGATGGAGGCGGTGAAGAAGAGGCGGAGCATCCGGTCCTACGCGAAGAAGGTGCTCGTGATGTGAGCGTGTGGGTCGACCGTGGGAGTGAGGAGGGCGGATGCGATGTATTATTAGTGCCGCACCCGGACGCGGGGATGCTGGTGAAATCGTCAATTTGAGTCGCGTGGTGTGTGAGACGTTTGCCGCTCTGGCGGTCTGGTCGTTTTCATAGTCGACTCTCGCGGCGCGACGCGCGCACTCTCCGGTGCGATGTTCGGAAGGTTCGGCCGCGGCGGCGGTAACTTCGTCGCGCAGTATCGCGTCTATCCCGTCAGTTTCGTCGATAAGGTCCGTCTCCTCCCATCGCCCGCCCGCGCCGTTCCCCGATCCCGCGCCACCGTCACCCATCCACGCAGCCGCGACGCTCGCGAGTCTTCTCCCGACGGATCTGGTCCGTCCGTTCCTCCCGGCGCCGCGCTGACCCCGTCCACGCCCCTCGCGACGTCCCAATCGTCACGCAGAACGAGGCTGAGAATGGAGACAAGAGTGAGTCACCGCGAAGACGGTCCCTTCGCGCCCGAAGCGCAGACTCTCGCGCCCTTAGGTCACCGCTTCAAAACATCCGACGGATCTCGCGCCGCTGACTCCGACCCGCGACTCACCCCACCCGCTCCATCCCCACCCGCACATCCCTCCGCAGTCTTCATCCCCCCGTCCGCGCTCGACAGGCTGAGTGAGTCTCCGAATCCCGCCCGCCGAATCCTCCCCGCCGCCTCGACGCGTCCCTCCCGCGGCCCCTCGGAAAAAGGGGACAGCTGTGCGCAGCAGCTACACTCGCGCTGCACAGCTGTCCTCCAGGTGCCCACTCGACGTCGACGACTCTTTCGTCTCTCTCGCGCGCCGACACCCGCCGACCTCCTCCGTCCCGAACCCACGCGCGCAGGTAACCTCATGTTCGACGACCCGGTGATGTTGTTCGAGCTCTCCAACGTCAAGCAGAAGAAGCGCACGCACTGCGGCGTCCTCGAGTTCACCGCCGAGGAGGGGGTGTGCTACATCCCGTACTGGATGATGCAAAACCTGCTGCTCACCGAGGGCGACGTCGTGAAGCTGCAGTACACCAAGCTGGAGAAGGGCAACTTCGTCAAGCTCCGGCCTCAGACGAAGGATTTCTTGGACATATCCGACCCGAAGGCTGTGCTGGAGATGACCCTCAGGCGGTACACGTGCCTGACTCTGGACGACACGATCATGATCAACTACAACAATCGGAGGTACTTTGTCGACATCGTCGAGCTCAAGCCCGCGGACGCGGTGTGCATCCTGGACTGCGACCTGAACACCGACTTCGCGCCGCCGCTCGACTACGTGGAGCCCGAGCCCGTGTTCCGCAACCCGCCCGCGGTCAACGGCGGGAACATCCTCGGGAAGGAGAAGGGCGGCGCCAAGCGAAAGGATGAATCCGCCGAGCCCGAGCCCGCGGCGGATGAGGGGCCAAAGTTTCTCGCGTTTGCCGGCGGCGGCAACCGCCTCGACGGCAAGAGCTCCCGCCCGGACCTCAAGCCCGTCGAGGTTGACGTGCCGACGACGTCGCTCAACATCCCGAAGGAGTTTGAGAGGTTCATCCGCGGGCCCAAGCCCCCGGATGGGGGCGAGAAGAAGAAGGAGGAGGATGGCGGCGGCACCGGGTTGCCGCGGCGCAAGGCGGGCAAGCTCGTCTTCGGAGGCGCGAGTAAGGCGTCGGCGGAGGGAGGGGGCGGGGCGGCGGCCAAGCCCAAGGAGGAGGAGAAGAAGGAGGAGCCGAAGTTCAAGGCTTTCCAGGGGACCGGGAACAAGCTGCGATGAGAACGGCGGCGAGCGAAGCGAGACATTTTTTGAGACGGAAGGAAACTCGTTCATCACATCTCGCCACGGCAACTCTCGGTGAACCGACCGTGTCCGTCCCGCCAGTTTAA